>Ga0075365_10001443_pt1 | contig 10775 bp, 8 predicted proteins | sample EndMetdeltDD1765_FD_71387 | JGI IMG/M metagenome (GOLD analysis project Ga0075365, IMG submission 71387) | Populus endosphere microbial communities from Tennessee, USA - Endosphere MetaG P. deltoides DD176-5 | ecosystem: Host-associated > Plants > Roots > Endosphere | place: USA: Tennessee... | reverse complement strand
GGCATGTTTTCGTCGATCAGCGCAATCGGCCCGTGCTTGAGTTCGCCTGCGGCGTAACCTTCGGCATGGATATAGGAGATTTCCTTGAGCTTGAGCGCCCCTTCCATGGCAAGCGGGAAGCTCGTGCCACGACCGAGATAGAGGACGTCGCGGCATTTCGAAAGCTCGCGCGACAGGCTCTCCATCTGCGGTTGGACGAGGTTCAGCACGCGGCTCATGATACGCGGCATTTCAGCGAGATGGCGGACCAGTTCCCTTTCCTGCTCCGCGCTGATCGTTCCCCTTGCCTTGCCGGCGCCGAGTGCCAGCGATGCCAGGACGGCCAACTGGCAGGTGAAAGCCTTCGTGGAGGCAACGCCTATCTCTGGGCCTGCCATGATCGGGAAAACGGCATCCGACTCACGGGCTATGGTCGATTCCTTGACGTTGACCACTGCCCCGATCCTCAGTCCGTTCTCCTTGCAGTAACGGAGCGATGCTAGCGTGTCTGCCGTCTCGCCCGACTGCGAGATGAAGAGCGCGGCCTGCGAGGGCGAAAGCGGCATTTCGCGATAACGGAACTCGGATGCGACGTCGATCTCGACCGGCAGACGCGCGTAGCGCTCGAACCAGTATTTGCCGACGAGGCCGGCGAGATAGGCGGTTCCGCATGCCGAGATTGCCAGGCTGCTTGTGGCCTTGAAGTCGATCGCGTTGACGTTGTCGCTTATCGTGTTGCTGGCGAAGTCAACGTACTGGCTGAGGGCGTGCGAGATGACCTCAGGCTGCTCGTAGATTTCCTTCTCCATGAAGTGCCGGTGATTGCCCTTGTCCACCACGTAGGCAGTCGTCTGTGATATCTGCCGCGGGCGCTTCACCTCGTTGCCGGAGAAGTCGAGGATTGTCGCGCCGTCTCGCGTTAGTACGGCCCAGTCTCCATCGACGAGGTAGGTGACCTCATTGGTGAAGGGCGAAAGCGCGATCGCATCCGAGCCTAAGAACATTTCGCCTGAGCCGTAGCCCACCGCAAGTGGCGGGCCGGATCGTGCCGCCATGATCGTGTCGGGGGCGTTCTGGAGCATGATCGCAAGCGCGTAGGCGCCGGTTACCCGGTTCAGCATCTTGAGCATCGCCGCGCGGGGCTCGAGGCCGTCACGGAGATACTTCGCCATGAGGTGGGCGACGACCTCGGTGTCTGTCTGCGTCTCAAAGACGGCACCCTCGGCGGTCAACTCGTCACGCAGTTCGGAGAAGTTCTCGATGATGCCGTTATGGACGACCGCAACGCCCTCGACGAAATGCGGGTGTGCGTTGATCTCGTTGGGAACGCCATGCGTAGCCCAGCGCGTGTGCGCAATGCCGATCGCTCCCGGCAGTGGGTCGCCGTCGAGGCGCTTTTCGAGATTGAAGAGCTTCCCCTCGGCGCGGCGGCGCGCCATCTCGCCGTTATGTATGGTGGCGACACCCGCCGAGTCATAGCCACGGTACTCGAGCCGCTTCAGCGCATCAACGAGACGCCCTGCAACTGGGCTGCTTCCAACGATTCCAACAATACCGCACATAAAAGTCCCCAAAGCCTTCCGTATTGGAGGCCACTCGTAACGATTCTGTCTTTTTTCTCAATGGCCTCGGCGGTCACTTTCGGTTTCCGCGCGTTACGCGGAGGCTTATGCCTTGGCCTTCTTTGCAGCTTTGATCGCCAGTGCGCGTTCGCGGAGCACGGTTGCCCTGCCCGGCTTCAGTTCCTGGCGAGCACGGCCAAAGGCCAGCGCATCGGCAGGAACATCCACGGTGATGACGCTGCCGGAGGCCACGTAAGCGTTGTCGCCAATGCTGACTGGCGCCACAAGCGAGGAGTTCGATCCGATGAAGGTGTTCGCCCCAATCAGTGTTTCGTGCTTGTTGACGCCGTCATAGTTGCAGGTAATCGTGCCGGCACCGATATTCGCCCCGGCACCGATCTTCGCGTCGCCGATGTAGGTGAGGTGATTGACCTTAGCCCCCTCACCAATCATCCCGTTCTTAACTTCGCAGAAATTGCCGACTTTCGAGCCGTTGGCGAGATCGGCACCCGGCCGCAGGCGAGCGAACGGGCCGACGGCTGCGCCGGCGCTGACATGCGCGCCTTCGATGTGCGAGAATGCATGAATGACAGCGCCGCCGTCGATCGTCGCGCCGGGGCCGAAGACGACGTTCGGCTCGATCAGCGCGTCTTGCCCGATTGCAGTGTCGTAGGAAAGAAACACGGTCTCCGGTGCGATCATCGTCACGCCAGCGATCATCATCTCGTGGCGTCGGCGCTCTTGCCACAGCCGCTCGATCACGGCGAGTTCCGCGCGATTGTTGCAGCCGGTCATTTCGATTTCGGGTGCGTCGACAGCGGTGACACGGCCGCCGACGGAACGGGCAATTTCCACGAGATCGGTCAGGTAGTATTCGCCCTTAGCATTGGCGTTGCCGATGCGGGATAGGAGATCGAGTGCCTTGCGGCCGTTGATCGCCATCAGGCCGCTATTGCACCATTTCACGGCACGTTCGGCATCTGTGGCATCCCTTTCCTCGCGGATGGCGATCAGTTCGCCATCCTTGACGAGCAGGCGGCCGTAACCGGTCGGGCTGTCGGTATGAAAGCCGATGACCACCACATCGCTGCCCTCGGCAAGGCCCTGCCGTGCCGCCTTGAGCGGTCCCTCGGTCTGCAACGGAACATCGCCGTAGGTCACTATAATATCGTCATATCCGCGCGCAATCGCCTCGCGCGCTGCCAGGACCGCATGACCGGTGCCGAGTCGCTCCATCTGCAGGTAGGTTTCGATTTTGACATTCCCGACTTGGGCAGCCTTCGCCACTTCGTCAGCGTCGCGCCCGACGACGAGCGCGACCGATGAAATGTCGCTCTTTGCCACGGCATCCATAACATGGGCGATCATCGGGCGGTTTGCGACCGGATGCAGCACTTTCGATTTCGACGACTTCATTCGCGTGCTATCACCTGCAGCGAGAATGACGGCGAGGCAAGTGCGTTCCATGGTCTGCTCCGAGAATCCGTTGTGTGCGGCCTTGGCTGCCTCATAGCAGCAAGGCACGGGCGGGACAAAGCTCAAAATGGATCAGGCGGATGCCTTGCTCATCGCCGCATAGGCGTCGCGGACGTGATCGCGGCCGTCGATGATCACAATCTCCATGGCCTTTCGGGCGCCCTCAACATCGCCGGCGACGATCGCCTCGACGATGCGCATATGCGTATCGGCTATGTCTGAAAAGCCGTTCTGCGAGGGCGGTGTACTGATGCGGAACATGCCCACCAGCGCTGCCTCGATCAGACTCCCCAACGTTCGCATAAAGGGGTTGTGAGAGGCATCGGCTATGGCGAGGTGGAAATGCAGGTCGGCGAGAGCGAGGCTTTCGCTGGTATGGCCCAGAGCCGCCATCTCCGTTGCCAGCTCACGCAGGTTCTCAATGTCTTCCTTGCTCGCCCGCTCTGCGACGAGACCGGCGGCAAACGGCTCGAACGCTAGCCGGATGTCGTAAAGCTGCAGAAGGAATTCCTCCGTCACGCCGCTGTCGAAATGCCAGGCTATGATCTCACTGTCGAACATGTTCCAGAGGTTTTTTTCCGTCACGCGCGTGCCAACGCGAGCCTTGGCGACGATCATGCCTTTTGCAGCAAGCGTTTTCATCGTTTCGCGAAGGACGGTGCGTGAGACCTTGAAGCGCTGCGCAAGTTCGGCGTCACCCGGCAGAATGCTTCCGACAGGATAGGTTCCAGCAACGATCGCCCTGCCGAGCTCATCCACGACCTGTGCATGGCTCGTTCGCGATTTACGCCCCGTTTTTCCGGTCTCAAGCAATCTATTGCGCAACGAATACCTCCCCGCTCAGGCATACCTCTTATTCATACTGGAAAGGAAGAGAATAACCTTCTGCATTAGAATGAATGCAAAAAGCAAAAGGCCTATCAAGATCTTCGTCCACCAGCTCGAGAGTGTCCCGTCGAAGGTGATATAGGTCTGAATGAGGCCCTGTATCAGGATACCGATGAAGGTACCTGCCACGAATCCCGCCCCTCCGGTCAACAGCGTTCCCCCAATGACGACTGCTGCGATCGCATCAAGTTCGACGCCGACTGCTGCCAGAGAATAACCGGCCGACGTATAGAGCGAAAAAACGATTCCGGATAGACCGGCAAGAAAGCCGGATAATGCATAGATCTGGATCGTCGTGCGCCCGACTGGAACGCCCATGAGCTGCGCCGTCTGTGGGCCGCCGCCGAGCGCATAGACATTGGTACCGAAGCGCGTGCGATGCGCCAGGAATATGCCGGCGACAAAGACCAGAAGCATGACGCCGCCGATCAGCGTTAGCCGACCACCACCCGGCATCCTGTAGTAGAGGCTTGTCAGCGTTGTGTAGTAGTCGTGATTGATCGGAATGCTGTCGATCGATAGCACGAACGCCATGCCGCGTGCCAGGAACATGCCGGCGAGCGTCACGATGAAAGCCGGCATTTCCAGATAGTGAATGATCGCGCCCATTACCGCGCCGAAGGCGGTTGTGATGATTAGCACCAACACAAACGCAACGAGCGGATGGATTGTGGTGTTTTGCAGGATGACGGCCAGGAAGACACCGGTGAACGCAATGATGGAGCCGATTGAGAGGTCGATGCCGCCCGAGATGATGACAAACGTCATGCCGACCGCTGCGATGCCGAGAAAGGCATTGTCGGTCAATAGATTGCCGATCACGCGGGTGGACAGAATGTTGGGATACTGCAACGTGCAGATTGCGTAGGAGAGAACGAAGATCACGACCGTTGCAAGGAGAGGAAGATATTTCGAGTTCATTGAATCTGCCCTTCCCTGACGCTGCTCGGTCGTCGGCTGAGAACCACGGCCGCCGATTGAACCGCTGGCGACTGAATGACGAGGATCACGATGACGATCACCGCCTTGATGATCAGGTTGAATTCCGGCGGGAATCCTGAGAGCAGAATGCCGGTGTTCACAGCCTGAATGATCATTGCGCCGATCAATGAGCCGAGGATGCTGAAGCGCCCGCCAAGCAGGGAATTGCCGCCTACGACGACAGCCAGGATCGCGTCGAGTTCAAGCCAGAGACCGGCATTGTTTGCATCCGCCCCCTTGATATCGGCTGCTACAATGATGCCGGCAATCGAGGCGCAAAGGCTGCTCAGCATATAAACAGCCATCAGCAGCACCGGCGTTCGCACGCCGGAAAGCATGCTCGCACGTCGATTAATGCCGGTTGCTTCGATCAGCATGCCAAGCGCCGTGCGCCTCACGAGCAGTATTACCAGGGCGCCCATGACCAACCATATGATGACAGGCATGGGCAGGAACGCGAAGGAGCCGCTGCCGAGCGCGATCAGCCCTTCATCGTTGAAGGTCATGATGACGCCTTCGGTGATGAGCTGTGCGATCCCGCGTCCGGCAACCATCAGGACAAGCGTGGCGATGATCGGCTGGATATTGAGGACGGCGACCAGAAAGCCGTTCCATACCCCGCAAAGCAGCCCGACCCCGATCGTTACCAGCAGTGTCATGGCAAGCGAATGACCGGATACGATGGATGATGCGGCAACGGCACCGCAGATCGCGATCACAGCGCCGACCGAAAGGTCGATCCCCTTCGTTGCAATCACGAGCGTCATGCCGATTGCCAGCAAGGCGACCGGCGCGCCGCGGTTCAGCACATCGATCAGGCTGCCGTAAAGCCGATCATTCTGAACTACGACATTAAAGAATTGCGGGAACATCATGAAATTCAAGATGAGAATGACCGCAAGAGCGATGAGCTGCGGCGCCAGCCGAATCAGCAGTGCATTGAGCGACGATCTCATGCGTCCTCCGTCTTCTTTTGGGCGGCGGCGATGGCGTCGACAATGCGCGCTGTGCTGACATTGTCGCCCGTCAGTTCCGCGACGTGCTCGCGATCGCGAAGGACCAAGATACGTGAGCTATAGGCGATAAGTTCTTCCAATTCCGAAGAAATAACGATCAGCGACATGCCCTTCGCGCAGAGATCTTCGATCAACCGGATAATCTCGGCATGTGCGCCGACGTCGATCCCGCGGGTCGGTTCGTCGAGGATCAGGAAGTCCGGATTGGTGGCCAGCCAGCGCGCAAGGATCGCTTTCTGCTGGTTGCCGCCCGACAGCAGACGTATCGGCTTCTCCCTGTCCGTCGTGCGGATGTCTAGGGCATTGATGTAACGATCCGCCAGGGCATTTTGATCGGCGCGAGAAATCGGCCGCGCCCAGCCCCTGCGCGCCTGCAGCGCTAGAGCGATATTCTCGCGAATGGAAAGGTCGCCGATAATCCCGTCCGTCTTGCGATCCTCCGGACAGAAACCGAATCCGCTGCGGATGGCAGCACGTGGATTCGACAGCGTAACCTGCTTACCGTCGACTTGTGCGGTTCCGCTGTCAGCCTGCTCGATCCCGAAAAGCAGCTCGGCAGTCTCTGTGCGACCGGAGCCGAGCAAGCCTGCAACGCCCACCACCTCACCGACGCGGACCTCGAGGTCGAACGGCTTCACCTTGCCACGCTTGCCGTAGCCTTTAAACCTGTATTTGACCGGGCCGGCAGTAACCGAATGCGCCCGCGCTGTTGCTTCGGCATTCGCCAATTCATGACCGAGCATCATCGAGATCAGGCTCTGGCGAGACAGCTCGGATGTTTCGCGGGTGCCCACTAGCTTGCCATTTCTGAGTACTGTGATGCGATCACTGACCTCGTAAACCTGCTCTAAGAAATGAGTAATAAAGACAATACCAAGGCCGCGTTCTTTCAAGTTTCGCATGATGCGAAAGAGCATCGCGACTTCCTGCGTGTCGAGGCTTGCAGTCGGCTCGTCGAGAATGAGGACTTTGCCGGACAAATCGACCGCGCGCGCGATCGCCACGACCTGCTGCACGGCGACCGAAAACCGATCGAGCTGTGCAGTCACATCGACGTCTATTCCATACTGATCAAGGAGTGCCCGCGCCTGCCGGTTCATCGCGCGTGCATCGATCATGCCGAACCGCTTGGGTTGACGGCCGAGGTATAGGTTCTCGGCGATGCTCAGATTGGGGAGGAGATTAACCTCCTGATACACCGTGCCGATGCCGAGTTTTTGAGCCGCGAGCGTATCGGACGGATTGATCTCGGTGCCGTCGAGAGCGAGCCTGCCCTGGTCGCGGTGATAAGCACCCGTAACGCATTTGATGAGCGTCGATTTTCCGGCGCCGTTTTCACCCAGAAGCGCATGCACCTCGCCCTTGCGCAGCGAGAAATCGACCTTGTCGAGCGCAATGGCGCCGGGGAAGAATTTCGATACTCCGGAGGCAGTTAGAACGTTCTCGAAATCGTGAATCATGAAAGCGGCTTTTCCTGATAGGGACCGACAATGCCGCGCCGTGGACGGACATGAAATCCCGACTGGCATTCGGCAGTTCCGCACCGGCCCGTGATGGACCGGTGCGGCTCTAGCGTCAAAATCAGTAGCCGAGGTTCTTCTTTGACTCGTAGACCTTCATCGGGTCATCAGCCGGCGTATAGAGCTTCGATTCCGTCTGGATCCACTTCGGCGGAGCCTTCTTTTCCTTCAGGTAGGCGTCGAGCACGTCGAATGCGGGACCTGCCATGTTCGGCGTCAGCTCCACGGTCGCGTTCGCCTCTCCTGCAGCCATGGCCTTGAAGATATCAGGAACGGCGTCGATCGAGACGACGAGGATGTCCTTGCCCGGCTTTAGACCGGCTTCCTTGATCGCCTGGATGCCGCCCACGGCCATGTCATCATTGTGGGCGTAGAGCGCGCAGATTTCCTTGCCGCCGTTCTCAGCCTTCAGGAAGCTTTCCATGACTTCCTTGCCTTTGGTGCGGGTGAAGTCGCCGGTCTGGCTGCGAACGATCTTGAAGTTTGCCTTGCCCGCGATGGCCTCCTCGAAGCCCTTCTTGCGGGCGATGGCCGGCGAAGAACCCGTCGTGCCCTGAAGCTCGACAATGTTGCAGGCCTTGTCGCCAACGGTCTTTACAAGCCAGTCACCGGCAACCTTGCCCTCATGAACCTGGTCAGAAGTGACTGCGGTCAGGTAAAGGTCTTCAGGTGCCTTGATCGTCCGGTCGAGCAGAATCACCGGGATTTCCGACTCCTTCGCTTCCTTCAGAACCGCGTCCCAACCAGTCTCAACGACCGGGGCCAGGAAGATAGCATTGACGCCCTGGGCGATGAAGGAGCGGATCGCCTTGATCTGGTTTTCCTGCTTCTGCTGCGCGTCAGCAAACTTCAGGTCCACACCACGCTTCTTGGCCTGTTCCTTCGTGACGGTGGTTTCGGCAGCGCGCCAGCCGGATTCAGAGCCGATCTGCGAAAAACCTACTACCAGCTCTGCAGCCGATGCAGAGCCGAACATGCAGGCAGCCAGAACCGTGGCACCCAAGAGTGCAGTCTTCAATTTCATGATTTCCTCCCAAAGCCGCCTCCCGCGGCACGCATAGGAAAAAATCATATAGTATTACTTTTGTAAATGCACTTTTTGGTATGCGATGCAGAAAAAAAAGGCGCTCGAAACGAGCGCCTTTTCGCATGTGCTAATTGCTTGCCGAAATCACTTCGGCAGCTTGTCGTCCACGCCTTCGACGTAGAAATTCATACCGAGAAGCGTGCCGTCTTCAGCCTTCTCGCCGGCCTTGAGCCACGGCGTACCATCCTGCTTGTTGATCGGGCCGGTGAAGGGATGCAATTCGCCCGACTTGATCTTGGCCTCGGTTTCCTGCGCCATCTTCTTCACGTCATCAGGCATGTTCGTATAGGGCGCCATCGTCAGAATGCCGTCCTTCAGGCCGTCCCAAATCTGTTCGGACTTCCAGCTGCCGTCCAGCAGTTCCTTGGTGCGCTTGATGTAATAAGCCCCCCAGGTGTCGACGATCGCCGTCAGCTGGGTCTTCGGACCCGCCGCGATCATGTCGGATGCCTGGCCGAAAGCCGGGATACCGCGCTCCGCTGCCACCTGCATCGGCGCCGTGGTGTCGGTATGCTGGGTCAGGATGTCGACGCCCTGGTCGATCAGCGCCTTGGCGGCATCAGCTTCCTTGCCAGGGTCAAACCAGGTGTTGGCCCATACGACCTTGAGCTTGAAGTCCGGATTGACCGACTTCGCGCCGAGTTCGAAGGCGTTGATGCCCATCACGACTTCCGGGATCGGGAAGGAGGCGATGTAGCCGGCAAGACCTTTCTTGGACATCTTCGCGGCGATCTGGCCTTGAACGTAGCGGCCTTCATAGAAGCGGGAATTGTACGTCGACACGTTCGGTGCTGCCTTGAAACCGGTGGCGTGCTCGAACTTCACCTTCGGAAACTTCTGGGCGACCTTCATCGTGGCATCCATGAAGCCGAACGACGTCGTGTAGATCAGGGCGCAGCCGGAGCGCGCCATGCGCTCGATCGCGCGCTCCGCATCCGGGCCCTCCGGGACGCTTTCGAGGAACGGCGTTTCGATCTTGTCCCCGAGCTCCTTCTCCAGAGCTTGACGGCCGAGGTCGTGCGCCTGCGTCCAGCCGCCGTCAGTGCGGGTGCCGACGTAGATGAAGCAGACCTTGGTCTTGTCGGCAGCCTGTGCAGCGGAGCCGACGCTCATGACTAGTGCGGCAGTTGCCGCAAGTGCGAGTGCTAGTTTCTTCATTTTAACCCCTGTTGGTTGGAAGCTTTGAAACTCGTTGTTCTTGTTCGTCACCGGTCAGGCACAAACGCCTTGCCAAGCGATGCCGGCGTGTTGATCAACGTCGTGCGCCGATTATGAGAAATGATGATGAGGACGACAATAGTCGCTGCGTAGGGCAGCATCGAAAGAAGCTGTGAGGGAATGCCGATCCCGAAGGCCTGCGCGTGCAACTGGCCGATCGTGACTGCCCCAAAGAGATAACCGCCGGCAAGAACCCGCCATGGCCGCCATGAAGCAAAGACGACAAGCGCCAGAGCGATCCAGCCGCGGCCGGCGGACATGTTCTCTACCCATTGCGGTGTATAGACGAGCGAAAGCTGTGCTCCAGCGAGTCCCGCGCAGGCGCCGCCGAACATAACCGCCAGATAGCGCGTGCGAATGACGCCGATGCCGAGCGCATGCGCCGAGCCGTGATTGTCGCCAATCGCGCGCAGCTTGAGCCCGGCGCGGCTCTTGAAGAGGAACCAGTTGATGGCGATCACCAGCACGATCGAAAGGTAGAACACAAGATCCTGGCGGAAGAGCACCGCGCCAAGAAAGGGAATGTCGGAAAGATAGGGAATGTAAATCTGCGGCACTTTGATGCCTGGCACGCCAACATAGCTTTCGCCCAACATGCCGGAAGCGCCAAGCCCTAGGATCGTCAGCGCAAGACCTGTCGCCACCTGATTGGTCACGAGCGTCAGGGTTAGGAAGCCGAAGAGAAGCGAAAAGAGCGCGCCAACCGCAATTCCGGCTAGCAGGCCGATATAGGGCGAGCCGGTCGCCTGTGCTGCCGCAAAGGCGCCGACGGCGCCCATGATCATCATTCCTTCGACGCCGAGGTTCAGGACGCCGGCGCGCTCTGTCACGAGTTCGCCGAGTGCAGCGATGACCAAAGGTGTCGCCGCCGTCATCACCGTCAGAAGGATAGCTTCGAAAATCATTAGGCACTCTTTCCGATGGCCGAATGCACGCGCGACCAGACGATCCTGATCTTGTAGTAGATCAAAGTGTCGCAAGAGAGCACGAAGAATAGCAGCAACCCCTGAAACATGCGCGTTACTTTGTCCGACACGCCGAGCGACAG
>Ga0075365_10001442_pt1 | contig 10777 bp, 10 predicted proteins | sample EndMetdeltDD1765_FD_71387 | JGI IMG/M metagenome (GOLD analysis project Ga0075365, IMG submission 71387) | Populus endosphere microbial communities from Tennessee, USA - Endosphere MetaG P. deltoides DD176-5 | ecosystem: Host-associated > Plants > Roots > Endosphere | place: USA: Tennessee... | reverse complement strand
ATCAGACCGTGCTGGTGTTATGGTCATACCACCAACGCGCGTCAACCTTGCTGCAGGCGCTCCCCCCTGCGCGGTTTGGGTGAAGGGATTGTCGGTGGCGCGCCGCCCTTAGTTGGTCTCTTCGCGCGGCGCCTCGCTTTGCCAGCCGGCCAGCTCCGGCAGGTCGTCGAGCCAGCTTTTCTCGCTCATTAAAGCATCGCTGGCCTGCGGTGCGGCCTCCGTGGCGTTTTGAATCAGCCAGTCCACCCACTTCCGATAGGCGACCGGATCCAGTTGCGGCGGCAGCACCTTGGCCTTGGCCAGCATGCGTTTGCGGAAACTGGTTTGCCTGCGCAGTTTGGTCGTCGTGAACTTGATGACCTTGCCTTGATAGTCGACCGTCCAGCGGTCGCCTCCAAGACTGACAAGGCTGTCGATGGAGAAACCGGCTTCGACCGGTCGATCCCGCCAAGGAAGCTCGATGGCATTCTTTCTCAGATCGAGTGCCCATCGCCTATAATCGAAACCCGCGCGCTGCGGCGGCAGCACACCGGCCTGTTCGAGCATCTTCCTGCGGAAGGTCGGCTGCTTCTTGAGCTGGCCGGTCGTGAACTCGACGCGATGCCCACGAAACTCGACATGCCAACGGATCCTTCCGTTGCCGACATACTTCACCAGCCTGTCGATGAGGAATTCACCATCGGCAAGCGTCACGCAGCCTTGGCGGATGCTTTCGTGAATGAACTCGGTGTCAGTGACCATTATCCGGCCTCGTGCTGGAAACTTCTACGCAACTTAGCCATTGGAACGCACCTGCCACCATCAATCTTTTTCACTCCGGAAATCTCACCTGCCTCAAGCCGCCCAAAGTGACGCGCCGTGCGTGTTCTCGGACGGGAAGCTTGTTTCAGGTGCGGCGCATCAGCCAGCCCGCGCTTGCTGTCGGCTGCCTTGAGGCCTTCCATCCTGACAAGAATGTGCAAGCCGTCGTGTTACGGTCTGTCATGTCATCGATCTGATAGCCATCGAAGCAATGGGAGAGTTCGCCACGTCCAGGATCAACCGCCGCGCCTTGCTTTTCCACTCCGGCAGCGCAGCCGTCGCCTCGACGGTTGCGGCAACCGCACGCGCCACAGGGTCGCCGGGCCGAGACCAGGAACCGTCAGATAGATTGCGAGAGCTGATTGAGGCGCACAGGATTGCATATGCGGCGTTCGGCAAGGCGCTGCACGATTTAGGCGGCGACTCCGGCGGAGCCAGCCGGGAGGAGGAGAGGGCGCTGCTCGCCATCTGCGGCCATGCCGCGGTCGAGGAAGGCGATCGCCTGGCCAAGGCCCGATATCTTCTGGAGATAGAGGCGCGCGGCGAACTCGACCTCCCGGAGCATATGCAGGCTGTTCTTCGATCGACAATGTGGAAGGGATGAGGCGACCGGCGCGCAACCACGACTATGTCACCGCGCTGATGAGCGCGGCGGTTGTTCGCTACATATTCATGCCGCGCCGACAGTCTCGCGGCCCGACGCGAGCCTTTTAGCCAGCAGGTTTGCAGCCTGCCCTACGCCGGCTTGGCGTATTGCTCGGCGCTCATGACTTCGATGCAGACGAAGCGTTCGTTGCCTTCCACCCAGGCGTCGTGGCCGGGCGGGATGGTATAGGACGTACCCTTCGTGAACGTCTTCTGAGTCCCGTCATTCATCTTGATGGTGATGGTTCCGGACACGACGTAGCCGACATGCGATACCTGACAGCTATCCGTCTTGACGACCGGCTTCACGCATTCGGACCATTTCCATCCCGGCTCCATATTGAGCCGCCCGAGCGTAAAGCCTGGAAGCCGCACCACCTCGACGCGTGTCTTGGCGGGCGAGCGAACCTCATCCGGGTTGTCGTGAGATTTGGATTCAAACTTGGTGACATTCATTCCACCATCGGCCATGGCATCCTCCCATACGCGACGCGGAGTCCAATGCTGGCACCTTTCCATTATATTAGCAATTGCTTTTATATCTGCGAAGGTCGACCACAGCCGCGCTCACCACCTGAACGGGTGACCTGGAATGGCCTGCATCAGGACACAAAGTTCTGTGTAAGCTGCTGATTCAAATTATGAATAAAGAGTGGCTGGGGAACCTGGATTCGAACCAGGACTAACGGAGTCAGAGTCCGTGGGTCTACCGTTAACCTATTCCCCAGCAAGCGCGGTCATGGACCGCGCGGGCCGAACGGCTGAGCCGCTTGAGCGCTGCCTTGTAGCCGCCAGCGGAAAATAGTCAAGCCTGCTGTGTGGTTCAATCGCTCCGTTTTGACAGCTGGTTTCAGACGCCGGGGTTCAGGTGCGCGGGCGGGCACAAAATCCCATCCGCGCCTCAGCTCTCTGTCCGGCTGAACTGCGAACGCTCGAAGAACAGCACCACGCCCAGGCCCAGAATCAGCGGGATGATCAGGTAAAACAGCCGGAACACCAGCAGCGCCGCCAGCACGCCGACCGGCTCCATGTCGGAAAGGCCGGTGAGGAAGACCACCTCGAACACGCCCAACCCGCCCGGCGCGTGCGAGATCTGGGCGATCGAGAAGGAGACGAGGAAGACGCCGAGCACGACGAAATAGCCGGGATTGTGCACCTCGGGCAGGGCGAAGAAGATGATCGCCGCGGCGGCAATCAGTTCGATCGGGCCGATCAGCAATTGCCTGGCGACGATCGGCAGTGCCGGATAGTGCAGTTGGAAGCTGGCGATCTTCAGCGGGCGCAGATGCAGCCAGCTGCCGAAGATATAGGCGGCGACGAGGAGCAGCATCGCGATGCCCGCCGCTTCTGACAGCCCGTGATGGGCGACGCCCGAGAACCGATCGATGATCTGAGGCTCGAACACCAGCACGAGGCCGGAGGCGAGAATCGTCGACAGCACGAAGGTGATCCAGCAGATCGCCACCAGCACGCCGACATCCTGGCCGGTCAGGCCCCTTGTGCCATAGGCACGGTAGCGGATGACGGCGCCGGAAAAGACCGATCCGCCGATATTGTGCGACAGCGCATAGGTGGTGAAGGAGCACAGCGTCACGAACAGCCACGACACACGCTTGCCGATATGCAGCAGCGCGATGTGGTCGTAGCCGGCTAGCGCGCCATAGGCGATGACGGAACTCAGCGCTGCCAACAGCCAGCCGCGGGTTGGGATGGCGGCGAGCCCATCCCAGACATCGTCGAGCGAAATGCCGCGCAGTTCATGCCAGAGCAGCAGCAGCGAGAAGATCACCGCGGCGATGCCGACGACCGGCCAGAAATAGCGTTTCCACTTCATTGCCTGACTGCCATGCGCTGCGTGCCCGCTTCCTTTTCGCTTGATGGTGGGAGCCCGGCGGCCCGGTGACTTCCATTCATTTCAGAAATGCCTCATTGAAGCCGGCTATTCAACCGCGAACACATGTCGCGCCGGCCGCCGGCAAGATCTGCCCGCAGCGAAAGCAGCGCAAACGGCAGGCGACAAGGCATCGGCTGCGGCCAGCGTTGTCTTCGCCGGCATCCGCGCTACCAATCCAGCCTTGCGGGTACATTACGCGGTGGCGCAAAAGGGCCGTCTCGCCCAGCCGGCAAAATTCGGCATGCGCTCTTGGTGATCGGCCACGGCACTGTTAGTCTGGCGGCAACTTGAAACATGCCAAAGCGCCTGCTGCGTCCTTCACCGGTTCGCGCGGCGCCGGAAGGAACGACAGTGGAAGACCGCGACACCGGCGCAGGCGCGTCGGAGGTGGGCGCGTCCAGCGCTTCCCCAGGGCCATCGGGCTCGGGGACTGCCGGCTGGCAGCAACGCCGCCCGACGGAGCCGCGCTCCGCCGCTGGGCAGGCGGGCGACGCGCCCCATCACCAGAAGGGCAAGCCCAAGAAGCGGCGCAAGCGAAGGCGCGGGCGCAAGGTTTTTGCGCGCGACGAAACGCAGGGCAATCGATCGCCGGTGCCAGGCCAGGCCGCCCCGGCTTTGGAAGCGAAGCAGCCGACGGCGCCGGCAATCTCCCCCGTCGCTCAAGCGCCGCGCCCCGAACAGGGCACGCGCCGGCCGCCGGTGCATGAGCTGCCGGTCTTTGCGGCCCTCGACCTCGGCACCAACAATTGCCGGCTGCTGGTCGCCGTTCCCACACGGCATGGCCAGTTCCGCGTCATCGACGCCTTCTCGCGCATCGTCAGGCTGGGCGAGGGGCTCACCGCCAATGGCCGGCTCGGCCAGCCGGCGATGGATCGCGCCGTCGAGGCGCTGAAGATCTGCGGTGACAAATTGCGCAGCCGCAAGATCAGGAAGGCCAGGCTGATCGCCACGGAAGCCTGCCGCTCCGCGGAGAACGGCGTCGAATTCCTCGAACGCGTCGAGCGCGAGGCCGGCCTGAAGCTCGAGATCATCGACCGCCAGACCGAGGCGCGGCTGGCGGTGTCCGGCTGCGGCTCGCTGGTCGAGCGCGACACGCAGGGCGTCGTCCTGTTCGACATCGGCGGCGGCTCTTCGGAGATCGCGCTGATCGATCTCACCGGCCGCCGCTCGCCGCGGCTCGCCAACCATATCGTCTCGTGGACGTCGCTGCCGGTCGGCGTCGTCTCTCTGGCCGAGCGCTTTGGTGGCCGTACCGTCACGCGCGAGATCTTCAACGCCATGGTCGACGATGTCGCCGGCCGGTTGGCGAGCTTCGACGGTCGCGACCGGCTGAGCCACCTCAAGGCCAGCCCGAATTTCCATCTGCTCGGCACGTCCGGCACGGTGACGACGCTGGCCGGCGTCCACCTAGATCTCGAGCGTTACGACCGTCGTCGGGTCGACGGGCTGTGGATGGACCGCGACAGCGTCGACCGCATGGTGGAACGACTGGTCGGCTGGGATTTCCAGCAGCGCTGCGCCAACCCTTGCATCGGCGCCGACCGCGCCGATCTGGTGCTGGCCGGCTGCGCTATCCTCGAAGCGATCCGCGCCGTCTGGCCCTCGGAGCGGCTGCGCGTCGCCGACCGTGGCCTGCGCGAAGGCATATTGAGCGAGCTGATGGCCGATGACGGCGTCTGGCGCAACGATGGGCGTGGCCGACAATGACCAAGAAACCGGAAAATCCAGGATCGGCCAGCATTCGCGTGCTGAAGACGCGGATCAAGAAGAAGAGCGGCCTGAAGGAATCGTCGCGACGTTGGCTGCAGCGCCACATCAACGATCCCTATGTCCAGCGCTCGAAGGCCGACGGCTATCGCTCGCGCGCGGCCTACAAGCTGATCGAGATCGACGACAAGCACCATCTGCTGAAGCCCGGCATGAAGGTGATCGACCTCGGTGCCGCCCCCGGCGGCTGGTGCCAGGTCGCGGCCGCACGCACGAAATCGACGGCGGAAAATCCGCATGTCGTCGGCATCGACTATCTGGAGATGGACGCCGTGCCCGGCGCGCCGGTGCTGTTGATGGATTTCCTGGATCCGGATGCGCCGCGCAAGCTCGCCGAAGCGCTGGGTGGGGACCCGGATGTCGTGCTGTCCGACATGGCGGCGCCAACCACCGGCCATAAGCGCACCGACCACATCCGCACCATGCATCTGTGCGAGGTGGCGGCCGATTTCGCGCTGTCCGTCCTGAAACCGGGCGGCCATTTCCTCGCCAAGACTTTTCAGGGCGGCGCCGAGAACGAACTGCTCTCCATGCTCAAGAAGAATTTCCGCTCCGTCCACCACGTCAAGCCGCCGGCCTCGCGCGATGAATCGGTCGAGCTTTATCTGTTGGCCAAAGATTTTAAGGGGCGAGAGTCCGGTCCGCCGTCAGGCGGATCGGAACGTCCAGTGGACGTTCCGAAGGACTCGAGCGCCCGGAGCCATAGCGAAGGGCCGGGGGACGCTGACCGCTGAGCCGGCCTTCACTCCCCCGGCGATCTCACGGGTTCCAGCGGCTTGGGCGTCGTCAGGCGGCCATGGCCGGAGACGGCATTGCCGGCGTCGGGCGCCAGCCGCATGAAGGACAGCGACGCCGCCGCCGATACCGCCGCCACGATGAAGAAGGCGATGTGGAAATCGCCCAGCGTCAGCGGTCCGCCATGGATCGAGGTCGAGACTTCCAGAATGCCGCCGGCCAGCGCCACGCCGAGCGCGATCGACAATTGCTGGAACACCGCCGTGATCGGTGTTGCCTTGCTGGTGTCTTCGGCCGACACTTCGGCATAGGAGAGCGCGTTGACGCCGGTGAAGAACATCGAGCGGATGAAGCCGCCGACCAGCAATATGGCCAGCATCAGCACGTAAGGCGTTTCGGGGGTGAAGAGGCCGTAGATGGCGATCGATGCGGCGGCGACCAGCGAGCCGACGATCAGCACGCGGCGGAAGCCGGCAACGCGAAAAATCAGCGCGGTGACGAATTTCATGCCGATGGCGCCGATCGCCGAGACGAAGGTGATCATGCCAGACTGGAACGGCGTCAGCCCGAAGCCGATCTGGAACATCAGCGGCAGCAGGAACGGCACTGCTCCGATGCCGATGCGAAACAGCGAGCCGCCAAGCACCGATGAGCGGAACACCTGGTTGCGGAACAGTTCGAGCGCCAGCAGCGGATTTTTGGCGCGCCGCGCATGCATGAGGTAGAGCGCGCCCGACAGCAGCCCGACCCCCACGGTGATGAAGCCGGTGGCCGGCGGCAGATAGGGCAGGCTGACCACGGACAGGCCGAAGACCACGCCGGATGCCGCAAGCCCGCTCAGCACGAAGCCGATGAAATCGAGCGGCGGCGTCTCCATCGATTCGGTTTCCGGCAGGAAGCGCGTCGCCAGCCAGATGCCGACCAGGCCGATCGGCACATTGATCAGGAAGATCCAGTGCCAGGTGAAATAGGTGGTGATGAAGCCGCCGATCGGGGGACCGACCAGCGGTCCGACCAGTGCGGGAACGGTCAGCCACGACATGGCGGCGACCAGGTCGCTCTTGGGCGTGGCGCGCACCAGCACCAGGCGCCCGACCGGCGTCATCATGGCGCCGCCAATGCCTTGCAGGAAGCGCGACACCACGAAGGCCGGCAGCGAACCGGACAAGGCGCAGGCGACCGAGCCGACGATAAACACCGCAATCGCGGCGCGAAAAATGTTCTTGGCGCCGAAGCGGTCGGCCATCCAGCCGCTGATTGGAATGAAGATCGCCAGCGACACAAGATAGGCCGTCAGCGCCAGCTTGAGCGCGATCGGGCTGGTATGGATATCGATGGCGATCGCCGGCAGCGATGTCGCGATGACGGTCGAATCCATGTTTTCCATGAAAAGTGCGACCGCCAGGATCAGCGGAATGGTGCGATTCACAAGCGTGACCGTTTTCAAATTTTCTATTCGGCCGGGGGCGAACCGATACAGGGGGCGGTTATCATGGCTGGACACCGATGTCGTGTTAAATTGCTGTCACTTTTGTGCGACCGCAACCACGGGTGGCGCAATCAAATGGTCGAAGACGCTGTTGTGCAATGCAACGATCGGCTTTTCATCCGCGTCGCGACGTGTTACCAGCCAGCGCCAATCCTGAAAGGGAAGATGAGAGTCGGCGCTGTCCATTCCGGTCCAGCGCTTTTTCCGCATTCTAAAGGGCTGGCCATGGCAAAAATCATCGAAACGTCCACAGGCGCACTGGCGCTGACCTTTGACGATGTGCTTTTGCAGCCCGGTCACTCCGAGGTCATGCCCGGCGAAACTGATGTCCGCACCCGCATCGCAGGCGACATCGACCTCAACGTGCCGATCCTCTCCGCCGCGATGGACACCGTCACCGAGGCGCGCCTTGCCATCGCCATGGCCCAGGCCGGCGGCATCGGCGTCATCCACCGCAATTTCTCGCCGGCCGAACAGGCCGAGCAGGTACGGCAGGTGAAGAAATTCGAATCCGGCATGGTGGTCAATCCGGTCACCATCGGTCCGGACGCCACGCTCGCCGATGCGCTGTCGCTGATGCGCACCTATTCGATCTCGGGCATTCCGGTGGTCGAGAATGGCGGCACGGGCGGCCACAAGACCGGCCGGCTGGTCGGCATCCTGACCAACCGCGACGTGCGCTTTGCCTCCGACCCGGCGCAGAAGGTCTATGAGTTGATGACCCGTGAGAACCTCATCACGGTCAAGGAAAATGTCGACCAGGACGAAGCCAAACGGCTTCTGCACCAGCACCGCATCGAAAAACTTGTCGTCGTCGACAAGCAGGGCAATTGCGTCGGCCTGATCACCGTCAAGGACATCGAGAAGTCGCAGCTCAACCCGCACGCCACCAAGGATGCGCAGGGCCGCCTGCGCGCGGCGGCCGCCACTAGTGTCGGTGACGATGGCTTTGAGCGCGCCGAGCGCCTGATCGACGCCGGCGTCGACCTTCTGGTCATCGACACCGCGCATGGCCACTCGCAGCGCGTGCTCGACGCCGTCACGCGCGCCAAGAAGCTTTCGAACTCGGTTCGCATCCTGGCCGGCAACGTCGCCACCGCCGAAGGCACGCAGGCGCTGATCGATGCTGGCGCCGACGCCGTGAAGGTCGGCATCGGCCCGGGCTCCATCTGCACCACCCGCATCGTTGCCGGTGTCGGCGTGCCGCAGCTTTCGGCCATCATGTCGGCGGTCGAGACGGCGCACAAATCGGGTGTGTCGGTGATTGCCGATGGCGGCATCAAATATTCCGGCGATCTCGCCAAGGCGCTCGCCGCCGGCGCCAGCGCCGCCATGATCGGCTCGCTGCTGGCCGGCACCGACGAAAGCCCGGGCGAGGTCTATCTGCACCAGGGCCGCTCCTTCAAGGCCTATCGCGGCATGGGCTCGGTCGGCGCCATGGCGCGCGGCTCGGCCGATCGCTACTTCCAGGCCGAGGTGCGCGATACCCTCAAACTGGTGCCGGAAGGCATTGAAGGCCAGGTTCCATACAAAGGACCTGTGTCTGGCGTGCTGCACCAGCTTGCGGGCGGCCTAAAAGCCGCTATGGGTTATGTCGGTGGCCGCGACCTTGCCGATTTCCGCGAGCGCGCCACTTTTGTGCGCATATCCAACGCCGGACTTCGTGAAAGCCACGCCCATGACGTCACGATTACCCGCGAAAGCCCGAACTATCCCGGCGGAGCCTGAACAATACGGGCTCGGGCGGAGCCTGACCGCGACGGTCCTGCGGCTGCCACGCCACGCGGCCGCACTGTGTTTCCTGTCGGCGGCGGTTTTCATCGCCATGACGGTGATGGAGTTCTTCTATTTCCGCCAGTTGAGCGGCGGCCTGCCGTCGCTCGACATGCGCTATTTCGGTTTCACACCCGACGAAGGCATGGCCTGGCTGACGGCGCTCGGCCGGCGCGGCGGCGAGATCATTCTGGTCTGGCACTATCTGACCTTCGATCTGTTGTTCCCGGCGCTGCTGTCGCTGACCTTGGTGAGCCTGGTCCTGGCCACTGGCCGGCGCCTGCAGAACTTCCGCGAGCTTCCCGGGCAGGTGCAGTCGATCTTCGCGCTGGTGCTGGTGCTGCCCTACACGCTGGCCGACTATGCCCAGAACATCGCCGTGGCGCGGCTTCTGTCCGATTTCCTGTCGGCCAATCCGGATTCGCTGTCTTTCGCTTCGGCTCTGATCGTCACCAAATTCGCGCTTCTCGCCATCCCGGTGGTCGTCATCGCCGCTTTCTGGCTGGTGGGTCAGAGACGCTAGAGCAATTCCAGGAAAAGCGCGTAGCGCTTTCCCTGGGGAATTGCGTCAAAACAAAGAGTTAGAGTGGTTTGCCGTTTCCGTGAAGACGGTGGAACACTCTAAGCATGATGCCGGACAGGGCAGGGGAATGTCATGAACCAGACCACGATCTTCTGGCCCGTTCTGGCGCATGTGGCTCTGGTCTACATCGTCTACGGCGTGTTGGGGCGCCGCAGATATGGCGCAATCAAATCAGGTGAGGCCAAGGTCGGACAGTACAAGGCCCGCTCGACCGAGCCGGCGTCCAGCGTCACCGTTGCCGCCAATCTCTGCAACCAGTTCGAACTGCCGGTGCTTTTCTATGTGCTGTGCCTTACGCTGCACGTCACCAACGGCGTCAACTATCTGACCTTGACGCTGGCGTGGATTTTCGTCCTGACGCGCTATTTTCATGCCTGGGTTCACCTGACCAGCAACAATCTGCGGCTGCGCAGCCGTTCTTTCTTCGCTGGCGCGGTGGTGCTGGCGCTGGCCTGGATCTGGTTCGCGCTGCACCTGCTCGGCCTCGTCTGAGGCAGGGTCACGCGGGGGTTGCAGCCATCGACATCAAGCGCGACGCATAGATTTCGATCCTCCGCCGAAATCTATGCTCGACCGTCCACGCGACGAATGCTGCAATGGCGACCACGGTGCAGAACGCTATGCCGATCCGAAGATACGGGGAGCCGATCCACGGAGCCAGCCATCGTATGATCGCGACACCGACATTCTGGTGCAGAAGATACAGAGGATAGCTGATCAAGCCGATGTAACTCACGCTTCGCCAGATCTTGATATCGCGCAGCTGGACCCCGATGACCCCAACAATTGAAAGCGCGATGACCCAGGCACTGAATGCTGAACCGCCCCACAGTTTGACAACAACCATCAGGCATGCGGCTGTCACGACCATCTGCACGGTTCGGGTCGATCGCCTCGCCGCGATGCCCATCAAAAAGAAGAGGCTGTAGGGGAACAGAAAATACGGCATGGCGATGCCCTTGAAGGGAAAAATCAGAGCCTGATGGTCTCTCCACAACCCGGAAAAATATGCAATTGCGCCCAGAACGGTAAAGCTGGTGAAAAGGACGAGAACGCGATTTGGCCAGAGGTAGAAGATGAGGCCGAACAC
>Ga0075365_10001440_pt1 | contig 10781 bp, 11 predicted proteins | sample EndMetdeltDD1765_FD_71387 | JGI IMG/M metagenome (GOLD analysis project Ga0075365, IMG submission 71387) | Populus endosphere microbial communities from Tennessee, USA - Endosphere MetaG P. deltoides DD176-5 | ecosystem: Host-associated > Plants > Roots > Endosphere | place: USA: Tennessee... | reverse complement strand
AGACCGTCCATGCGCGGCATTTCGATGTCCAGCGTCATGACATCGGGCCGAAGCCGCAGAATCAGATCCCGCGCGATGAACGGATCCCCGGCCACGCCGACCACTTCCATGTCCGGCTCGGCGCCGATCGTGTCGGCGAGCATCTTGCGCACGATCGCCGAGTCGTCGACGACCAGCACGCGCACTTTGGGACCCGCCTGAGCCATCGTCAGAACCCCGCTGCCGCCGCATCCTCGCCGAGCGACGCCACCGAGACGGCCAACGGCAGATCGTTGACCGCCACGAGCGTGGCGCCGGCCGATTTCAGGGCCGGCCGTCCCGACACCATCTCGACGACGGGCCGGCTCAGTGTGAAGGCCTGGGCGGTGGCCATCCGCGTGAGCCACGTGCCGCAGATCATGTTCGAGAGCTCCCCGACCAGGTCGAAGAGCGCCTCGCGGTCCGGTTCCGCGTCCAGCGGGTCGCGCCCGGTGAACGCGTCGAGCAGCGTGCGCGCGAGATCGTGCGGCACGGTGCAGGTCAGGGCGCCGGCGCACGCCCCCTCCCGGAACTGGACGGTCGCCACCAGCCACGCGCTGGCGGCTTCGAGCGTCTCGAATCGGGCGCGATCGCACGGCTCGGCCTCGGCAAAGAAGCTCTTCTCCGCGACCGACGCGATCGCCCCGGCCACCTGCGCGGTGACGTCAGGACTGAAGAGATCCGGCAGCTTGGCTGAGCACATGTCTAAGTACCTCGGGACTGAACGGCTTTTCCAGATAACAACGGACGTCGAGCTCCGCCGCCTCGTCTCGGCGCGACGCGGAGCCGTCGGTCGAGATGATGACCCGGACCAGATCGGGCCAGCGGTCCAGCCGCGCGATCTCGCGCAGCAATTCGACGCCGGTCATTCCCGGCATGTTGACGTCGGTGAGCAGGAGGTTGACCTCGCGGCTCTCGAGGATGCGGAGCGCCTCGGCGCCGTCGGCCGCCTCCACCACCTCGTCGACATGTAGCTCCGTCAGTCCGATGACACGCTTGATGAGCGCCCGCATCATCGCTGAGTCGTCTACGATGAGAATGCGCATGACCCTTACATCTCCTTCGTCTGCTGCCCGCTGACTACCAGCAGGCGTCCGTCCCCGGCCGAAAAGTGAACCGTCCGTGCTTCGCCGCCGCCGACATCCTGCCCCCCGATGAACAGGCCGAGCCGCCACAAGATGCTGCGCGCGGCGAGCACGTTGCGATGCCCCGTCGGGGGGGCGCCGCCGGGATTGTTGGCGACCATCGCCCCGCCCACCAGCCGGACCGACGAGCGGCTCTTCTTCAGGCCGCGCCGGACGGCGGTGTCGACCAGCAGCGGAATGCCCGTGTCGCCGAAGGCCGCCGGCTGCGCGATCGCCCGCTTCGCGTTGATGCTCGACTCGGGCAGCAGGAAGTGCAGCATCGCCGCGACGCGCGACACCGAGTCGAACAGGCAGACCGCGACGCAACTGCCGAGGGCGTAGGTCACGATCACGTCGTCGGGCCGATCGGCCACCGCCATCTCGCCGATGCCGACGATGATGCGCCGCCCCGAATCGGGATCGCCCCAGGCATGGAACCGAGAGGTCGCCGGCAGGCTCATCGCCGCCCCCGCTGATAAATCGAAGGCGCGACCCAGCGCAGCTCGTGCTCGACGCTGCTGAGGCTCTCCGAGTGCGAAATGAACAGATAGCCGCCGGGCGCGAGCTGCCGCTCGAGCGCCGAGATGACCCGCTGCTGCACGGCGCGGTCGAAATAAATCATCACGTTGCGGCAGAAGATCACGTCCTGCGACCCGGGCGCGTCGCCCGGCTCGAGCAGGTTGAGCCACTTGAAGCTGACCAGGTTGCGGACGGTCGGCGTCAGCCGGACGAAGCCGCGCTGCGTGCCGATGCCGCGGACGAAATACTTCTGCGCATAGCCGGGCGGCAGATCCTCGATCCGGGAATCCTTGTAGACGCCCGTGCCGGCCGTCGCGAGCGCGCGCGTCGACAGGTCGGTCGCGGTCAGCTTGATGCGGTGCGCCGCCCCCGCCCCGACCTGGTCCAGGAGCAGCATCGCAATCGTGTACGGCTCCTCCCCCGTCGCGCAGCCGGCGCTCCACACGGCGATCGGTCCCGACCGCGCGACCAGCGGCGGGAGCACCGTCTCGCCGAAGAACTGGAAGTGCCGCGGCTCGCGGAAAAACGACGTGTGATTGGTGGCAATCGCGTCGAGGAGCGCCGTCATCTCGCGGCCGCTGTTGTCGGACCGCACGTAGCGGATGTACTGCCGAAAGGACTGGAACCCGCCGTGGCGCAGCCGCTTCTGCAGGCGCGCCGCGACCAGCGCGCGCTTCCCTTCGTGCAGGTTGATCCCGCACGCGTCGTACACCAGCCGCGCGATCGTCGACAACTCGCGGTCCGACAACTCGGCCAGGGTCCAGGGCGCCGTTGATTCCATGGGGATCAGAAGCTTTCGACCATGACCGGAGCCTCGGCGCCCAGGACGCGGTCGAGGTCTAGCAGGATCTTGACGCTGCTCTTTACTTTCGCCAGTCCCAGGATGTAGTCGGTCGTCACGTGGTCGCCGAAGTCGGGCGCCTGATCGATGTCGCTGCCCGAGATGTTGAGCACTTCCGACACCGAGTCGACGACGACCCCGATCATCCCGAGGTGGACGACGTCGACGACGATGATGCAGGTGTGGTCGGTGTTCTCCTGCGCCATGAAGCCGAACTTCAGCCGCAGGTCGATGACCGGGATCACGCGGCCGCGCAGATTGATGACGCCGCGCACGTGGCCCGGCACCTGCGGCACGTGCGTGATGTCCATGGCCTTGATGATCTCCCGCACTTTCAGCACGGGCAGTCCGTATTCTTCGCCGCCGAGCGCGAAGGTGAGATATTTGCCCCCTGCGTCCGGTTGATGGCGAGCCGCGTCCGCGCCGGCGATGCCGACTCTCGTTTCCATGGTCACTCCTTGCCCGTTCTCACGCCGCGGTCCCGACCGCGTCCACACCCGCGCCGCTCAGCGCGAGCAATCCACCGGCATCGAGGATGAGCCCGATGCGGCCGTCTCCCAGAATCGCGCCGCCGGCCACGCCCCGGACGTTCCCGAAGGCGTCGCCGAGCGACTTGATCACGACTTCGTACTTGCCGATCAGCTCGTCCACGACGAGCGCCAGCAGGCGGTCGGCGTCTTCGATGATCACCACCGTCGCCTCCAGAATCCGCGGGCACGCGTCGGGGATGCCGAACGCCTCTCCGAGGTGCAGCAGCGGGATCAGTTTTTCGCGCACGCGGACCATGCGGGCCCGTCCCTGCAGCGCGTGTACCTGCTCGGCCGTCGGCCGCAGCGACTCGCGCACCGCGAAGGTCGGAATCACGAACCGCTCGGCGCCGACGCGCAGGACCAGGCCGTCCACGATCGCCAGCGTCAGCGGCAGGCGGATGGTGAACGTCGTGCCGCGTCCCGCCGCGGTCTGGATGTCGATGCGGCCGCGCAGCGCTTCCACGTTGCGGCGCACCACGTCCATGCCGACGCCGCGTCCGGAAATCTCGGTCACGCGATCGGCGGTCGAGAACCCGGCGTGGAAAATCAGTTGATGGATCGCGTCGGGCGAGAGCGCCGCGTCTTCCGCGATCAGGCCGCGCTGGATCGCCACCGCCCGGATCTTGTCGGTGTTCAGCCCGGCGCCGTCGTCGCCGATGACGACGACGATGCTGCCCGCCTGGTGGAAGGCGCTCAGACGGAGCTCGGCCGTGATCGGCTTGCCCGTCTCGGCGCGCACGGCCGCCGGCTCGATCCCGTGATCGATGCAGTTGCGGATCATGTGCATCAGCGGATCGGTGAGGTGCTCGACAACCTTGCGGTCGAGCTCCGTCTCCTCCCCCGAGAGCACCAGCGAGATCGGCTTGTCGGACTGGCGGCTCATGTCGCGCACCAGCCGGGCCATCTTCTGGAATGTCTGGCGGATCGGCACCATGCGCATCGCCATCGCGTTGCGCTGCAGCTCGCTGGTGATCCGCTTGAGCTGTGCGAGCCGGTCGTTCAGGCGCTCGTCGCGCGAGCGCACCAGCACCGGGTCCTCGGCGAGGATCGACTGGGCGATGACCAGCTCGCCGACCATGTCGAGCAGCGCGTCGAGCTTGCGCGTGTTGACCTTGACCGTGCTCTGGTTGTCGTCGCGGCGGTCCACTTTCGGCGCCGCGGCGCCGGGGGCGGCGACGGCGGGCGCGACGGCGGCCGGCTCGTAGACCGCGGGACTCGGGCCGCCCTCGATGAGCGCGGTCACGACGTCGAGGAGATCGGCGCGCCGGCGGGTCACGTCGGTGCCGACGTGGCCGGCCGCGCGCGCGGGCAGCTCGCGGATCATCAGCGTCAGCAGATCGACGCCCTTGAGCACGACGTCGACTTCGGCCGGGCCCATCGCGTGGGTGCCAGAGCGTACGCGATCCAGGAGGGTTTCGAGCTTGTGCGCGACTTCCTGGATCGACATCAGGCCGAGGACGCCGGCGTTGCCCTTGACCGTGTGAAACGGCCGGAACACATCGTTCAGCAGCTTGACGTCGTCGGGCGACGTCTCGAGCTGCAGGATGGTCGATTCGATCGTGGCCAGGTGATCCAGCCCCTCGGCGACGAACATCGCGCCGAGCTCCTGGTCGGCCGCGTAGGCCGCGACGTCGTCCGGCACTTCCGGCTCGGCCGGCGCTTCGGCGGGCGCGACCGGTCCGGCGACGAGCGCGCGGACCATCTCGATCACCTCGTGGATGCTGTCGGGCCCCAGCGCGGAGGCCAGCACGGAAATGCGGTCGGCGATCGGCGCCAGATCGCTTTCGCGGTCGATGGCCGCGGAGAGATCGAACAGCGCGATGCGCACGTCGTCGAGCGGCATCCCTTCGTCGGCGGCCGTCTGGATGCGATCGAGCATCCGTTCGGCCTGCTCGCGATCCGACCCGTACATCTCCCGGCCGGTCATGCCCGTGCCGCGCTCCTCGGCGCGGGCGTCGTGGACCGGGTGCGGCGCACCAGGTCGGGACCAATCTCGGCCAGCGGCAGCGTGGCGTCGGCCAGGCCGGCGCGATGGACGCGTCCGGCCATGTCCCAGACGAGGCTGGTGGCCTCGTCCTGGACGACCACGCGTCCGCCCGCCTTGGCGATCGCTTCACTCCCCTGCAGGCCGTCGTCGCCGCCGCCGGTCATCACCAGGGCGAGCGAGTGGCCGCCGTACAGCTCGGCGATCGACTTGAACAGCACGTCCGCGGACGGACGATGCGCCCCTTCGGGGCCGTCCAGGTCCACCGAGGTGATGATTTGCGGACCGCGACGCTTGAAACGGAGGTGGCGGTCGCCCGGGGCCACGTAGACCGTGCCGGGGACGACGACGCCGCCGTCGATGGCTTCCATCACCGGCACCCGAACCTGTGAATTGAGACGTTCAGCCAGCAGCTTGGTGAAAGCCTGCGGCATGTGCTGGACGATTGCGATCGGCGCCGGGAAGGCCTCGGGCAGCGCGCCGAGCACGTCGGCGAGCGCGCCGGGGCCGCCGGTCGAGAGCGCCATCGCAATGGCGCGCACCTCGGCGTCGCCCCCCTTGGCGATGCTGCCGAGCGGATAGACGGGAGCGGGACGCCGTGGCGGCACGATCACGCCGGCCCCGCCGATGGCGGGCCCGCCGACACGACAAAGAGACTTGATGCGCGGAACCAGATCTTCGCGGATGCGCTGTTGCGCCGCCTCGCGCCCGCCGGCCGTGGCCGGCTTGGCGACGTAATCGGAGGCGCCCAGCGACAGCGCTTCGAGCGTGTCGACGCAGCCGCGCTCCGTCAACACACTGAACATGATGACCGGCAGGCGCGGATAGCGCTTGCGCAGTTCGCGCAGCGTCTCGATGCCGCCCATCTCCGGCATCTCGACGTCGAGGGTGACGAGATCGGGATTGAGCTGCGCGATCATCTGCAGCGCCTGCTTGCCGTTGCCGGCGCCGCCGGCGACTTCGATGTGCGGGTCCCCGGCGAGGGCGTCGCTCACCAAACGGCGGATGAGCGCCGCGTCGTCGACTATGAGTACTCTGGCTTTCTTCATGCGGCTGGTGCCGACAGGCTCAAACGCAAGGGGCGTGCCTCGCATGCGGCTCATGCCGATCGTGGCGCCAAGTCGTGCGCACGACACGAGTTGCGCGTGGCGGCGGGAGCCGGCCGGGGTTCGCGCCGTCGCGGCGTCCGTCTGAGTCCCGGATCGTCGTCCGCACGCTGGACAACCGGCCTCACAAGAGTCTCTCGTCCAGATGCCGGACGCTCGTCCGGACGCCGGACGGCTGGACGCACACGAGGCGCTCGACTCCGCGCCGCACACACCGGCAAGTGCCTGCCGCTCTGCAACTTCCACCGGCGCGTCGTGTCCAGCGCCGTCCGGCACGGGCGTTGCGATTAGCGGCTGATGACAATGGAAGTCATTCGTACGACATCCTCCCCGACGGCCGGTCCGCTCGCCAGACGATCGCTGATCGTCGAGGGAGACTTCCTTCTTCTTTCATCGTTGCGCGGCACGCTGGTCGCGGCGGGCTTCGAAGTGCACTGCGCCGCGGGCCCCAGCGAAGCGCGGCGACTGCTCGACCGCTATCGCTACGAGTTCGTCATCGTTCACCTCGATCTCAACGCGACGCGGGGTCACGCCGGGCTCGACGTCATCGCGCAGGCCCGCGAGTGGAACCCGGAGTCGCGGATCGTCGCGCTCGGACCGGAGGGCGACGAGAGGCCGCGCGAATTCTTCGAAGCGTTGGGCGCCGCCGTGTGTGATCCGGCGGCCGGCAGCCTCGATCGGCTGCGGGTGCAGATAGCCAGGATGGCGCGGACCGCGGGCACGCCCGCGGCCGGCCAGGAGTCCCAGTCATGACAGGAAGCCCCTCTCGCACGCTGCGCGACGGCATCGCCGCCGCGCTCGCGCGCGATTTCGACACCGCGCATCAATTGCTGCTGCGCGCGACGACGGAGAACCCGACCGACATTCGCGCCTGGCTGTGGCGCGCCGTCGCCAGCCCCGTGCCGGCCGACGCCGTCGCCTGCCTGCGCCGCGTGCTGGTCTTCGAACCGGCGCACGCCGAAGCGCCGCATGCGCTGGCGCGGCTGCTCGCCGGTCAGGCGACAGCACTGGCGACCGGGGGACGGCAGGCGGAAGGAGCCGTGCTCGCCCGCGAAGCGGTCGGCCTCGCGCCCGATTGCGACGCGGTCTGGATCAGTCTGGCCGCCGTCAGCGAGGAGCCGCACGAGCGTCTCGACGCCCTGCGCCGCGCCCGCGATCTCGACCCGCTCTCGCCGCAGACGCGCGTGCTGCTGCGCGACGCGCTGCTGCACGGCGGCATCGCCGCGGCCAGCGCGAACCCCGACGCCTCGCGGCTGCTGTTCCGGGAAGCGTCGATCGTGGATCCGAGCGACCCGCGGGTCTGGCAGGCGCTGGCGCGCATGGCGGCCAACGCCGCCGAAGCGCTCGGCGCGCTGCGCCACCTCTTTGCTCTCGCGCCCGATCGACCCGGCATTCGCGCCGCGCTCAAGCGCGCGCTCGCGACCGCGGCCGAATCATCCACCGCCGAAGGAGCGCACGGCGAGGCGCTCGAACGCTGGCGCGAAGCCGTCGCCCTCGACCAACAGGATCCGGCGCTGTGGCTCGGTCTGGCGACCGTGACGCAGGATCGCGACGAGGCGCTTCGCGCTCTGGCGGCCGTCCGGATCGCCAGCCTCGACGATCCGCGCGTCGCGGCGCTTAGCGCACGCTGGCAGGCGGAGCCTGAGCCGGCGTCCGCGGCGATTGCCTTTGCGCCACCGCCGGAGCCCGAGCCGGTTCTGATGACGCCGCCTCCATCGTTCGTGGCGGAATCTCCGTTCACGGCGCCGGCGGCGTTCGAGCCCGTCACCCTTTCGTCTCCGGCCGCCGCCTTCGCGCCGGTCGAAGCGGCCCCCGCACCGGCGGCGATCAACGATCTGTTCGCTGCCTACGCGCCGCCGCCGCAGCCAGCGGTGTCGTCGTTCGCTCCGACACCCGCGGCCGAGCCGGTGTCGTCGTTCATGCCGGCGCCTGCGGCCGCGCCGCCGCCTCCGGCGTCGCCGTTCATGGCGCCTCCCGTTGCCGCCGCGCCGCCGGCCCCGTCGCCGTTCGCGCCGCCGCCGTCGCCGTTCTCGTCGCCGATTCCAGTGGCCCCGCCGCCGGCGTCCGCGCGGCCGATGGGCGATGCCGCGGGGACCAAGCGGACGGTCATGATCGTCGACGACAGTCCGACCGTCCGGAAGATTCTCTCGATGACCCTCGAGCGCGCCGGCTACGGCGTGCTGTCGGCGGCCGACGGCGAAGCGGCGCTCGAATCGCTGCAGACCTCGGTCCCCGACCTGATCCTCCTCGACATCTCGATGCCGAAACTGGACGGCTACGAGGTGTGCAAGCGGGTCAAGGCCGACGCGCGGACCGCGCACGTGCCGGTCGTCATGCTCTCGGGCAAGGACGCCTTCTTCGACAAGGTCAAGGGCCGCATGGCCGGCGCCACCGAGTACCTCACGAAGCCGTTCGCGACGCCGGCCGTCCTGGCCGCGGTGGAGCGCATGTTCGAGCCGGAAACGGATGCCGCCCATGGTTGAAGGCGATCTCATCGACCTGACCGTGCCGACCCTGCTGCACGCGATGTCGTGCGAAGGGGCGACAGCCGTTCTGAAGGTCTCGCGCGGCAACTCGCAGGGTGAGCTGTTCTTCCGCGAGGGCACGCTGATTCATGCGCTGTCCGGCGGCCGCGCCGGCGACGACGCGGTGCGCGACCTGATTCACTGGCACGAGGGACGGTTCCGCCTGGTCCGCGATTCGGACCGGCAGCCGACCACGGTCACCCAGGCGGTGGCGGACTTCCTGCGCGATCGGGCCGCGGCCGAAGGCGACCCGACGCAGACGGCGCAGTCCGGCGACGCCGATCGGCAGCTGCTGGACGCGCTGATCGTGCTGCTGGGGAAACTCGAGCCCGATCGCTCGCGCCTGACCGAGGGACGGCTCGAGCCGGGCGGCGTCCCGGCACTGCTGGTGCTCAACTCGCTCGTCAACGCCGTGATCCGCTACGTGACGGGGCGCTGCGGCGATCCCACCGTGCTGCCGTCGCGCGTGCTGATGCGGATGGCCGAGACGCAGCCGTACACGCAGCTGCTCGGCGAGCAGGACGAAGAAATCTCGATCAGCACGGCGATCAGCGTCCTCGACGCGCTCGACGCGGTGACAGGCGACCGGCGCCGGCTCTTCCACGACCTGGCGTATGCGCTCCTCGACGTGCTGGTCATCTATGGCGACACGCTCAGCACGTTCTTCCACGCCGCGCCGCTGCGCGACGAGTGGCGGGCGATGTTCGACGTGTTCATCGAGGGTCTGTGGATGGCCGTGCAGCAGGTGGACGTGTAGCGATGGGAACAAGGAGAGCTCGATGGTGAACAAACGCGTTCTGGTCGTCGACGACAGCCCCACGAATCGGCAGGCGCTGTCCAACCTCCTCCAGCGAGAGGGGTACGAGGTGACGACCGCCGTCGACGGCGAAGACGCGCTCGCGAAAATCGCGGCGGATCCGCCGCCGCTGGTCGTGCTCGACATCATCCTGCCGAAGATGAACGGCTACCAGGTGCTGCGGCAGCTCCGCGCCGACCGCGAGACGCGGCACATCAAAGTGATCCTGGTCAGCAGCAAGAACCAGGAAAGCGATCGGTTCTGGGGCATGAAGCAGGGAGCGGACGAGTACATCGCCAAGCCGTACCCCGACGACACGCTGCTCAGCGCCATCGCGAGGCAACTGTGACAGACGACCTCTCCGCTGACATCGACGCCTGGCTGTCGACCGACGAGGGCGTCGCCCTGCCGTCTGTCGCGGCCGCCCCGATCGTGGGGGCCGCGCCGCTCGCGGCGGCCGTCCCGTCGGCGGAGGCCGTCCCGTTCGCGGAGACCGTACAGTTGGCCGCCCCGATCGTGGATGTCGCCTCGTTCGCGGACGCTGCCCCGTTGGCCGAAGAAGTCGCGCCGCTCACGGCGGCCGTCCCGCCCGCGGAGACCGCTCCGTTGGCGGAGGCCATCTCGCTCGTGGAGATCGACTCGTTCGTCGACGTCGACTCGCCCGTGGATGCCGTCCCGTTCACCGAAGTCGCCCCGTTTGTCGAGACCGCCCCGTTGGCGGAAGCCATCTCGCTCGTGGAGGTCGACTCGCTCGTGGATGCCGTCCCGTTCACCGAAGTTGCTCCGTTTGTCGAGACCGCCCCGTCGGCGGACGCCTTCTCGCTCGTGGACCTCGACTCGTTCGTGAATGCCGCCCCAATTGTCGAAGTCGCCCCTTCAGTGGATGCGGCGCCGTTCGCGGAAGTCGCCGCGTCTGTGGACACCGTCCCGTTGACGGAGGCCGCCCCGTTCGCGGAGGACGTCTCGTTCGTGGAAGTCGCCCCGTTCGCGGGGGATCTCTCGGCCGAGGAAGCTGCCTGGTTCGCGGATACCGCCCCGTTCGTCGAAGGCGCCTCGTTCGCGCAGACCGCCCCGCTGGCGGAAGCCGCTCCGGTTGCGGAGACCGCCGCGTTCGCGGACGCTGCCCCGTTCGTCGAAGTCGCCTCGTTCACGGAGGCCGTCCCCTTCACGGCCGTCGCCTCATTCGCGGAGACTGCTCCGTCCGTGCAGGCCGCTCCGCCTGTGGCGGCCGTCGCACCGGTGGAAGTTGCCCCGCCCGCGCCAGCCGTCGCACCGCGTCCCGGCTCGCTGCTGGACGCGATCGCCGCACTGCCTGGCGCGGACGAGGAAGAAGCCGCG
>Ga0075365_10001439_pt1 | contig 10783 bp, 15 predicted proteins | sample EndMetdeltDD1765_FD_71387 | JGI IMG/M metagenome (GOLD analysis project Ga0075365, IMG submission 71387) | Populus endosphere microbial communities from Tennessee, USA - Endosphere MetaG P. deltoides DD176-5 | ecosystem: Host-associated > Plants > Roots > Endosphere | place: USA: Tennessee... | reverse complement strand
ACGCACCGCGGTGCGCCACGACGAACGGATGGCCGGCAAGCGCGCCGTCGCCCGAGTTCATAGGTACCTATGCTGCCGGGTTTTGGCCTTCGGTCTCAACCGCTGCGGCATTCTCGGGTTTGGTGTCGCGCCGCGTCTCGGTGTTCACCTTCGCGTCGGGGACAATCACCCAGCGCTTGGAGGGCTTCTCGACGGGCTGGCGCTCGAACCCGTCGAACACCTTCATGACGAGCAGCACCGCGGCCAACGCCAGCAGATACGCCACGGTGGTCGTCACCGTGTTGTCGGCGATGGCCTGGGCCTCGGTGGCGAAGCTCGTCGCGATCGAGAACACCGACACGGCGGTACTGGCGACCCACACCAGCCACCACACCACGATGTTTCTGCGCAGCCAGCTGAACCGCTCTTCGACACCGGCCAGCTCGATGACGAACACCGGCGCCCACGCGAGGTTGACGATGGGCACGAGACAACCCGCACGCAGAGCCCAGAGTGGACGCGGATCCGGCTGGCCGCGGTAGGCGTACGCGGCGGCTCTGCGACCGATGAGCCAGTTCGTCAGCACGACCGCGCTGGCCACGACCATGAACATCGCGATGACGCTGGCGGCGACGCCGATCCACGTGGCCCCGCCAGCCACCCATGGGTTCAACAGCATGCTCCGGTTGACGATGAGCAGCACGTAGCGCACCAGGTGCACGAACGCCGCCACACCGAGCACCACCATCGTCGCGAACAAGGTCGTTCGCACGATTCCCGCGGATGGGCCCGGCCGCTCCGGCGCCTGCGCTTGATCGACCTGATCGAAATGGTCGACGAGTCCCCAGCGTGGGATGAACTGATAGCGCGGCGTCGGGCCCAACGGGCGACGTCCCCTGCGGGGCGGTGGCGCCGCACCAGGTCGCACCGCGATCCATCGGTAGCCCTGCGGCAACCTCGCCGGCGCACGCCCAGCCCTGTTCGGTGGCGTGCCGAGGCCGGCGGGCGACCTGAAATTCGGAGCCGCTTCGGGACCCGTCGGCGCGAGCAGCGCGCCGTTGCAGCGCGGGCACCAGTCCCTCTTGCGGTCGCGCACGTTCCACCGCGTTCCGCACGTGGAACAGACCTGAATCATCCGACCAGACTAGCTAGCGTTTCTCTGAGGCTCCTCAGATGACGCCCGCACCGCCGTCGTCGGTGACGACCGGGCGGCCGGCGTCGGCCCACGCGTGCATACCGCCGCTCACATTGATGGGCGCGTATCCGTTCTGGGCCAGGTACTGGGCGACCCGTTGCGATCGGCCCCCGACCCCGCACACGACGTACAGGGTGGCTGAGGAGTCGATCTCGGATATGCGGGCCGGAATCTGGCCCATCGGGATGTGTCGCGCACCCGGCGCGTGGCCGCGTTGCCATTCGTCGTCCTCGCGGACATCGAGCAAGATCACCGATTCGTCGAAGGTCGCCGGGACAGTGGCGATATCGGCCTGCGCAACCGCGTCGGAGTCCATGGGCCAATGCTTGCACACCGCAACGAGTCCGCCCAGACCCAGCAATTCCCGACTATCCACAGTTTCCACAGGTTCATCCACAGGCCCACCATCGGGGCAAAGCGAGTCTGAGCCGCTGAATCTGTGCAATCGCTCAAGATCACTGTGGATAAACTGGGACGGTATCCATGCGACGATCAACAGCCGCAGCGCGCCCGAGCGAAATAGGTCGCTGAGCTAAGCATCCGCGTCTTGACGGCTGTCAGGGGTTTCTTACCCACTACCTGCACCTCTAAACCGATTCACGTCCCGATTTCTTCCCCCCGACGGCAGGGGTTATGATCGCGGTCACAACTTTGCCGTTGTGACCGATCTCACCGGGGAGGGTACCGATCGTGCAGGTCAGGAGCTGTTAATGGCGTCGTCGCAGCCAATTGGGCCGGGGTCCGCGGTGCCGCCTTCTGAGTGGCATTCGTCCGCGAACATCTACACCCGCGGCCAGTTGATGGCCTGTCTGCGGGCCGGTGTGATCGCCCTGGTGTTGTTGGGCGTGCTCGCCCTCATCGTCCTGTACTGATCGACGCCCCCGGCACCAACCTAGGCACAAAAAACGGGCCTGCTCGGAATGAGCAGGCCCGTCTTCGTTTTTCAGTCCACTATGCGGGCGGGTAGACACCCATCTGCTTGCCTTTGTCGGTCTGCCAGAAGATGTCGGAGATCTCGTCGATGGTCTTCAGCAGCTTCTCGGCGACGGCGGCGTCGAGAGACTTCTTCACGTCGCCGGCACCGTGCACGCCGTCCCAGAACAGCTGGTGCAGATTCGGGAACTGCTCGAAGTGATCCTTGGTGAAGAAGTCGGCCCACAGCACCATCAGGTGATGCTTGACCTCTTCGGCCTGGCGCTCCTTGATGATGATCGCGCGGGCCTTGAAGTGGTCGTCGTCTGAGTCGTGGTACTTCTGGATCGTCTTCAGACAAGAGAGCGCCTCGATCTTGGCCTGAGCCGGATCGTAAACACCGCAGTACAGGTCGCAGTGGGCGTGGGCAGGGGTGGCGTTGTTCATGAGTCGATGCAGCATGGCCTTAACCTACCCTTCGATGGTGTCGGGAAACCATCCTCTACCCCTTTGGCCATTGCGTTTGTTCAGAGTGGTCGAGGACTCGATGCGTCCGGCGCTGCAACCGGGCGACGGTTTGGTCGGCTGGCGTGGCAGCGCCCCGCGGACCGGCGAGTTGCGCGTGTTCCGCGACCCCCGCCGGTCCACGCGCTGGCTCGTCAAGCGCGTCGGCGAGGTGTACGGAACGGGTCGGTCCATGATCTTCGAGGCTCGGTCCGACAATCCGAAAGCGCCTGGTGCCGTTGACTCACACGAGCTGGGTTGGGTGTCTGCGACAGACACCTATCGCGTCGTCTACACGGTCCGGGCGCCCGGCCGCCGCGGCCAATGATTGCGTGTCCGCTTGCGTGGCGGTGAGAACCTGCGCATCCTGATCTGATCGACCCACAGTCGTGTCGGGCTTTACCGAACAACGATGGTGCGGAGGCGAGATGGAGATGGGGTCTGGTCGGGCGATAGAGATCGCCCCGTTTCATTCGCGCGGATCGCTCAAGGGTTTCGTGATTTCAGGCCGCTGGCCGGATTCCACCAAAGAGTGGGCACAGCTGTTGATGGTTGCGGTGCGCGTCGCATCGCTTCCTGGATTGCTCTCCACCACAACAATTTTCGGTGCCCGCGAAGAGCTGCCCGACGAGCCTGAACCCAACACCGTCGGCCTCGTCGTCGCCGAGGGCACCGTCGTCGGCGAATCAGCGGTTCCGCCAGGATATTTCGCACAGCATCAGCCACCGGCCCTGCTGATGCTGCATCCGCCTTCGGAGACCATGCCGTCGCTGCCGGAATGCTCGGGCGCGGCCTCGGGGTGCGTGCTGCTGCCCGGCCTGCCCCATCTCGGCCTGGAACACCGCGCCGCGTGGGTGGAAGCCGAGGCCGACGGCACCGTGACGTCGATGGTGAGCAGGGTCGGTGTCGACCCGATCAGCCACCCCGACACCGCGATCCTCGCGATGCTGCTTGCCGCGTAAGGGATTTCGGGTACCCGAAATCGCGGGACGATCTGGCGCGTCGCGATCTTCGCCGCTACTGTCGGACTGAAAGCGAAGGGGAGTAGCCCCTAATCGTCGTGTCGACATACTGGCGAAAGCCCGGCCGACGAACCGCACCTCATCCCTGAGGACGGTGGGCGAGACCTTCGACCGCAGTTTGGTCGAAAGGTCATACCCATGCTCACCGCAGTTCTCATCAGCCTCGCCGTCGTGTTCGTGGCCGAACTCGGCGACAAGACGATGCTCGCCACTGTCACCCTGGCCAGCGATCACCACTGGCTCGGCGTCTGGATCGGCGCCACCGTGGGCATGGTGCTCGCCGACGGCGTCGCCATCGCCGCGGGTGTCCTGCTGCACAAGCGGCTGCCCGAGGGTTTCTTGCACAGCCTCGCGAGCGTGCTTTTCCTCGTGTTCGGTCTCTGGCTGCTGCTCGACGGCGCGCTCGGGCTGCGCTGGGTTGCGCTGGCGGTCACCGGGTCGGTCGTCGTGGGCGTCGGCACCTTCGCCGTGGTGCGCTTCGTCCGGAGACGGAATTCGGCCCCGTCGACGGGGCCGCCCTCGCCCCATTCCCCAGACGCCGCATACCCGCATTCCGCAGGCAATTGACGGCCGCGGCGATACAGCGCACCGCGCGGCCGGCTCGCTAACTCGTGCCGCGAGTCCGTGGTCGACCGGACGAATCGACGACCCGGAGGTTTGCATCCAAACAGCAAATCTTCCTTCCAGCCATCGACAGTGGTTGTGAACGTTGCCGGTGGTGAAAATCGGGATTACTGTGGCAATCGGGGCCAAGCCCCGAGTTATGCATTTCAAACGATGTCCAACTTATTTGCCCGACCGCACCATGCGACCGCCGATTTTGCGTACTCTGACGATGTCGCCAGTGGTGGGGGAGCCCTGAAAATGCGAAAGGTGGGTTAACTTTTACCCAGTTTGCACTTGGGTTTGGGCACAACTCTCGCTACGATGATCAGCAAATACGCCGCCAAATAGTCCGCTCGTCTACGCATGTGGAGGTCAATACCGATGAGCAAGACGTTCGCCGCCCGTCTAAACAGACTGTTCGACACGGTCTACCCGCCCGGGCGCGGCCCGCACACTTCCGCCGAGGTGATCGCTGCACTCAAGTCCGAGGGCGTGACAATGTCCGCTCCGTACCTGTCGCAGCTACGCTCCGGCAACCGAACCAACCCGTCCGCAGCGACCATGGCCGCCCTTGCCAACTTCTTTCGTATCAAGCCGGCGTACTTCACCGACGACGAGTACTACGAGAAGCTCGACAAGGAGCTGACCTGGCTCGCGAATATGCGGGATGAAGGCGTTCGTCGCATTGCGGCGCGCACCGTCGGTCTATCCGTTGAGGCCCAGCAGGACATCGTCCAAAAGGTCGATGAGCTGCGTCGCCAGGAGCATCTGGACGATTAGCCTGCCGTCAGCTGCATTACGGTTGCCGGCGAAGTCGTCAAGTCGTCCTCTTCGGGATCCGGTTACCCGGTTCAGACCTTGGCGTTGTCAGAGCGCATGAGCGTGCGGTATTGCGTGGCTATTTCGAGGATCCACTCGCGGTCTGAGTAGACGCTGGGCTGCCGCAACCACCGCAGCCCGGGGAACATCGGATCCCCATCCTTCCGCGGGTTCTCCCGTCCGGCGTAGATCCACTGTGCGACGACGTCCGCCTGCTTCTCGGGCGGGACGGCCGGCGGCTCGATATCGGCGTCCTCCCCGTCGATGTCGTCCACCTCGTTTCGGGTGACGTCTGCGGCGGTGGCCTCCAGGAACAGCGCGTCGGAGATCAGCGACATCCGTTCGGCTACCCGAAACGCCAGAGGGCCGCGGGGACGCACGCCTATGCCTACGTCGGGATGACGGCGACCGAGCTCGTCCAGCAGTGGCTCGATCACCCTGAGCTCGCGGCGCGAACCGAACCAGTCCTCCACGCTCGGCAGCAGCGACCCCGCGGCGACCACCAGCATCGCGCAGCCGAGCAGTGTGGCTGCGGCGCCGACCCCGACGGGCCCGGTATTGCCAAGTGCGCGAACGAAGAAGAACCCGGCCGCCAGCACGATCAGCACAATGCCGACCGTGAACACGAACAGTGCGCGCCCACGGCGACTGCGGTTGGAGTACCGCAGCCCGGCCCACGACACCAGCGTGAGCGCCCCCAGCACGTACAGCAGCGGCAGCAGCCATGGGAGCGAGTTACCATCCGCGGCCAGCGTCCGCCGCAGGTACTCCTCGGGCGCCATCTCCGGCTGCTGGTCCGCCGAGAAGAACGTCACGAGGCTCACCGCCGCTATGACGCCCGCAACGCTGTACTGAGCGATAGCGATCTTGCGGATCGTGGCGGGCTTACGCCCGGATGCGACGGTGGTGATCATCACGCAGCTGCCTGCTGCGCACATCACCAGAGCCACCTGAGACAGACCCATGGAGATGTTGGGCCACCGCAGCAGGGTGTCGACGAGGAGCGTCAGGGGCTGCCAGTTCAAGGCGGCGACCAACCCGAGGCTTCCGAGCGCGAGGATCATCGCGGTGCTCACCAGCGACTGCTTGTTGACCAGTGCCCATCCGATACGTAAACCGGTGGCCAATCCGAGCAGACCGGCGATCACCCAGATGATCAACCAAACGCCTCTCCGAGCCGGACCTGGACGATGGAGGCACGATCGGAGGGCAGCCGCCCCAGCCGATACAGCAGCAGGGCCGCGAAATCCTCGGCTTCCTGCTCCAGGTCCTCACCGTTGGGTCCCATACAGCCTGTGCGCTGGTTCAGCATGTAGCCGATCAAGTCGGAGCTGGCCATCTCGGTGTTCTCCAGCGCGGCCTCGATGACCGGCATGCCTTCGTGTCCGAGGACCAGATGTCCGAGCTCGTGTGCGAGGGTGCGGTCCCATGCCGGCAGCCCCTTCTGAATCAGGAACACATCCCGATCCGCGTACTGACGCCACTGCCCGCACACACCTGGCGGCAGATCGGCCGTCTTCAGCTCGATCGGACGCCCTCTGTCTCTGCTGACTGCATCGACAAGCCGAGTGAGCGACACCTCCCCCCGGCGCGGAGCGAGGTCCAAGACCGCACCCACTGCGCGGGTGACGCTGCGGCTGGCAGGCATACATTCCCCCTTTCGACGAGTCCACTATGCGCTGTTCGGGCCGCTAAAGCAGCCGTTCCCGGCCAGTTCAGTTCACAAATCTTGCGGCTCCACCTGTGCGTACTGCATGCCCCGCCTTTGCCTGGCGGTAACCTACGAGGCCGCCGAGACCGGTGAGGATCGCCATACCCGCGAGACCAGGTGCCGCCAGGGCGGCCACCTGTGAAATGCCCGCGCTGCGCAGGTATTCCGTGTAACCGGCGCGGTACGACGCGGGTGGGACACCGACGTTGCTGAATGTCTCGGCCGGCGGCGCCTGCCGCCCCGCGGGCAGTTCTGCCGCCGTTCCGCGGGGCGAGGCCGGGGCTGGCTCCGTCGGTAGCCCGCGCGGTGCTGCGACGCCGGGGAGCGCCACCGGCGGCGCCACGATGACCGGCAACGCGATCGGTGCGACCGGAATATCCGTCGAGGTGACACCGACGCCGGGTTGGGCGTCGACCGCTCCCGGTTCCGAAGGCGTGTGCTCAGGCAGCAGATGCGGCGGCAGTTGCATCGGCGGCGTGTGCGGGCGGCCTGTCGGCGGCCGCTGGGGCGGACCCACTCCTCCGCCGTCACCGGGAGGCCGCGGGTCGGGCTGCGGTCCGGGGCCCGGACCGGGCGGCCATGGCCAGCAGTCTTCTGGATCTTCCTCGCCCGGCGGTTCTTCACGCGGTGGCCAATGCGGCTCCTTGGGCGGCGCTTCACCGCCCGTGCCCTCCTCACCGTCACCGGGTCCGCCCTCAGTCGGCTCTTCGTCGTCCGGCGCCTGCGGCTTTTGATGAGGCACCCGCCCCGCTCCGAACTTGCGGTCGCGCGGCCTGCTGACGTCCGGCGTGTCCGCACGGGATCCGGCGCCCGGGGACGCCCCGTCGCGACCGCCTGGCCGCGGCGACGACGGCGTCTCGTTCTTTTGCCCGGATTCGTTCTTGCCGTCATCTCCGTTGTCGGCGCCGACGGAGTCGGACGCCGGGGCGGCATGGGCGGGAATGTTGCTGGCACCGCCGACCAACAGCCCGTAAGCCACCAGAAAGCCGGCCGCGGCGACGCCCACACGCGAACCCACTTCTGCACCACCCTCCACACGCGTCGCCGACGCGGAAATTTGCTGTCAAACGATTGTCGCACAACTGCGTTGAGCGGTTTGCTGGCGGCCGAATCGGCCTCTCCTCGGGCCAGGGCCGCGCGGTGAACGCAGCGGGCGATAGTGTTGAGCGGCATCGACAACGCGACCGGGAGACTGCTGGATGAGCCTGTTCAAGCGGAAAACCCGCGCCACGCGGAAGGCCGAGGCCCGCGCCATCAAGGCGAAGGCGAAACTCGAGGCCAAACTCGAGGCCAAGAACGAAGCCCGCCGCATCAAGGCCGCGCATCGGTCGGAGACGAACGCGCTCAAGGCTCAGCTGAGGGCGCAGCGCGAGACCGACCGGGCCGCGCTCAAGGTCGCGGACATGCAATTGAAGGCTGCGCGTGAAGGCAAGTTGTTCTCCCCCACTAGGATTCGCCGCGTCCTGACCGTCACCCGCCTCCTCGCGCCGGTGGTGGTGCCCCTGGTCTACCGGGCCTCCATCTCCGCACGCGGTTACGTCGACGAGCGACGAGCAGCCCGCTTGGGCGTTCCGCTGAGCCAGCTCGGTCAGTTCTCCGGGCACGGCGCGGAGTTGTCGGCGCGTATCGCCGGCGCCGAACAGTCGCTGCGGATGGTTGCGGAGAAGAAGCCGAAGGACGCCGAGACGAAGCAATTCGCGGCGGCGATCACCGACCGTCTCAGCGATTTGTCGGCCGCCGTCGCCGCAGCGGAGAACATGCCACTGCCGCAACGTCGTTCGGCCCATGCCGCCATCGCCAAACAACTCGACGGCATCGACGCCGACCTGATGGCCCGCCTCGGCCTGGTCTGACATGCGCCCGTCGGCGTCGGGGCCCGTCGACCGCGTCCGCGGTGGGGCGACAGGCTCGCTGACCGCCGCACTCGCTGTCGCCGCCCACGGGGCGGGCGGCGGTCTGCTCCCCAACGGGGCGACGCTGGCACTGCTCGTCATTCTCGCGACGACGGCGGGTGCGGTGGCCGCTGTGATCACACCGCGCTATCTGCTGGGTGTACTGGCCGTCAGCCAACTGCTGGCCCACCTGCTGCTCGGCGCCTCGGGTCATCATCATGGCGATTCGTCCGGCGTCGCGATGCTCGCCGCGCACGTTCTGGCGGTCGTCGCTGGTGCCGCGCTCATCGGTGCCGGCGATCGGTTGTGGCGCGCGCTTTCACGTGCGGTGCGCCGCATCGTCCGGGTCATCTCTCATGTGACCGTGCGACCCGCGGCGATCACCCGCCGCGCCGATCAGCCGCTGCGCTCCGCGCTACTGCTTGCCGCTTCGGTGTCGCACCGGGGTCCGCCGGTCAGCCTCGCCCGCTGACCCACGATCCCGACGACACACGAAAGCCACAATCGAATGAGACTTACCAAATACCTTGCCGCGCTTGCGGTTGCGCTGCTGGCCCTGACCGCCGGAACACTCGGCAATGCGGGTATCGCTGCCGCTCACGCGGCCCTGATCTCGTCTGACCCCGTCGAGAACGCCTCGCTGTCGCAGGCCCCGGCCAAGGTCAGCGCGACCTTCAACGAGGACATGCAACCCCAGTTCGCGGCGATGACGGTCGTCGGTCCCGACGGCAACCTGTGGTCCACCGGCGATCCGCAGGTCGACGGCGCCGTCATCAGCGTCGGAGTGCGTCCGCCCGGCCCCTCGGGCACCTACACCGTGAACTACCGCGCCACGTCGGCGGACGGCCACGTCGTCTCGGGCTCGTGGTCGTTCCAGCTGACCGTGGCAGGCACCGGCGCCGCCGGACCGCCCGCCGCCGCCGGGCCGCCGGCCAGTGCCGCTGCTCCGGCCGCGGATGCGTCCGGTTCAGCCGAGGATGCCGGCGGAATTCCGGTGTGGCCCTTCTACGTCGGTGCCGTGCTGATCGTCGGTGCCGGTGTGCTGTGGGCGGCGCGGCGCCGGACGTGAGGCGGTGGCCGGCGCTGGCCGGTGGATCGCTGGTGGTGGCCGGCGCGTCGGTGGTGGCATGGGCGCTGGCGTATCCGCAGGGTTCACTGTCCGTGACGGTCGTGCGGGCGGTCGCCGACTGCGCAGCGGTCCTGTGCCTGGGACTCGCGGTGGTGCCGATGCTCGACGACGAGCGGTACCGGCGGGAACTCATGGGCCGCGCCGGGGTGCCGTTGTCGGCCGCGGGCGCCGTCTGGCTGATCGCCGAACTCGGCCGCCTCATCGTGGCGGCCGCACAGGCCGCCGCGGTGCCGGTGTGGCGACTGGGCGTACCGACGACGGTCGACTTCGCGTTCGACACCGCGGCGGGACGCGCGAGCACGCTTGCCGTCGCGGCCGCTGCCGCACTGTGCGTCGCGACGGTCGCGGCGCCGCGCACCGCGGCGGTCAAACTCGTGGTGGCCGGCCTTGCCGCGGTGGGCCTGACAAGCCGCCTGATCACGGGGCACTTCTTCGAAAGCGCGGTTGGTGGTGTGGCGCTGGCCGCGCACACGGTGGGGGCGGCGCTGTGGTGCGGCGTGCTGGGGGCGCTGGTGCTGACGGTCGAGCATCGCGGTCAGTGGGCGCGCGTTCTTCCGCGGTTCTCCCAACTGTCGCTGTGGTGTGTGCTGGTGCTGCTGGTCGGCGGAGCGGTGGCGGCGTTGGAGCGCCTCGGATCGCCCGCCGAGCTGTACGCCACCGGCTACGGCCGGCTGCTGACGGCCAAGCTCGCGGTGGCGGCGGTGCTGTTGGTGATGGGCTGGCGAAACCGCACGATTTGGCTGCCTGCGGCCCGGGCGCACCGAACAACCGCCGTGCTGTCGCGATCCCGGTCTTTCGTCGAATTGGCGGTGATGGGCGTAGCCCTCACACTCGCGGCCGGACTGGCCGCGACCGGTTAGCGCTATTGCCGACCTGGCATGATGGTGGCCACTGCCGGTACCCACGCTGACGCCGGACATGCGCAGACAGACACTGCAAAGGAGCAGCCGATGGCAGACGAGCAGGACCGACCAGACGAGTCCACGCCGCCGCCTGAGTCGACCACACCAGGTC
>Ga0075365_10001438_pt1 | contig 10783 bp, 8 predicted proteins | sample EndMetdeltDD1765_FD_71387 | JGI IMG/M metagenome (GOLD analysis project Ga0075365, IMG submission 71387) | Populus endosphere microbial communities from Tennessee, USA - Endosphere MetaG P. deltoides DD176-5 | ecosystem: Host-associated > Plants > Roots > Endosphere | place: USA: Tennessee... | reverse complement strand
ACCTGCCCACACAACAACGCCACCGCCAACGTGCGCGCATCAACCTGGGCGCCACCCGCTGTCTCACAGAACTGCAGCCGTCGCGATTTGCTCATCCGGTCAGCGATGTCCAGATACCGCTCGGGGTCGAACCCGAAATACTCCAACAACGCCGCGATCGCGAACTCAGGCGTGCTGTGCAACACGACCAGCGGATCAGTCATCCCCGCCGCAACCGACACCGCCTCCGCTGACATCGACTCCGCTGACATCGACTCCTCTGACGCCGGCTCGGACGTCTCGTTGTCGCGGGTCGTGTCATCACTGGTCGTGTCATCACTGGTCGTGACATCACTGGTCGTGTCATCGCCGGTCGGATCGTCACGGGTCGTGTAGGTCGCGTCGGCATCGCTTGCGCTTGCGTCGGCGGTTGTTACGTGTTCGGCGGCTTTGGCATCCTCGGCGGATTTGGTCGCGGCGTCGCGGGCGAGCAGGCAGATCTTGACGAACGCGTCGTGGAGATGCTGCCGGTGTGTGCGCGCCAGCGGATGGTTGGCGGCGTCGTCACCCCACTGCGCCGCGCGGCGAGCGACATCGGTCAAATACTCGGCCTCCGCGTAGGCCTGGATCACGTCCCAACAGATCTCACCCGAGATCGCGTCACCACTGATCGTGATCTGACAACCTTCCCCGACCGTGAAGTGCTTCACGCTCCGGTTCGCACGGGTGATCTCGTGACGCTGCCTCGCCCCGTCGGGGTCGGCGTTGCGTTCCCAGCGGCGACACACCTTGTCGAAATCGGCCAGCACCCTGGTCCGCGCGTCATCGACCAGACGCTGTTCCCAATAGCCGGGCAACTGATCGCGTGCTCGCGGGTTGGCATACAAACGGGCCAACATCTTCAACTGATCAGCCCCCAAATCACCCGCCAACGCCGCCGCAGCCGCCACCGGCAACGCGGCCAACATGTCAGCGACCAAGATCCGCTGCGCCGCCGTCGACGGCGACGCGTTGGTGACCCGCTGAACCCAGATCTTGGCCGTGCGATGCCCATCATCGAAATGCGACCCGGACCTACGCACCGCACCCAACCGCAACGCCTGCACCGCACGCTTGGCACGAATCTCGCGTTCGAGCTCCATGAACACGTCATCGCGTTCCATCCCCGACAAGAACTCGAACGCCTCCAAATCGGCGGCGTCGAACCACGGTGAACCAGAAGCAGACGGATCGACATCGACAGACACCCCGGTTCACCTCCCAAACACACGCGTCACGACCGGCAACCGCAGCAACCAGGGGTTGCCGGTCAAGGTTTTGGTGGGACAGGTCCGCCCTGTCCGAGCGCTTGATCGGGGAAGATCGTCACCAACACTACCGCGCATCAGTTCGAGCAACAACCCGATCCGGCAATTTCCTTTGGCTCGCGATCTCCTCCTGATCACGACCATACGCGAGGGGTGTCGCAGAGTTACCCGCCACCGCCCGGGCCTGTGTCAGTCACCCTCGCTGCGCGGCGGAATCGGCCCATCGGTGCCGTCAAGTCGATGCTCTGGACCATTCCCACGCGGCGTCACCTCGCCGCCCACAGATCCATCGAAGTCGAACAGATTGCCAGGGCTGATCCCACGGATCGTCCCACTTTCGAGGTCGATGAAATAGGTCAACACAGTGAGGTTCCTCACCTCGTAGTAGCTGTCGAAACCGATCATCACCTTGACGCCATCCGCGTCCGCCGCGCTTCGAAAGCTCGGCAGGGTCAGCTCGCCGTTCAACGGTTCGGTCAGCGTGACGACGGCGGAAGCTCCGACGATCTCGTCGCTCGTGGAGAGCGCGGGGTCGAGGCGGTCGATATGGAACCCTGATCCGGCGAAGTCGGATGCGGCGATGAGGCCGTCGATCACGTCGATGTGAGGCCCGATCCAGTCCGAAGCGTCGGACGCGCCGGCGAACGTCGGACGGGTGCTCGCGACTGGAGGCGCCGAACTGGCGGACGAAGAGACGCTGCGAGCGATGAGACCTTGCCATGTCGCATCGTCCACGCTTCTGACGGAGGACGCCACCCTGACAGCCAGCCCGAGCGCGTCCGCGAAGGACCCAGGAGGTTCGATCACCTCGACACTCGCCTCGACAGATGGCGTGGGCATCCACGCCACGGTCGTCGAGTCGCCTTCGTCGAACACCGCGGCGGGCTCGGCACCGACGATCGTCGAAGACGTCGGCATGGCAATCAACCGGTCGAACTCCCGGCCGGCAGCTGTCTGCGGTTGCAGGTTGAGGTGGATGAGTGCCTTGCCGACGAAGAAGAACGTGATCTTCGACTCGACGTAGCCGGCCTCGTCAGCGTCTTTGACCGTTCCAGCCGGTTCGGCGCCGACGGCGAGGTCGACGCCGAATGCACGCGCACGGGGAGTGAGTGACGAAGCGAGTTCGACGAGCCGATCACGGCTCAGTTCTCGGGTGACAACTCGCGTGATCGATGCACTGCCATCGGCGAGACGGAGGGTGAGCAAACCGTTCTCCCCGGTTTCGAGCTCGGCATCGGACCAGCCCGGCACGACGACCACCTCGACGCCTTCGGTCGGGGCCGGCGTGCCGAGGTTGTCTGTGCGGATCGCAAGCACGGGCACGCCGTCGCGAGTCCAGACCTGAGTCGCGATCTGCGGGCGCGTGAGACCTGGGCCGACCGCGACGGGTCGCTCGATGAAGACGGACTGTAAGACGGCTTGGTCGGTGTCGCTCGGGTAGAGCCGCGAGGTCAGCGGCGTCGACCCAACCGTCACGATTCGAGCAGCAGGGCGCTGTGAATCGCTGTCCCGCACCCGGTATGCCACGAACGCGCCAGAGACAACCGCCACCGCGATCGCCGTCCGCAGGACGGCCTTCATTCGTCGTCTGCGGTCGCGCACGGCCTGCCGAATCGGTTCGATCGGTGGAGGTGTCGCTCCGCCGAGTTGCGTTGAGACAGAGCGGTCGAGTGCGTTCCGCAGCTTGGTTTGCAGATCGATCATGGTGTGATCACCTCGCGCAGGTCCGTGAGGCCGCGGCTCACGAGCGACTTCACCGTACCGATTCGGCATCGCATCAACCGAGCCGTCTCCGCCTCGCTCTGGTCATCGAAGAACCGCAACACGAGGGCGGTCCGCCGGCGCGGCGTCAGCCGCGCCAACGCCGCGAGCAGACGCTCATCTTCGTCGGCTGGTTCTGCGATCGTGACTCGCTCTGCGCTCAAGCGACGGGCCACGGCACGATGGCGAAGCTCGCTGCGCGCCGCGTTCACCAGCACGCGCCGCAGATACCCGCCCGGATTCCGCAGACGGTCCCATCGCGACAGAACGCGCTCAAACGCATCTTGGAGCAACTCCTCCGCCCGGCCGCGCTCGTCGACGAGACCGATCGCCAGCCGCAACATCTCCCGATACTCCAACTCATAGAACAGCTCGAACGTGGTGACGTCGAGACCGGGTGCGAGCTCGCGCGGCAGAACCTCCGCGGCCTCCTGTTCCTCGTCCGACCTGTGCATCCACATCACCCGACGCCCAGCCTGCCGCAAAGGTTGCACCCAATGTCATGTCAACGCTGCGGCGCGGCCGACCGGTGTCAGGTGCCGTTTCGCGGCAGCGCCACGCGGAGCTCGCGGCGAGACGTCACCCCGAGCTTGGAGAAGATCTTGCCCAGGTGGTACTCGACTGTGCGGGGGCTGATGAACAGGTGCGTGCCGATCTCAGGGTTCGTACGGCCATCGGCTGCGAGCCGGGCGATGTTGGCCTCCTGAGGCGTCAACTCTTCGAACGAGTCGGCCGTCCTCTTTCGCACGGATTCACCGGTCGCCACCAGCTCGCGCCGAGCTCGCTCGGCGAACCCGCGAATCCCCATCGCGCTGAACAGATCGAACGCTGTCCGCAGCTCCGCGCGGGCGTCGACGCGACGGCCCTCGCGTCGGAGCCATTCGCCATACAGAAGATGCGCCCGCGCGAGCTCGGAACGAACCGAGGTCCGGCCGAGATGCACGAGCGCCTCGCGGTAGAGCGTCTCGGCCTCGGTACCGCTGCGCAGCAACGCGGCCGAGCGGAGGTGAACACCCGCGGCCCAATCGCTTCCGCTGGCCTCGGTGGCCTCGCGCAGGCGTTCCAATGTCTCTTCGGCGACGTCCCGGCGTCCGACGCGGACCGCCGACTCGATCAGCTCGTGGAAGTAGATGGTGCCCTGTCGCCAGTGGCACTCCATCGCCTGCATGGCGACGACGAGACCTTCCTCATACTGCGCCCGGCCGTTGCACAGGGTCGCGCTCCCCCACAGTGCGCTGGCGAGGTTGACGTCGAGGCTTGCGTCGCTGGCCTCCGTGCGTTGCGTCTCGATCACATGTTCAGCGCCGTCGTCACCGCGGAGACCGGCGCGGAGCGCGGCGACGCTCGTGAAGAACAAGCCGCTGCCGGTCTCGTCGATGATCTGCGACGCCTCCGCGAGCGCGGCCGCGGCCCCGTCCAGATCGCCTTCGAGCACGCACACGTGAGCGACCGAGTTGAGAGCCGACGGCAACATCGACAGCACTCCCAGCTCGCGCATCTCCGTCACGTTCTGGTTCGTCAGCCGCCGGAACTCATCGAAGTCCCACATCATCAGCGCCGCACCCACCTTGTACCCGCGCAACTGCCATGCCTGCATCCCACTCGAGTCGTCGATGGGCGCGTCCAGCGCCTGTCGCAACGCTGGCCCAGCCGAAGAAGGCCCCTCGACCGTGAAGCGCGCCAAGCCGAGCATGAGCCACTCCTTGATCGTCAGCGTGGACGACAGCGGGCAGGCAAGCGCAGCTTCGCTCGCCTCGCGGAGGGTTGGACCGTGACCGAAGCCGCCGAGTATCGCTGCCGCCGACATCACCTGAACGTGAACGAAGACAGCGAACTCGGGATCGAGCGCCTCGAAGCGTTTGGCCGCAATGAGGAGCCGAGCGGGTGCTTCGCGGAGGTCACCGCCGTATGTCGCGTGGCGACCCCACAGCAACTCCAGCATCGCCCGACCGGGGGCGTCGAGCGCGCTGTCCGCGGCCGATGTCAGCAGCCCAGCAGCGGTCTCGAACATGCCTGCTTCGAGCTGGGCGGCGGCAGCAGCGAGCAGGCGTCTCGCCCGAGTGGTTGGATCGACGCTCAAGGCCACGGAACGCTCGAGCAGTGCAGCCGTCGCGGCGAGGCCGCCGCGCGCCCGAGTTCGAGCGGCGAGCCCTTCGAGCGCCTCGGCGATCTCCTCGTCCGGGCCCGACGAACCGAGTGCGCGGTGCCAGGTCTGCCGATCGGGATCCGACCCCCCGTCCGTCGCCTCGGCAAGCTCGCGATGCGCCGATCGGCGCACCTCGAGCGGCGCGGCCTTGTAGGCCACGCTTCGAACCACGGGGTGCCGAAACGCCACGCGCACGCCGATCTCCACGAGTCCGGCCTCGATCGCCGGTGCAGCGTCGTGCGGTCCGATGCCGAGGGCGTTCGCGGCGCGCCACACGATGACGGGGTCCCCGGTGGGTTCGGCGGCTGCCACCGTCAGATAGCGCTGCGTTGCCTCGGGCAGCTCTGCGACGCGACGCCGGAAGTTCTCCTCGACACGTCCGGTCACTGTCCCCGACGGCATCCCGAACCCGCTCGCGAAGTCCGCCAGGCGCAGATCACGCGGCCACTCGACGAGCGCGAGCGGGTTGCCACGCGCGTCGGCCAGAATGCGATCACGCACGCGATCGTCCAGGGCGACGTGCAGGACCTCGGTCAGCAACGTGCGAGCGTTCGTGTTCGTCAACGCGCCCACGTTCAGCTCCGGGAACGCGGCGAAGGCACCCGCGACGTGACGGGTCGCGAAGACGAGTCCGACCGGTTCGGCCAGCATCCGTCGGGCGACGAAGGCGAGCGCCTGAGCGGACTCCTGGTCGAGCCATTGCGCGTCGTCGACGACGCAGAGAAGTGGAGCGTCGTCCGAGATGATCGACAAGAGGGTGAGCACCGCCAGCCCGATCAAGAGGCGATCTGGGGACGGTCCCGATGCAAGGCCGAAGGCGGTGCTGATGGCGTCTCGCTGCGGAGCCGGAAGCTCGTCCAGCCGATCGAGGCTGGACGCACACAGCTGATGGAGGGCCGCAAACGGGATCTCCATCTCCGACTCGACACCGGTGGCACGGAGCACGATGAACCCGGATGCCGCCCGGATCTGATGATCCAGCAGGCTGCTCTTGCCGATGCCGGCGTCACCGCGGAGCACGAGCACTTGGCCCCGGCCGGCGCGCACGCCGTCGAGCAGCGCCTCCAGCGCGCGACACTCCTTCGCGCGCCCGATCAGCCGTCGACGCGCAGACGAGTGCGCTCCTGTGCTGAAGCCTCGTTCAATTCCTGCAGACTATCCGTGCGGAATTCAGGCGGGTGAGCCGTTGCGACGCCACGCGGGATGGTGAGCACTCCCCCGCGAGTGCCCAGTCCGCTCCCGCGAACACCGACTGGGGACTTCCACAGATGCGCGGAGGTGTCGGGTGCGCCGATCGTTGTCCGCACGAGTTCGCGATGACGAGCTCACGACACACGAAGGGGGCTCAGCATGAGCAGTCCGCTCCTCGAGGCCGCAGCACAACAGATCGCCGAGGCGACGTCGCGTCCGCCGTTCCTCTACCAGCTCGGGCCGGACGGGGCCCGCAAGGTGCTCGACGACATACAGGCAGCGCCTGTCGACAAGCTCGCCGTCGACGACAGATGGGTCACGGTCCCTGCAGCGGCCGGCGATGTGCGGGTTCGCATCGTCAAGCCGGTTGGCCAGGACGAGACCCTCCCGACCGTGTTGTACATGCACGGGGGTGGTTGGATCCTCGGCAACGCCGGCACGCACGACCGCCTGGTTCGCGAGCTCGCAGTCGGCGTGAACGCGGCAATCGCCTTCGTCGAGTACGACCGTGCACCCGAGGCGCGCTACCCGGTCGCGATCGAGCAGGCCTTCGCCGTGGCGCGATGGATCGCGAGCCGGGGCGGCGCGGAAGGCCTCGACGCGTCACGACTTGCCGTCGCCGGCGATTCGGTCGGAGGGAACATGGCGGCTGCCGTGACGATCCTGGCGAAGCTGCGCGGCGGCGTGAGGTTCGTGCATCAGTCGCTCTACTACCCGGTGACCGATGCTGCGCAGAACACCGCCAGCTACGCCGAGTTCGCCGACGGCCCGTTCTTGACCGCGCGCGCGATGGCGTGGTTCTGGGATGCCTATCTACCCGACGTCGACAAGCGAGCCGAGATCACCGCCTCTCCCTTGCGGGCACGCCTCGAGGACCTCGCCGGGCTGCCCGAAGCGTTCGTCATCGTCGACGAGAACGACGTCCTCCGCGACGAGGGCGAAGGCTATGCGCGAAGGCTCACGGAGGCGGGCGTGCGCACCACGAGCGTTCGCTACAACGGCACGTTGCACGACTTCATGATGCTCAACCCGCTCCGGGCCACAGCGGCGAGCTCTGCCGCCGTCGAGCAGGCGATCCACGTTCTTCGCCGTGCTCTGTGGTTCGGTGAGCCATCACGTGCACGCGACTCCTCCGCCGGCGATCTGATCGGTGCGACCGGCCACCGGACGCGATGATGAACGGTTCGTACGAAACCAGCGCTGGTGCCATCGTCGAGCGGATCGACTCCCTCGACGATGCCGCAGTTGTGTTCGCCCGAGTCCGACCAAGGCTGCTCGGCATCGCCCATCGAATCCTCGGGCGGCAATCAGAGGCCGAGGATGTCGTTCAGGACGCATGGCTGCGGTGGCACGGCTGCGATCGCATGTCGATTCGGAACTCCACCGCGTTCCTCGTGACGGCGACGACCCGACTCGCGATCAATGCCGCCCAGTCGGCCCGGTGGCGCCGTGAGGTGCCCGTTGGCGACTGGACTCGTGAACCGGTTGCCGCAGATGCCGATCCAGGGACGCGCGCCGAACGGGACGAAGTCCTTCGAGTCGGGCTTCGTGTCCTCCACGAGGCGCTGTCTCCGACCGAGTGCGCCGCCTACGTGCTTCGGACCGCGTTCGACTATCCGTATTCAGACATCGCGCGGATGTTGCGCCTCTCGGAGACGAACGCGCGCAAGGTGTTCAGTCGCGCGAACAAGCACATCACCTGCACGCGCGGGGCACCGACTGCCGCCGCCGATCTGTGCTGAAAGGCGTGCGCGTGCACATCGACCGCAACGAGGGGCTCGCAGCCTTCGCGATCACGCGCATCAGCGAGGCCGATCGCAACATCCTCGCCGTCTGTGGCGAGGTCGATCTCGCCGCTGAGCGCGAGTTCCTCGCTGTTCGTCAACAGATGGTCGGAGACTGCCGGCCGCTCGTGATCGATTGCACCGGGGTCACGTTCATCGACTGCTCGGGACTCAGGATCATCGTCAACGCTCTCGGCGGGCATCCACACAACCGCCTCGCCAACGTGCCTGCGCGCATGTCGCGCCTCATGCGCATGGTCGGCCAGGACCGCGTCGGTGCACTTCGTGACCGCGATGAGTCACAGATCACACGGCTCGCCGGTCTTCGTGGAGCCCACAGCGGCGGTCACCGACACCAGTGACCCAGCACCCAACAAGGAGGCAACCATGTTCCTGTCCACGATCACCCATCGAATTCGTCACATCCGCGTCGTCCTGGCCACGATGCTGATCGGCATCGTCAGCCTCGCCACCATCGGCCTGCTGCCGACGATGTCGGCAAGCAGCGCGGGACATGCGCGAACCCGTCCCACGATCGTCCTCGTGCACGGGTCGTTCGCGGATGCGTCCGGTTTCAACGACGTGATCCAACGGCTCCAGGCGTTTGGCTACACCACGATCGCTCCGTCGAACCCACTGCGCGGAGTCACCAGCGACGCGGCCTACATCCGCAGCGTGCTCGACAGCATCGACGGACCGATCGTGGTGGTGGCCCATTCGTACGGCGGCATGGTGATCACCAACGCCGCGACCGGCAACCCGAACGTCAAGGCGCTGGTCTATGTCAACGGCTTCGCACCCGCTGAGGGCGAGACCGTCAACGACCTCGCCTACAAGTTCCCGGGCAGCATGCTCGTCCCGGAGAACCTGACGATTCGCGCCTACCCGACGACCGACCCCGCAGAGTCGGGACAGGAGGCCTACATCAACGCCGACGTGTTCAGGGAGGCGTTCGCCGCGGACGTCGACCGGCACACGACCGCGGAGATGGCCGCCACCCAACGCCCGATCGACCTTGCCGCACTCGCCCAGCCGTCCGCGGTTCCGGCCTGGAAGACCATCCCGTCCTGGTTCGTCATCGGCAAGGACGACAACACGATCCCGGCGGCCCTGCACCGATTCATGGCTCAGCGCGCGGGGGCCATCCGGACCGTGGAGCTCAGCGCTTCACACGCACTGATGATCTCGCAGCCGGCGGCCGTCGTCGGAGTCATCCTCGAAGCAGCCCGCTACAAGCAATAGGGGGCCAGCCTGCCGAGGCAGGGCTGGGCAGGCAGTTCAGCGGTCACATCGATCGACGCGGCAGTGTCAGTGGATGTGACGGTGATGGATGTCCGGGAGGTGTTCGTGTTCGTGAGTCAGCGCGTGGTGGCGGTGGAGGGTTCCGGCGAGCACCTCGATCGCGCACGGCCGGTGGTGGGGGTCGTTGGGGTCGATGGGGTGTGCATGTTCGAGGACGGCGTGCGCGTGGCGGTGACCGTGGTGGCTGGTCGCGACGACGAGGACCCCGGCCAATGAAATGGTGGACGCGATGACGGTCGTCGTGCTCAGTCGGTCACCGTTGACGGGCCAGGCGAGGACGGCACCGATGAAGGGGGCGAGCGCGAAGATGACCTGTCCTCGGGCGGCGCCGACGAGTCGGGCGCCGGTGATCCACATCGTGATCGACATGCCGTATCCGATCGCGCCGATCGCGAGGGCAGCTAGCACGTAGCGCAATGGTGGGGCTCCGTCGAGCGCGACGCCGAGGAGCAGGTTGACGGCTCCGGCAACAAGACCCTTGACGAGGGTGATCTGTGACGGTGTGTAGCTGTCGAGGCTGGCGGTGATGGCGTTGTCGATCCCCCAGCACACGCACGTTGCGGTGACGAGGAGCGCACCTGTCGCGATGCCGGCTGAAGAGGTGCCGGCGAGGATGACTCCGCCGAGCACGACGATGACGATCCCCAGCCCAGCTCGCCGCCCGATGTGTTCTTGGAGGAACACCCGCGCGATGACCGCGGTGGCGACGAGTTCGATGTTGAGGAACAACGAGACCGTTCCTGCCGGGGTGCGGGCGAGCGCAAGGACGAGCAGAACGGGAGCGATGCCACCACCTATGCCGACTGCGAGGAACAGCCTTCCTCTGTGCCGACCGGTGGCCGCTGACCGTTGTTCACGGAGCGCGAATGGTGCGACGGCGGCAGCTGCCCCGAGATAGAGCAGACCTGCCAGCGCAACTGAGCCGACATTGTCGACGATGAGCTTCGTTGCCGGAGTCGCGGCTCCGAACAGCACCGCTGCCAGCGCGCACCACAGCCATCCATTGCGTTGCGTGGCGGGATTGCTCGTGAGCGTCGTGGGCATCTGACGCGAATCCTACGGAACGATCTGGTGAGCGCTCGCGAGACCGCGCCGAAGCCCAAACCCTCGTCGTGCATTTCGGTTTCATGGGGTGAAAGATCTGCGCCCACACGGCGTCTCCTCTGCACACCCCGAGTTGCAAAGGATCGAACCATGACCGCTCACGCCATCAACCCACCATCCACTCCACGTTCGTCGCACAAGTCTGCTCGCCTGGGCTTTGCGGCCGCCGCGCTCGTGGTCTTTGCCGCGTGCGGCTCGACGGGGCGCAC
>Ga0075365_10001437_pt1 | contig 10784 bp, 9 predicted proteins | sample EndMetdeltDD1765_FD_71387 | JGI IMG/M metagenome (GOLD analysis project Ga0075365, IMG submission 71387) | Populus endosphere microbial communities from Tennessee, USA - Endosphere MetaG P. deltoides DD176-5 | ecosystem: Host-associated > Plants > Roots > Endosphere | place: USA: Tennessee... | reverse complement strand
CAAGGCGCTGACCTACTACGAGCCGGCGCTGCGCGCCGTGCTCAAGAAGGGCGGCTTCCTGACCCGCGACAGCCGCGTCGTCGAGCGCAAGAAGTACGGCAAGGCGAAGGCCCGCCGCTCCTTCCAGTTCTCGAAGCGCTAAGCGCTCCGCAGTTTGGGCAATCGAAAGGCCGCCTCCGGGCGGCCTTTTTGCATTGCGAATCCCTATCCTGCGGAATGATCCGCGTCGCGGATGAACAGGAAGGCGCAGAGCGCCGAGAACGCCACGGCGAGCGCGGAGGCGAGGAAAGCAAGCTGCATGCCCTGGATCGTGCCCAGCGCCAAAGCGGAGCCGAACAGCGCGACGCCGATCGCCCCACCCGACTGGCGCACCGTGTTGAGCACGCCCGAGGCTGTTCCCGACATTGCCGTCGGCACGGACGACAGCAACGCCGTGGTCATGGCGGGCACCGCAAGACCGATGCCGACCGGCAGAAACAGCAGCCGCCACAGCAGCGACAGATAAGAGGTGTCGGCCTGGATCAGCGCCATCAGGCCGAAACCGGCCGCGCCGATAAGCAGGCCGATCGCCATCGGCAACCGAGGGCCATACGTCGCGGCGATGCGTCCGGCGGCAATGTTCGACACGGTGACCGCCGCCATGAACGGCAGGAAGGCGAGCCCGGTCATTTCAGGCGAAAAATGCCTTTCCTGCTGGAAATAGAGGCTGAGCATGAAAATCGTGCCGTAGAGCGTCAGATTGACCGCCAGTCCAACGAGGCTGGTCGCCGCCGGCACGCGGCTGGCAAATAGCTTCAGTGGAAACATCGGCGCCTTGGTCCGGCTCTCGACCAGCAGGAACAGGCTTCCGGCCACTGCAGCCACGGCCAGTCCGCCGATAACCGGCAATGAAGCCCAACCGGACGAGCCGGTTTCGATGAAGGCGCCGGTCAGCGAAAACAGCGTCAGCACGACAAGCCCCTGCCCGGCCCAGTCGATCGGCGGCTTTTCAGCCTTCAGCGGCGTTTCGCGTAGAAACCGGTAGGCCATCCAGATGGCAAGAGCGCCGATGGGCAGGTTGACCAGGAAGATGCTTGCCCAGCCGAGCGACCCGACCATGAAGCCGCCGAGCACCGGCCCGGCCGAAAGCGCAACACCGCCTGCCGCCGTCCACAGGCCGACGGCCCGCGCGCGGCGCGCCTTGTCCGAAGCGTAGGCACGGTTGAGCAGCGCCAGCGAACACGGCATCAGCAAAGCCGCACCCGCGCCTTGCACGGCGCGCGCCGCGATCAGCACCCAAGGGCTCCCTGCCAGGCCACAGACCAGCGAGGCGATGCTGAACAGCGCCATGCCGCCGACGAACACCCGGCGGGCGCCGATCCTGTCGCCGAGCGCACCGCCGGCGAGCAGCAACGAGGCGAAGGCAAGCGTGTAGGCATCGACCACCCATTGCAGGCCGCCTATGCCCATCGAAAGTGCAGCGCCGATCCTGTTGAGGGCGACATTGACGATGGAGACATCGAGCTGCACCACCACGAACCCGAGACTGGTCGCGGCGACAGTGGCGGCATAGGTGGCGCGGGGCTTGGAAACGATGGTGTCGGTCATGCCTTGGCATAACGGCTTCTCGCTGACACCGTTCCGTCAGGAGAGGCCAGCCTGCGACAACCAGTCAGGGATGCCGATCCCGGCAAATCAATTGATGCTGGCGGTCGCGGCGGGTTCGATGCGTTCGCCCGTCCCGGCATAGGGCACGCGGTAACCGTTCGCCGCCAGCCAATCGATGGCCGCCTTCGGTTCGTCGGTCTGGATGATGGTGGCGCCGCGATCGGCCCAGAAACCCCAGGCTTCGCGCGGCAGGCTGGCCTGGACCGCCAATTCGTCGCCACGGCCGCCTGCGAGAAACCCGCCGGGCTTGTTGACGATGGCATAAGTGTCGGCCCAGATGTGCCAGTTGCCCCGCACCGCGGCCGCGCGCATGCGCGTGCTGAACAGCGGTCCGCCGGTTTCGGTCAGCGTCTCGGCGCCAGCCCGCCAGTTGATCAGCTCGATCGCGCGCGGCGAGAAGGCGTGGTCGACCGTTTCGGCGAAACCGGCATCATGCACCGCGTCATCGGCGATGATCGGCATGAACTGGACGCCGCCGCCGATCGCGGCCATGGCGGCCTTCACCGTGGCGATCCTGGTCTGGTTCCAGAGGTTCTCCTTGACGATGACCTGGTCGGCCATGCCGAGATCGCGCGCCACCGCGATCATGCCCGGCAGGTCGCCGACTTCGAGCTTGTTGTCGAGATTGATCAGGATCCGGTCCCTGGTCGCCAGCAGCATCTCGCGCAGCGTCGAAACCCTCTCGTCGGTGACGGCGCGGGTGCCCTCGATCACCAAGCGGCAGGTCTTCAGTTCGGCCAGCGTGTATTTTGCCACCTCGCCGTTGCAGGTCGTGGTGCGGTCGAGCCAGCTGTCATGCATGACGACGAACGCGCCGTCCTTCGAGCGCCTGATGTCGACCTCGACGATCTCGGCGCCCATGGCGATCGAGCCTTCGACGGCGGCGAGCGAATTTTCCGCATAAAGCGTCTTGTCGGCCCGCATACTGCCTGCGCGATGGGCGGCCACCATGACATGGTCGCGCCACTGGTTGGCATGCTCGAAGCGGTCGAGGATCTGCCTGGCGCGGCTTTCGTCCGCAAAGGCCTGACCGGAGACGGCCGCAAGGGTCGTGCAAAGCAGAAGGCTCAGCCAGATCGTCCGCATTCGAGAATCGCTCCTTGCCGGATCGAAGCCGGGATAGGCGATGCCCGTGACATCTGGGTGAACGAAGCCGGCTAGCGGATGGTCGCGATATCTGGCGTCAAATGCGCTTCGAGAGCCGGCGGAACCAGGCCATCGCCGGCATTTCAATGAAACGCCAGGTGATCCACGATGCGGCGATGGTGGCGACGAGCATGATGACGATTGCCACCGTTCCGGCCCAGCCGGTGCCGAAGCCCGTCGCCGGCGAGCCGCGCAGCACGATGTCGCCGACGAGGCCGAGGCCAAGCTTGTGCTCGACGAGCCCGGCAACGTTGATCAGGCGCGCCTGCACGAAGATGTGGACCATGTAAATCGAGTAGGACAGCGCGCCGAGCGTCAGCATGACCGGCGCCCGTAGCAAGGCGGAAATCCAGCCGCCTTCATGGGCGAAGAGAAACAGCGCCAGCGCGAACACCAGGGGTGCCGCGATGCCGAAATCATTGCTGCCCGCCAGCGACACGAAAAACACGATGGCCGCCACCATGACGATTTCGGCAAGGGTCCAGCTCAGCCGCGGGCCGCTTCTGGCGAGGAGCTGTCGTGCCCCTGCAATGGAATCATGCTGAAACCAAGCCAGCAGGGCGCCGAGCGAGAAGCCGTAGAGGCAGCGGATGAAGCCGAAATCGTAGGATACGTCCATATGATGCGTGGAGAAACCAAGCAGGAACAGCGGCGCGGTGACGGCGGCGGCGAAAAGCCATATCCAGGCACGCGCGCCGGCGATGAAGACCACGCCGGCAAACAGGAGATAGGCGAAGAACTCCGCCGAAATGCTCCAGCTTGGCGCATTCCAGGTCAGATGATCCTCGAAGCCCATCCCTTGCAGCAGGAGCAGATTGGCAAGCAGGCTCTTCAAATCGAAACCGCCGGTGAAGGGGGCAGCGCCGGTGCCATGCAATTGCGGCAGCATCAGCCGCAGCAGTTCGAAGCCCGCAAAGGCCGCGAGCATGATGACATGCAGCGGATAGATGCGGCCGAACCGCACCAGCGCGAAGCGGGCGACCTCTACCGGCTGACTTAGCCGATCGGCATAGCTGCTGGCGATGACGAAGCCGGAAAGGACGAAGAAGAAATCGACGAAAAGATAGGACGAACCGATGAAGGCGCTCTGCGAGATCGCGGAAGCGGTCGGGAAATGAAACAGCGCCACAAGCAGCGCGCAGATGCCGCGCCACGAATCGAGAACCTGGAAGCGCTCGCCGGCTATCGTGCCGGCATGGGTCGACACCACGGCATCGGACGGATTAAGAAACGCGGCCTGCGTCATGATGGTACAAATCCTGTCTTGCCGTGGCACCCGGGCGGCGCCGTTTCGTCTCCCCAAGCTGTGACTGGCATCTTCCATGCCGGTTCTGTAGTTGTTGCACCCCGATGAAAACGAGGACCAGTAATGGCGACCAAGAACATCGACCATGCCTTCACCGCCCGCTCCAAAACGGGCGGCGCCCTTGAGCCGACCTATTCCGGCGCGCTGTCGTTCATGCGGCGCAAATACACCAAGGACGTGAAGGGCGCGGATGCGGTGGTGTGGGGCATTCCCTTCGACGCCGCCGTCACGAACCGGCCCGGCGCCCGTTTCGGGCCGCAGGCGATTCGCCGCGCCTCGGCGATCCTCGACAATGACCCTCAGTATCCATTCTCGCGCGATCTGTTCGAACATCTCGCGGTGGTCGACTATGGCGACTGCCTGCTCGACTCCGGCAACCACCAGAAAACCCCCGGCACGATCGAGCGCGAAGCGGCGAAGATCCTGAAATCAGGCGCCTTCCTTTTGACGCTGGGCGGCGATCATTTCGTCACCTGGCCGCTGCTCAAGGCACATGCCGCCATCCACGGACCGCTCGCTTTGGTGCAGTTCGACGCGCATCAGGATACCTGGGAGGATGACGGCAAGCGCATCGACCACGGATCCTTTGTCGGCCGTGCGGTCAAGGAAGGCATCATCGATCCGGACCGTTCGATCCAGATCGGCATCCGCACCCACGCCCCTGATACGTTCGGCATCAAGATCCTCTACGGCCACGAAATCGAGGAGATGCGTGCCTCCGACATCGCCTACGCCATCGTCGACCGCACCGGCGGCAAGAAGACCTACCTGACCTTCGACATCGACTGCCTCGACCCGGCCTATGCGCCCGGAACCGGCACGCCGGTGGCCGGCGGCCCGTCCTCGGCGAAGATCCTGTCGACGCTGCGCCAGCTCAACCAGGTCGATATTGTCGGCGCCGATGTCGTGGAGGTTGCGCCGGCCTATGATCACGCCGATATAACGGCGATCGCCGGCTCGATGGTGGCCATGCAGTATCTCGGCCTGCTGGCTGAACGAAAGGCACGGCAGGAAGAGATGAACAACGGCAATCACAACGGTGCCGCGGTGAATCACGGCAACGGTATATAGTCTCGGAATATCAGGGAATTTGATCAGGTCATGAAACCGAAAATCTTCATCGACGGCGAGCACGGCACCACCGGCCTGCAGATCCGGGCGCTGCTTGCCGAGCGTGGCGACCTGGAGATCATTTCCATCCCCACCGAGCGCCGCAAGGAGACGGCGGCGCGCGCCGAATTCCTCAATGCGGCCGATATCGCGATCCTGTGCCTGCCGGACGATGCGGCGAAGGAGAGCGTCTCGCTGATCGCCAACGACACCACCAAGGTCATCGATGCATCGACCGCGCATCGCGTCGCCGAAGGCTGGGCCTATGGCTTCGCCGAGATGGACAAGGACCAGGCCAAGACGATCGCCACGGCCAAGCGCGTCGCCAATCCCGGCTGCTGGCCGCAGGGACCGATCGCCACGCTGAGGCCACTGGTCACGACAGGCCTGCTGCCGGCGGATTTCCCCATCACCGTCAACGGCATTTCGGGCTATTCGGGCGGCGGACGCCCGATGATCGAGGACTACGTCGCCAAGGGCGAGGACGCCTCGGAGTTCCTGCCCTATGGCCTCACCCTGCAGCACAAGCATGTGCCGGAACTGCGGGCCTATGCAAAACTGTCACATGACCCGATCATGCAGCCGGCGGTCGGCAATTTCGCCCAAGGCATGATCACAGTGGTGCCGCTGCAGCTCGGCGGCCTCGAGCATGTGCCGACAGGCGCGGAGCTTCATGCAGCCATTGCCGACCATTTCGCCGCCATCAAGGGCGGCGTGGTCGAGGTGGCGCCCTATGCGCACCTGGAGCGCATGCCGGAGATCGATCCCGAGATCTACAACGGCACCAACCGCATGAAGGTCTATGTCTTCGCCAACGACAAACGCGCGCAGGCGCTGCTGCTGGCGGTCTACGACAATCTCGGCAAGGGTGCCTCGGGCGCAGCCGTCCAGAACATGGACCTGATGCTCGGGCTTTGATGGACGCACCAGTTTTCCCGGCGCGCTGGAAAATCAGCGCGCCCGAACTCATTGCCGAGACCTTTTCGAGCCGCATCTGGAAGGTTGTTCGCGGCGACGGCTCGCCGGCCGTCGTCAAGGCGCTCAAGCCTTTCGACGATGTCGCCGACGAATTGCGCGGCGAGCATTTCCTCGCCTGGCGGCGCGGTGAAGGCGCGGTGCGCCTGCTTGGCCGCGACGGCCACAGCATGCTGCTGGAATATGGCGGCGACACCTTGCTTACCCAGGTTCTCGATGAACAGGGCGACAATGCCGCAACCGCAATCGCGGCTGAGGTGATGGCGAAACTGTTTTCGCCGTCGCATCACCCCTTTCCGCCCGAGCTGCAGCCGCTCAGGGAGCGGTACGCCAGCCTGTTCAGGAAAGCCGCAACCGACCGAGACGCGGGTCATGCCAGCATCTATGTCGAGGCAGCGTCGATCGCCGGACGGCTGCTGGATAATCCGCACGATATCAGGCCCTTGCATGGCGACCTGCACCACGACAACATCCTGCACGGACCGCGCGGCTGGCTGGTGATCGATCCGAAGGGCGTGCTCGGCGATCCCGGCTTCGACGCCGCCAACATGTTCTACAACCCGCTCGACCGCGACGCGCTTTGCCTCGATCCCCAGCGGATCGCACACATGGCCGAAGTCTTTGGCAAGACGCTGGGGCAGTCGCCGCCGGCAATACTGGACCATGCCATCGCCTATGGCTGCCTGTCCGCGGCCTGGCACCACGAGGATGACAATACGGTCGAGGAAAACCGCGAACTGTCGATCGCCAAGGCGATCCGGGCGGTGCGGGCGAATTTCTGACCTGAGGGACGGGCCGAGCGGCTCGGGATCAACTCCTGAGCACGATCTCCTGCGGCAAGGGATAGGCGCCCTTGGTGCCGCGCCAGTGCGCGGCAGCGAAACCCAGCACGATCAGTGCGAAACCTTGATGCGTCAGCGCCATATGCAGCGGCACCTGCATCAGCAGTGTGCCGATGCCGATCGAGGCCTGCACCAGCACCAGCACAAACAACAGTGTCGCGCGGCGCGCATGGGTCGAGCCGCGCAGCCGCCGACGCGTGGCGATCATGTGCCAGAGCGCGACGGCGAAGACCGTATAGGCGCCAAGCCGATGGATGAACTGCACCGTCTTCGGACTTTCGAAGAAGTTGCGCCATACCGGCTCGAGGATCAGCAGATCGCCGGGGATGATCTTGCCGTCCATCAGCGGCCAGGTGTTGTAGCTCAGGCCGGCGTCGAGCCCGGCGACCAGGCCGCCGAGATAGATCTGGATCAGCGCCAGGAACACGATGAAGCCGGCCAGGCGCTGCGTCGAGCGATCGGCGGCGGGCTCCGAATGCGGCGCCAAGCCACGCGCGACGACCATGGTGGCGGTGAAGATCAGCGCCGCCAGCGTCAGATGCGTCGCCAGCCGGTACTGACTCACGGACACACGGTCGACCAGGCCTGAGGCCACCATCCACCAGCCGATGGCGCCCTGCAGGCCGCCGAGGAGAAGAATACCGACGAGTTTCGGCCCAAGGCCGCGCTCGATGCGGCGGCTCACCCAGAAGAACAGCAGCGGCAAGGCGAAGACCAGGCCGACGCTGCGCGCCAGCAGACGGTGCGCCCATTCCCACCAGAAGATCGACTTGAACGCCTCGATGCTCATGCCCTTGTTGAGCTCGGTGTATTGCGGGATCTGCTGGTAGCGCTGGAATTCCTCCTGCCACTCGGCGTCGTTGAGCGGCGGGATGACGCCATGGATCGGCTGCCATTCGGTGATCGACAGGCCGGACTCCGTAAGCCGCGTGGCGCCGCCGACCAGCACCAGTGCAAACAGCACCAGAAGCACGACATAAAGCCAGCCGCGCACAAGCGCGCGGTTGTGCAGGTCGCGGTCGCGGGCGACGTATGGGTGGGCGGCTGATATGGCAGCCATGATCTGTCCAGTCCGGTTGAATGTCGCGGATTGGTGAACCATAGCATCCGTGCTGGCAAGACCATGCAGCGCGGCACGCCGTCGCGCCCGATGTCGCGGGTTGCGCGTGTCCTGCGTTCGGCCTAAGCGGTAGCGATCAACGAGGCCAAGCCATGCCCATTCGCCTGAAAAAGCTGATCGGAATGTTCCTGCTGGTGGCACTGGTCATCATCTATGCGCTGGTCGCATCGATCTTCGCCGTCGCCCGGCTGTCGGAGTCCAGCGCGTTGGTGCAATTCCTGTTCTTCCTGCTCAGCGGCCTGCTCTGGGTGCTGCCGGCGATGGGCATCATCAAGTGGCTGATGCTGGAGCCGCGCTCGAAAGGCTGAAACGAGCTGCCTTGGCTCGCAGCTCATACGCTGCTGGATCAACGCGCAAGGCGGATTGACGGCAAACCCGGTCAGATGGTGACGACCATCTTGCCAGCATTGGCGAGCGGCGTCGTCACGCCCGACAGCATGGTGCGGATATGGGCAAGGCTCTGGTAGCGGCCATTGATCGAAATGCGCGGCAAGGCATGCAGGAAGCCGGCATGTTCGGCGCGCAGCACGCCATGGCGGGTCGTCACGGCGGAGACATAGCCGGCGTCAGCGACAAAGCCGACTTCGCGGCAGCCGACGGCGCTTGCATAGCCATAGGGATAGGCGAAATGGAGTGGTTCGCTGCCAAGCTCTGCTCGCAACATGCCCTTCACGGCGTCGATCTCGCGCCGTGCATCGGCCTCGGAAAGCCGCTTCAGATTGCTGTGGTTGATCGTATGGGCGCCGATCGTAACCAGCGGATGCGCGGCGACGGTGCGGATCTCATCCCAGTTCATCAGCGTCCGCAGGCGCGAGGCGTCCGCGTCGACGCCGTTTGAACTGGCGAGATCGCGCAGCACGGTGCGCAGATCTTCCTCACGAACCTCGGTGGCCAAGTAGGCGTGCAGCCGGGTTATGGCCTGGCTTTTCCTGGCCGGGGTCGCGCAATCGATCACCGCCGGACCATTCGAGGTCGACAGAGTCAGGCGGTCCGACGCGTTGACGATATCCTCGGCCACATCCCACCATAGATCGGCGGTGCCGTCGATCAGCCCCGGCGCCACATAGATGGTGATCGGCGCGCGGTGCTTCTCCAGCACCGGCAGGGCCTCGGTCATGTTGTCACGATAGGCATCGTCTGCGGTGATGGTGGCGAACCGGCCGCCCTTGCCGCCTGCCTTGATGCGCTGCACGGCCTCGTCCATCGAGACGAAAACATAGCCGTCCGCCTTCATGTCGGCGATCACCGCATCAAGGAAACTCGGCGCGATGTTGAGGTGGCGGTTGACGCTGTCGGGTTTTTCCGGTGTCGCAGTCACGCGGTGCAGCATCAGGATGGCACCGATGCCGCCGACAAATGGCCTGGCCAGTGGTGCGAGGCCGGTATAGCGAGCGACGTTGAGCGCCAGTTTCCGGATTGCCTCCCCACCGTCGATCATTCATTCACCTTTTGCGCCTAGGCTGATCCAAGCACGGAATACGCCTGCGCGCCCCCCAAATCGGGATCAATACGCCTTAAGGATTGAGGTATGGTTGACGCAATGGCGTCATTTGACGGCAATCGGCTTGCGGCGACCGAGGCTTCGCCACGCGCCCTGCCGAAGGATGCCGCCGGGCCATCGGTCTCCGTCGTGGGTGCGGACGGGCTGGCGGCCTATGCGGAATTCTGCCGGTCGGCGCTTTATGCGCCGGCCCAGGGCGCAACATGGATCCTGAACTGGGCCGCGCAGCTCGAGCCCGATCTGTTGGTGGCGACGCTCACTCTCGGAGGCAAGCCGGTCATCGCACTGGCGCTGGAGGTTGTCAGCCAGGGCCCGTTCCGGGTCGCCCGTTTCATGGGCGGCCGCCATGCCAATGGCAATTTCGCGGCCGCTGACCCGCAATGGCTGGCCAGGGCGGAGAGCGCGGTCGTCGGCTCAGTGTTTGGGGCCATTGCCAAGGCTAGGCCCGACATCGATCTCATCGCGCTGGAACGATTGCTGCCCGATCTCGACGGCATCGCCAATCCGCTCGCATCGCTCGATCATTTCTCCAGCCCCAATCTTTCGCTGGCCGTCGACCTTGGCGGGGGCTTCGATGCGCTGCTGCTGCGCGCCAGCGGCAAGCGCAAACGCAAGAAACATCGGTCGCAGATGCGCAAATTCGACGCCGTCGGCAGCCATCGGCGCATCGAGGCGCGCAGCCCGGACGAGGTGGAGAGATTGCTCGACGCCTTCTTCGAGATGAAGGAGCTCCGCTTTCGCAAGATGGGCATTGCCAATGTCTTCGGCGGCGACCAGACACGCGCCTTCTTCAGGGCGCTGTTCACGCAGGCCCTGGCCGAGGACACGCCCTCTTTCGTGCTGCATGGCTTGGAAGTCGCCGGCAAGCTACGCGCCGTCACCGGGTCGAGCCGCTCCGGGAAACGCCTGATCTGCGAGTTCGGAGCGATCGCCGAGGATGATCTCGCATCCAGCAGTCCCGGCGATTTCCTGTTCTTCGACAACATCCAGGAAGCCTGCGAGACGGGTTTCGCCGTCTACGATTTTTCCGTCGGCGACGAGCCCTACAAGCGGCAATGGTGCGATATCGAAACCCGGCATTTCGAGGTGCTGGTCCCGCTGACGCTGAAGGGCCGTGCGCTGGCGCAGACGCTTCGC
>Ga0075365_10001436_pt1 | contig 10785 bp, 9 predicted proteins | sample EndMetdeltDD1765_FD_71387 | JGI IMG/M metagenome (GOLD analysis project Ga0075365, IMG submission 71387) | Populus endosphere microbial communities from Tennessee, USA - Endosphere MetaG P. deltoides DD176-5 | ecosystem: Host-associated > Plants > Roots > Endosphere | place: USA: Tennessee... | reverse complement strand
CAGCCGCGGCTGGTGGGACGCGCTTTCACGCTGCGCTTCGTTTCCTCGCGAGAGGACCTGGCGACGCCGGCGTCGTGGGGTTCGCCGATCTCCACCCGCGCTGCGATCGAGGCCATGGCGCCCGGCGTGATCGCGGTGGTCGGCGCAATGGGCGTGACCGACGCCGGCATCTTCGGCGACATCCTCTGCGCCCGCATGAAAAAGCGTGGCGTCGCGGGCCTGGTGACCGATGGCGTGGTGCGCGACATCGACGGCGTGCTGGGCACCGGCCTGCCGGTGTGGGCGCAGGGCACGGCGGCTCCGGCATCGGTCAACGGACTGACCTTCGTCGGCTGGCAGGAAGCGATCGACTGCGGCGGCGTTGCGGTGTTTCCCAACGACGTGATCGTGGTCGACCGCGACGGCGCGGTGCTGATCCCCGCCGCGATGCTCGAGGCCGTCACCGAGGCCGCCGTCGAACAAGAGCGGCTGGAGAGCTGGATCATGAGCCAGGTGGAACAGGGCGTGCCCTTGCCGGGCCTGTATCCGCCCAACGCCGAGAACCAGGCCAAGTACGACGCCTGGGCCAAGAGCCACCGGGGCTAGCAATTTTTGAACGCAGAGGACGCAGAGGTTTCGCAGAGGACGCAGAAAAGCCATCTAGAAAGGTTTCTTGAATCCTTCTGCGACTTCTGCGTACCTTTGCGCTCTCTGCGTTCAAGAGACTTCCCGCATACGACCACCTTCAAAGACCGGAACCAAGATGGCCCGACTGCCCTATGCCGACCTGAGCGCCCCCGAGGGCAAGCCCCTGGTGGAGCGCATCGTGCGCGAACGCGGCAGCGTGCTGCACCTCTACCAGATGCTGCTGCACAGCCCGCCGGTTGCGGAAGGCTGGCTGACCTACCTCACCGCAATACGCCAGAAAGGCGTGCTGTCGGGCGCATTGCGTGAGCTGGTGATCATGCGCGTCGCGGTGGTCAATGGCGCGCCTTACGAAGCCGAGCAGCATGCGCCGATCGCGCTGAAGGAAGGCGTGACGCAGGACCAGCTGGACGAACTCAAGGTGTGGGAACATTCCAAGCGCTTCACGCCGCAGCAGCGCGCCGTGCTGGAACTGACCGACGGCATGACGAAGAACGTGCAGGTGCCGAAGGCGGCGGTGGAGGCCGTGCGCGAATTCCTCAGCGACCGCGAGGTGGTGGAACTGGTGGCCACCGTCGGCGCCTACAACATGGTGTCCCGCTTCCTCGAGGCGCTGGACATCCATTCGCAAGACCAGCGCAGCTGATCACGCGGGTGCGGCCAGTTCCTGCGCGCGGCGCACCTCGACGCGGATCTCCTCTGTGAGCCGCGCCTTCAGCTCCATGAACACCGGCGTGGTCTTGACCGAGTAGTGGCGCGGATGCGCGATCGGCACCGGCAGGTCGCACTTGATGCGGCCCGGACGCGCGCTCATCACGACGACGCGGTTGGCCATGAAGATCGCCTCGTCGATGTCGTGCGTCACGAACAGCACGGTCTTGCGCTCCGCCTCCCAGATGCCCTGCAGCAGTTCCTGCATCAACTCGCGGGTCTGGTGGTCCAGCGCGCCGAAGGGTTCGTCCATCAGCAGCATGCGCGGCCCGTTGGCCAGCGCCCGGGCCAGCGCCGTGCGCTGCTGCATGCCGCCGGAGAGCTGCTTGGGAAAATGGTTCTCGAACCCCTGGAGGCCAACCTTGGCGATGAAGGGTTGCGCGATCGCGTGCTGCTCCGCCTGCGCCAGTCCCTTTTCACGCAGGCCGAAGCAGACGTTCTGCAGCACCGTCAGCCAGGGGAACAGCGTGTAGCTCTGGAACACCATGCCGCGGTCCGGTCCCGGGCCGGTGACGGGTTTGCCATCCAGCGCGATGCTTCCGGTGGTCGGCGTGTCCAGCCCCGCCACCATCCGCAGCAGCGTGCTCTTGCCGCAGCCCGAGGGCCCGAGGATGGTGATGAAGTCGTTCTCCTGCACGCTCAGGTCGGTCGCCTGCAGCGCCACCGTGCCCCCGTTTGCTCCGGGGAAGGTTCTTGAGACGCCCTTGATGTCGAGGATGGTCATATGAGGAACGTCATTTTTTGAACGCAGAGGACGCAGAGGACGCGGAGGTTTCGCAGAGGACGCAGAAAAGTCATTTGAATATTTTTCATTGATTCCTTCTGCGACTTCTGCGTCCCTTTGCGATCTCTGCGTTCAAAATTTCTCAGCGCCCCAACTGCGCCCACGGGAAAAGCCAGCGGTTGAATACCTTGAGGGCGTAGTCGGTGACCAGGCCGATGAGGCCGATGACGATGATGCCGAAGATGATCTGGTCGGTGGCCAGCAGCGCCTGGCTGTCGGTGATCATGTGGCCGATGCCGCTGGAGGCGCCGATCAGCTCGGCGACGATGACATACGTCCAGGCCCAGCCCAGCACCATGCGCAGCGTTTCCGCGATCTCGGGCGCGCTGCTGGGGAGCAGCACGCGGACCACGACGCCGCGATCTCCCGCGCCCAGCGTGTACGCCGCCTCGACCAGATCGCGCCGGGTGTTGCCGACGCTCACCGCGATCATCAGGACCAGCTGGAAGAAGGAGCCGATGAAGATCACCGACAGTTTCTGCGCCTCGCCGATGCCGGCCCACAGGATCAGCAGCGGGATGAAGGCCGAGGCCGGCAGGTAGCGGGCGAAGCTGACGAAGGGCTCGAAGAAAGCTTCGACCGGCTTGTAGGCGCCCATCAGCACGCCCAGCGGCACGGCGAGCAACGCGGCGATGGCGAAGCCGCCGAACACGCGCCAGACCGTCCAGCCGATGTCCTTGACGAAGCCCTGGTGCGCCAGCAGGTCATAGCCCGACCGCACCATCGTCAGCGGATCGGCCAGGAAGGTCTTGGACACCACGCCGCCGAACGTCACCGCCGCCCATAGCGCGAAGAACAGGATGAAGAAGGCGACACCCAACGCGATGCGGGTGGCGGCGGGGACGGGGACCAATGGCTTCATGTGAGGAGTCATTCTTTGAACGCAGAGGGCGCAGAGGATTCGCAGAGGACGCAGAAGAAGACAGTTAGCAGGCTTCTTGAATCCTTCTGCGAGTTCTGCGTGCTTTCGCGCGCTCTGCGTTCAAAAATACCGTCGCGCCCAGGTTGCTCTCATTTCAGGAACTGCGTGTCCGCAAGCTTGGTCATGTCGGGCAGCGCCTTGATGATGCCCGCCTCCATCAGAAGCTCGGCGGCTTCCTTGCTGAAGGCTGCATGCTCGCCGGCGAAGAACTTCGCGTTGGCGGCGCGGTCCTGCCAGCGCAGGTACTTGGACGAGGCCTCGAAGGCTTCGCCGGTCTGCTTCACGTCCGCGCCCATGATCTCGAAGCTTTTCTTCGGCTCCTTCTGGATCATCTCCACCGCCTCGAAGTAGCTGTCCGCCAGCGCCTTGGCGGCCTTGGGGTTCTCCGACAGGAACTTGGGCGTGCAGCCGAAGGTGTCCATCACCATCGGGTAGTCCAGCGTCGTCGCGATGATCTTGCCCGCCTCCGGCTTGGCGCGCACCGCGCCGAGATACGGCTCGTAGGTCATCGCCGCGTCGACGCCGGCGGTGTTCGCGATCATCGCGTTGGCTGCCGCCTGCGGCTCGAGGTTGACCACCTTCACGTCCTTGGTCGACAGGCCGTTCTTCTTCAGCATCCAGGCCAGCGCGAAATAGGGCGAGGTGCCGGGTGCACTGGCCGCCACGGTCTTGCCCTTGAGGTCGCTGATCTTCGCGATGCCGGGCTTGACCACCATGCCGTCCGCGCCATAGCTTTTGTCGAGCTGGAAGATCTGCGTGGTGGCGACGCCGTTGGCGTTCCACACCACCCAGGTCTCCACCGTGGTAGCGGCGCACTGCACGTCGCCCGAGGCGATTGCAAGATGGCGGTCCTTCTGCGGGATCTTCTTGATCGAGACGTCGAGGCCGTTCTTCTTGAAGATGCCCGCCTCCTTGGCCAGCGTCAGCGGCGCGAAGCCGGTCCAGCCCGAGATGCCGATCGCGACCTTGGTCTCCTGGGCGTTGGCAGCGGCGCAGGCCAGCGCAACGAGTGTGAAAGCAGTCAGTTTCTTCATCGCTTTTCTCCGTGTGGGGTTACCTAAAATGTATGCAGGCTTCGTGCCAACCGCAATGCGGGCTTGTCCGGTCTAATGACGGCCATGTCGACATTCCGTTCCATCCTCGGCCCCTGCCTCATGGCACTGGCCGCTTCGCTGATCCCGCCGGCGCTGCACGCGCAGGAAGAAGTGCCATTCATCACCACGCCCGACAACGTGACGCTGGAGATGCTGCGTGTCGCCAATGTCGGACCGGCCGACCACGTGATCGACCTCGGCTCCGGCGACGGCCGTATCGTCATCCTGGCAGCGAAGCGCTTCGGCGCCACCGGCCTGGGCGTGGAGATCGTTCCCGACCTGGTGGAGCGCAGCCTGAAGAATGCGCGCGACGCCGGCGTGGCCGGCAAGGTGGACTTCAAGGTGCAGGATCTGTTCGAGACCGACCTGTCGAAGGCGTCCGTCATCACCATGTACCTGCTGACCGAAGTGAACCTCAAGCTGCGGCCTGCGCTGCTGGAGCTGAAACCGGGCACGCGCATCGTCTCGCACGACTGGGACATGGGCGACTGGAAGCCGGACCAGACCACGGTGGTGGCGGTGCCGGACAAGCAGGTCGGGCTGGAGAAATCCAGCAAGGTGCACCTCTGGACGGTGCCCGCCAAGGTGCAGGGCACGTGGTGCGGCAACGGCTTGCTGCGTGGCTTCGCCCTGAATTTCAGCCAGCGCTACCAGGAGTTCGAGGCCACTCTGGTGCGCGGCGAGCGCAGGCGCTCGATCGAGGGCAGGATCGAGGGTCCGTTGCTGCGCGCCTCGCGCGAACGGGACGGGCGCACGATGGAGCTGGTGATGGAACTTCAGGGCGACCAGCTGCGCATCGTCAGCGCCGACGGCCCGCTGGCGATGGCACGCGGCCTGGGCTTCCGCCGCGCGGACGGCGCCGGCTGCTGACGGTCCACGCGTCCTCTTCATCCCAGCCTCAGCGCCAGCAGTTCGGGAATGTCGGCCTCGGTGGCGTGGCCGATGGCGCCGGCCGCCGCGAGATGGTGCACCGCCTCGATGTCCAGCGCGAGGCTGCGGTCCACCATCATGGCCGGCGAGACGCTGCGCACCAGGCGCATCACGTTTTCCAGCGCCGGCGCGCTTTTGAGCGGCCGCAGGAATTCGATCCCTTGGGCCGCGGCCAGCAACTCGATCGCGACGATATGGGCCGTGTTGCGCAGCATCGGTTGCAGCCGGCGCGCGGCGAACGTGGCCATGCTCACATGGTCCTCCTGGTTGGCCGAGGTCGGCAGGCTGTCGACGCTGGCAGGGTGAGCCAGCGACTTGTTCTCCGACGCCAGCGCCGCGGCCGTCACGTGGACGATCATGAAACCGGAGTTCAGGCCCGGCTCGGGCGTGAGGAAGGGCGGCAGCCGCGAGACTGCCGTGTCCACCAGCATCGCGATGCGCCGTTCCGCGATGGCGCCGATCTCGGCGATCGCGACGGCCAGCGCATCCGCTGCCAGGGCGACAGGCTCGGCGTGGAAATTGCCGCCTGAGACCATTGAATCCTCCGTTCGGGCTGAGCCTGTCGAAGCCCTCGCGAAAACGAGCGGGTTGTCCGTCACTGCATTGGCTTCCCGCACCAGGACCGCGGTCGCGTAGCGCATCTGGTCCAGGCAGGCGCCCATCACCTGGGGCTGGCAGCGCAGGCAGTACGGGTCTTGCACCCTGTCGTCGTGTTCCAGGTGCGAGCGGCGGATCTCGCTGCCCGCCATCAGCGCGCGGTATGCCGCCGCGCATTCGATCTGCCCCGGCTGGCCCCGCACCTCGTGGATGCGCGGATCGAACGGACCGTCGCTCCCGCGCGCGGCATCCAGCGTCAGCGCGCCGGCAATCACCGCCGCTTCGAACAGCCGCTCGGTCGCCAGCAGCGCGTCGATGGCGAGCGCCGTCGACACCTGCGTGCCGTTGATGAGGGCCAGGCCTTCCTTGGCGGAGAGCTGCAGCGGCTGCAGGCCGGCCCGCTCGAGCGCCTGTGCCGCCGCCATCCGCTGCCCCTGGTAGAACACCTCGCCTTCGCCCACCAGGGGCAGCGACATGTGGGCCAGCGGCGCCAGGTCGCCCGAAGCGCCGACCGAGCCCTGGCAGGGAATCACCGGCGCGATGCCTTTGTTGTAGAACGCCAGCAGCAACTCGATGACTTCGGGCCGCACGCCGGAGTAGCCGCGCGCCAGGCTGGTCGCCTTGAGCAGCAGCACGGCGCGCACGATGCGTTCGTCCAGCGGCTCGCCGACGCCGACCGCATGCGAGCGCAGCAGCCGCAGCTGCAGCGTCGCCAGGTCGTCGTGGGCGATGCGCGTGCTGGCCAGCTTGCCGAAGCCGGTGTTGACGCCATAGACGGGCGCATCGCCGTCGGCCGCGCGCTGCACCAGCGCGGCGCTGGCAAGGATGCCGGCCCGGCAGGCGGGATCGAGCTTCACCGGCGAAGGACTGGAACAGCACAGCCGGCGCAGTTGCGCCAGCGTGAGTTTTCCGGGGACGAGGGCTTCTTGATGGGGCATGTTTCTACGCGTTCGCCCTGAGCTTGTCGAAGGGCTTCGACAGGCTCAGCCCGAACGGGTGTTTGTTCAGAGCATCGGCAGGTTCAGGCCGTGCTCCCGCGCCGATTCCTTCGCGATCTCGTAGCCGGCGTCGGCGTGGCGCATCACGCCGGTGGCGGGGTCGTTCCACAGCACGCGCCGGATCTTTTCCGCCGCCTCGGCCGTGCCGTCGCAGACGATCACCACGCCGGCATGCTGCGAATAGCCCATGCCGACGCCGCCGCCGTGGTGGATGCTCACCCACGTGGCGCCGCTCGCCGTGTTGAGCAGGGCATTGAGCAGCGGCCAGTCGCTGACGGCGTCGCTGCCGTCACGCATGCTTTCGGTTTCGCGGTTGGGCGAGGCCACCGATCCGCTGTCCAGGTGGTCGCGGCCGATCACGATCGGCGCCTTCAGCTCTCCGCTCTTCACCATCTCGTTGAAGGCGAGGCCGGCCTTGTCCCGCTCGCCGAGGCCGATCCAGCAGATCCGGGCCGGCAGGCCCTGGTAGCTGATGCGCGCCTGCGCCATGTCCAGCCAGCGGTGCAGATGCTTGTTCTCGGGGAACAACTCCTTCATCTTCGCGTCGGTCTTGCGGATGTCTTCCGGATCGCCCGAGAGCGCCACCCAGCGGAACGGTCCGACGCCGCGGCAGAACAGCGGCCGGATGTAGGCCGGCACGAAGCCGGGATAGTCGAACGCGTTGGCGACGCCGAAGTCCTTCGCCACCTGGCGCAGGTTGTTGCCGTAATCCACCGTGGGCACGCCCATCGCATGGAACTCCAGCATCGCATTGACATGGACGGCGCACGACTCGCCGGCGGCCTGCTTCAGCTTCGCGTGCTGCGACGGGTCCTTCTGCGCGGCCTGCCATTGCTCGACGCTCCAGCCGATCGGCAGGTAGCCGTTGATGATGTCGTGGGCGGAGGTCTGGTCGGTGAGGATGTCGGGCTTGTGGCCGCCGAGCCTGGCGCGCCGCACCAGCTCCGGCAGGACCTCGGCGATGTTGGCGCACAGGCCGATGGAGATCGCCTCCTTGCGGCGCGTGTGGAAGCCGATCAGGTCCAGCGCTTCGTCCAGGGACCTGGCCTGCTTGTCGAGATACTTGGTGCGGAGCCGGAAGTCGATCCGCGACTGCTGGCATTCGATGTTGAGGGAAGACGCCCCGGCAAACGATGCCGCCAGCGGCTGCGCGCCGCCCATGCCGCCCAGGCCGGCGGTGAGCACCCAGCGGCCGGCGAGGTCGCCGCCGAAGTGCTGGCGGCCCGCCTCGACGAAAGTCTCATACGTGCCCTGGACGATGCCTTGCGTGCCGATGTAGATCCAGCTGCCGGCCGTCATCTGGCCGTACATCATCAGTCCGGCGCGATCGAGCTCGTTGAAGTGCTCCCAGTTCGCCCATTGCGGCACCAGGTTGGAGTTGGCCAGCAGCACGCGCGGCGCACCGGTGTGGGTGCGGAACACGCCGACCGGCTTGCCCGATTGCACCAGCAGGGTTTCGTCGGGCTGGAGCTTGCGCAGGCTGTGCAGGATGGCGTCGAAGGCCGGCCAGTTGCGCGCCGCCTTCCCGATGCCGCCGTACACCACCAGTTCGTCCGGGTTCTCCGCCACGGCCGGATCCAGGTTGTTCTGGATCATCCGGAACGCCCCCTCGATCTGCCAGTTGGCGCAACTCAGCTGCGTCCCCTGCGGCGCGCGCACCGGGCGCGCCTTGCTGTCGAGGTAAGGGGATTGCGATAGGTCCGACATGGCGCGCTCCTGCGTTGATCGGAGCAAATCGTAGTTGTCTATACAACTCGTGTCAATCGGGAGCAACCTCCGTCATTCCCGCGGAGGCGGGAATCCAGAGCATCAATGCGGACGCCCTGGATCCCCGCCTCCGCGGGGATGACGTGTTTCTTGTCTATACAACTTCCCGGGCATCGGCTAAATTCCGCGGATGCTTCAACAAACCGTGCCGGCTTACGAGCAGGTCAAGGCTTTCATCCGCGGGCGGATCGCGTCGGGCGAGTGGAAGCCGGGCGATCCGGTGCCGAGCGAAGCGGCGCTGATGCAGCGGTTCAGCATCAGCCGCATGACGGTCAACCGCGGCCTGCGCGAGCTGGCGGGTGAGGGCCTGGTGACGCGGATCCAGGGGTCGGGCACGCGGGTGGCGCAGCTGCACCGCATCTCGTCGCGCCTGACGATCCGCGACATCCATGAGGAAGTGGCCGAACGCGGCCATGTCCACAGCACGCGCGTGCTGCTGGCGGCAAGGGAAAAGGCCAGCGCGGCGATGGCGCAGTCGCTGGGCCTGCGCACCGGCGGCTCGGTGTTCCACACCCGGCTGGTGCACCTGGAGAACGGCGTCGCCATCCAGTTCGAGGACCGCTATGTCAACCCCGCCGCCGCGCCCGACTACCTCAAGACGGATTTCGCCCACGAGTCGCCGACCTTGCACCTGCTTCAGCACGCGCCGCTGACCGAAGCCAGCTATTCGATCGAGGCCTGCCTGCCCACGGCCGACGAGGCGAAGGAGCTGGGCATCAAGCGCGGCGACCCCTGCCTGGCGATGATGCGGCGCACCGTCAGCGGCGCGCATGTCGCGAGCGTTGCGCGGCTGGTCTATCCGGGGTCGCGCTACAGTTTCGCGGGGCAGTTCCAGGCATGAGCTGGAATCTCGTTCGTCTGGACGAGGTGGCAGCCACGCCTTGGCGCAACGGCGGCGGTGTCACGCGCGAGCTGCTGGCCTGGCCCGGCGCCGACGATTGGCGTGTGCGCATGTCGGTGGCTGAGGTCGCGACGGACGGACCGTTCTCCCGGTTCGACGGCGTTCAGCGCTGGTTCGCGGTGCTGGATGGCGCCGGCGTCCGGCTGCGCGTGGACGGCAATTCACAGCTGATCACCCGAACGAGCGAGCCATTCGCATTCGACGGCGGCGCCGCCACCGATTGCGAATTGGTTGACGGGCCGACGCAGGACTTCAACCTGATGTTGCGCGGTGCCGGGGGGCGCATCGCGCGGGTGCGGGGCATGCATTCGGCCGAATGCCGCGCCCGGCAACTGGTCGCGCTTTACGCCGGCCGTGATGGCGCGCGACTGGCGGGACAAGCAATCGCTCCCGATGTGCTTGCCTGGCGGATACTGGATGGCGACAGCCTTTTGCAAATCGAGTCGAAGTCCGCCCTGTGGATGGAGGTCACGCCATGAGCCTGGAGGTCTGGAGCAACTGCCGCGCCGCGACGATGCAGGCAAATGGCCCCGTCCCTTACGGCCTGGTCGAGGATGCGGCGATTGCAGTGGACGGCGACCGCATCGCCTGGGTCGGGCCGCAGCGCGAGCTGCCTCCGGACCTGCAGCAGCGCTGCACGCAGCGCCACGATGCCGGCGGCGCCCTGGCCACGCCCGGCCTGATCGACTGCCACACGCACCTGGTCTACGGCGGCGACCGTGCCGCGGAATTCGAACTTCGCCTGAACGGCGCTACCTATGAGGACATCGCCCGCGCCGGCGGCGGAATTGCATCGACGGTCAAGGCGACCCGCGGCGCGTCGGAGGAAGACCTGGTGGCGCAAAGCGAGCCCAGGCTGCGGGAGCTCATGGATGAAGGCGTGACCACGCTGGAGATCAAGTCCGGCTATGGCCTGGCGCTGGAGCACGAGCGCAAATGCCTGCGGGCCGCTCGTTCGCTGGCCGGCCTGCATGCGGTCGACGTGCGAACCACATTTCTCGGCGCCCACGCGCTGCCGCCCGAATTCGCAGGCAATGCCGACGGCTATGTCGATGAAGTCCTGCGCATGTTGGCGGCACTGCACGCCGAGGGCCTGGTCGATGCGGTCGACGCCTTCTGCGAGCGCATCGCCTTCAGCACGGCGCAGACCGAGCGGGTATTCCAGGCGGCAGCCGCGCTGAAGCTGCCGGTCAAGCTGCACGCCGAGCAGCTGAGCGACAGCGGCGGCGCTGCGCTGGCGGCACGTTACGGCGCGCTCAGCTGCGACCACCTGGAGTGGCTCAGTGACGACGGCGCTGCCGCAATGGCAAAGGCTGGTTCGGTTGCGGTGCTGCTGCCCGGTGCGTTCTACTTCCTGCGCGAAACGCGGCTGCCCCCGATCGCTTTGCTGCGCCAGGAGCAGGTGCCGATGGCGATCTCCACCGACTGCAACCCCGGCAGCTCGCCCTGCACCTCGC
>Ga0075365_10001435_pt1 | contig 10786 bp, 5 predicted proteins | sample EndMetdeltDD1765_FD_71387 | JGI IMG/M metagenome (GOLD analysis project Ga0075365, IMG submission 71387) | Populus endosphere microbial communities from Tennessee, USA - Endosphere MetaG P. deltoides DD176-5 | ecosystem: Host-associated > Plants > Roots > Endosphere | place: USA: Tennessee... | reverse complement strand
CTCCTTTTCCATGGAAACTTTCGAATTGCACGGAGCCGCGGGCGTCCGTGCAGTTGCCGGACGTTTTGCTGTCAAAGAAAAGTGCATCATTCTCCCCCAGGAACCCCGCCTCCCGGAACGCACATTCGTAATTTGCCGGCCGCTGCGGACGGCAGGTAGATGCGATTGCTACATCCTGATGTCCATTGAATCGCAGCACATGTCCCTCAAACGGGCGTGTGTCGCCGTCAAGCAGACGCCCTTCCTGATTGCGGAATTCGTTCTTTGCCAGCGTGAGACCCGAGACGCCGGCAGCCTTTATCCCCTTGCCGTTTGCAGCGATCAGGTTGTCCGTCGCGGTGAACGTCGTCAGTGGCACATAGGGATCCATTACCAGATCGCGCTTATGCTCATCCTCTGCGAGCGACAGGTCGCTGATGTAGCCACTGATTGCCTCGAGCTTGTTGCGGACGATGGCGTTGTCATGGACGCCAATATCCCAGCTGTTACGCATGCGCACGCCGGAGCGGCCATTCTCGATGAAGGCGTTGGCAACTGCGAGATTGCAGCTACTCTCGAAGAACGTCAGGCCATCTTGGTCGTTCTCGAAGGAAAGGTTGCCATAGACAAGGTTATCCACGCTGTCACGGTCCAACATCAGGCCGGAGCCCTTGTTGTGGAACACCACGTTGCCGACCTGCCAACTGGCATCGACGCCGCGGGAAATGATGATGCCGTGTTTCACCATGGTATCATGCGCGGTGTTGAGCGCGATCAGCAGTCGATGCGAGCGGTCGTGCGGATCGACGCCATAAAGGACGTTGTTTGCGTACTCGTTGCCGATGAGCGAGATGTCGTCGGCCTCGTAGGAATAGAAGCCGTACTCGAAGTTATGAAAATAGTTCTCGACGACAATGCCCGTCGGATTTCGCAATTGTTCGCGAGCCTTGGCGATTGTCTTCGGGCCGGCCGAGAACGTAAGTCCGAAAGACTTCGATGCTGCATATCCCAGCGAATCCAGAACAGATCCGCCAATATACATTTCGGAATTGCTCCAGCCGACGATGAAGGGCCGGAATACCCCACGCGTGTCTTTGCTGGAATTGCGCGGCTTCTGCAGCGCCTCATCCCACGATGTTACGGTCGTGTCCTGAATATAAAGTTTGCCGCCGACCGCGACAAAGGCGCCAGCGGTGGCGGACAAGCGATAGACGGAAGCCTCCTGCCCGGACAGGATCAAGGCGGCCCCCTCGCCAACGAGCAGTGGCGCGCGAAGCGTGACGATATCGCCCTCCCGTTCGACCAACGGCTCGCCAGCCGTGCTATCCAGCTGCATGGCAAGACTACCAAGTGTATAGGTGCCGCTCTGAATGACGATAATGCGCGGATAGAGAAGCCCTTGCGCGCGCGCGGCATGGGAAAGACCGGTAAATCCGGCTGCAAGGTCCTCCATGAACTTGCTTTCATAAGGACTGAGGTTTCCCAATGTTATTGAGATCTGCCCCGGTGTCGGCAGCGGTATCATCGAGCGCGTCGTTGCGGCCGTCTTGCTTATGTCGGGATACCCATATCTGCTGAGCGGGGCGCTCATCACGGCTGTCGTCTTCAGCGACATACGGCCATCGCTGAAGACGGCCTTCGAGGGCTGGGGCAGGCCTTCGTTTCTCGCCTCCAATGATGCCTTCTTCAGCCAGTCTCTATAGTCTGACGTTTCACCCTTCCCCAGCCCCCAACCGAGCCGGTCAAGGTGGCGCAACTGCACCTCGGCAATGGCGCGAAACGTGCCCACACGCAGTATCGGATCGCGAATGTCTTTGGTGGCAAGGATGGCCGTCCTGACATAGGCCGGATCGTTCGCGGCCGCGATCATGACCTCGGCTTTCAGTTGCTCGTCGCTGGCCGCAGGCTGGCTGTCGAAGTAGGCGATGGCGGTCTTCGTGTCACCTTTCAACGCAGCCCGGCTCGCGATGCGTCCAGCTGCCTTCGCCTTCAGCTTCTCGTCGGAAATCTTGCTGACGAGCTTCTTGGCAAGCGCGATCTGGTCGGACTTCGATAAGTAATCAATGATGTCGAAGAACAGGTCATCACGCTGCTCTGCCTTGTCCACCCCGCCTGCATAGGCGATCGCCTGGTCGACGACATCGGCCGCCTTCTCGGCCCCGTCCTTTCCGGATATCTCTTTGGCAAGCCGGAGGAGCGCCTCGACACGATACTCCGGTTCCTTGATGGAGCTTGCCAGGCCCATGGCATCGTCGGTCTTGCCATTGCGTGCCCAGACGCGGACAATTTCCGACTGCACGCGGCCTTTGTCTTCGTCGTTTGCTATCTCGTCGGCGATCTTCGTTGCGGCATCGAGGTCTCCTTCTCGCGCCTTGGCGCGGCCTATGCCCGAGAGCGCCTGCTCACGGTCCTTGAGGGTGGTGATCTTCGGGAGAAGCGCTTCGGCCTTCTTCAAATCGTCGCTGTCTGCGAACGCCTTGGCAAGGTTGCCGAGGGCATTGGATGCGCCCTTCATGTCGGTGAGCTGATCTGCGAAGGCTTGGGCATCATCGAACCGCTTGAGGTCGGTCGCTCCGCCGATAGCGGCAATCAGCGCCGCTTCCCTCGCATCGCCGCTTAGTGCTTTGACGATCTCCGTGCCACGGTCGTATTGCTGGGAGGCCATCTTCGCCAGGCCGCGATCACTGAGTTCGGAGGCAAGGGTGAAGTCGATCTCCGCAAGCCCCGGGCCGGTTTCCATCACCTCGGTCATTGCGGTCGCGTCGATCAGGCGGTCGGCATCAACACGGTTCTTGACGATGCGGATGATGAGGTCCTCCTGATCGCTTCGATCGGCCAAACTCGTGGCAAAAACCGGGAACAGGTTCACTGCATTCGCCTTGAGGGCCGCGCTCAGGACCTCATTGACGGTGTCGGCGCGGTGTTCGGACGACTCCGGATCGACGGATAGAGCAAACAGCAGGGCTTGTTCTATCCGGCCGGCCTTGAGTTCGGCCTTCACTGCCGCCGAGATGTCGTCGAATTTGGCGTCCTTGATTTCCTTTTTGCCGAGTTTCTTGTCGCCAAGCAGCCGCAGGGCGATATCGTAACGGGCAAAGCCACGCATGCGCGCCGGCCACATGCCGCCGACCGCCTTGTTGACGATGTTCGAGGTCAGCTTCGGTTCGACGTAGGCGCCGACCTGGGCGATGTTGTTAAGCGCGGCATTCTTCTCTTCAGCTGAGGTGATCTGCACGCTGACATCGATTGCCCTTTCCAAGAGGGTCAAAGCGGCATCGTGGTCGCTCGCGATCTGCCTCGCATAGTCGGCCAGCGCCGATACTTTGAGTTCCGGTGCCGATAGGGCGTCGATAAGGTCGTCGATCCTCAGCCTGGTCGTAACGCGTGCGTCCGGGTCGGCGCCCTTGTCGGTCAGGCTTGAAAGCGTGGCGCTCAGCGTCCCTGTCGTGACGACATCAGGCGTAATGCCGGCCGCCTCGAGGTCGGCAATGCTCGCTTTGGCAGCCTCATCACCACCTTCCGCGCTCACCGAAAGTGCGGCAAGCTGGTCGCGGGCGCGGTCATAAGCTTTGATCCGCTCGGCAGGTGTCTTAGCCTTGTCGACATCCAGAACAGATTGCCGGATTTTCTCGACGACCTGCTGAACGCTATCCAATGTCTGAGCGTATGCAGGATACGTCGCGATTGCGCCGAACAGGGCGGTCGCGGTCAAAACCGAGGCGGTCAATCCAGCGAGGTATCGTTTTTTGCTCATTCGCATTAACTCCCTCAACTCCCTCATCCCTTGGTTTCGGCAGCAGGTTGGCTCTCTGTGCCGCTTGTGCTGACGGCGTTGTTCAGCTTTTCCGGCAGGTTCGCGGTCGTCCAGGGCGACTGCACAAACCGCACCGTCACAGGCGTTCCCACGATGGAGGAGAGATCTGCGTCTCCGACGTCGATGTTGATCGGGATCTTGTTGCCGGACTCCAGATCGGTGCTTGTAAGCTTCGGCAGATCCCGGATGGTCGCGTTTGAGATTTGTTCGCCATGCGGAAGCTCGACCAGAACACGGGCGCCCCTAAAGAGACGCAAGGCCTGGGAATAATCGACCATCGCCACGACGTGCGGCTTGGCGTTTTGCATGCTGAGAGAAAGAAGCCGTTGTCCGGCTCGGACCTGGCTGTCCAATCCTACCTGAGCATCCTGAATGATACAGTCACAACGGGCCAGCACGGTAATGCTGCGGTTGTTGGCCGTCGGCAGGATCGTCGCCACAGGATCACCGGCCTTCACTGCCCCTTGTGTCACGATGTTGGTGACGACACCGTCCGATGGTGCGATCACGGCAGCGGAATCGATTGTCACAAGTGACTCGTCGGCACGGAAGGTCCAGAGTCTTTGATAAAGCGCGCCCCACAGAAAAAGCAGTACCCCGAGACCGAGGATCGACGTCACGGCAATTCGCAGAATCCGCCTGGCGACTGCCTTGTGCCGCTCGGCAGAAGACGGTTGTTGCGAGCCGGAATCCTTCTTCCGACTACGCGGATCGATGGAGCGGCTCGATAGATCGAGGACGTCGTTGAGGGTGATGACTTCGCCAGTCAGATGGGCATCACGCACATAGCGCAGAAAGCGGAGCTTTTCCTCCGTCAGCGACATGTACTGGAAGCCCGTGCGTCCCTTCGCGGGGTCGCAATAGCGAACCTGTGCATCGACCCTCAGCGTAAACACAAAGCCGTCAAAGGGGAATTCAAGATCCACCGGAAACGTTTTGAATTCGGGCAGGACCGTCTTTCCGGTCGCAACGCCTATGCCTCCGACCGACCAGTCGAGGCAGTTGTATCGGTATCCGTCGATGACGCATTTCAACGGGAGTTTGTAGCGTGCGTGCTGGCGTTGTACATCCGCTTCGAATTTTACGACGTTCATATCCGCTCCCTCAATTAATCGGGTCCAGCCCGTAGGCCATTGCAAGTATCGATGCGTCTGGAATTGCCAATTGCCCAAGGACGAGGGCGACAATCGTTATGAAAAGCGCGATCGCGATGACATGAACAAGCGTTGACGAAGCTTCGCGCGCGCGGCTTTGAAGGCGTGTCCGGCTATCTGCAAGCGTCGTCTTCTGGCGCGTCCACTTTTGTTTGTTCAGGTGGAAGAAAATGTAGGTTTTGACGATCGATCCGTAGATCTGATTGAAATAGATGAAGAAGGGATAGAAGGCCGAGACGCGGCGGCGTGAATTGAACAGCATCAGCGTCAGCAGGTAGCGCGTGGCAAGCACCCAAAGAAGATAGATGAGGAAGGCGAAGGGCGTTTCGAACACCCCGACCAGGAGAACCATTGCCAGTCCCGCGAGCGAGGTCCACATCGAGACGCGCTGATCGAAGATCGTCCACCACGTGAAGAAGCCGACCTTTGACGGGCCCAGTGCCAGCGCCCGTGAATTCGTACGCAGCATATTGCCGAACCAGCGCACCATCAGTTGTGTCGCCGCCGGCAGGAAGTATTTGGATGGAGGCTCCTCGACGGTCGCAACGACAACGTCGGGGATGTAGAGCATCTTGTAGCGGTTGCGCAGCAGCCAGAACCAGCTCGACTTGTCGTCTCCGGTCAGGAATTTCAACCGGCCGAACCGCCAGTGATCGACGTAGTCGGATTCGACCTGCCTGACAAAATCGGGATTGCAGATAATCGACGCCCTGAACATCGACATGCGTCCGGTCAGCGTCAGCACCTTGCGCGATAACCCATTCGACGACATGAGGATATGGCGCTGCGCGAAGCGCAGGCTGTACCAGATGTGGAACTTTGCCTTGCCATGGACATGTGAGACCTCATCTGTCGTGAGTGCGCCGACGCTGGTGTCCGCTCGGAAAAAGCCCACGCATTTGCTGACAAGATCAGGTGGAACGATCGAGTCGCCGTCGATGACGGCCACCACATCGTCGGCCGTCGGCTCCTGTCGCGAGATCGCACGGAAGCCATAGGCCAGCGCATCGCGCTTGCCGGTACCGGCGATGCGCGTGATGACGAGGCGAACATTGGTGTCTTCGCCGCAGATCAGGCTGTAGAGCGACTTGACGAGACGCTGGTCTCCCATTTCGACGATCGAAGCGACCACGGTGGCACCACCGGGTGCACGCTTTGCGGCTTCGAACGCGGCGCGGTAAACGGCTGCCGTCGTATCGCCGTCAATGCGGAAACTGGTGACAAGGAAAAAGACGTGCTGATCGCCTAAGGTGGCCGCGCTCTTGCGCATTGCATCCTCGGCCTCGGCGCGCATCTTGGGAAAGACCATCGAGCGGTAGATGTTGGAGCGCACAAAATGCGCGAGGCCCCAACCGTAGCGCCAGACGGCGAGGAAGCCGAGGCCGAAAAGGGCACCGGAATGGGCGCTGACAAGACTATCGAGTGGTGTAATGCAAGCGATGCTAAGGATCAGCGCAATATAGGCGAGATGCGCTTCAAGGGTTTCACTCCAGGTGACGAGCCACGAAGCGGATCCGGCGTCGCGGCCGTCGGGCGACGGCGCCAGTAGACGATCTACTGGTGCGGCAACCGGCCCATAGCCGTCAGCGTATTGCATTCCTGGCATCGGTTCCTGCCTCGATGTTTATGCATGCAATGCAGTGTGAGAAGCACTCCGGCTTCCCTTTGCTTTTGTTTGAATAGGTGCGCCGGCCACGCCAAGCGGCCAGCCTAAGCACGTCACCAGCACAGGCCGTGATAGACGACGTTTTTGTTTTCCGGCTTTTCGATGCGTGCCAGATCGATGACCGTCACCGGTTTACCAGCGGTCTCGATCGCATCCTTGAGACCCGGGTATTTGTTGCCGACCACGATGACTTCGGATCTCGCGATGACATCCTTGATGTTGTCGTGGAGTAGCGGCGCGATGTGCTTGAGAAAGTTACGGCCCTGGCTCGCATCCCTGGCAACATGCGGATCGTAGATCGACACGTCCTTGCCCTTGCCAAGAAAACCCTCGACGAGTTCAAGCAGTGGGCTTTCCCTAAGGTCATCCGTGTCGGCCTTGAAGGTCACACCGATAAAGCCGATCGCTTCATGCGATGATGCGTCGACCAGCGAACGCGCGTGGTCGATCTGCACGACATTGGCAAGGCGTGCGGCGTCCAAGACCGGTGTCGGCACGTTCATTGAGCGGCCAAGTGCCGTTAACGCCCGCAGATCCTTTGGAAGGCAGGAGCCGCCATAGGCGAAGCCCGGTTTCATATAGGCGCGGGATATGTTGAGGCGCGTGTCGGAGCACAGCACGTCCATGACGACATGGCTGTCGATGCTCTTGGCCTTGCAGATATTGCCGATCTCATTCGAGAAGCTGATCTTGACGGCATGCCAGCAGTTGTTGGCGTACTTCACGATCTCGGCGCTGCGCATCGGAATGACATGCGGTGCGACGCCAATATGGCTGACAAGAGCCTTGAGCGCATCAATGGAGCGCGTGTCGTCCGCATACTGCCCGAACACGATGGCGCCGGGCTTGTAGTAGTCGGCGATCGCCGTGCTTTCGCGAAGGAATTCGGGATAGTAGGCAACGCCGAAATCACGTCCGGCGATCTTCCCTGAGGCCTTTTCCAAGGTTGGAATGACGAGCTCTTCCATGGTCCCCGGAAGGATGGTCGAGCGCATGACGACGATATGAAACTCGGCCTTATGCCGCAGCGCCCTGCCGATGTCTTCGCAGACCTGGCGAACGTGATTGGTGTTCAGTGTGCCATCCGGCAGGCTCGGCGTTCCGACACAGCAAAATGAGATGTCGGTATCGTTGATGGCGTCCGTTGCCGAGTGGGTTGCGCTCAGCAGGTCGTTGGCGTGCGCGCTCTGCAGCAACTCATCCAGGCCCGGCTCGACGATCGGCGCCTCACCTCCGGCAAGACGCTCGACTTTGAACTGGTCTGGATCAACAGCGACGACGGCAAAGCCGTCCTTGCTGAGGCATGCCGAGGAAACGCAACCGACGTAGCCGGCGCCGAAAATGCTCACACGATATCGACGGGCCTCGGTGCTCGGATAGTAATTGTCTAGAACAGAAACTTTTTGTTTGGAGGCAAGGCGGACGGAATTCAGGTCAAGTTCCATGTGTAACCTCATCTGCGCACAATTAAACCCTCCGGCGAATTCTTTCGTCGGGACACATGCTTACAGTCTAAGGAAACCCCCACCAGACGTTGTTTTTAACCGTCTTTGTTGTCGCGGTACATAGATGCTAAGCGCAAATAACGTTGTATGCAATAGATAAAAATTAACCAAAACTAATATAGTTTGAGCAACTCATACTTACGTTAAAAATAAGTAAGATAAATCAAATGATTACGATCGAGCTTGATGGATGCTAATCATAGAGACCAAGGCCGAGTTCTATCGCTCTGACTGGTTAACTGTCGGCCGTTTCGCGATAAAATCGGTACATGTGAAGTTATTTTGCTTTGGGACTTTGCAAGATTGTTAAGGCGCCTACAGATACTATGCATGGCAAGTATTACTGCTATTTTGCAGTAGCGCTCCCTGAAGCGTCTCCCGTGCGCGAGCGCTCAATGTGATGTGCGGCAGGGGCGTGGCGACAATATCGCCTCACAATCTGCTGGGATGCCAAGAGCTTGCTACCTTCACCCCTTCACAGCACCGGCGGTCATTGAACCGGAAATTTGTCGATACATGACAAGGCCCAGCACGGCGGGCGGCAGGGCGCCGAGCATCATGACGGCCGATGCAGTGCCCCACTGCACGCCGCCGCCGCTGGCGGCAAAGAAAAAGGAGGCCCCGACGGTCATCGGGACGGCCCGGCTGGTGGTCAGCATCAAGCCGAAGAGGAACTCGTTCCAGGCCGTGATGAAGCCGAAAATGAAGGTCGTCACCAATGCCGGCCTGACCACCGGTCGGATGATCATGATCATCACCTGCCGTGAGCTGGCGCCATCGACTTTCGCTGCCTCGTCGAGCTCCAGCGGCACGTCGGAAATGGCGTTGACCATGATGACGAGCGCAAGCGGCGTATTGACGATCGTCAGGATGAAGCCCAGTCCGAGCTGCGTGTCCAGCAGGCCAAGCCATTGATACATCATATAAAGCGGGATTGCGAAGATGATCAATGGCACGGCCCGCAAGTTGATGACGATCGGCAAGAGGGTGCGCTTGCCCGCATCGCTTCGCGCGATCGCATAGGCTGCCGGGAAGGCAAGAATGATCGCCAGGCTCGTTCCGATGAGTGACGCGATCGTGCTGTTCAAGAGATAGGAATAGATGTTGAATCGGTCGGTCTGGGTCAGAACGCGAAGGTAATTCTCGAATGTCGGCTGACCGACCCATAGGCCGGGGTTGATGGACAGTTCCTTCGCGCTCTTCAAAGAGGTAACGAGCGTTACGATGACCGGAAAGTTCATCGCGAGCGCAGCGACGGTAAAGACGATCCAGCGGGCAGTATTCAGCATCGCTATGTCCTCCTGCGCCCGGCAAGCCAGTTGAGGCCGTAGAGCACCGCAAGCGAGGCGACAAACAGCATGACGGACGCAGCAACAGCCTTGCCGATCGCACCTCCTTTGAAAAAGGCCTGATAGATGTAGATCGAAAGCGACGTCGTCGATCCTCCCGCGCCGCTGCCGGTCAGCGCATAGACGTTGTCGAATACGCGAAAGCCGTCGATGAAGCGGATGAAGAAGGCCATCACGAGGGTGGGCAGCATCAGCGGCAGTTCGATCCACCAGAGGATCTTGAACCAGGGTGCGCCGTCGAGTGCGGCCGCCTCCCGCACATCCAGCGGTATCGCCACGTAGGCCATGTAGAAGAGCAGAAAGGCGAACGGCGTCCACTGCAGTGTCTCGACGACAACGAGGGTGCGAAAGGCATTGTTGATGTCGAGGAAGGCCGGGCTGTCACCAAACCATAGGAAAAGATAGTAGGGTACCGGCCCGGCGAACTCGTGCAGTACAAGCCGATACATCAGGCCGATCATCGCCGGCGCCACCATCAATGGCAGCATCAACGGTGCCATCAGAAACGATCGCTTGGCAAGCAGCGGCGCAAGGAAGATGGCCAGGAACAGGCCGATCAGGCATTCGGCAAGAGCGGTCAGGATGCCAAAGCGCATCGAGAAGGATATGGCCTGCCAGAATTCCCGATCGGCAAGCACCGACACGTAGTTGCCGAACCCGCTAAGGTTTGGACTGCGCAGGTTCTCAAAGCTGACGGTTGAGACCGAGTAGATGAGATTGACGATAGAAGGGAAGCCCAGAAAGAGAAGCAGGAACGCCACAAGCGGCGTCAGGTAGGCTCGGCCTTCGGCGCGGTTTACAATAGCCATTATGGTCCGCCGGATTGCCGGCGCCAGGCGAAACCTGACGCCGGGTTTGCCTTACTTCTTCAACAGATCCTGCATGCCCGTCTTGACATGGGCAAGCGCCTCGTCGAGGCCCTGCTGACCGGACCAGTAGCCCGTGAATTCCTTCGCCTGGAGCTCGTAAACCGACAGAGCGTTGGCGGAGGTGGCGCCGTTCATCACGTAGCCGTACTTACTGGCGAACTCGCCGAGTTTGACGAGATCGGGACGCTCGCTGGAGACCTTGGCGACGACATCGGGCGACAGGGCCGGAGAGCCGCCGCTCTTGGCATAAAGAAGTGCGGCATCTTCCGTTGCCAGCCATTTCAGGAATTTGGTCGCGCCTTCCTTGTTCTTGGCATTCTTGTTGAGGCCGAGACCGAGACCGTGGATGTGATCCGCGCGACCGTTAGGGCCGGCGGGCGGCGCGACGATGCCGGTCACTTCCGCGACCGCTGGCGACTTTTCCGCGTTGGTCAGATCGGCTGCTGCTGC
>Ga0075365_10001434_pt1 | contig 10787 bp, 7 predicted proteins | sample EndMetdeltDD1765_FD_71387 | JGI IMG/M metagenome (GOLD analysis project Ga0075365, IMG submission 71387) | Populus endosphere microbial communities from Tennessee, USA - Endosphere MetaG P. deltoides DD176-5 | ecosystem: Host-associated > Plants > Roots > Endosphere | place: USA: Tennessee... | reverse complement strand
CGACATCCCCGACTACCAGGCCCACGGTCGACAGATCGGGCAGGTCTGGCGCGAGCTGGCAGGCGCGGTCTACCCCGCCATGGCCGGCATCGGGACCACGGCGTTGTGGCAGCCCGAGGCGCTCATCGAGATCCTCGGCGTCGCGGTGATCCCCGACGAGCGGCTCCGCGTGCCCGCACCGACCGGGTAGCTGCGATCGGTAGCGTTCACCGGCGTGATCGGTGACGGGGACGGCGGCGACAACGAGGGCGGTGAGCTCCCGCCGCGCGCACTCATCCTGACCGTCCTCGGTCTCTACGTCCGCGAAGCGGGTGGCTGGGTCAGCGTGAGAGCCCTGATCCGACTGCTCGCCGCCGTCGAGGTCGACGCACAGGCGGTGCGCTCGTCGGTCTCCCGGCTCAAGCGACGCGGCCTGCTCGTCGCCGAACGTCGTGACGGCTCGGCCGGCTACGCCCTCTCGGACTTCGCGCGCCGGGTCCTCGACATCGGCGACCAGCGCATCTTCGCGCGCGGCGACCACGACTTGGAACGCTGGACACTGGTCGTCTTCTCCGTCCCGGAGACCGAGCGACAGAAGCGGCACACCCTGCGCACCCGGCTCTCCTGGCTCGGGTTCGGCACCGTCGCGTCGGGCGTGTGGATCGGTCCCTCGCACCTGCTGCCTGATGCTCGCCGGGTTATCGAGACCGACGAGCTCACGCCCTATGTCGACCTGTTCGAGGGTGAGTACCTGGCGTTCGGCGACCCGGCCGAGAAGGTCGCCGAGTGGTGGGACCTCGAAGCGCTCGACGCGCAGTATCGCGACTTCCTCCAACGCACCGCGCCGATGCTCGACCGGTGGCGGTCGAACAGCTCGGGAGCACCGGAGTTCTGCTTCGCCGACTACGTCCGAGCGCTCACGATGTGGCGTCGCCTCCCCTACCTCGACCCGGGCCTACCCACGTCGTTGCTGCCCAGGACCTGGCACGGGACCGAGGCGGCCGAGACCTTCTTCGAGCTGAAGGCACGACTCGAAGGACCGGCCCACGTCTTCGCCGATGAGGTGATCGGCTGAACGCGACCGGCACCTGATGCCGTGCCCGCGGCGGCCGGCCGTCACGGCGCGGCCGCGACCTCGGCGAGGGCCTGGTCGAGGATGTCGATGGCCTCGCGCACCTCGGCGGGTGACGTGGTCAGCGGGGGGACGAGGTGGATCCTGTTGAAGCTCGTGAACGGGACTAGCCCGCGGCGCTTGCAGGCAGCGACGATCGCGCCCATCTGGGGGCTGCTGGCGCCCCAGGGCGCGAGGGGTTCGCGGGTGGCGCGGTCGGCCACCAGCTCCAGGGCCCAGAAGGCTCTGAGTCCTCGGACCTCGCCGACCCAGGGGTGCCGGTCGCGGAGGGTCTCGAGTCCGGGCCGGACGACCTCCTCGCCGAGGGCTGGGACGTGCTCGACGACGCGGTCGTCCTCTATGGCCCGGATGGTCGCCACCGCGGCGGCGCAAGCGAGCGGGTGGCCGGAGTAGGTCAGCCCTCCCGGGTAGACGCGCTCGGGCGAAGACGGGCAGGGCCGTGAACGAGTAGTCGAAGACGATCTTGGCCACCTTGGCCAGCCGGGTCTTCCCATCATCTGCCGCATCCCCGCTCGCGGGGGGACTCGGTGGTCCCGCAGGCGGTCATCATCACGGTCATCGACATGGTGGCTACTGCAGCAACGGCTCCGAAGCCTGATGGATCCTCGAGTGCGCACAGCTCACTCTCCCCAATGGCGACTGGCGCCGGTGATGACCCGCATCAACGTCGGGTCGATGTTGGTTGGTGCCGCGCATTGCGCCAGAGAGCGCGCTCGCCTGCCACGCACTCATCGAGTTCGTCGTGGGCTCGGCCGTCATCCACAGCCGCGCCGGAGCCACCAGCGAGACCGACGTCAAGCGTGACCACGACGAGTGGCGCGCGACCTACGCGCACACCCCTCAGCAGGATTTCCCGACCACGGCGGCACTGGCTCGATGGCCCTACCCCAGTCACAAGGAGCAGTTCACCTTTGGCCTGGCGCTTCTCGTCGAGTCTGGCCGCCCGCCTGCCTGTCCCCCTGCCCTAGGCAGACCCGATGCCTGGTCATGGGACAGCTACTGGGATGGTCGCCGGCCACGGACCACGACCTGTCGGGGAAACCGTCGCTGACCTACGGTCCGCCACCTGCACGCCGGTTGTCACCGAGCACTGCAAAGGTGCGGTCGTGGGTCATCGGCGGCGACTCCTAGCGCTTAGAAGTCCAGCGAATCTGGAAGTTGATTGATAGAGGGATCACGGGCTGTCCACTCCGTCCAGCCGGGCCCAGGCTCGGAGGTCCGCACGAACTGCGCCCACGCCGCACGCATTCGTAGTCCTACGGGTTCGAGGATGTCCGGCGAGGCGCCCGCGAGCATCGGCGCCTCTCGCCAGGCATCGTGATCGCCGAAGAGGAAGGGCAGCTCCATGCAATGCGGCGTCCCCCACGGGGATCCCGGAACGCTCCACCTGAACTCGTAGGCCCACGTGCACGCGTTGTTGGAGTGCGCCTCGCGAAGGGCTGCAACCGTCGGCGCGACATAGAGCAAGTTCGTATCCGCTTGGACTTGGTGATCCAACAATTCACGATCTCTCCAGGTCGGCGAGCTCAGGCCCCGGCTCAGCAACGTGAACGGAAGGTCGTCGTCTGCATTCCAGCCACCCAGGATTGGAAGCGTGAGGGGAAGCTCTACATCCGGTCGGGCGGGGCCCCAGGTCACACCGTTGGTCTCAATGAACTGAGCTTGGTACCGCAGCAACTCCTTCACTGACAGTGTGCGTGGATCCTCTCCGCCGAGCAGCTCTGCGAAGGAAGCGGAATGCTCGATGGACGCTTCTCGCGTGTAGGTGATCGAGGGATCACGAAGGTTGCCGCTCTGGAAGATGGCGCCGACCACGGGCGGGCCAACGCCCCACCGCAACATGACTTCGATCGACAACGCCCCGGCCGACTGACCGGCGACAGTGATTCTCTGCGGGTCTCCCCCGAACCTAGCGATGTTGCGCTGCACCCATTCGATTGCTGCCAACTGGTCTGTTGTGGCGGGGCTGGGGCCCGTGAGCCTCCGGTCGTAGTAGTTTCCGAACACACCCAGCCGATAGGTGACCGCGACCACCACGATGTCCTGCTCGGACGCCAGTCGAGTGCCGTCGTACCATGAGAGCTCCCCGCCGCCGGTTATCAGGGCGCCACCGTGAAACCACACGAGGACAGGCCGGTCACCGCTGCATCCTGGCGTGAATACCGAGACGACCTGACAATCCTCGGATTGAGCGCGATGCTCCTGCGGGCCCAGCGCGATCGCGAGCCGCGACGGCAACTGAGGCGCAATTGGGCCGGGCCTACCGTCTGCTTCAGCACCTTCGAGCCGCAGAACCTCCGCCGGTCCGAAGCGATCAGCGTGGGCGTAGCGGATATTGCGAAAGGCCAGGGCGGTTTTGCCGGGCCGGCGACTCTTCCTGACCACCGTCCACTCCCGACTCTGACGAATTGCCGTCGATCCGCGGCCATAGCCAACCGCCGCCTCGTGAAGGACTGTTCACCAGCTCATCCTGACCGTGCAGTCAGTTCTCGCGGGCCAGCTTCAGTCTCGTTGCCCCTTGGCTCAGCGTGCGGCCAGCAGCGGCCGCGAAGTGCTCGAAGTTCGTTGTGATACACCCAAATAGCGAGCCGTGCAGCCCCTCCTCCCAGAGGTGGCGAAGATCCACGTCCCCGTACATGAAGGCTAGTTCGAACATGGGGCCCTGCCCGGGCGCAAGGCGGTCGGCCTCCAGCACGGCGAAGTCGTTCTTGCCCGCGTGGAAGAACATCACCTCACCTGGCCTTGGCCGCATCGTCCGGTTCTCAAGCGGAGGGACGTGGGTCATCTCCGGCAGGAAGCAATAGACCTCATGGCCGTCGAAGCAGGCATGTGAGGTAGCCGTCTCTAGCGGAGTCTCTAATGCGTCATAGATCGCCCGACAGACCTGCGGTGCACGGTCCCAGTACAACTCGAGCGTTGCCTTGACCGCCGCGTCGGGGAGTTCCACCGTCAGATTCATCTCAACGCCCTCTTCTCAATTCGCGCTGTGGCGTTCATTCGCTCCAGCACGTTGGCCGCGGCTGACTCGGCCTCTTCGTACAGCGCGCCCTCGTCGACGCCGACCACCTGGCCTCGGTCCAGGACGAACTCGCCGTCGATGAGCACCGATTCCACGCTGCCGCCGTCAGCGGAGAGTACGAGCTGGGAAATAGGATCAAGCAATGGTGTCCACTCAGGTCGCCGGGCGTCGAACACCACGAGATCAGCGCGCTTTCCGACTTCAAGCGAGCCGAGGAAGTCCCCAGCACCGAGAGTCCTGGCCCCAGCGATGGTGCACATGCCGAACAAGTCGTCGACGGTGACGACTCCAGCGTCGTCGTTGTCGGGTTCGCGTATCTGGGCTGCGAACACGTGCGCCGCACGAAGGACGTCGCTGGTGTTGGACACGTTCACGGTGTCTGTCCCGACGCCCACAGGGATGCCTCGCGCGCGCAATGCAGCGAGATCGCGGCCTGCGCGGGTTCCGGTGCAGCGAACCACTGAGGCACCGGCGTCTTGAATCGCGTCCCACTCGTGGTCATCGGTTATCAGTTGATGGATCAGGCGGACGTTATTGGAGAGGACGCCCAGGCGCTCGAGGTGTTCGACGGGTGCAACGTCCGGTCCAAACGCTGAGCTGTGAGACTGAACCTCGTCTTCGTCGAATGACTGGTGGAAGTCCAGGAATGTTCCGTGCTCGTCCGCGAGCGCCTTCGCGCCAACGAGCAGCGCATCGGAACTGAGCCCCAACCCAACGGTCGAGACCAGTGGCCTGACTCGGTCGTGCCGGCCGGAGATCTCACTGAGCGCTGAGTTGATTCGGTCTAGGGCTTGGGCGGTGTTCATCGACAGCCGCTCAGGTGTGGCCGGGTGGTCCCAAGCCCATGTGCCCATGAATGCACGGATGCCGGTGCTGGCCAGGCCATCGGCAACAGCGCCCGGGTGCCGAACGGTGCCGCCGTCGGCCACGAGCGTTATCCCGTGCCGAAGCAGGTCGCAGCCCGCGAGGGTTGCTGCGAGGTACTCCTCTTCCTGCCCCAGTGCCGCGTAGTAGGGAAACACCCAGTCGAACAAGTAGGAGCGGTTGTCTTTGACGGTCAGTGGAACAAATCCACGGAGTAGGTGCTGACTGACGTGCAGGTGCGAATTGACGAGTCCGGGCGTAACGACCTTGCCGCGCGCCAGCAACTGCTTGTCTGCCTCGAACAGTGCTCGGACATCCTCGGTCCGACCAACTGCCGCGATTCGTCCGGCTGTGATTGCCACAGCACCGTCCCGAATGACCGGTTGTCCTGCATCCGCGGTGACGACGACCGCACCATGGATCAGCAGGTCACATCTTCGGAGCGGACCGGCGTCAGCGCTGACCATGAGTCAGTCCGGCTCTATGACGTCCAGCAAGCCGATGCGCGCGAGGGTTCGCTTTCGTCCAAGAGGCAGCCACTGTTGCCCGTCCCGGACTGCCCGCAACCGTTCCCGCTCGGCGGCGGTAGCGGCCTCGTCTACACCGGTCCGCGTCTCATCGACGATCACGCCATAGTCGTGACGCGCACCATCAACCGATATGTAACCGTCCAGCACATCTGCAACGACGGTCGCCGGTTCGCGGTCGAGCGGATCGCCCCAGCCTCCTCCGCCTCCGCTCTGCGACGCGACGATCTGACCCTCCTCGACCGGCACCTGCATCTCGGCACTCGAAATGACTAGCTCCTCATCAGTCCCCTCCCGGAAGATCATGAAGTTGCCTACGCCAGGGCTTCCGCCCTGGTAGCCCCGCAGCGGATGGACGGTGGCCTGGACGATCCCTGTGTGGTACGTAGGCCCACTGGAGTGGTGCGGTTGCCGGCGCAGCATGTACGCCGGGCTCCCCCGCCACTGTCCGGGCGCAGCCGTGTCGGTGGTGTATTCAGCCTGCCAGTACAGGCATGGGTATTGAACCTCGCTCATTTCGATCGAGTTGAGATCCAGTGCCGAGAAGATCGGCGTCCAGGCGCCCCAGCCGTCGACGCCATACGTGCCTCCTGAGGAGCACGGGGAGGCGTGGTAGTCGAACTGGATGAACTCCTCGCGGTCGCCGTGGCGGTCGTCGTGACCCACCGCCCACAGGTCGGCGAGGTCAATGACGGTGGTGGCTACGCTGCGCGGCGCGAATTGCTCGAAGGCACCCATCACTGCTTCGCCGACGTCCGCCCCGATTGCGGTCGTTGACAAACCGGCGCCCACGGGCGGAAGCGAGTGGACCACGGTGCCAGGAACGGTGATGGCTTCGACCGACCGGTAGACACCGGAGTTGACCGGGATATCGGGAGCCAGCGCTGAGAGGGCGCTGTAGAGATAGGACAGCGTGTTGGCTCGGGTGCTGTTGATGACGCTCGGCGTCTGCGGGTCGCTGTCGGAGAAGTCAGCGCTGATCCGGTCGCCTTCGATCTCCACGGATACGCGAACGGTGATGTCCTTGACCCCTTGATAGTCGGTGTCGATAGAGCTCTCACCGCGATACACGCCGTCCGGCCAACTACGCACGAGGTCGCGGAATCGGCGTTCGGTGTAATCCAGCAAGTTCTCGACCGAGTCTCGGACCGTAGTGACGCCGTACTTCCCGATGAGCTCGACCAGACGCTCCTCGCCCACCGCGCAACCGCCGATCATGGCGTCGAAGTCGCCTTCCATCATCTTCGGCATCCGGGTGTTCGACAACAGGAGAGACCAGACCTCCCGCCGCAGCTGACCCTTCTCATACAGCTTGAGAGGTGCGAACCGAAAGCCCTCTTGCCAGATCTCGCGAGCGTTGGGATTCATCGAGCTGGCGACAGGCCCGCCGGCGTCAAGGACGTGACCTCGCACGGCTGGGAAGAAGATGGGCTCGCCTTCGAAGAAGACCGGCTTGACCACGGTGTAGTCAGGGATGTGACTCCCGCCGAAGTAGGGATCGCTGACGATGATGACGTCACCCTCGCTGAGATCGCCGGCGAAAAACTTCAAGCATTCCTCGACCGACTGCAAGCACGGGAAGATCTGGCACGGCACCGCGTCAGCCCTTGCGATGAGGCTGACCTCTTCGTTGTTGTAGTAGAAAAGCCCGCCGGAGCAGTCGTGTGCCTCGTTGAAGATCGGTTGCACTGCTGTGCGGACCATTGTTTGCACGATCTCCGCGGCAACCGTCTCCATGTAGTTTCGGATGATCTCTGTGGTGACGGGATCGGCAGCCATCTAATTTCTCCTCGAACTGGGTGTGCCCGCGCTGGAACCGGTCGGCAGAGGTTCAGCGGGCTGGAAGCCGTAGATGTGCTTGGCGACTTGCGCAGAGACGAGTCCATTCAGGACGTCGTCGCGCACGGCGCGCGGGTCCCGACGGCGCGGATCGCCGTAGCCGGGGCCACCTGCTGAAACCAGACGGATCGATCGGTGCTTCATCGGCTCGTCGATGACGACTTCGGGCGAGCTATCCTCCAGTCCGCCGACGAAACGCACGGAACCTCTCCGCCCGCGCTTGTCACCAGTTGCCGTGCGAGGAGCGAACATCGTCACCGCACGGCCTTGGGGAATGTCTAGAACCACCTCGACGGCGGGCGCGCCTCGCCACTCGCCGGCACCTGCGGAGTCCTGGACCATCTCGAGGCTTCGAATGTGCAAGTCGTTGGTCGAGTTCCACGCCTCGACGGACGGTAGTGCAGCGCGGGCAAGGCTCGCCGCGCTTCCCCAACCGTCCGTCCCGTCGACGGCACAGCTGCGGCCGGCCGCGAATTGGCCGGGGTCGACTCGATGCATGACGCCTTCCAGCGGGGCCACAAGGACCAGAGGCCGCGATGAGCCCGCGTTGACGGAGCCTCTGCTGCGAACGCCGGCAAACGCGTCACCCACTGCTTCGACGATTTCCGCGCCGCAGTGGTAGGGGGACCAGCCGACTGCCGCAGGCGGGTCTGCGCTGACCAGCGTGCCGGGTGCGAGCACGACGTTGACGGCTCGCGTCAGACCGGAGTTGACGCTGATGTCCTGACTGAGCGCGCACAGAAGAGGCACCAGCGCGAGACCCGTCGCGTTGCCGGCCGCGCTATTGACGAAGCCAGGCTGCTGCGGGTCGGAACTGCTGAGGTCGATGGTCAAACCGTCACCATCGATAGTGCAGACGGCGCGCACCCACGCCTCAGTCGGCCCGGCACCGTTGTGGGTGAGGAGCGTCTCCCCTCGGGCCGACCCGTCGGGCCAGTCCGCGATGACCGCGCGTACTCGGCGTTCCGTATAGTCCAGGGAGTACGCCGCGGCGGCACGCAGTGTGTCGAGGCCATAGCCCTGGGCCAGCTCGGACACGCGTCTCCTGCCCACGTGCAAGCACGCGATGAGAGTCTCCAAGTCACGGGCGACCTCGTCCTCGAGGCGGCTGTTCAGCAACACTGTGCGGACGATGTCGCGGACCGGGCGCCCGAACTTACGCACCTTGACCGGCGAGATGGGAACGCCTTCACCCCAAACGTCCGCGGCAGGTGGGTAGTAGCTGCCCGCAAGCATGCCGCCGGCGTCGCGCACGTGCCCGACGGCGACGAGATGGAGCACGGTGGTGCTGTCGATGATCAGTGGCATCAGGACTGTCCAGTCGTGCACTGACCTGGTGCCACGATGGGGGTCGCTCAGCATGGCGACGTCGCCGTCCTGCATGTCGAACTTGAAGTAGCGCGTGATGCTGCGAGCGCTGAGTTCGAGGGCCCCCAGGCGCATCGGATTGTCAACGGCAACCACCTGACCGATCGGGTCGACGATGGCGACGGCGAAGTCGCGCTCTTCGTTGATGGTCGGCGCCAAGGCGCCGCTCGACAGCGTCGCTGCCATCTCCACAGTCACGGCTTGGAGCTTGTGGCGCAGGATCTCGAGGTCGACGCCTCGTGTGCCAGAGGTCGTCACTCCACGACCTCGATGACGTAGGTCTCGAACTGGTCGAGCATGGCCTCTTGATTCGGCAGTACCACGATTGTCGTATCCGGCTCATGAATCACAGCAGGTCCAAGGATGAGATTTCCGGGCTTCAACTGTCCGCCGTCGTACACACGGGTGTCGGTGAACCCGAGGCTCTCGAAATACACCTCCCGGCTACCGACTAGGCCAGCGTCTGGGCTTTCACCGTCGAAGGGAAGCGCCTTGCGGACTAGCGGTTCGCGCTCGCCAGTAAGTTCCAGGCGGGCAGAGACGATCTCGACGGGCTCTTCGGAGCGGGAGAACTTGTAGAGCTGATGGTGCAGCTCGTGGAAGTCGCGGATCGCGCGGGACATGTTGACCTTGGTGAGTCGGCGTGTCCGGCTCTTGAGCGGGACGATGACCTCCTGGACCTGCCCGGCATAGCGAATGTCGAGGAACCTGTCGACCCGCACCCCAAGAGTGGATCCAGCGTCGTTGAGCAACTCCTCTGCCTCGGTTTGCATGGACACCAAGACGTCGCTGAGGCGATCCAGATCGAGTTCCTCACTGCTCTGCAGCACAGAACGGATCTTGGACACCTTGAAGTCGGACATCAGGCCGCCCTGAGCACTGAGGACCGAGGCGTTCTTGGGAACGAGGATGGTCTTGATACCGACGTCCAGCGCCTGGACCCCGGCACTGATGGCACCGCCGCCGCCGAAGGCCATCAGGGCGTAGTCGCGCGGGTCGCGCCCGCGCGACACCGACACGTAGCGGAGAGCGTCGGACATGGCGTGGTTGGCGATCCGACTGATGCCGACAGCAGCGTCCGCAACACTCATCCGCAGCGGTTCAGCGACATGAGTCTCAATGGCGCGATGCGCGGCCTCGACATCGAGCTCGATCGCGCCACCAACGAAGAACCTGGGGTCGATGTAGCCGAGGACGACGTTGGCATCTGTAATGGTCGGACGTTCACCCCCACGCCCGTAGCACGCGGGACCAGGGAACGCTCCGGCGCTCTCCGGTCCCACGCGCAAGGCTCCTGCGCTGTCGACCCACGCGACGGACCCACCACCCGCCCCGATGGTGTGGACGTCGATGAGAGGAACAGCGATCCGGTACCGGCTCAGCCACTGGTCGGTGGCCACCTCCGGACGGCCGTCGTGGATCAGGCAGACGTCATAGCTCGTGCCGCCCATGTCGGCGGTGATGACGTTGGGGTAGCCGGACTGTTCACCGAGCCGCGTGGCGGCGACGACACCACCGGCCGGGCCGGACAGCACGGCATCGACGCCGTGCTCACCAGAGTACGCGACGTCCATCACGCCGCCGTTTGACTGCATGATCAGCAGCGATCCGGCAAGTCCCGCTTCGCGGAGGCTGCCTTCGAGCTTGTTGAGGTACTCCTTCAGCTGGGGACTCGTGTAGGCGTTCACGACCGTGGTGCTGACCCGTTCGAACTCGCGAATCTGCGGGAGTACGTCCGAGGACAAGGTGACGAAAACGCCCGGCAGTTCCTCCGCTGCAATCTCCTTGACCCTGCGCTCGTGGTCGGGGTTCACGAACGAGAAGAGGAACATGACCGCGATCGACTCGATGCCGGCCTCGCCGAAGTCATGCAGAGCCGCGCGAACGGCCTCCTCGTCAAGCGGCTTGACGACTTCACCGTTCTCATCGATGCGCTCGGGAACGCCAATCCGGAATCGGCGCGGCACGATCGGGTGCGGAGCAGGCAGGCTCAAGTCGAACAGACTCTCCTTGTAGCCGCGCCTCAGCTCGATCACATCGCGGAAGCCCTCCGTGGTGA
>Ga0075365_10001433_pt1 | contig 10787 bp, 12 predicted proteins | sample EndMetdeltDD1765_FD_71387 | JGI IMG/M metagenome (GOLD analysis project Ga0075365, IMG submission 71387) | Populus endosphere microbial communities from Tennessee, USA - Endosphere MetaG P. deltoides DD176-5 | ecosystem: Host-associated > Plants > Roots > Endosphere | place: USA: Tennessee... | reverse complement strand
ACGGACCGGTCGTCCCAGCAGCCGCCGGCCACGAAGTTGACCGTCTCGGCCTTGCGGCGCATCACCCGCCCGCCGTACGTCCACAGGATCCGGGTCTGCGGGTCGGTCACGGCCACGACCAGGTCGCCGTCCTCCGCCGTACGGCGCAGCTCGGCCTCGACCCGCTCCACCGCGACCTGGAGCGGCGAGCCCTGCCAGATCGAGGCCGTCTCGGACTCGTCGGCCAGCGGCGCCTCGGTGAGGTCGGGCGACACGGCCGCCTCGGAGCGGGTCCAGCTGCTGAGGATCTCGGGTCGCACCAGCGGCTCGGCCCCGTCGCCGTGCTCGACGAAGGTGCTCCACGCGCGCACGGCGTGGTGGCGTCGGACGTGCAGCTCGCTGGTGTCCATCGTGTCCCCCGGGGTCGGTGCTCGCACTGTAGCCGGAGGGTGTGACTCAGGTCACCGGTCGCTCAGGCCTGCCGGGTCTCGCGGATCGTGTCCTGGAGGGTCCGGATCGCCGCCGCGGTCTCCTGGTCGCCGTGGGCGGGCTCCTCCAGCCAGTTGAGGTACTGGCTGCCCGCGCTCAACGGGTCGCTGTCGGAGACCGACTGCTGGGCCTCGGGATCGTCGAGCCAGGTCTGGTACGACGCGGGCGGGCCGTCGGCGTGCTCGGCGATCGCGAGCGCGAGGTTCTCGTTGAGCTGCTCCTCCGACCAGGCCTCGCCGAAGTCGTCCTCCTCGTCGCCGTCGGCGGCACCGAGCAGCTCGCCGGTCTCCCGGGCGAGCACCTCGGCGGCCTCGTCCCGGGTGCCGATCCACTCCTGCAGGACCGGCCACAGCTGCTCGTCGGTGAACACCCCGGCCAGGACGTCCTGCTGGTCGGTGGCACTCTCCAGGTCGGCCACGCAGGCGAGGGCCGCGGGGTCGGAGAACGCGTCACGGCGCTCCTCGGCACCGCCGATGCTCCCGGGGTCCACGCCGGCGGACTCCAGGCAGGCCGAGAAGACGTCGTCGTCGGGCAGGTCGCCGACCCCCGAGCAGCCGGCGGCCAGCACCACGAGCGCGACGAGCGGGAGGGCCCGAGGCAGCCGACGCCTCAAGCGATGTCCCGGGTGCTGTTGATGATCTCCTGGATGCGGCGGATCTCCTCGGCGGTCGCCTGGTCGCCGTTGGCCGGGTCCTCCAGCCAGTTGAGGTACTGGCTGGCCGCGCTGAGCGGGTCGCTGTCGGAGACCGACTGCTGGGCGTCGGCATCGGCGAGCCACTGCTGGTAGGAGTCGGGGGCCCCGTGGTTCTGCAGGTAGATGATCCACGCGAGGTTCTCGTGCACCTGGGCCTCGGTCCAGTCCTCGCCGAAGTTCGCGCGGTTCTCGGCGGCCTCGGCCGACTGCTCGCCGAGGGCCTGCAGGATCTCGACCGCCACGCCGGCGGGACCGGCGAGGCGGCCCGTCGCGCCCAGCAGGGACTCGATCGCCTTGTCGATGATCGGCTGCATGGCCTCACCGATGTTGAGGTCGATCTCGGCCGACTCGGCCAGGCCGAGCAGGTAGCCCACGTTGCGGGCGGTGGCCTCGTCGAGCACCCCGGCCTCGCCGTTGCGGGAGATCATCTCCTCCAGCATGGTGTTGAGGTCCTCCTCGCTGAGGTGCTCCTGGAACATCTCCGCGATGAGCTCCTGGTCGACCTCGCTGCTCGAGGAGGCCAGGAAGTCGATGGTGTCGGGGTCGGTGAAGAACTCGTCCAGCTCCAGGTCGTACTGGCTGAGGTCGATGTCCTCCTGGCGGTCCTGGAAGGTCTGCAGCACCTGCTCGAAGGTCTCGGGGAAGCCCTCGTCGCGCGAGGACTCCAGCAGGTCCCGCATCATGTCCATCCGGACCGCGTAGCCGTCGGGATCCAGCGAGGCCCGGTGGTCGTAGGCGTGCAGGTCGGCCATCTCGTCGAGCAGCGCCTCGCGGTCGTCCGGGCTCGCGTTGTTCAGCACCCGGGCCAGGGTCTCGGGGTCGGTGCCGTCGGTGAAGGCCTGCAGCATCGCCTCGTAGCCGTCGGGGTAGGCCTGCTCCTGCATGTGCCGACCGATGTCGATCGCGCCGTCGTTGTCGATCGGGAGGTCGTAGCGCATGTACCAGCTGAGCGTGAGGGCCAGGCCCGGCAGCCGGTCGTCGGTGTAGTCCGAGCCGGTGATCGCCGCCAGGCGGGAGGCATGCTCGGGGTTGGCGAAGTGGCGCACGAAGTCGGCGAGGTCGGTGTCGGAGTACTCGGCGAGGCCGGCGGCGAACACGTCGTTGAAGGTCTGCAGGCTCTCGGTCCAGTCGTCCTCGGACGTCTCGTTGGAACCGATGTAGTACTGGGCGATGTCGTAGACCTGGTTGACCAGGTCGGGCCCGCCGGCCTGGGCGAACGCAGCGGCGTAGACGGGGTCGTCGGCCTTGCCCTCGAGCTCGGCGATCGCGTCGCGGATGGCCTCCGAGTCCGACAGGTCGGGGTCCTCGAGCAGCTCCTGGAGCTCCTCGACGTCGTCCTGTGCCTCCTGCTGGGTGGCGTCGATCTCGGCGTTCTCGTACTGACGCACCAGCGTCATGCCCGCCAGCAGCTCGGAGTGGTCGAACGGGTGCTGGGGCAGCTGGCCTCGCTCGAGGTCCTCCAAGGCGCTCTCGGGGACGTTGACCGGGGTCTGCTCGACGAGGGCGTCGGAGAGGGCCTTGGTCTGGTAGCCCAGCCACTGCTTGGTGTAGCCGAAGCTGGTCTCCAGCTCGTGCCAGGTCTGCTGGCGCGCGTCGGCCGCCGCGTCGTAGGCACCCTGGCGGACGGTCTCGAGGTCGTCGCGCTCGGCGCCGTTCAGCGGCCGGTCCTCCGGCGTGGCCGCCTCGATCCGGTCGGCATGGGCGTTGTCGGCCTGCACCATCGCCGTGTCGTAGTCGGTCTGCGCCTGCTCGTAGCGCTGGTTGAGGCTCGGGAGCTGCTCGAGCGCGTCCTCGTAGTCCGTGGCCAGGCTGCCGGCGGCGGCCGAGATCGCCTCCGCGTTGGTCGCCCATGCCTTCATCAGCGCGCCCAACCCGGTGATCTCGGCCTTGATGGTGTCCGCGGCCGTGCCGGTCCACTGGCTGCCGATCTCGCCGGGCGTGCCCTCGACGGTGCCGCCCTTGGTGCGCAGGTGCTCGCCGAGCCGCGCGAGCCGGGTCTCCACCCCGCGCAGGATCTCGGGCTGGATGTCCAGGGTGAAGTGGTCGTCAGCCATGGCCCCTCAGATCGAGATCGACCAGGAGAGGTCCTGGTCCATGGCGGTCAGGTCGACGTGCAGCGCGTTGGTGTTGCCGGCGATCAGGCCGGCGCCCGTCGTGCCGACGTCCATCAGGTCGCGCCAGCCGAGCTCGAAGACCGCGACGCCGTTCGCGACGCTCCCCGAGAACTCTCCGCACCCCGAGCTGATCTTGCCGGCCTCGGAGGCGATGAACACCTTCTCGTTGGCGAACTCGTTGCTCAGGTTGTTGAACCGGTCCTTGATCCCGGCCGCCACCTCGTCGGACATCTGGATGTCGGTCATCGCCTGCCTTCCCGTCGACGGACGACCAGACGATTCCCGTGCCGCCGGATGGCAAACGCATCAGCGGCGACGCGTCTCAGACACCGAGCCGCTCCCGCAGGAACCGCACCGTCTGGACCATCGAGTCCTCCCACCGGGCGTAGAAGGTGTGACCCTCGCCGTCCCAGACCGACAGCCGGCTGTCGACCCCGGCGTCCTGGAGCAGCCGCTGGGTGGTCCGCGCCCACGGGAACGGGCAGGTCTCGTCGACGTCGCCGTGGTGGATCAGCAGCGGCTCGGTGATCCGGTCGAAGTAGGTGCGCGAGGAGAGCCCGCGGTAGAGGCCCGGGTCCTCCTGGGGCGTCCCGAAGCGGTCCTCGAACGCGGTCACCGCCTCCGGGCGGCTGACGGCCGTGAAGTGCCGCAGGTTGTCGAGGAAACGCGAGCTGACGCTGGCGAAGACGACGGCCGCGTCCACGATCCCCGGCTGCGCGACCAGGGCGTTGAGGGTGACCCCGCCGCCCATCGAGCGGCCGACCATCGCGGTCTTCGTGGCGTCGACGTAGGGCTCCCTCTTCAGCGACTGGACCGCGTTGAGGGCGTCGCGGGTGTAGCCGAGCCGCGACTCGCGCTCCAGCGGGGTCGCCGGGTCCGAGCCGGCGTGGCCGCGGTAGTCGGTGTGCAGGACCACGAAGCCGGCGTCGGCCAGCCAGTCCTGCTCGCGGGCCATGCCCTGGCCGGGCTGGTAGATCGACGGCTCGATGTAGCCGTGGTTGAGCACCACCGCGGGGAACGGGCCGCGACCCTTCGGCCGCAGCAGCACCCCGGACACGGTCACGTCGCCGCTGCGGTAGGTCACCCGGTGCCGGGTGTACGACGCGGTCTCGCCCTCCAGCGCCGTGAACCGGATCCGGCTGCCCCGGAAGTCCTCGCGCATCAGCTGCGCCAGCGAGGTGCGGCTCGTGACCGGCGGCAGGGCCGGCTCAGGCTCGGGCTCGGCGGTCGGAGTGGTCGACGGCTCCGGGTCGCTCGCCGACGCGGAGGGGCTCGGCGTCGCACTCGTGCTCGGCGCCGAGACGGGCTCGTCCGCGTCGTCGGTGCAGGCGGCCAGCGGGGCGAGCAGCAGGGTGGCGGCGATCGTCGTACGCCTCACGCGAGGGGGCCTTCGCGATGGATGCGTCCGTGGGTCCGGGCCAACGGCTCGCCCGAGCCGCCCCACCGGCCGGCGATGATCTCGGCCGCGATGCTGATCGCGGTCTCCTCCGGCGTCCGGGCGCCCAGGTCCAGGCCGATCGGGCTGGAGAGCCGGGCCAGCTCGTCGTCGCCGAGTCCCGCCTCCTTCAGCCGGGCCATCCGGTCCTCGTGGGTGCGCCGGGATCCCATCGCCCCGACGTAGGCGATCTCGGGCAGCCGCAGCGCCACCTCGAGGAGCGGTACGTCGAACTTCGGGTCGTGGGTCAGCACGGTCACGACCGTGCGCGGGTCGAGGGCCCCCGCCGCGACCTGGGCGGCGAGGTAGCGGTGCGGCCAGTCCACGACCACCTCGTCGGCGTCGGGGAACCGGCTCGCGGTCGCGAAGACCGGCCGCGCGTCGCACACCGTCACCCGGTAGCCGAGGAAGCTGCCCACCCGGGCCACCGCCGCGGCGAAGTCGATGGCGCCGAAGACGAGCATCCGCGGCTGCGGCGCGAACGCCCACACGAAGACCCGCATCCCCTCACCGCGGCGCTCGCCGTCGGGGCCGTAGGTCAGGGTCGCGTTGGTGCCGGAGGCGAGCAGCCCCAGCGCGTCGTCGTGCACCGCGTCGTCGGCCCGCGGCGAGCCGATCGTGCCGACCGCCTCCGTCTCCGGGCGTACGACGAGCCGCCGCCCGAGCCAGGCCGGGTCCGGGTGCTCGACGACCGTGGCCAGCGCCACCGGACGGCCGGCGGCGATGTCGGCGGCGATGTCGCCCAGCTCGGGGAAGGTCGCGCGCGAGACCTGCTCGACGTAGACGTCGAGGATGCCGCCGCAGGTGAGCCCGACCGCGAACGCGTCGTCGTCGGAGACGCCGTAGCGCTGGAGCTCGGGGGTGCCGCTCGCGACCACCTCGCCGGCCAGCTCGTAGACCGCGCCCTCGACGCAGCCGCCGGACACCGACCCGACCGCGCTCTGGTCGGGACCGACCAGCATCGAGGCGCCCGGCGGGCGGGGTGCGGAGCGGAAGGTCGCGACCACCGTCGCCACCCCGACCGTCTCGCCGGCCTCCCACCAGGCCAGCAGCTCCGGCAGCACGTCACGCACGCGCGACCACCTCCACCAGCTCGGCGTACGTCGCGAGCGAGTGCCCGGCGACGAAGTCGTCGACGTGCGGCAGCACCGCGACGATGCCCTGCTGCACCGGCTCGTAGCCGGCCTTGCCGCGGTGCGGGTTGACCCACACGACCCGGTGCGCGATCCGCCGCAGCCGGGCCACCTGGGCGCTCAGCTCGGAGGTGTCGCCGCGCTCCCAGCCATCGCTGAACACCACGACCACCGCGCCGCGGGCGGTCCCCCGCTGGCCCCACCGGTCGAGGAAGGAGCGCAGCGTCTCGCCCAGGCGGGTGCCGCCCGACCAGTCCGGCACGGTGCGGCCGGCCGCGACCAGCGCCCGCTCGGGATCGCGCAGCCGCAGCGCGCGGGTGACGTGGGTGAGCCGGGTGCCGAGGGTGAAGGTCTCGACCGTCGCGGGGGCGGCCTGGGTGAAGCGGTGCGCGAGGCGCAGCAGCGCGTCGGCGTACCCGCTCATCGAGCCGGACACGTCGACCAGCAGCACCAGCCGCCGGGGCTTGCGGGCGCGACGGCGCCAGGCGATCTCGGCCGGCTCGCCCATCCGCCGCAGGCTGGCTCGCAGGGTGCGGGAGGCGTCGACGTCGCCACGGTGCCAGGCCCGGTGCCGCGCCGTGCGTCGCAGCGGGACCCGGGGCCGCAGGGTCGCGAAGAGCGCCGTCATGCGCTGCCGCTCCGCGGGCGACAGGGTCGCCACGTCGCGGTGCCGCAGCACCTCCACGTCGCTGGCCCGCGCCCGCACCACCTCGGCGTCCTCGTCACCCGGACCGCCGTCGCCGTCGGTCTCCGGCAGGTCGGTGAAGGTGGGCACGGCCGGCTGCGGGCCGCGCGGGCGCGGCAGCCCGTCGCGCGCGCCGAACCAGGCCTCGAAGACCTGGTCGTAGCGGGCCAGGTCGGCCGGGCCCGCGCAGAGCGTGGCCCGGCCGGCGACGTACGTCGCGCCCGGGTCGCCGGCCCCGACGATCGCGACGGCCCGCAGGAACCCGTGCGAGCGATCCGGGGTCACCGGCACGCCGGCGGCCCGCAGGGCGCGGGCGAAGCCCAGCAGCACCTCGTCGGCCTCGTGCGTCATGCGAGCATCCGGTCGAGCGCGGCACGGACCCGCTCGGCGTCCTCGCGGTACTTCACCAGCGCGCCCAGCGTCCGGGCCGCGGTGTCCAGGTCGAGCTCGACGGTGCCGAGGTGGTGCAGGGCCCGGGCCCAGTCGAGGGTCTCGGCGACGCCCGGCGGCTTCAGCAGGTCGCCGCCCTCGCGCAGCCGCTGCACCACGCCGACCACCTGGGCGGCCAGCGTCGCCGAGACCTCCGGCGCGCGCGAGCGGACGATCTCGACCTCGCGTGCCAGGCCCGGGTGGTCGATCCAGTGGTAGAGGCAGCGCCGCTTCAGCGCGTCGTGCAGCTCGCGGGTGCGGTTCGACGTCAGCACGACGTACGGCGGGGTCGCGGCCCGGACCGTCCCGAGCTCGGGGATGGTCACCTGGTAGGTGGAGAGCACCTCCAGCAGGAACGCCTCGAACTCGTCGTCGGCCCGGTCGACCTCGTCGACCAGCAGCACCGCGGGGGCCTGCTGGAGCGCGGCCAGGACCGGACGGGCCAGCAGGAAGCGCTCGTCGTACAGGCTCTTCTCGGCCTCCTCGAGGTCCGCGCCGCCGGCCGCCTCGAGCGCGCGCAGGTGCAGGATCTGCCGCGGGAAGTCCCAGTCGTAGAGCGCCTGGGTGGCGTCGATGCCCTCGTAGCACTGCAGCCGGACCAGCGGCAGGCCGAGCGTCGCGGCCAGCGCCTCGGCCAGCGCGGTCTTGCCGGTGCCGGGCTCGCCCTCGAGCAGCAGCGGCCGCTCCATCCGCAGCGCCAGGAACGTCACCGTGGCGAGGTCGTCGTCGCAGAGGTAGCCCGTCGCGCCCAGCCGAGCGGCCACGTCCGCAGCGGATCCCAGGGCCTCCATGGTGAAAGGCTACTGACGGGCCGTTGGCGGCGGGTTGGCATCATCGAGGAATGGACCACGACCTCGAGCAGCGGATCCTCGACCTGCTCGACGCGCGGGCGGCGACGTCGTCGATCTGTCCCTCCGACGTGGCGCGCGACGTGGCCCCCGACGACTGGCGGCCGCTGATGCAGCCGGTGCGCGACGCCGCCGCCCGGTTGGTCGCCGCGGGCCGGGTCGAGGTCACCCAGGGCGGTGAGCCCGTCGATGTCGGCACCGCGCACGGGCCGGTGCGGATCCGCTTGCCGCGCTGAGGGGGTCTCAGCCCGCCGGCGGGTGCTCCGCGACGCAGAAGAGGTTGCCCTCCGGGTCGGCCAGCGTCGTCCAGCGCACCCACGGCACCTCGTCGAGCACGTCCCACCGGTGGGTCGCCCCGAGGTCGACCATCCGCTCCACCTCGGGAGCCCGGTCGCCCCACGGCACCGTGAGGTCGAGGTGCTGCCCCTGGCGCTCGGGCCTCGGGCCACCGCGGGGCTGGAAGAACATCGCGAAGCCCTCGGGCGACGCCGGGGGGAGGTAGACGACGTCCGCGGGGCCTGTCGGCGGCTCGGCCCCCAGGACGGCGGCCCAGAACGTGGCGAGCGCGAGCGGGTCGTCCGCCTCGACGTTGACGGCACCGAGGGTGATCGGGGAGGAGGGCATGCCCCCGACGCTAGCGATGCGCGTGCTGTGCCGGCACCGGGGTGTCGACGTCCGCCCCGCCCGCGAGGTCCCCGCACTCGACCAGCGTCACGTCGTGCGCCCGCAGGTAGTCACGTGCTCCGTGGTCGCCGGTCGCGCCCGCCGCGACCGCCGACCAGTGGTCGCGGCCGAGGAGGACCGGGTGCCCCGGCACCCCGTCGTACGACGCCCGCGCGAGCGTGGTCGGCCCGGCGGCGGCCGCCACCACCCGCGCGACCACCTCGGCGGTGACGTCGGGCAGGTCGACCAGGTGCACCAGGACCGCATCGGCCGCCGGCAGCGAGCGCAGGCCGGCCCGCAGGGAGGCGGACATCCCCTCCGCCCAGTCGTGGGCGACGACCACGTCGGCGCCCCGGCCGTCGAGCAGCCGCACCGCCTCGTCGACGGCCGCCCCGAGCACCACCGTCACCTCCTCGCAGCCGCCCTGGTGCAGCACGTCGACGGAGCGGGCGAGCCAGGGCTCGCCCGCTGCGTCGACGACCAGGGCCTTCGGCAGGCCCATCCGCGATCCCGCTCCCGCCGCCAGCAGGAGCCCGTGGGTGCTCACCCGGCGAAGGCGTCGGCGTACAGCTGCTCCAGGGCCGGCGTGGCCGGTCCGCTGAAGCCGCACGCGGTGACCTGGCCGCCGGTCGCGGAGACCAGGTAGCTCGCGCCGACCTGGAAGTCGACCGCGCCGATCAGGTCGGTCATCGAGGCGTCCGGCTGGGCCACCTCGACCCGGTCGGCCTCGTCACCGGCGTAGTAGGTCGTCGGCGTCAGCACCACGGTGCCGTCGGTGATCTCGTCGACCGTGCCGGCGAAGGCGACCTGCTGCTGCCCCAGCACCTCGGCGGTCGGCACCATGCAGCGACCGCTGCTCTCGGCGGGTGCGCGCAGCTGGGTGATCACCACCTGGTCGGCGTCCTCGGCCCCGTCGCTGCTCTCCGCGACGGGCGGGGCCGTGCCGTCCTCGGACGGACCGGTCACCGCCCAGATCCCCACCCCGGCGATGACCAGGACGGCCGCCGCGGCGACCAGCCAGGTCAGCGGGTTGCGGCCGTGCGTGCCGGTCTGCCGCTCGGGCACGAGCGTGTCGGTGTCGTGGCTCATCGTGACCTCCAGGAGTCGGGCCACCCCGTCGGGGCGGGCCGGGCCGAGGGAGGCAGCCGGGTCGGCGGCGCGCAGGCGCGCTCGCAGGTCGTCGTCGCGGTCGAGCTCGTGCTCGTCGGTCATGGCCTTCTCCCCTCTCTCGACTCCTCATGTCCGGCGGGCCGGTCGATCTTTCGCAGCTTCGCGGCGAGGTGCTGGCGGGCCCGGTGCAGCCGGATGCTGGCGGCGTTCGGGGTGATGCCGAGGACGACGGCGATCTCGCCGGGCCCCAGCTGCTCCCAGGCCCACAGGCGCAACAGGTCCGCCTCGGCCGGCCGCAGCTGCGCCAGCGCCGCCGTGACGGCCTCGTCCCCCGGGTCGTCGGCGGGGTCGGGGACCACCTCCGGCGGGCTCAGGGTGGCCATCTTGGCGGCGACCCGCCGCTGGCGCCGCTCGCCGCGCTCGGCGTTGGCCAGGCAGTTGCGGGCGACGCCGTAGGCCCACGGCAGCGCCTCCGCGGGGATCTGGTCGGCCCGCCGCCAGCAGACCAGCAGCGTGTCGGCCAGGACGTCGTCGGCGGTCGCGGCATCGGTACGGCGGGCCAGGAACCGCCGCAGCGGCTCCACCAGCCCCCGGGCCGTCTCCTCGAACCGGCGCCGGCGCTCCTCGTCGTCGTCCATCGCCATGCCCGTACCCTCCCACTCGCTCGTCACTCGGCCCGGGACGCGGGAAGGCCCCGACCCCCTTGCGGGGACCGGGGCCTTCCGGGTGCAGCGGTCGATCAGAAGTCCATGCCGCCCATGCCGCCGGTCGGGTCGCCGCCGCCCATGGGCGCCGCCTTCTCCGGCTTGTCGGCCACGACGGCCTCGGTGGTGAGGAACAGCGCGGCGATCGACGCGGCGTTCTGCAGCGCCGAGCGGGTGACCTTCGCCGGGTCGATGATGCCCTCGGCGATCATGTCGACGTACTCGCCGTTGGCGGCGTTGAGGCCGTGACCCGCGGTGAGGTTGGCGACCTTCTCCGCCACGACGCCGCCCTCGAGGCCGGCGTTGATGGCGATCTGCTTCAGCGGGGCCGAGGTGGCCACGCGGACGATGTTGGCACCGGTGGCCTCGTCGCCGGTCAGGTCCAGCTTGTCGAACGCGGTGGCCGCAGCCTGCACCAGGGCCACGCCGCCGCCGGCGACGATGCCCTCCTCGACGGCCGCCTTCGCGTTGCGAACGGCGTCCTCGATGCGGTGCTTGCGCTCC
>Ga0075365_10001432_pt1 | contig 10787 bp, 10 predicted proteins | sample EndMetdeltDD1765_FD_71387 | JGI IMG/M metagenome (GOLD analysis project Ga0075365, IMG submission 71387) | Populus endosphere microbial communities from Tennessee, USA - Endosphere MetaG P. deltoides DD176-5 | ecosystem: Host-associated > Plants > Roots > Endosphere | place: USA: Tennessee... | reverse complement strand
TCGGTACCCACCGCTCTGCGGTCGGCAGACGGGGTGGCGCCCAGTGCGTCCAGGGTCTGGGTCTTGAACTCGATGACCTCGGGCTGGTCGATCTCGAACACGGTCGTGCCTGACGGCCAGGCCAGTCGGTACGGCCGCGAGTCCAGTCCCGCGGCAAGGATTACCGCCTGCTTAATGCCTGTCCCCGTCGCGTCGAGAAAGTAGTCGTCGTAGTACTTCGTGCGGATCGCCATATTGTCGGCGATCCACCGCATCCCGCCGGCCTCGTCACCGTCCAGATCTTTGGTGAGCAGATCGCCCGAAGCGAGCCGGGTGAACACGTCGATCCCGACCGCGCGCACGAGCGGCTCGGCGAAGGGGTCATTGACCAGCGGGTCCTCGGACCTGGTGACAATCGCCCGCGCAGTGGCCACCATCGTGGCCATCACCCCGACGCTTGATGCGAGATCCCAGTGGTCATCGTCGCTGCGCGGCATACCGTGAACTCCTGTCGACTCTGTCGTTACCGATTCGAAGCGCGGTTGTCGAGAATTCCTAAACGTGACTGACTAATTCGCTGCATCGAGGAGCTCCTTGAGCGCCACCGGGAAGCCGTCGACGAGGTCCCACAGATCTGGCATCAACTGCGGACACGAAACGAAGCCGATATCGAGCTTGCCATTGTGCGAGATCACGCTGCCGTTGAGCCCAACGCCGTTGATCGCAGGACCGAGGCCATACCGTGCGGTGATCGCGGCGCCGAGCAGATAGCACTGCATTTCCTGTCCACGTACATTCGAAAAGCCCATGTTGTAGACGGGGCGGCGAGCGCTGAGGCCGGAGAGTGTGTAGAGCCGAATGGCGAGACCGAGCAATCGGGGCGAGACGTACTCCAACGCATCCTGTGCGGTAGTCATCCCCATTGCCGCGCGGTGCTCCTTGGCGATGGAGGTGCCCTCGGCGATTGCCTTGAGCCGTGCGGCCGGGTCGGCGATGTCGGTGCGCAGGCTGCAGAACATCGCCGACATCTGGTTTCTCCCAGCGCTTTCCGTCCGCTCGGTCTGTGACACGGGCTGGGTGACGATCAGGGAGGCTTCCGGCAGCTCTTCACGGTCGAGCAGGAACTGCCGCAGCGCGCCCGAGGCGATCGCCAGCATCACGTCGTTGAGCGTGACGCCGAATGTGTTCTTGACGGTCTTAACGTCCTCGAGGTCGAGCTGAGTGAAGGCGATATTGCGATGTGCGGTCATGTTGCCGTTGAACATGACCCGCGGTGCGGTCATCAACTTGCTCATGGCTTGTCCCGATCGCGCTCGGCGTGCCGATTCGATCCTGGTTCTGATCAGTGCGGGCAAGATCGTTCGCACGAGGTGGACGGGCCGACGGGCAAATCGCATCAAACCGTCGAGCACCAGCACCACAGTGCTGACCTTCGGGTACCCCTCGATGCGCTGCGGTGGGGGCGGGGAGATTTCTGTGCTGCACAGGCGTGAGAGCAGGCTTCGTCCGGTTTCGCCGTCGATCAGAGCGTGGTGGACCTTCAGCATCACCGCGATGCGCCCACCGTTGTGAGGGTCGGTGCCGTCCCGACCTTCGATGACCCACATCTCCCATAGCGGCTGGCTACGGTTGAGCGGTATCGCGGCGAGATGTCCACAGATGTCGGAAAGTTCGGCACGGCTCCCCGGCGACGGCAGAGCCACTCGGTGCAGGTGCCGATCGAGTTCGAAGCCGGGATCGTCGACCAACGCCGGAGTATCGAGGTTCGCGCGACTGTCGGCCAGCTTCGCCCGGAACTCCGGCACCGCCTCGATGCGTGCGGAGAGCCCCCGGCGGAACCGATCGAAGGAGTATCCGTCCGGGATCGTGGAGGTGTCCAGCTCCATCAGCGTGCATGCAGTCATTGGGTGCCAAGGCGTTTCGAGATACAACAGGCTGGCGTCGAAACCGCCCAGTCGCTCCACTTTCATCGAGAGAACCCAGCCAGGAGTCGCGGCCGAGCCGTCGTTGGCGGAACGTGAACGTGGTGCGCGTGCAGCGTTCTCTCCTCACGGGACAACGGAAGCGACGTACCGAAACGACGCCTCACAGAACTCCCCGTCAGCGCCGCCGACACTATGCGCTTCTCACCGTAACACGCACGGCAGGGCTACACATTCACCAAATTTTGTCACGCGCTGATCCTGCTGCCATCGGTCGATGGCAGCGTGGTGTCGTCACCCGCGTGTTGCCGGTTTCTGGAGGGAGAGCAGGGAATATTTCAGGAGTCCGGTCCTGGCCCACAGCTTCAGAAGACCCATCATGACCTTGAAGCCCTGGACTTGAAGACCGGCCAATTGGGGCAGGGCCAGGCGGCGCAAGTGTGCATAGGTCGGCATGGTGTGAGGGGTGATGTTGCGCTCCGAGAGAAGGGTCAGACCGGTGCGCGCGGCGAGGGCCCGGTACCCATTCGAGGTGACGCGGACATCGAAGCGTCCGCTGCCCTCGACGTTCTGTACCCAGGGCATCGCGGCAGCGTATGCGAGCGGCAGGAATGCAGGCGCGGAAACGTAATCCGACAGCGCGAGCACGCCGCCCGGTTTGAGCACGCGGGCCGCCTCGCGAAGAAAGGTTTCCCTGCTGGGAAATTCGAAGATGCACTCGACCGCGAGAATACGATCAAAGCTGTTGTCCGCGTACGGGAGCGCACACGCGTTGCCCACATCGAAGCTCACGGTGTTTCCGTTCAGCGGAAGTACCTGCTGTCGAGCGCGGGCAATCTGCCGTTCATCGATGTTCAAACCTGTGAGATCCACTGACCTGTAACGCTCGTTGAGCGAGGCGAGCGTTCCGCCGAATCCACAGCCCGCATCCAACACGTGGTGGCCTTCGGTGATGCCCGCGAGCTCGCACAACTGCAGCGTCATCGTTTCGGTCGCGGATGCCAGGTCCTCAGGGGTATTCGTCGAGCTCGCGGGATCGTCCCAGTATCCCCAGTGGACGTGTCGGCTGTAGGCCTGCGCGATCGCAGAGTCGCCGTTTTCCAATTCGTCGAGCAGCATGTCGAAGTATCGCGGTCCCGATTGGGGCATGCGCGTGACACTACCGGCGCGGCAAGTCGCACCCGGTCAGTTCCGCCGAACGCTGCCAGAGACTTCGGGCAACTTCCGGATCGCGTGCGTACTTGCGACGCCTCGTGTGCACCGGTGCGCCCCAGTTGATGAATCGTGGAGCGATATATGCACCGCTTGGCAGGTCGGTCGTCACTGCTTCGATGGAGGTGCGCGCTCCACGTTCGGCGCCTTTGACCCCGAACCGCATCAGATCGTGCTTGTAGGCCCAATGCATCAATCCGGCGCTGTCCCTGGAGATGTCCGTCGCGGTCGCCCCTGGATCGGTGTTGTACGCGCGCACTCCGCGGCTGGCGAGCTCGTGGACGAAGAGCATCGTGGCCAGCTTCGATTCCGCATAGGCGGCCCATGTGGAGTACTTGCGTGTGTGCCAGTTCAGGTCATCGAGGTGCAGACGGCCCAGCATGTGTGACCCGCTGGTCACCGAGATGACCCGATCTTTGATCTTGTCGCCGAGCAGACACGTCAGTGCGAAATGCCCGAGATGGTTGATGCCCATGTGACCCTCGAAGCCGTCAGCGGTGCGGGACAACGGCAGGCCGAACACGCCGGCGTTGTTCACAAGAACATCCACGGCTTCGAGCGAGTCAGCGAAGCTGCGCACCGTCCTCAGGTCAGCGAGATCAAGGTGACGTACTTCGACGTCACCTTCCATTTCGGCCGCGGCGCGCTCGGCCTTGTCGATAGTTCGGCAAGCGATGAGGACGTGGTGGCCGGCGGCGGCGAACGACGCTGCGGTCGCTTTGCCGATACCGCTGTTCCCACCTGTGATGACGATTCTCATCGCACATTCACCGCCGATCGCCTGTGTCTTGCCAAGGGTCACGCTGGATCGAAGTCCGGACTGGCTGAGTGTAATTCGTCTGCGGGGAGCGAGGCACCGACGGTTGTCGCCAATATCGCACCAGCGTTCGAGGTATGGCCGTTGGACTGCGGCGGTTTGGCTGTGGCGCCAGGGCATCGCTGCTAACTTGAAATCCGCCCGTCCCCGAAATGAGGTGGTCATGGAAGAGACGGCACAGCTGCCGTTCGACCAGAAGTGTCCCGTCGACGTAGCGCCGCTGCTGCGTGAATTGCAGGCCGAGGGGCCCATCCACCCCATCAAGACCATGGTCGGCGATGACGCGTGGCTGGTGGTCAGTCACGCCGAGGTTCGACGGCTGATGGATGACGAGCGACTCGGTATGTCCCACCCGGATCCGGAGTCGGCCGCTCGCTCCGACGCGTCGGCACTACTGGGCGGGCCTACAGGCGATTTCGATACCGAGCCCTTTGTGCGTAAAGCGTTTCGTGACCTGCTGCAGCCGCACTTCGGGCCCAAACACATGCGTCCGATGAAGCCGCGGGTCGAAGAGTTGACGTCCCGGCTGCTCGACGACCTGGAGCGGCACGGTTCACCGGCAGACTTGCACGCGGAACTGGCGCTGCCGCTGCCGATTCTGGTGATCTGCGAACTGCTCGGCGTGCCCTATGAAGACCGCGACGAGTTCCGCGGCTGGTCTGCCGACATCAGCAGCACCCAGGATCGCGCCCGTTCGGAGAACGGCATGATGCGGATGTACGAATACGGCGAAAAGCTGGTCGAGAAGAAGCGACATGAGCCCGAAGATGATGTGATCTCCCGCTTTTGCGAGGTGCCGGGTATCAGCAACACCGACATTGCCGGCTTGGCGATGGGGCTCCTGTTCGCCGGACACGACACCACGGTTCTGCAAATCGGGGTGAGCGCGCTCTTGCTGTTGGCCAACCGCGAGCAGTGGCAAGCCGTGGTCGATCAGCCGGCCTTGCTGTCCAACGCGATCGACGAGACGTTGCGCACCGCACGCAGGACCGGCGGTGGTCGGGTTCCCCGTTATGCGAGAACTGACTTGGAGATCGACGGCATCGCCATCAAGAAGGGCGATCTGGTGCTTCTCGACGTCTGCGCGGCGAATCACGATCCCGCCGTGTACGACGACCCTGACCGAGTGGACGTCACCAGGCCGGTCGGCGGACACTTGTCGTTCGGCCACGGGGCCCGTTACTGCCCGGGCGCGCCCCTGGCCCGAATCGAGCTGGAAGCCGTGTTCTCCCAATTGATTGCGCGATTCCCCACCATGCGCCTCGCTGTTCCAGTGGAGGAGATTCAGGCGCACCGCGACACTCTGGTCGGCGGTCTGGTCGAGCTGCCCGTGGAATGGTGACGGTTTACTGAGGCTCAGCGCTCGGCCCGCTGGTATGCGGTGACCACCGCCGCACCGCCGAGGCCGATGTTGTGATGCAGTGCGGCGTCGACGCCCTCGACCTGACGTCCCCCGGCGGTACCACGTAGCTGCCACACCAGCTCCGCACATTGGGCGAGACCTGTCGCACCGATCGGGTGTCCCTTCGAGATGAGACCACCGGAGGGATTGATGACCCATCGTCCGCCGTAGGTGATGTCGTCATTTTCGACCAGCCGTGCGCCTTCTCCTTCGCCGCACAGGCCAAGCGCTTCGTAGAGGAGTAGCTCGTAGGTGGAGAAGCTGTCGTGCAGCTCGATGACCTGAAAGTCGTCGGGGCCCAGCCCAGATTTCTCGTAAACCTGTTGTGCAGCCTTCGCATTCATATCGTGACCAACCAAGTTCTTGGCGGATCCGTCGAAGGTGCTGTCGTAGTCTGTCGTCATTGCCTGTGCGATGATCTCGACAGCTTGTCCCGACAGTTCGTGCTTGTCGACGAACTCTTCGCTGGCGACGACCGCCGCGCTGGAGCCGTCCGAGGTCGGCGAGCACTGCAGCCGCGTCAGCGGGTCCGAGATCATCTTGGAAGCGATGATCTCGTCGAGCGTGTAGGACTGCTGAAACTGTGCGTACGGGTTGTTGATGGCGTGTTGGTGATTCTTGAAGCCGATCTTGGCGAAATGCTCACGCGTGGTTCCGTGTTCACGCATGTGTTCGCGACCCGCGGCGCCGAACATCCACGGTGCGACCGGCATCGCCATGTCCTCGATCTCGGCCATTGCCTTGACGTGTTTGCTCATCGGCGACTCCTGATGACGCGAACCGTCACCGATCGCTCCCGGTTGCATCTTCTCGAACCCCAACGCCATCACGCAATCGGCGTCGCCGCCTCGAACTGCCTGCGCCGCAAGGTAAAGTGCCGTCGATCCGGTCGCGCAGTAGTTGTTGACGTTGACGACGGGAATGCCCGTCATGCCCAGCTCGTAGAGCGCGCGCTGACCGGATGTCGAGAATCCGTTGACAAAGCCGACGACACCCTGCTCGACATCGCTGTAGTCGATGTTGGCATCCGCCAACGCCATCGTGCCGGATTCCTTGGCCATGTGGGGGTAATCCCAGTTTTCGCGACGGCCCGGTTTCTCGAACTTCGTCATGCCGACTCCCACGACGAACGCGCGGTTGCGTGCGGACTTCGGCACGAATCAGTCCCTTCGCTGCATTTTCCGTTGAAATCGGTTGGTAATCAGCGACTTTGGGATCTCAGCTGGCGGGTTTGAACTCGATGTTGATCTCCGTCAGTCCGCGCAGAATGAAGGTCGGCTCGTACTCGTAGCGGCGGGCATCGAGCGGTCCGTGCTTGTCCTCACTGACGGTGATGTCGACCAACCGATCGAGGAGCCGCTCGATAGAGACCCTGCCTTCCACGCGCGCCAGGGGAGCGCCGGGGCAGGAATGGATTCCGCGGCTGAACGCGATGTGCTCTCGCACGTTCTTGCGGTCGAGGGAGAATTCGTGCGGGTTCTCGAAGCGTTGGGGGTCCCGGTTGGCGGCACCGGGGCTGACCATCACCGTGGTTCCGGCGGGCACCGGGGTATCGCCGAGTGTCGTCGACTTGCGGGCCATCCGGAACACGCTCTTCACCGGACTGTCCATCCGCAGACACTCCTCGACGAATACCGGGATGAGGCTACGGTCGTCGCGCAGCTGCTGCTGGATGTCGGGACGGTCGCTCAGCACACGCATGGCCGCCCCGAGCAGCTTGGCCGTCGTCTCCTGTCCCGCGGCGAACAAGAACGTCGCGGTCCGGACGACATCGACCACCTCGGGGGTCGAGCCGTCGGGATACTTCGCGGTCGCGATCGAGGTGAGGACGTCGTCGCGGGGGTTCTCCCGACGCTCCTCGATGTACTGCGAGAACTTCTCGTCCGCCCAGGCGAGCGGGTTCACCGCGATCACCTCGTGGTCGAGTCCGCCGATGTTCGTGCCGGGCTGCCCCGCACCGAACGACTGGCGGAAAGCTTCGTGATCTTCCTCGGGAACACCGAGCAGGTCGGCAACGACCAACAGCGAGAAGGGTTTTGCGTAGGCCGCCAGGAATTCGCAGCTACCCGCGTCGATGAACTCGTCGATATGGCGGTCGGCGAGCCGCCACATGAAGTCCTCGTTCTCCTTGAGCCGCTTGGGGGTCAGCAGCCGCGACAGGACGGAGCGCGCGTCGGTGTGGTGCGGCGGATCCATCGTGACCATGTGCTCGTGCATGATGATCTCGGTGCGGTGCTCTTCGAGCTGCGCACAGATGTCGTCGCCCTCCGGCGTAAACGGCAGCGGCGTGAACGGGCCCATCACCGCGACACAGGACGAGTAGTTCTCGGTGTCCTTGTAGACGGAGTTCGCCGCCTCCCAGCCGGTCACCGCCAACACGCCGTTGTTGATCGGGCAGCACACCGGATCCTTGGACCGGACGTGGTCGTAGTACGGATGCGGATCGGGCACCAGCGATGGATCGGTGAAGTAGTCGACCGAGTCGAAATCTGTGGTCATCGTCTTGTGAGCCCTCCAGGGTCGGCGCTTCGTCGCGTCGTGGCTGTGACTGATCCGGTCGCGTGGGCGAGCCGGCTAGGCGAATATGCTGAGCACCTGCTTAGCATGGCGTTAAGGTCAGGGTCAAGGAGACGCGGCCGGTCGCCACTACGATCGGCGTGTCGTAACTCGCGACGCCGGAAAAGAGGACTGATGCCATGGCTGAGGCTTCCGGGGGGCTGCGAAGGATCGGAGCGCCGGAGGCGAAGAACCGCGGTGTGCTGCTCGATGCCGCCGAGCAGTTGCTGCTCGAGGAGGGCTACGCCGCGGTCACGTCGCGCCGGGTCGCCGAGAAGGCTGGGCTCAAACCCCAGCTCGTCCACTACTACTTCCGGACCATGGAGGACCTGTTCCTCGCGGTGTTCCACCGCATGGCCGAAGCCGGGCTCAGTGTGCTCCAGACGGCGCTGTCGTCGCCGCAGCCGCTGTGGGCGCTGTGGCGGTTCAGCACGCAGCCCGAGGCCACCAGGCTGACGATGGAGTTCATGGGCCTGGCCAATCACCGCAAGGCGCTGCGGGCCGAGATCATCTACTACGCCGAACGATTCCGGGCAGAACAGAACGCGGCGATCGCCGCCGCGCTCGACCGCTACGGGGTGGCGTCGGACGATATTCCACCTGTGGTGTGGACGGTATTCGCGACGAGTGTGTCCCAGGGCCTGGTGATGGAGCGCGCGCTCGGCATGACGACGGGTCACGCCGAGACGTTCGCTTACTGCGAGCAGTGGATACGCCGACTGGAGGGTGAGCCGCTGCCGGGCGGCGACCCCATCTGAATCCGGTTTCACCAGTTGCGGATTGAGCAGAGCGCGCCCTTGGGCCCCTGGTGGGTCTTGACGACCACGCCGTCTATTGCGAGCACGCAATGGACGTTGGGAGTAAGGCCTGGTTCCCCCTGTGCGACGACCATCGCCCAGTCATCCGGGTTCGCCAGCTGCACGTCAAGATTCCACTGTCGATCGGGACCGACATCGGTCTCCACCTTGGGCGTGTAGGCGTACGGGTTGTGGCTGTAGTCGGCCCAGTTCGGGGGGTCGACATCTCGGTAGTAGATGTCCAGGTAGGCGGGACCCTCGGCGAACACTGTGTATTTCACGCTGTGCAGAGCCGGTTGCGCGGTCGCCGGTACGGTCGCGGCAGCGAGGCCCGAAGCGGCCAGCATGGTTGCCGAAGCGAGCCGGAGCAACGCTGCCGGCCCCGAAACGCGAGGTGCCGCCGGAAACTTCATTCCCCGAATTTTAGAACCATGTTTCCGCATGGTGTGCCGAATGCGTGATCTCGCTCAGACCGAAAGTATGGTGGCCGAGGCCGTGCCCGGCGCACCGTACACCTGCGCCAAACCGACCTTCGGCTCCCCGGGAACCTGGCGGTCACCCGCCTCGCCGCGAAGCTGGCGCACCAACTCGTGGACCTGACGCAGACCCGAGGCGCCGATCGGCTCGCCGTTGGCGATCAGCCCGCCGTCGGTGTTGATCGGAATGGACCCGTGGATCTCGGTGGCTCCGTCAGCCAGCAGCTTCTCCTGTTCGCCGTCCGCGCACAGCCCGGTCTCGGCCATGTGGATAACCTCGGCGCCCGCGTCGGTGTCCTGCAGCTGCGCGATGTCGACGTCGTCGGGACCGATCCCGGCCGCTTCGTACGCGGCCTTGGCGGCATACACCGTCGGCGAGGGGTCCTCGTCGAGCGGCGCACAGGTGGCGTGCACTTCATAGGCGCCGAAGGTGCGCGTCCGGATCTCGCTGGCGCGCACGAACACCGGCTTGTCGGTGAACTTGTGCGCGATGTCCCCGCGGCACATGATCACCGCGGCCGCGCCCTCGTCCGGGGCGCAGAACATGTACTGCGTGAGCGGGTAGTTCAGCACCGCGGAGTTGAGTATCTCGTCGACCGAGATCTCCTTGCGACGGAACGCGTTCGGGTTCAGCGCGCCGTTGCGGAAGTTCTTGTTGGCCACCCGGGCCAGCGTCTCCTGCGAGATGCCGTGCTTGTGGATGTAGTGGTTGGCCTTGATGCCGAAGAACTTGGTGGTGACGAACTGGCCGTTCTCGGCGTACCACTGCGGCAGGGCAAGCTTGGCGGGGTCGTCGGTGAACGCCCCGCGGGGGTGCTTGTCCAGGCCGATGGCGATGCCGATGTCGTACTTGCCGAGCCGGATCGTGTCGGCGGTCTGCTGGATCGCCGACGCCGCGGTGGCGCAAGCGTTGAACACGTTCGTGAAGGTGATGCCGGTGAGGCCGACGAGACGGGTGACCGCGTCGGGGTTGGACACCTCGTAGCTGCCGCCGAAGCCGAACTGGATGTCCTTCCACTCGACTCCGGCGTCGGTGAGCGCCAGTTGGATCGCTTCGGCGCCCATCTCCATGGCCGTCTTGTCGAACCGGCCGAACGGATGAAGTCCGACTCCGATGATCGCGACGTCGTTCGTCATATTCAGCGTCCTCTCTAAACCGGCTGGAACGCGAAGGTGATGATCTCGTTGCCCTCGTCGTCGGTGGTGAACGGAATCATGGTCAGCTCGACCTGCATGCCGAATTGCAGTTTCTCGGGGTCGTTTTCGGTGAGGCGACCCTCGACGCGGATGACCGCCTCTTCGCCCTGGCCGAGCTGGACCAGGCCCACGCCGAACGGCACGAAGTCCTTACCGGCGGGCCCTTTGTAGGGAGCGCCTGGCGGAAAGCCCTGTGTCGTCCAGGCGACCAGGGTGCCGCTGCGGGGGAGATGTACGTCGGACATGTCGCCGCCGCTGCACTTCGGGCAGCGCTGCTGCACGGGGAAGGTCGTCGCTCCGCACACTCCGCAGCGACTGCCGATCAGCTGCGGGTTCTCGTCGGGCCACGTGGAGATCTCGGGTGCGAGCGCTTTCTGGGTGGACACGGGTTGACCCTAATCGGAAATGACGTTCTCGTCTAGAGAGAAC
>Ga0075365_10001431_pt1 | contig 10791 bp, 12 predicted proteins | sample EndMetdeltDD1765_FD_71387 | JGI IMG/M metagenome (GOLD analysis project Ga0075365, IMG submission 71387) | Populus endosphere microbial communities from Tennessee, USA - Endosphere MetaG P. deltoides DD176-5 | ecosystem: Host-associated > Plants > Roots > Endosphere | place: USA: Tennessee... | reverse complement strand
GATAATATACTCCGCCTCACTTAGATTCAACGACGGATAGCGGCGCATAGACTCGTCGTGCTTGGCTTTCATTTCTGGCGTAAGTTCTAATTTTGCAGGCTCGACCGCACGGCTCATATGCACAAATTGCGGCTGTTCGGGAGCTTGTTGAGGCTGCGGTTGTGGTGTTGCGTACAGAGGACGACCCTCGCTATCATAAGCGACAGGTTTCTGCTCCGGTGGCGTTTGAGGCTGATCATTCATAGCTACTAGTATACCAAGCTACGTCGTCTGCGGCGAATTCTTGCCTAAATGCGCGTAAGCTTTTGGTGTCACGCGGCGGCCGCGGGGTGTGCGCTCGATAAATCCAAGCTGCAGTAAGTACGGCTCGTAGAAGTCCTCGATAGTCGTTGCCTCGTCACCAGTCAGTGCTGCAATCGTACTCAGACCAACCGGATTGTCACCGTAATTATCGATGATACTTTCCAGCAAGTTGCGATCGGCAGGGTCCAGCCCTAGTTCGTCCACCTCCAGCATCGTCAGAGCTTTTGTCGTCGTTACCGTGTCGATAATTCCGTCGCCATTTACATCAGCATAGTCACGAACACGTTTTAACAGACGGTTAGCAATACGCGGTGTCAGGCGGGCGCGTGTCGAAAGCAAATCAGCAGCGCCGGCATCAATTTTGCTCTCTAGAATATCAGACGCACGAGCAATAATTTTAGAAATTTCATTTGGCGTATAGAACTCCAGGCGGTAGATATGACCAAAACGATCACGAAGTGGTGCCGCCAACGCGCCCGTCCGTGTCGTTGCGCCAATCACCGTAAATTTTGGCAAATCCAGACGCACGCTTCGCGCCGCAGGACCTTTGCCAATAACAATGTCGAGTTTAAAATCCTCCATCGCACTATATAAAACCTCTTCAACAGTTCGCGACAACCGGTGAATCTCATCAATAAACAGCACATCGCCGTCAGCCAAGTTAGTCAAAATACTCGCCAAGTCCCCCGCCCGCTCAATCGCCGGGCCAGCCGTTACGCGGATGTTCGTTCCCATTTCATTGGCAATGACCGTCGCCATCGTGGTCTTCCCCAGTCCTGGAGGACCATATAACAGAACGTGGTCGATAGGTTCACCGCGCTTTTTTGCCGCCGCAATCGCAAGCTGTAGGTTCTTTTTTAGCCGTTCCTGCCCGATATAATCGACAAACGTCTGAGGACGCAGCGTTACTTCAATCTGCTGCTCATCGATATCTTCATCGTGCGTACTGGTATCTACAATCCGCTCTACTGCCATTTGCCGCGCCTATTCATTAGTTTTATTATAGCAATATCTTTGCTAAGATAATACGTTTAGTATATACTATATAGTGAAAAAGTGTGCATAGTATGTGTTTAATTTAACGATTAAGAAAGGTAAGTATCCAATAAACGCGTATGCTTGACTACAAATCTTCATTTGTGCCGTCCGAATCAGCCGAGAGAGTCCTCCGAACAGGAAGGATTCTCGCCGAGCACGAATCCCCCGCCGATATGGTGTCGCGCGTAGCGAACACTCTAGGTGAACAAGAATTCGCTTTCACCGACGATCCCGAAAGAGCTGCCCAATTTGTAAGTGATTTTGGCTCTGCTTTAGATCGCCAAGAAATCATTATGAGCACTCCGGTCATGACTAATGCGGGTCGTTATACCGAAAGACCCTTAACAGCCTGTACCGTTCCGACTACCTCGTTGGATCCTGAAAGTAAAAAACTTTTACGCGAAGAAATCATCAGCCTTCATGAACAAGGCATGGGGACTGGTTTTAACCTTGACGACACAAAACAACCAGACGAAACCCTACGATTTTTGAACATGGTAGCCGTAGAAAGCGCCAATAGCGGTCGTGAAGACCGGCCCGTAGGAAACATGGCCGTACTAAACGTTCGCCACCCTAAAATTGACGATTTTATTAATGTCAAAAAAGATGCTCCCGCCCGGGGAGAAAAATGGAAATTCAACATATCCGTCGATCTTGACGATGAATTTATGGAACAACTCGAGTTGGATGGAGTCATCACCCTTCGTGATGGCCAGCAACGAAAAGCACGCGAAATCTTTCAAGAAATCTGCGAAGCGGCGACCGTATGTGCAGATCCGGGCATTATATTTCTGGATCGAATGAACGACCGCAACCCAGTGCCAGGCCTTGGCTCTTATAAAACGACCGCTCCATGCGCCGAAGTAGGCTTGATCGAGGGAGAAACATGCCAATTTGGCTACATCAATATGGGCAAGTTCGTTTCGCTAGGTTCAACCGGCCCAGCTATTGACTTTGACAGGCTTGAGCAAACCACCATCCTCATGACAACCGCGCTTGATAACAGCCTTGAAATAAGTCAAGATAATTTAGATGGTGACGAAATCCGGCACATGTCGTCTCAAAAACGTAAGATAGGCATTGGATTATGTGGCGTGGCTGATGCTATTAGTCTTGCCGGCTTACCGTATGACTCCCCCGAAGCCCGTACGTTAATGCAAGATGCGCTATCGTTTATAAATTTCGTTTCAAAAAAAGCTTCTATGAAACTTGCCGAAGAGCGTGGATCGTTCGGCGCTATGTCTATGAGTGATGGCAATAGGCACCTCGAGGAACCAGGTCACCTCGAGCATCTCTACGGAAATATATCCACAAATGCCGTGTCCGCTGAAGAGTGGCGCGACTTATCCGAGCGTATTCGCGAAACAAAAATGCTTCGTAACAGCTCTACTGTCGCGCTACCACCAACAGGACGAAGTGCGCTTATAATTGACGCATCTACGGGTATAGAGCCTCATTTCGACACACTTCAAGCCAATCCTGCAGTACTATCTTCACTCGCAAACTTACTTCGCGCACAGTACGGTGCGGACTTATATGATCCACAAACACATACTCCGGAGGTGGCAAGAATCGTAGCTAGCGCGCATAGTATAGAGCCTCTTGGCCACATCGCCATGGTTGCTGCCCTCCAAAGACTTACGGACGAAGCGATATCTAAAACTATTAACTTACCTGCCGGATCAAGCCCTGACGACGTTGCCGCGGTCTACAAAGAAGGCTACCAAGCCGGCATGAGTGGCGTAACGATCTACGTTGATCAATCTCATGGCACTACCCAACCAAAACAGGTAAGATAGATTTATGACAGAAAATCTTAACTTTCAATATTGTCAAAAGATAGTCGTTTTCGACAAAGAAGACCGCGTATTACTTGCCAAGCGTAAGGGTGAAGCAGATTACGACGGTACGTTTTCTTTTATCGGAGGCAAAATGGAAGTAGCCGACGGAGGAATACTCGAGGGTGTACGACGAGAAAAACAAGAAGAGATCGGCCATCGGGCAATTCTTCTCGCAGCCCCCCATCTTAGTTTTAATGTCTACTTCACTAAAAGTGACGGCAGCGCCATGATTCTCCCTCATCTTTATGCGGAGTATGTTGACGGCCCGATAGAACTTAACGAAGAATACTCGGAATATCAATGGGTACCCATTGCAGACATCGATAATTTCGAACCAAAGATTGAGACCATTCCGTCAGCTATTAAGTATGCAAAACGCCTACAGCGCATAATTACGCCCGAAGATCTTTCCGAAATATAAAAACCGAGACCTAAAGGTCTCGGTTTTTAATTTCACGCTCAACCAGTTCGCGCAAAACTTCAGCCTTCGTTTTGCCCGTTTTAAACGCCGCCCATCGAAGATAGTTATAGATCTGTCGATTAATAAAGAAATTAAATCGCATGTCTTTTGTTTCAATCGTGTTTTCTTGAATAAATTTCTCAATGATGTCGGCAAGATTATCCTCATCATATTCAGCAAAGCGGACAAAATCTGATTCGATTCCCGAACCAAATGTACCAGAAAGCGAGTTATTCCTAGTTAGTACGAGTGTCGGCTTCTTTTGCTGAATCGCATTTGCAACTTGAAAGCCTACCGAAAAGCTCCGCGTCGATGCTTCTACAATAACGATGTCAGCACTAGCGAGAGCACTCATGTTTTCTTCGTTGATTTTCTTCCAGTCAAGATCTACATCGGCCGCAGTATTACCAGCAAGTGCACGTCTGTGCTCGTCCTCAACCCATTCACGCGCAAACGTATGACCAAGCTCCTTAACCACCTTTGTAATCTTCGATAGATTCTTGTATTCAGACTCTATATCCCGCTTTGACGCAGTAAAATGTATGATCATCAGCGTGCCCCTTCTCGTCGCATAGTATATTTAACGTTATTGTATCATAATGATACCCATTTGACGATCATGGCGAAAATATTGTATACAGTTCTGTATATGTGTATAATATAAGTATTACTAATCGGAGTAACCCATGATCGCATCAACGCAAATCAGTGGAAACATTCGGCCAGGAAATCTTGCGCTTCGCGCGCTCAAAACAACACTTATTTATCTCGGCATCAAAGTGACTCATCCAACTTCGGATGAGTCACTTTTTTACGAGACTGACACTAACGCAGCTTGGCGACATTACGACGAGGAACTCACCTTCTACAGGTCAATCGCAAAGTCATCGTTTCATATTATTTACAATGACGCAGCCATCGACAAGGAAATCGGACTGCAAATCCTTTACGCCATGAGCAATGGACGTCCCATTCTTATGACAGGAGCGCCTGCTTTTGCCGACGATTTGACCGCTTTTATCCGCGATCTCGTTATTACTCACCTACCCCAATTTCATTCGGTCAACCTAACAGAGCTAGAGCTTGTCGAACTCAGCTCGTTGCTACGCAAATTAAAAGCGACAGATTATCACCTTACCAATCACGAAAAGGTTCTTATAAAGTCAAATGTTCGATCCCACTTCCGCGAATTACTTGACGAGACGCGAAAGCTAAAAGTACAGAAAGCTCGCGCAGGACTAAACCCTATCGAAGAAATCTAACCCTTCAACGCCTGCGTCACACGATCAGCCGTCGACAGATCCATCGGCACACCTTCCAGTGCGCGCGTGGCGTCATTTAGGCTATAGCCAAGCGCCATCAGCGCCTCAAGCGCCTCGTCGTTATGTGCCAGCTGGTGCGACAAGCCGGTTGCGCTACTAACGTCACTTCGGATCGCCAAACCAACCTTGTCAGTCAAATCAACCACGACACGCTCGGCGATGCGCTTACCCACTCCGCTCGCCTTTGTAATAAACGCGGAATCACCATTAGCAATGGCGTTTCGCACCGTCTCGCTCTCCCCTAAACTCAAAATCGAAAGTGCGGCTTTTGGACCCACGCCCTGCACGGTAATCAAAAGCTCAAACAATTTTTTAGCGGCCAAACTGGTAAACCCAAACAATTCCTGCGACTGCTCGCGAATATGATGATGGGTATAAAATTTCACTGGCTCGTTTAATAACGCGTGCTCGTAATCGCCAAGCGCGACCGACACTTCGTACCCTACACCTTGAACGTCAACGATAACAGACGAATTAAACTTTTCGGCAACTATTCCAGAAACATGTGCAATCATGCTTTTATTATGACACACATCACCAGATTACGGATTGAGCGGATCGGGTATCACTGGATCGGTCGGATCAACTGGGTCTTCAGTTCCGTCGTCAGGAGTCGTACCGTCGTCCGGCGTCGGATCTTCCTCTACCGGTGTTTCCTCGACGGGAGTCTCCTCCTCTTCTTCGACGGGCTTTTCCTCTTTTTTCTCTTCTTTTTTCGCTGGCTCTTCCGGAGTACAGCTCTTTGATGGCAGGTTCCAGGCCAAGAAATATTCGTCGTGCGTTCCGGCGCCCGACTTCGTCGCCAAGCTTCCATCCCAACACACCGCGCGCTTCACGACGCTTGATGGCATAACAAATGGTGCGTCTGAACGGCCACGCAGCGCCTCACTCATCGTATTCACCCAAATCGGCCCCGCCATATCCGACCCACCGCTTAACATAGTTGCGTTGTTATTGTTTCCAACCCACACACCCACAGCCAACTGTGAGTTATAGCCAATCGTCCACGCATCGCGTTGGTCGTCAGTTGTTCCAGTTTTTACCGCCGCCGTATGGCCAGGTACCGTTAGCGAGCTGCCAAAGATCGGCGCGCGGGCATTGTTATCCGACAAAATATTAGAGATAAGGTAGGCGCCTTCTTCGCTAATAACCGGCTTACTCACCTCTTCGGCCTTAAAGATATTGTCATCAAACTTGGTGTTGATTTGCTTGACGATCGTCGGCGTAAACTGCTCGCCGCGGTTGGCAAAGGCAGCATACGCGTTTGTCATTTGCATCAAGCTTGCCTCGGCAGACCCAAGTGCCAACGACAGACCATAATTCGTATCTTTGTTAATGCCAGTGATACCCATTTCGTTCGCAGCAGCAATCGTCTTGCTGATTCCCACCTTTTCCAAAACCTTTACCGCCGGAATGTTCAGCGAGCGGGCAAGGGCGTTTCGGGCTGAAATATTACCGCTAAATGTACGGCTGGCGTTTTGCGGTTTGTAGCCGCCAAAGTCGGTTGGAACATCCTCTAAAATCGTTGCTGGCGTAATGACACCATCTGCTAGCGCGCGGGCGTAATAGATCGGCTTAAAGCTTGAGCCCGGCTGACGTGGCGTCGTTACCATATTTACCTTGCCCCATTTTTTATTATCCCAATCCGCGCTACCAACCAGCGCTCGCACCTCACCAGACGTAGGGTCAATCGCAACACCGCTGGCGTTCGATCCGCCATTTAGCTCGATGTGAGAAATATGATTATCGATGTTTTTCTTGAGCTGTTTTTGTAGCGTCAAATCAAGCGTCGTGCGCACCTGGTAGCCAGAACGCGCAACTTTTTCTTCTCCGTACTTTTCGTACAGTTCATTTAGTACCATCTCGGCAAAGTGCGGCGCGGCGCTATCAGGCGATTCGCTCATTTCCTTGTAGGTAAGCTTCTTGGATAGCGTCGAATCTTTTTGCGCATCCGTAATGTAGCCGTTATCAGCCATTCGGGTCAGCACAGTCGTCTGCCGCTCTTTTGCGTACTGCGGGTTGCCAAGGGTAGGGGAGTAGGCATTCGGTGCCGGCAGAATTCCAATTAACATCGAGCTCTCCGCCAAGCTAAGATCTTTAGCCGACTTGCCGTAATACGCTTTGGCCGCCTCCTCTATTCCAAATATGTTCCCTCCAAAGAACGCCGAGTTTAGATACATCTCCAAAATTTGGTCTTTGGTATAGCGCTGCTCTATCGCAATCGAGATCGCCAGCTCTTGGTATTTGCGCATAAATGTCTGCTGCTCGGATAGCAACGTATTTTTTGCCAACTGCTGTGTCAATGTCGATCCACCGCCTAGCTCTGGCTGGTTGGTGACTGTGCCAATGACCGCACGCGTAATACCCGGAATCGAGAAACCTTCGTGTTGGTAAAAGTCCTTGTCCTCTGTCGCAATTAACGCCTTTTCAACATTGTCAGAAATCTTGTCCAGCGGAACAAGTTTGCGATGTTCAGCACGGCCGGTCTCGTAAAAGACCTTTCCGTTTTTGTCCTCTAATACGATGCCCGTATTATTACGGTTCATCAGGCGTTCTTGGTCGGCAATATCGTTGTAAAAATAAATATAGGTGAATAGGGGAGTCAAAATTAAAAAGGCAAGGATAGGTGCCGCAATCACCATGATTTTCTTTTTGCGCGACAGTTTTCTAAACCAACGCAGGCGGAATTTCAGCCAGCGCTTTAATCGTGCCAGTAATGATACTTTTTTCGTATATTTTCCTTGTCGGACCATATGTTCAGTATAATACGTTCTTTGGTAAAACGTTCCTGTAATTTCGTACTGCTACTTGCCTATTATCCCATAATCTAAACATATTTACCTGAGATAAGGCTGAAGCTATCGACTCATAAGGGCGTGGGTGATAGCCGCACCCAGTGCGTCGGCACAGTCATCCGGCTTTGGCACTTCAGCTAGCCCCAATTGCAGCCGTACCATTTCTTGCACCTGCTTTTTATCCGCCTTGCCATACCCCGTGATCGTCTGCTTTATCTGCATTGGCGTGTATTCGGCAATCGGTAATTTCCCTTTTCGCCCGGCTAGCATCGCCACACCGCGTGCGTGCGAGACACTCATTGCCGTGGTCACGTTGCGTGCAAAAAACAACAGCTCTATCGACATAGCATCCGGCTTTGTCTCGGCAATAATTTCGGTCAAATTATCGTAAATATCTTCCAGCCGAATGTCGAGCGCCGTGTGTGCAGGCGTCGTAATTACTCCGGCATCTACCAACTTGAACTTGCCACGATTAGCATCAATAACCCCAAATCCAAGGATACCTGTGCCTGGGTCGATGCCGATGATTCTCATGTTGTTAGTATAACGTTATTCAGCCGGCTCAACCGTAATATCCGCGTTCGTATGTACGTTCACAACGTCATCCAGATCGTCGAGCGCATCCATGACTTTTAGAACTTTTCGTGCAACTTCCGGATCGTCAATTTCTACTTGCGCATTTGGCACATACTGCAACTCGGCTTCTTTGACTTCCAGCCCGGCATCCACCAACGCAGTGCGGACTTTCGCCAAGTCCTTAAGTTCGGTATATACGACAATTTCGCCGTCTTCCTCGACAGCATCTTCCGCGCCAGCATCCAAGATTGTCAGTAACACGTCTTCACCGCTGGCCGCAACTTGGATGACGCCCTTACGCGTAAACTGAAACGCAACGCTGCCAGGTTCGGCAATGTTACCACCATTTTTCGTAAACGCAGTACGGACTTCCGGGTAAGTACGGTTTTTGTTGTCGGTCGCCGTTTCGACGATAATACCAACACCACCAGGACCATAACCTTCGTAGGTCGCTTCTTCCAAAACCGCCGCGTTCTTATCATTCACACGGTCGATTGCGCGCTGGATGTTGTTGTTTGGCATGTTCGCCTGCTTTGCTTTTTCAATCGCAAGAGCAAGGGCAGAGTTCATCGTAGGGTCAGTACCACCACGCGCAGCAATGGCAATCTGATTGCCGATTTTTGTAAAAACCGCGCCACGTTTCGCGTCTTTAGCGCCTTTTTCGCGCTTAATAGTTGACCATTTACTGTGTCCTGACATAACAATCTCCGGTTAGATTAGTAGATAGGTAATTTTCTTTATTATAACAGATATAAATGGGTTATTCTATCATTGCCAAGGAGCCCTATCTACATAGCAACCAACGGTAGCGCACTGATCATTTGCATCACTACACAAACAGCTTCATAATAAAAATCGGCAGAAGCTCACCCGCACTAGGAGGATGATAGCCATGCCTCGTCAAGATCCGGCAGCAGCGCAGCAGTTCGCTGCTGGCCTTCGCACGAAGGTCGGGGAGGACACGACCGCCACCCCGGCGGACGTGGATGCCGTCAACTCGTTCGCGGACAACACCGAACGGACCGGCGTCGTACCCAACACCGTCTCGACGACAGGAGAAACCCCTGGCACTGCATGAGCACCACTGCTAAGAGGAGCTGGGCTGGGTCCGCGCGACCCGCCTGGCTCCGCGCTCAACTTTTTTAGCAACAGACAAAAATCTACTAACAAAAAAGACACCCGAGAGTGTCTTTTTTGTATGATAATTTCATGGAGGGACCACTGGGGCTTGAACCCAGGACACCCTGCTTAAAAGGCAGGTGCTCTAACCAGCTGAGCTATGGTCCCATAGATCTGCCTTAGTAAGATAGCATTTTAAGGGGTGGTTTGTCAATGTTTGTGGCTAAATTTTGGAGTTTTGGAGATAAATATATCCAAAAGTGCCACAACCAACCCTACTGTCACTATCACTGCGTTGTGTGCCACGAAGTAATCGTACACCTGCTGGCCGACACCTTCTATCACCAGCGCCGAGCCAAGCGGCTCTATCAGCAAGGCAATCGCAAGGATCGCAAAGGCCAGTGCACCGCCTGCCCGTTGCGTCAGCGACGAATAGGTGGGACCACTGAATAATAACAGCAAAGCTGGGAGTAACGTCAAAAATGCAGCCACCAGGCTTTCAAGCGGCGGCTTGATAATGACGATCCCCGCCTCGGCAACCAACGGTGTCAGATCACCCACCCATAGACTACTAAGCATCGCACCGGCAGCCAGCGCTAGCCCCAACACACCAAAGCGTCTGCGCGTCAAAAATACCAGGCAAAATAGCATTGCGATGATAATCAAAAAGATAACGACGAAGCTCATAATTTGACCCCCTCCAAGTTGTTCTCGTCAAACGATGCGGTACCGCCAATAGAAATCGACTTCTTTGACACCGTTCCACCAGGCAGTTCTAATACATAGCGCGCCTCTTCTTTTGGTACAAATTTTTCAAACGGGTAGCTTTCGGGTGGAGCATTTTTAACGATATGGACGATCTTTTTTGTCGAGTCCAGCCACACGATATCCAGCGGATATTCGATATCCTTCATGTCCATTTCCCACTTGGCGTCGCGGTCGTACACAAATAGCATCGCCTGGTCTTCGCGTAGTTGCGTCACGTCGGCCAGCCCCTTTTGAAGCTCAACCGAGGTCTTTGCGACCTTCGTTTTAAAGACACCGTCACCGATACGGACGGTCGCGTGCGGCTGCAGTTGCGGCCACAGTACATACACGGCGGTCGCGGCAACTAACAGCAAAATAAACACGACAAAAAGCCACGACAAAGCATCCCTGCGTCGACTCATAGGATGGAGCCTTGTTCTATCATGCAGACTATTATATCAGTTACGCTTATTTTGTGCGCGTTAGGCGCCGACTTTGTCTTTTTTGTTGCGGCGTTTTGCATTCATTTCAACGTATTCGATCACCGCGCTGGCAACGTCGCGGCCAGTTACTTTCTCGACGCCAAACCC
>Ga0075365_10001430_pt1 | contig 10792 bp, 7 predicted proteins | sample EndMetdeltDD1765_FD_71387 | JGI IMG/M metagenome (GOLD analysis project Ga0075365, IMG submission 71387) | Populus endosphere microbial communities from Tennessee, USA - Endosphere MetaG P. deltoides DD176-5 | ecosystem: Host-associated > Plants > Roots > Endosphere | place: USA: Tennessee... | reverse complement strand
GTGCGCGGCTTCTCGGTGGGCTTGGCGGCGCACGGCATCGGCACAGCGCGCGCCATCCAGGTGAACGAAACGGCGGGTGCATTCTCCGCGCTGGCCCTGGGGCTCAACGGCATCGCGACGGCGCTGCTGGTGCCGTTGCTGGTCAGGCTCATGGGCGTCTGAGGGCGTTAGCGGCCGATGGCCTCCTGACGCAAAATGGCGGCCACTATTTGCGCCGGAGAGCAAGGCATGGCCCAGTACACCGCAGAAATCCTCTGGCAGCGAGGCGAGCAGGACTTCCTCGGCAATACCTACAGCAGAAGGCATTCGATGCGCTTCGATGGCGGCGCGGAGGTGCCCGGCTCCTCGTCGCCGCACGTGGTGCCGCTGCCGTTTTCCGATGCAGCAGCGGTCGATCCCGAAGAGGCTTTCGTCGCTTCGCTGTCGAGCTGCCACATGCTGTGGTTTCTCACCATGGCAATGAAGCGCAAGTTCAACGTCGACCGCTATTTCGACGCGGCGAGCGGCATCATGGAAAAGAACACCGAAGGCAGGCTCGCGATGACGGTGGTCACGCTCCGGCCCGAGGTCACGTTCTCGGGCGCGAACCTGCCCACGCGCGAGCAGATCGAGCACATGCACCACCGGGCGCACGAAGAGTGCTTCATTGCCAACTCGGTCAAGACCGAGGTGCGTTGCGAGCCGGTGTTCGCCGCCGCCGACTGAAGCGGCAGGCAGCGAACGAATTCATCGCCGCTGCAGCCTCGGGCTCTTCGCAAACAGTTCGGCGGCCCAGTCCACGAACGCCCGCACCTTCGCGCTCAGGTGGCGGTTGGGCGGGTAGACCACGTGAATCGGCAACGGGTCGCGGTGCCACTCGGGCAGCACCTCGATCAGTTCGCCGCTTTCCAGCAGCGGCTCGGCCATGAAGGTGATGCACTGCGAAATGCCGAAGCCGCCGAGCACGGCCGCCATGTGGGCGTTGCTCTCGTTGACCGACACGCGGTAGGGCCCGTTGAGCTCGATGGACTCGTCGCCCTTCTTGAACTCGTGCGGGTAGGTGCGCCGCGTGCTGCCCGAAAAATAGCTCACCACGTGGTGGCGTTTCTCGATGTCGTTGGGATGCTGCGGATGGCCGTAGCGCTTGATGTACGCCGGCGATGCCACGGTCACGAAGTGCAGGGTGCCGATGCGCCGGGCCACCAGGGACTGGTCGCTGAGTTCGCCGGCCCGGATCACGCAGTCGACGTTGTCGGTGATGAGGTCGACCGTGCGGTCGCTCACGCCCAGGTCGACCTGGATCTCGGGGTAGCGGTCGCAGAAGGTGGCCAGCGCGGGCAGGATGATGAGCCGCGCCACCGAGGTGCCGACGTCGATGCGCAGCCGGCCCGTGGGGTTGGCCTGCGCGTTGGTCATGCTCGCTTCGATGTCGTCGAAGTCGTTCAGCAGGCGCGCCGCGCGCTCGTAGTAGGCCGCGCCATCCGGCGTCACGGTCACGCGCCGCGTGGTGCGGTTGAGCAGCTTCACCCGCAGGCGCGATTCCAGCGCCTGGATCTGCTTGGTGACCGTTCCCTTGGGCAGGGCGAGCGAGTCCGCCGCCCGGGTGAACGTGCCTGCTTCCACCACGCGGACAAAGATCCGCATTGCCTGGATTTGATCCATTGATGACTGTTCCTGGGAACCCGGCCATTGCCGGGAGGACGCGGATTCTCACACAAGGTGACAATCCCACAGAGGTTCCCGGATTGTTAGCGGTTTGGAAACAGAGTAGGGGCAGGTTGCCTGTTTAACCCCACACTGGCCGCCTTATATTTCGACTATCGCCAATCCTCCTGAGGTTGCCTCCATGTCACCCCGCCCGTCGTCCCGCTCTGCCGAAGCCGCTGCTCTCGCCGCGGCTCAAGGCGTGGAAGCCGATCTTTCGATCGAGCTGCCCGGCCGGGAGCCCGTGGGCGCCCGGGTGTACGGACAACGCCCCCGGGGCGAAACCGTGCCGCTGGTGCTGCATTTCCATGGCGGCACCTTCATTTGCGGCAACCTGGACAACGGGCGCAACGTGGCCCGGCTTTTGGCCGGCGCGGGCGCGGTGGTGGTGTCGGTGGCTTATCCGCTGGCGCCCGAATCGCCATTTCCGGAGCCCATCGAAGTGGGCTATGCCGCGCTCGAGTGGCTCTACAAGCAGCGCGTGAAGATCGGCGGCAAAGGCGCGCAGGTGTACCTGGCCGGCGAGGAAGCCGGCGGCAACCTGGCGGCCGGCGTGGCGCTGATCGCCCGTGACCGGGCGCATCCGCCGCTGGCGGGGCAGATCCTGCTGTCGCCCATGCTCGACCCGTGCGCGGGCACGGCGTCGCTGCGCAAGGCCACCAACGACGAGGCCGAATGCCGCTGGGCCAAGGGCTGGGAAAAATACCTGAGCTGCCCGTCCAACGCGATGCACCCGTACGCGGTGCCGAGTGGATCGCTCCGGCTGTCTTCCCTGGCGCCTGCCCTGGTGCTGGTGGGGGCCGACGATGCGATGCGCGACGAGGCGATGACTTTTGCCGGGCGGCTGCGCGCGGCCGGGATCGACGTCACGAGCAGCGTGCTGCCCGGCGCCGCGAACTGGCCCAAGGCCCTGTACGACCCCGAGCCCTCGGGCTGCAAGGCATGCGAGGCCAGCGTGCAGCAGCATTTCCGCGAATTTTTCAGTGCCACCACGCCGCCTCCGGTAGCACTCAAGCCCAGCTAGGTGGGCCGGTCGCGGCAGCCTGGCTGACGACGCGACGCCACCCCTCGGCCCACCGGTAACCCCGGTCGTTTTCGAATTCCGCCTCCTGGTGCCACAAGCACCGGGAAGGCCTGTTGCATCCCAAAAAGTCATCGAGAAGGACGAATCATCATGTCGAACAACAATCAAAAACTGTCTTCCGTCGCCCGCAAGGGCCTGTGGCCGGCCGTGACCGGCCTCACCGCAGTGCTGGCCGTGGCCGCCGGGGTGCTGGGCATGCACAGCTTCAAGGCCGAGGCCACGGCGCCCGCCGCGGCGCAGCAGGGCACGCCGGTGTCGGTGGCGGCCGTGGCGTCGAGCGAGATCAACGCCTGGGACGAGTTCTCGGGCCGGCTCGAGGCGGTGCAGCGGGTGGACGTGCGTTCCCGCGTGGCGGGCGCCGTGCAGGCGGTGCACTTTCGCGAAGGCGCGCTGGTGAAGCAGGGCGACCTGCTGATCACCATCGACCCCGCACCGTATGCCGCCGAAGTGGAGCGTGCCGAAGCGCAGGTGGCATCGGCACAGGCCCGCCAGGCGTTCAGCCGCAGCGAGCAGGAACGCGCCAAGCGCCTGTGGGACCAGCAAGCCATCGCCCAGCGCGAATATGACGAGCGCGTGAACGCCAGCCGCGAGGCCGACGCCAACCTGCGCGCCTCGCAAGCGTCGCTGCAGTCGGCGCGCCTGAACCTGGGCTACACGCAGGTGCGTGCGCCGGTGTCGGGCCGCATCGGCAAGCTCGAGGTGACCGTGGGCAACCTGGTGGCCGCCGGCCCCGGCGCGCCGGTGCTGACCACGCTGGTGTCGGTGAGCCCGATCTACGCGAGCTTCGATGCCGACGAGCAGGTGATCACGCGGGCCCTGAAGGACTTGCCGAGCGGCTCCAGCGCCCGCGGCCAGATCGAGAGCATTCCCGTACAGATGGGCACCGCCGGCGTCGACGGCACGCCCTTCCTGGGCAAGCTGCAGCTGATCGACAACCAGGTCGATGCCCGCAGCGGCACGGTGCGCGTGCGTGCCTCCTTCGACAACAAGGACGGCGCGCTCATCCCCGGCCAGTTCGCCCGCATTCGCATGGGCCAGGCACGCAGCGACTCCGCGCTGCTGGTGAGCGAACGCGCCATCGGCACCGACCAGAACAAGAAGTTCGTGCTGGTCGTTGGCGACGACAACAAGGCGATGTATCGCGAAGTGACGCTCGGCGCGTCGATCAACGGGCTGCGTGTCGTGAGCAAGGGCCTGAAGGCCGGCGATCGCGTGGTGGTCAACGGCCTGCAGCACATCCGCCCCGGCGCGCTGGTGGTGCCGCAGACCGTGACGATGGACGCCAAGGCCGATACCAAGCAACAACAACCGGAACGCGTGGCCGAGGCCGCAAAGTCCTGATCACGGAGGGGAGCGCCCTGGCGCTCGCCGGAGAAACAACATGAATCTCTCTAAATTCTTCATCGACCGGCCGATCTTTGCCGGCGTGCTGTCGCTATTGATATTGATAGCCGGCCTGATCGCGCTGCGCGGGTTGCCGATTTCGGAATACCCGGAAGTCGCACCGCCCTCCGTGGTGGTGCGCGCCCAGTACCCGGGCGCCAACCCGAAGGTGATTGCCGAAACCGTTGCCACCCCGCTCGAAGAGCAAATCAACGGCGTCGAAGGCATGCTCTACATGGGCAGCCAGGCGACCACCGACGGCGTGCTCACGCTCACCGTCACCTTCCGCCTCGGCACCGATCCCGACAAGGCACAGCAGCTCGTGCAGAACCGCGTCTCGCAAGCCGAGCCGCGCCTGCCGGAGGAAGTGCGCCGCCTCGGCATCACGACCGTCAAGAGCGCGCCCGACCTGACGATGGTGGTCCACCTCGTTTCGCCGAACGACCGCTACGACATCAACTACCTGCGCAACTACGCGGTGCTGAACGTGAAGGACCCGCTCGCGCGCATCGAAGGCGTGGGCCAGGTGCAGATCTTCGGCGGCGGCGACTACTCGATGCGCGTCTGGCTCGACCCGCAGAAGGTCGCGCAGCGCGGCCTCTCGGCAAGTGACGTGGTGGCCGCCATCCGCGGCCAGAACGTGCAGGCCGCGGCCGGCGTGGTCGGCGCTTCGCCGGGCCTCTCGGGCGTGGACATGCAGCTCTCGATCAATGCGCAAGGGCGCCTGCAGAGCGAAGAAGAGTTCGGCGACATCATCGTGAAGAGCGGCACCGACGGCGCCGTGACCCGCCTGCGCGACATCGGCCGCCTCGAGATGGGCGCCGCCGACTATTCGCTGCGTTCGCTCTTGAACAACGACCCGGCCGTCGGCATGGGCGTGTTCCAGGCGCCGGGCTCCAACGCGCTCGACATCTCGTCCAACGTTCGCAAGACGATGGCCGAGCTCAACAAGAACATGCCGGAAGGGCTGGAATACCGCATCGCGTACGACCCGACGCAGTTCGTGCGCGCGTCCATCGAGTCGGTGATCCACACGCTGCTCGAAGCCATCATGCTGGTGGTGCTGGTCGTGATCCTGTTCCTGCAGACCTGGCGCGCGTCGATCATTCCTTTGCTGGCCGTGCCGGTGTCGGTGATCGGTACCTTCGCGGTGCTGCACATCCTCGGTTTCTCGATCAATGCGCTGAGTCTCTTCGGGCTGGTGCTGGCCATCGGCATCGTGGTGGACGACGCCATCGTGGTGGTGGAAAACGTCGAGCGCAACATCGAGGCGGGGCTCACGCCGCGTGAAGCCACTTACCGTGCGATGCGCGAAGTGTCCGGGCCCATCATCGCGATCGCGCTGGTGCTGGTGGCCGTGTTCGTGCCGCTGGCTTTCATCAGCGGCCTCACCGGCCAGTTCTACCGCCAGTTCGCGGTGACCATCGCGATCTCGACGGTGATCTCGGCCATCAACTCGCTCACGCTGTCGCCCGCGCTCGCCGCCTTGCTCCTGCGCAGCCACGATGCTCCCAAGGACGCGCTGACGCGCGGCATGGACAAGGCCTTCGGCTGGCTGTTCCGCGGCTTCAACAAGCTCTTCAGCCGCGGTTCGGAAGCCTACAGCGGCGGCGTCAAGAGCGTGATCTCGCGCAAGACGCTGATGCTGGTGATCTACCTCGCGCTGATCGGCGTGACCTTCGGCCTCTTCAAGGCGGTGCCGAGCGGCTTCGTGCCGGCGCAGGACAAGCAATACCTGATCGGTTTTGCCCAACTGCCCGACGGCGCCACGCTCGACCGCACCGACAACGTGATCCAGCGCATGGGCGAGATCATGAAGAAGAACCCGAACGTGGAAGACGCCATCGCCTTCCCGGGCCTGTCGATCAACGGCTTCACCAACAGCTCGAACTCGGGCATCGTGTTTGCCACGCTCAAGCCCTTCGACCAGCGCAAGCGCGCCGACCAGAGCGGCGGTGCGGTGGCCGGGCAGCTCAACGGCGCCTTCGCCAGCATCCAGGATGCGTTCATCGTGATGTTCCCGCCGCCGCCGGTGGCGGGCCTGGGCACCACGGGCGGCTTCAAGCTGCAGATCGAAGACCGCGCCTCGGTCGGCTACGACCAGATGGATGCGGCGGTGAAGGCCTTCATGGCCAAGGCATATGCCGCCCCCGAGCTCACGGGCATGTTCACGAGCTGGCAGGTCAACGTGCCGCAGCTGTATGCGGACATCGACCGCACCAAGGCGCGCCAGCTCGGCGTGCCGGTGACGGACATCTTCGACACCATGCAGATCTACCTCGGCAGCCTGTATGCGAACGACTTCAACAAGTTCGGCCGCACGTACAGCGTGCGCGTCCAGGCCGATGCGCCTTACCGCGCCCGGGCCGAAGACGTAGGCATGCTGAAGGTGCGCTCCACCTCGGGCGAGATGGTGCCGCTGGCCGCGCTGATGAAGGTCAACTCGACCTTCGGCCCGGAACGCGCCATGCGCTACAACGGCTACCTTGCGGCCGACATCAACGGCGGCCCCGCTCCCGGCTATTCGTCGGGCCAGGCGCAGGACGCGATCGCCAAGATCGCGGCCGAGACGCTGCCCAAGGGCGTGAGCTTCGAGTGGACCGAGCTGACCTATCAGGAAATCCTGGCCGGCAACTCCGCCTTCCTGGTGTTCCCGCTGGCCATCCTGCTGGTGTTCCTGGTGCTTGCCGCGCAGTACGAAAGCCTGACGCTGCCGATCGCCATCATCCTGATCGTGCCCATGGGCATCCTGGCCGCGATGACGGGCGTATGGATATCGGGGGGTGACAACAACGTCTTCACGCAGATCGGGTTGATCGTGCTGGTGGGGCTGAGTGCGAAGAACGCGATCCTGATCGTGGAGTTCGCACGGGAGCTCGAGTTCGCCGGACGCACGCCCATCCAGGCCGCGATCGAAGCCAGCCGCCTGCGCCTGCGCCCCATCCTGATGACCTCGCTGGCCTTCGTGATGGGTGTGCTGCCCCTCGTGCTGTCGACCGGCGCGGGCTCGGAGATGCGCAAGGCGATGGGCGTGGCGGTGTTCGCCGGGATGATCGGCGTGACGGCCTTCGGCCTGTTCCTGACGCCGGTGTTCTATGTGCTGATGCGCCGTCTCGCGGGCAACCGCGCACTCAAGCTGCACGGCGACGTGCCGCACGGGGAAGACTTCGTCTCGGCGGCCCATCCGGCCGCGCCGTCCCACGGTGGTTCCGGCGGTGGCGGGCTTCATCCGGTGCCGGCCTCGCCGCGTCCTTCGCACGAGTCGCATGACTGATCGCACGGTCGATCGAGAAGAAAGTTCATCATCATGAAATTCGCATTTCAACCATGGGCCCGTACCGCCTTGCTGCCGCTGGTGGCGGCCCTGGCGCTGGCCGGCTGCGCAACGGTGCCCTCGGGCGTGCCCGAGATCCAGACCACCGCCCAGTTCAAGGAACAGGGCGCCGCGCCGCCGGCCGGCTGGACGCGTGCCGTGCCTTCCGAGGCACAGGCGCGCGGCGCCTGGTGGCTGGCGTTCAACGACCCGGTGCTCAATGCGCTGGTCGAGAAGGCCGACGTCAACAACAACAACATCCAGGCCGCCGCGGCCCGGCTGGCCGAGGCTCGCGCCCTGGCACGCAGCACCAACGCCGACCGCATGCCGCAGATCGGCCTCGGCGCAGGTGCCAACCGCGGCGCGGGGCTCGACAAGTCCACGGCCAGCACCCGGCCGGCCACCATGACCAACATCGGCGCCACGTTCTCGTACGAGCTCGACCTGTTCGGCCGCCTCTCGGGCGCGAGCAATGCGGCCAAGCTCGATGCGGCGGGCCGCGAAGGGCTGCTGCAGAGCACGCGCCTCGCGGTGCAGGCCGAGGTGGCCCAGACCTACCTGCAGCTTCGCGCGCTCGACGCCGAGCGTGCGCTGGTGCGAGAGCAGGTCGAGGCTTACCGCGACACGCTGCGCCTGACGCAGCGCCGCCAGCAGGCCGGCGACATCGCCGAGCTCGACGTGGCGCGCGTGCAGACCGAGGTGTCGTCCACCGAGTCGGACGCGCTCGCGCTCGACCGGCAGCGCGCCCAGGTCGAGCATGCGCTCGCGGTGCTGGTGGGCGATTCGGCCTCCAGCTTCGGCCTGCGGACCGACGACTGGGCCACCGCGCTGCCGTCCGTTCCGCCCGGCGTGCCGGCCACGGTGCTCACGCGCCGCCCGGACGTGTCGGCCGCGCAGAACGCGGTGCTTGCGGCGCAGGCCCGGGTGGGCGTGGCACAGGCGGCGTGGTTTCCGGACATTTCGTTGACGGGTGCGGCCGGCTATGCATCGCCGGAGATCGGCGACCTGTTCAAGTGGTCGGCCCGTTCATGGGGCGTGGGTGCGCTGCTCTCGCTGCCGATCTTCGACGGCGGCCGCCGCGAAGCCGGCGTGCAGGGCGCCAATGCACAGCTCGACGGCGCGCTCGCGAACTACCGCAACCAGGTGCTGGTGGCGTTCCAGGAGGTCGAAGACCAGCTGTCCGCCATCCGCATCCTGCAAGACCAGTCGACCGTGCAGGCGCAGGCCGTCACGTCGGCCCAGCGCGCGACCAGTTTGTCCGACACGCGCTACCGCAATGGCTACATCAGCCAGCTCGACCTGCTCGATGCACGGCGCAGCGAACTGCGCAACCGGCGCCAGGCGCTGCAGGTGAAGTCGGCGCAGTACCAGGCGGCCGTCGGCCTGATCCGCGCCATCGGCGGCGGCTGGGAAGTGCCGCCCGCTACGGCGCAGGCCCAGCCCCAGCCCGGCGGGGTGGGCGCGGTACACACCGCGGCACGCTGAAACACCAAAGGGGCGCAAGCCCCTTTTTCTTTGCCGCTTCGCGCTGCGGGAACGGCGTGCGGCGACAACGGACAATAGCCGCATGACAACCCGATGCGTGATGGTTCTCGGCACGACCAGTGGCGCCGGCAAGAGCTGGCTGGTGACCGCGCTGTGCCGCTGGTATGCGCGGCAGGGCCTGAAGGTGGCGCCTTTCAAGGCGCAGAACATGAGCAACAACGCCCGCGTGGTCGACGGCGGCGAGATCGGCAGCGCGCAATATTTCCAGGCGCTGGCGGCGCGCGCCGTGCCCGGCGTGCGCATGAACCCGCTGCTGCTCAAGCCCGAGCGCGACACCCATAGCCAGGTGGTGCTGATGGGGCAGGTGAGCGCGGAGCTCACGGCCATGCCCTGGCGCGGGCGCAGCGAGCGCGTCTGGCCGCAGATCGCAGAGGCATTCGATTCACTGCGCGCCGAGAACGACGTGGTGGTGATCGAGGGCGCGGGCTCGCCGGCCGAGATCAACCTGATGGCGAGCGACATCGTCAACCTGCGGGTCGCCCGCCATGCCGCCGCCCGCTGCCTGCTGGTGACCGACATCGACCGCGGCGGCGCCTTCGCGCATCTCTACGGCACTTGGGCGCTGATGCCCGAGAGCGACCGTGCGCTGCTGCGTGGCTTCGTGCTCAACAAGTTCCGCGGCGATGCCTCGCTGCTGGCGCCCGCGCCGCAGCAGCTGCAGGCGCTGACCGGCATCGCCACCGTCGCGACGCTGCCGATGTGGTGGCAGCACGGCCTGCCCGAGGAGGATGGCGTGTTCGACGACCGGAGCCATGCAAGCGGCGCCGTCACGCGCACCGTGGCCGTGGTGGCGTATCCGCGCATCAGCAATCTCGACGAGTTCCAGCCGCTCAAGAACGTGCCCGGTGTCCGCCTGGTCTGGGCGCGCACGCCGGCGGACGTGGCCGGCGCCGACTGGATCGTGCTGCCCGGTTCCAAGCACACCAGCGGCGATCTCGCCTGGCTGCGCGCGCAGGGCCTGGACCGCGCCATTGCCGCACACGCGGCCGGCGGCGGTGCCGTGCTGGGCGTCTGCGGCGGCTTGCAGATGCTGGGCGAGGCGCTGGTCGACCCGCACGGCATCGACGGCAACGCGCCCGGCCTGGGCCTGCTGCCGCTGGTGACCGTGTTCGAGCGCGAGAAGACCGTGCGCCACCGGTCCGCCAGCTTTGGCGAGTTGAGCGGGCCATGGGCTTCGCTTTCGAACGTGCCGGTGGCCGGCTACGAGATTCACCACGGCCACACCGCGATCCACCCGCAGATGGCGCAGGACGGCCATGCCGTGATGCCCGAGGGGCTGGCCTGGCAGAACGCGCGCGGCAATGTGCTGGGCCTTTACCTGCACGGCCTGTTCGAGAATGCGGTCGCGCTGCACGCGCTCTTCGGCGCGGCGGCACCTACGCTCGATGCCACCTTCGACGGTTTGGCCGATTTCATAGACACCCACTTCGAGTCCGGCGTATTGCAGGGCCTGATCGCATGACCGACAACAACCACAACCACACCATTCCCTCCATCGCCGACATCCACGACGACGCCCTGGCGGCGCGTCTGCAAAGCGCGATCGACAACAAGACCAAGCCGCTCGGCGCGCTGGGCCGGCTCGAGAGCCTGGCCTTGCGGCTCGGCCTCGTCCTGGGCAGCGAAACGCCGGCGCTCGAAGCGCCCCAGATGCTGGTCTGCGCGGGCGACCACGGGCTGGCGGCGCGCGGCGTCTCGGCATTCCCGAGCGACGTGACCTGGCAGATGGTCGAGAACTTCCTGGCCGGCGGCGCGGCCGTGAGCGTGCTGGCGCGCCAGCATGG
>Ga0075365_10001428_pt1 | contig 10802 bp, 8 predicted proteins | sample EndMetdeltDD1765_FD_71387 | JGI IMG/M metagenome (GOLD analysis project Ga0075365, IMG submission 71387) | Populus endosphere microbial communities from Tennessee, USA - Endosphere MetaG P. deltoides DD176-5 | ecosystem: Host-associated > Plants > Roots > Endosphere | place: USA: Tennessee... | reverse complement strand
GATCAGCGCCTGCGCCTGCACGGCCACCTGCTCCGGTGTGCCCGAGAAGCTGAATCTGTCGAGCAGGTCGTCCGGGACGAGCGCGCCCGCGGCTTCGTGGTCTCCGGCGGCGAGTTTGGCGCGCACGCCTGTCATGAGGTCGGCGGGCACCTCGACGGTCGGGTCGAGTTCGGCGACCGCATCCAGATACATGGCCACCGCGCGGCGAGCCGCCGCGCGCGCCGCCGCGCCGTCTGCGTCCACGACCGTGACCGCGCCGAACACGAGCCGGATGTCGGAGGCCGAGCGCCCCGCCTTCTCCGCGCCTCGGGCGAGCCGCGCGCGCATGACCGGGACGAGATCAGGATTCGCTGTTCCCCCGACTTTCAGCTCGTCAGCGATGCGCCCTGCAAGCGCGACCCCCAGGGGACCCCACGCACCGATCAGCAGCGGTGGGCGAGTGCGCCGGACGGGATATCTGAGCGTGACGCCCGCTGCGAGCGGGAAGAAGTCCCCCTCGAAACCGGTGCCGCCGCCCTCGAGGAGCGCGTAGATGTGGCCGGCCGCTTCGCGTAGATGTGCGACAGGCTTCGGCTGGCTCACGCCGATCGCGTCGAGCCACGTGCCCTTCACCAGTCCGAGGTACGCACGTCCGTCGCTCGTGGCATCCAGCAGCGCGAGTTGCCCGGCGATCTCGTACGGATGAAGCGTGAACGGGTTCCATCCCGCCGCGCCGAGTCGCACCTTTTCGGTGGCGGACGCGATTTCCAGAAGCGCCCCGATGGGCGGCTGGAACATCAGGTCGCTGAACACGCTGATCACATCGATGCCGTTCGCCTCGGCCAGCACGGCAAGCTCGGCGTATCGCCCCGGCGGCTTGTCTCCCTGCAGCCCGAGGCCGATCTCGACGCCCAGACGCTGGGCCATGGTCTCGCCGATCATGTGAGGTCCGTGGAGCGCATCGATCGCTTTTCTTCGCGCTCGATGCGCATGATCAGTCGCTCGTCGGGGTCGGGGCATGCGACGAACTGGTCCTTCTCGAGCCAGTCGCCCGGAGGCAGATCGCGCTGCTTGGCCGGAATCATCGGGAGCACGGCCTGGATCGCGTAGAGGCAGAAGTGCCCGGGGGTCGACAGCTGACTGGACTGCGTGACGGTGAAGCAATCACCGACCGCCATGCCGCAGACAGAGCGCCCCTCGATGCGGTCGACGACCACCCGGATGTCGTAGAGCGCCATGTCGTCCTCCGTGACGCTCATACCCGCGCGACCTCGTCCCGATCGGCTTTGTCCTGGGGGTCACGGTCCTGGGCGTGGTGGTGCACGATGCGCCATCCGTCATCGTCGCGACGGAGCACATCGGTGATGCGGGCAAGGCCCGCGTAGGCCGCGTCCGCCGTCGAGATGCGCAGCAGATACGCTACGATCGCCGTGTCGCCCCAGACATCGATGCGTCGCGGATCGACCTGGATCTCGTTCACGACCGGACGGTGCCCGCCGGCGCCGCGCTGATCACGGAACTCGTCGAGCTCGGCGCGGCTGTACATGCGCGGTAGCCCGCTCTCCCATGTGGTGGTCTCGCTGTGCAGATGCGAGTCGAAGCGCTCGCGATCGTCTGCGATGAACGCGTCGTACATGTCGCGAATCGCCGCCATGACTTCGCCCTCGACGGTGGATGTGGTGCCCTCAGCGCTCACGCCGTTACCCTTTCGTCATCTCGGACGACATTGCCGTCCTGCATCACCCATCGAATTCCCCGCAGCGCACCGGTGTCGGTAAGCGGGTCGCCGCCCATCGCGACCAGGTCGGCACGCTTGCCGACCGTGATACTGCCGACCTGGTCCTCCACGCCGAGCCATGCGGCCGGCGTGATGGTCGCCGCCCGCAGGGCTCCGGCCGGTCCGAGCCCCTGTTCGCTCATGTGCTCCATCTCGCGCACGATCGCCGTCGTGCCCTCGAAGTACCAGAACGGGGGCATGTCGCTGCCGACCATGATCGGGACACCGGCATCCAGCGCCATCCGGAACGATTCGAGGTGACGCGGGCCCGCATTCAGCGACCGCTCCTGCATCCACTCGGGCACCCCGAGCTCGTCGAAGAAGGCCTTGCAGCGTGTGACGATCAGCGTCGGAACGAGATGCGTGCCGGCGGCGGCCATCATGCGAGCCGTCTGGGGGCTGAGCTCGTAGCCATGCTCGACGCAGTCCAATCCCATCTGGACGGCCCTCTCGATGACCGCGGCCGGGCCGGCGTGAGCGGTCACGCGGCGGCCCCATGCGTGGGCCGTGTCGATCACGGCGGCCATCTCGGCGTCGCTGAGCTGCGGAGTGTCGATGGATTCGTGCTCGCCCGCGATGCCGCCGGAGATCATGACTTTGATCAGGTCAGCACCTGCCTTGACCTGCGTGCGGACGCCGCGGGTGAACTCGTCGACTCCGTCGCACTCCAGGGTGTCGCCGTTGGCGTGGCCATGACCCCCGGTGCACACCAGCGCCTGGCCTGCCGTGAACATCCGCGGTCCCGCGACCTCTCCTCGAGAGATCGCGGTGCGCAGCGCGAAGTCGGCGTGGTCGCGCTCGGCGACGCACCGGACCGTGGTGATTCCCGCATGGAGCGCTCGGCGCGCGCCGTCGGCCATGTAGAGCGCGATGCCTGCCCCGTCCAGCTCCCGCATGTCGGCGCCGCGGCTGCCGGGTAGCGCGAGCGAGAAGTGCGTGTGCATGTTGATCAGTCCCGGCACAAGCGATGCGCCGCCCATCGATCGCTCGGTCGCGCCGGTCGCGGCGGCACGCACCTCATCGGCCGGCCCGACCGCCGCGATGATCCCGTCGAGCACCCAGACGGCGCCCTCGGCGCTCGATCCGGCCTCGACGTCGACGATGCGCGCGTCGGTGAGGAGAATGCTGCGCGGCGTCGCCGCCGCGGTCGCGATGTGGCTCAGGCCTGCCGGGTCATGCATCGGAGTCCAGCCCATACACGTCACGCGCCGCACGTTCGGAGATGAATCCCTCTACGAGGTCGCGACGCACCGCGGCGGGATCGCGGCGTGCAGCCTCTCCGTGACCGCCGCCGCCGGCGCTTTCAATGCGAACGAGGTCTCCTGGATGCACGGTGGTGCGCTTGGTGCTCACGCGCTGCTCGCGATCGGTCCCGGGGAAGAGGATCACCTGGTTCGGATCGGGCTCCTGCCCGCCGTTCAGCGCCCAGGGCCGGGACTTGGTCTTCTTGATCACCGTGAGCAGCTCGCCTGCCGAGACGAAGCGGATGTCGCGGGTGATGCCGTTCCCCCCGCGGAATCGGCCAGCGCCGCCCGAGTCGGGACGGATTTCCACGCGTTCGAACCGCATGCCGCTGCGCGCCTCCAGCACTTCGAGCGGGGTGTTGCGCACCGTCGACTCGGAGAGGTGGATCGTCGCGTCCAGGCCGTCGTGATCGACGCTCGCGCCCCAGCCGATCGGATCGTTGTTGCTGATCGCGTAGAACTCGCCCGTATCGGGATGCGAGCCGACCATCATGAATCCGGGGACGTCGCCACCCGAGCTCGCGGCGAGCAGTTCGGGCATGCCCTGCGCGAGCGCCTTGTAGATGAGTTCGAGGGCGACGATTCCGGTCCACAGCGTGAACGTGGGCGCGGGATAGACCGCGTGGAAGAGCGAGCCCGGCTCGGCGAGCACCGTGAGTGGCACCGTGGTTCCGGAGTTGCTCGGGTCGTCACGCGCCGTGAGGTTCTTCAGCACCACCTTGCCGAGCGCGATCGTCGCGCCAAACGGCATGTTGACCGGCCCGCGCACCGCCGGCGATGAACCGGCGAAGTCGATGGTGAGCTCACCGCCCGCGTTCGTGACGGTCACCTTCATCGGGATCGGGTCGTCGCTGATGCCGTCGTCGTCGAGGATGTCCTCGGCGCTCCAGGTACCCTGCGGAAGCGCCAGCAGCGCCTCGCGGGTGCGCTGCTCGCTCGCGACGCGCACGGCGGCGATCGCTTCGGTGACGACATCGGGGCCGAACTTCTCGAGGATCTCCGCGAAGCGCCGCTCGCCCGTGCGCAGGCACGCGATCTGAGCGTTCAGATCGCCGAGCACAAGTTCGGGCATTCTCGAGTTGAAGCGGATCAGCTCGAGAATGTCGTGCACGGGCTCGCCACGACTCCACACCTTCGTCCCCGGGAAGAGCAGGCCCTCCTGATGGACGTCGGTCGAGTCCAGCACGTACCCGGCGTCTTTCGCACCGAGGTCCATCCAGTGCGCGCGCACGCAGACGAAGCCGATGAGCCGCTCCTCGTCCGGCATGAACACCGGCGCGAACAGTGTGGCGTCGTACGCGTGAGCGGCGTTCCAGTACGGGTAGTTCAGCAGCACGACATCGCCGCGATGGAGGTTCTCGCGTCCGACGTACTCGATGCCCTTCGCGACCGAGAAGTCGTTCGCGCCGAGGAAGAAGGTGAGTCCCGTGGCCTCGGCGATCAGTTCCGCATCCGCATCGTAGATGGAGATGCCGAAGTCGAGGACCTCGTAGATCACGGGGTTGAAGGCTGTGCGGATCAGCGTTGTGCGCATCTCCTCGGCCGCGGCGAGAAGATACGACCGCACGACCTCGACGGTCGCGCCATCCAGTGCAGGCGTGTTCACGATTCCTCCGGGGTGATGAGCAGGTAGCCGTGGTCTTCGACGGTCACGCGCTGGCCGCTGTGCACGACGGTCGTCGAGGTGCCCTCATCGACGAGCGCGGGGCCGGCGAACGAGTGACCCGGTTGCAGACGCGATCTGTCATAGACGGCGAAATCCGCGAGCGTGCGGGAGCCGAAGTCGAAGGCGGACCGTGTCTTGACGAACGCGGCAGAAGGGTCGGGTCCGACGCGTTCCGAGGTATGGAGCTGCGGGCGCGCAGTACGCCCGATCCCGCGTACCCGCAGGGTGAGGATCTGGACCTCGTTGGCGAGTGCGTGCCCATACCGAAGGCGGTGAAGATCGTCGAACGCGGCGCGCACGGCTGCGGTATCGATCGCGCCCCCGCCCACGGTGACGGCGAGCGCGTGCTCCTGCCCGAGGTAGCGCAGCTCCAGCTGCCTTTCGAGCTCGGCGTCCGCTGGGGCGATGCCCTGTTCGGTCAGCGACTCGAGGGCGAGCCCGCCGACGCGGTCGAGATCCTGTGCAAGCGAGAAGGCGTCCGCACGGTCGAGGATTTCGATGCGCGTGCGCGAGAAGTCGGTCACGACGTCGGCGCTGAGCATCCCCCACGCACTGAAGCCGCTCGGAGCGAACGGCACGATGACCTCGGCGACGCCCATTTCGCGCGCCAGCAGGGGTGCGACCAGGGGTCCGGCGCCGCCGAAGGCGAGCAGCGAGAAGGCGCGCGGGTCGTGGCCTCGCTCGACCGTGATCTGCCGTACAGCACCGACCGTCTTGGCCAGCATGACATCGAAGATTCCGGCGGCTGCAGCCGTCACGCTCAGTCCCAGAGGTTCGGCGATCTCGGTGCGGATCGCCTCGATCGCCTCCGCATCGTGAAGACGCATCGTGCCGGAGAGGAAGCTCTCCGGGTCGACGTAGCCGAGGGCCACCGAGGCGTCTGTGACGGTGGGCTCCGTGCCGCCCCGGCCGTAGGCGACGGGGCCCGGGACTGCCGACGCGCTGCGCGGGCCGACCTTGAGGAATCCGCGCTCCACGGCGGCGATCGAACCGCCGCCCGCGCCGATAGTGCGGATGTCGTAGGCCGGGATGAGCAGGGGGAAGTGCTCGAGTTCCGCTTCGTGGGTGACGACGGCGTACCCACCGTCGATGACACATGCGTCCAGGGAGGTGCCGCCGATGTCGAATGTGAGCACCTTGTCGCGCTCGAGCGTTGAGGCGATGTACTCACCACCCACGATGCCGCCTGCGGGACCGGACAAAACGGTGGGGGTAGGGCTCAGTTTGGCGGTCGCGGAGGTCATCGAGCCGCCACCTGATCGCATGATGAGGAACTGGGAGTCGAAGCCTCGCTCCGACAGACCACGCTCGAGCTCGTCCACGTACCGCTCGAAGATGGGGCGGATGTACGCCTCCAGCACGGTCGTCGACGTGCGCTCGTACTCGCGGTGCTCCTGCACGATGTCGGTCGACACGCTGACCTTGACGTCCGGGTACCACTCGCGCAGCAGCTGCGCGGCACGCTGTTCGCTCGCCGGGTTGCGGTAGGAGTGCACGAAGCACACGGCGATCGAGATTACGTCGTTGTCTTCGACGAGGTGCCGCGCGATCTCTCGCAGTTCGTCTTCGTTGAGCGGTGTGACAACGCGGCCGAGGTGGTCAAGACGTCCGGCGACGCCCGCGGTGTCCCTGCGCTGCACGAGGCTCGCAGGGCGCTGGTACTGGAAGTCGTACATCCGATCGTCCGGGACATTCCCGCGGCCGATGAGGAAGATGTCGCGGAGACCCGCGTTCGTGATGATGCCGGTCACCCCGCCGCGGCGTTCCAGCACCGCGTTCAGCCCGAGGGTCGTGCCATGGATGAACAGCTCCGCCTGCGAGAGGTCGGTCCCGAGGTCCTCGATCGCGGCGAGCACGCCCTTCCAGGGCTCCGCGGGGGTGGTGGACGCCTTGCAGAAGCGAACGACGCCGGTGCGCTGATCGAGCTCCATCGCGTCGACGAACGTGCCTCCGATGTCGACTGCAAGACGGTACGGGCGCTCGGTCACGAGGTTTCCTCCGGAGTATTTCGATGCTTCTTCACAGAATTTTAGTAACACTTAAACTCTATGTGCGCATTGTGTCCAGTGTTTTTCTCTGATGTTACGAACTCGCTACTCGGCAAGCAGCGCGGCGGCAGCGCGTCCCGCACGAACGGCCGTCACAGCGCCGGCCAGTGTCGAGTTGGCGACGAGTGCGGTCGGGACCACGGCGTTGCCTGCGACCAGCACACCGTGAACTCCCCAGACGCGCCCCTCGGGGTCGCACACGCTCGTCCCGTCGCCCTCGAGTCCGAGTCGCGCGGTCCCGGTGTAGTGCAGCGACGACCCGGCGGGCAGCAGCGTCGGGGGCTGCTGGGGATCGAAGTCGCCGAGACGCGCGGCGAGCCGCGCCTGGTCCTCGCGCGCGCGCTCGATGAGAGCCAGGTCTCGATCGCTGTAGCCGAAGTCGACCGTCATGCGCGGCATCCCGACCCGGTCGACGTCATCCTTGGAGAATCGGATGCGGTTGACGCGGCGCACGTCCGTCGGGACGTAAAAGGCGAGCGTTGCCGCGTATCCGTCCGGGCCGCCGTTCGCGCCCGCGACGGGGGCCTGCATGATCTGACCCTGGAAGGGCTGTGCGGCGTCACTGTGCGGCAGCCAGCTCGACGAAGTGAACCATTCTCCCGCGAGCGGCGAGGGAGGTGCGGCGACGCCCAGTCTGGCGACATCGACGAGCACGGTGCCGGCGAGGAAGGCATGTTCATTGAGGTAGCAACCCACGGCCTGGCCTCCGATCCCTGACGCGAAGAGCAGCTGGGGCGTGCGGAAGGTGTCTGCGCAGACGATCACCACGGCTGCGCGCACGGTCTCGGCATCCCCGCCGTCGATTCCCCTGAGGGCGGCGCCGATCGCGCGTCCGTCCTCGATCAGGACGCGTGTGACAAGGGTCGAGTGCTGCAGGGTGAACGATGCGTCGCCGCCGAACTCGATGGGCGGGAAGATGGCGCTCGGGCCGGTGCGGTGCATCCCGCCCGAGGCCCCAGGCTGGATCGCCACGGGCATGGCCTGCGGGTGACGGCCCGGTGCGCTTGCGCCGCCGAACACCTCGTCCACGACCTCGAGCACTGCCTCGCCAACGACATCGCGAGGGTAGGGATCCGCATGCACACGGAGCAAGTGCTGCGCAGTTCGCAGGTCGTCGTCCCACTCGGATCGCTCGATCGCCGAGGGAATCTCGGCGCCGTAGGGGGTCGGCGCGGCGCCGGCCCAGTGGACGCTCATTCCTCCGACGTTCCAGCCCACGGAGGCACCGGGCATCGCCGTCGTGTCATGACCGAAGTCGGCGAGCGGGTGCATGCCGGGGAACGGCGCGGCGGGCGCAGCGGCGCCGGCATCCGCGCCGCCCCGGACGTACTTCTCCTGATTGGCCGTGTCGGCCCGCGCCGCGAAGTCCCGCCGGGCATCGATGTCGGGGTTGTCATGGAGGTGGTGGCCGAGAGCGCCCATTGGCGATCCGGCATCCACCATGAGAATCCGGTGCGCCGGGTCGGCTGCGCGGATCTGCGCGGCGACGATCGCTCCCATGACTCCGGCACCGACGATCAGAGCATCAACATCCCGAATTGCCCGCGAGGCGGGCGCGAAATCGGTCGAGTCGTTCAACGGCGGGCTCCTTGTCGGCCGGGTGACAGCAGTTCCGGCCCCGGGTAGGCGATGGATGCCGCAGCCTTGCTTGTAACGTTTCGTCTAGTAGATCCCACTAAAGTTTCAATTTCGTTACACTAAACTCGGAGGTTTCCATGGCGTCCCACGACCACATCGCACTGAATCCCATCCAATGGAGCGCGACGCCCGACGGCTGGGTGGACGGCGCACTCGCACCTGATCTGGACATCGTCCTCGCGAGCGTCGCTGCAGCCGGATTCGCCTCGGTGCACGTGGAGCCTCGGCACGCTGCCATGGGGGAGGCCTTCGCCTCGAAAGTCCGTGCCCATGGGCTGACCGTCGGGCCGGGCATCGCCGGGAACGACTGGAGTGAAGACCCGGACGTGCTCCGCCGACGTATCGAAGAGACACGACGCATCGGCGGCCAGTACGCGGCGATCGGCGTCGAAGTGGTCTTCGTCGGCGCCAACATGGGACCTGAGCACCCCCGCGTGACGCATGCCGGCGTCGGGCACCTCTCCGACCCTCCGCGCCTGGCCAGGATGGTCGACATTCTGGGCGAGACCGCATCGGTCCTCACATCGGAGGGGGTCCGCCCCGCACTGCACCCGCACGTGGGCTCCTGGGTGGAGACCGAGGACGAGACGCGCGCTGTTCTGGACGGCGTGCCGGCGAATGTTCTGGCTTTCGGTCCTGACATCGGTCACCTCGCCTGGGCCGGCGCCGACCCCGTCGCGCTCATCGCCGAATACCGGGATCGCGTCGCCGGCATCCACCTGAAGGACTATCGCGCTGCGGTCGCCGCCGAATCGCGGCGCCAGCGACTGTCGTACCGTGAGGCCGTGATGAGAGGTATGTGGATCGAGCCGGGCCTCGGCGATGCCGACATCCCTGCACTGTTCGAGCTGTTTCGGGATGACCGGTCCGTCTGGTGGGTTGTCGAAGTCGACCAGCCCGATGCACCAACGGCGGAAGAGAGCATCATGCTGTGCGGGGAATGGCTGGCGAACGCGGTGGACAGGCGCGCCTGACACGCCTCCTCAGAAGTGGCGGGGCGTTACGACTGACACGACCACCGTCGTCTCGGTGCCGTCATTGAAGAAGGTGTGCGGCGCCGTCGATCGCAGGTAGAGGCTGTCCCCCGGACCCAGCCGATGCTCGGTCCCGTCGACCTCATAGATCAGCTCACCGCTCAGCACGTACGCAAATTCCTCACCCGGATGGGGGCTGGCCGCCTCGCGGGTGCCTCCCGGTTCGATGTACACCAGCATGGGCTCGAGGACAAGACCCGGAGCGCGCCCGGACAGCAGCTCGTAGTGGCGGCCGCCGGAGACGACCCGCCGCGGACGGTCGGCGGCGCGCGTCAGCGTGAACACCACGACGCCGTCGTCAGCGCCCTCGGGCTCGAGCGGCCGGTCCTCGAAGAGTGCGGCTAGCGAGACGCCGAGGGCATCGGCGACCGAGTGCAGGCTGGACAGCGCGATGGAGCTCAGGCCGCGCTCGACCTGCGAGAGGAAGCCGACCGAGAGCCCGCTGCGGTCGGCCACGACGCGCAACGAGAGCGACTGCTCTTTGCGGAGCGCGCGGATGCGAGCACCTACGCCTGCGGAGTCGTTAGGTAAGTCGATCCGCGTGCTCACATTCCGCCTCACTCTCGGGAGCTCGACGGTAGCCGAACCTTTCGCGCGCTGTCCGTGCGTGAACAAGCATTTTCGATCCTATCAAACACCAGTTCACGACTCGCGCGTTGCAAACCCCGGAATCGCGAAGGGACACCTGGGCCAACCAACCCAACGCTGCCGCGGGGGCCGGAACGACGGTGGTTGAGATGATGACGCCCGCCGCGAGCAGGATGCCCGCCACCGCGGCCCACAGAGGCCGCGCCGCGCGAGTGCGGCGCCGCCTCAGTGACTGCGGTGACGACCGCGGGGGTCGATATCGCCACGCCCTCGGTGACCAGGACCGCTCCACCGACGAGCGCGGGCAAGTCCGAGGACATCGCCTCGAGCACGGACCGACCCGGCGATGACGAGGCCGATCAGCGCCACCCGCAGGGGCCCCACCGCCCTATCGGCATAAGTTCGAAGGCAAAGGAACTTGAGCGCGAGCGCCTCGTTGCGGCGACGACCCGGGACTACGGTGGGGCAGATTCCCACCGAACATTTTCGAGCAGATCCGCGTGATTCCGGGGGTCCGGCGACCGTTGCATGGAGCCGAGATTGCCCAAAAAGCGCGAAATGGGTAAACGCCGTTTACTCACGGCGTTTCCGCCGTCAAGGCATGAAGACCCGCGGAAACACGCGGAAGAACGGGCCCTCGGAAGCACTCCACCAGACACGTTCTTTCTCATTTCCATTCAACGGAAGCAAGAAAGTTCCTCTGACCAAGGATTTATGGCGGTGACGGTGGGATTTGAACCCACGGTAGGGGGTTACCCTACACAACTTTTCGAGAGTTGCACCTTCGGCCGCTCGGACACGTCACCGCCGTAAAGCTTACGACACCCC
>Ga0075365_10001427_pt1 | contig 10803 bp, 12 predicted proteins | sample EndMetdeltDD1765_FD_71387 | JGI IMG/M metagenome (GOLD analysis project Ga0075365, IMG submission 71387) | Populus endosphere microbial communities from Tennessee, USA - Endosphere MetaG P. deltoides DD176-5 | ecosystem: Host-associated > Plants > Roots > Endosphere | place: USA: Tennessee... | reverse complement strand
GGGACACGCTCGGCCAAGGTGAGAATTCGGTAAGGAACGCCGGCGCGAGAGTGCCAGGATCACGCGATGCCGAGCGCGTCGTCGACAGAAGTCGAGCGGGAGTTGCTGCGCGGCCGGGTCGCCATCGTCACCGGGGTGTCCCGCCAGATCGGCATTGCCCGGGCCCTCGCCGATCGACTCCGCAGCCTCGGCGCGACAGTGCACGCCACGGGGTGGCCGGCACACGACGCGCAGATGCCGTGGGGCGCCGACCAATTGATGGTGGATGACACCGACCAGCGCGACCTCGCCGACCCGTCGCAACCGGCGCGGCTGATCGACGCCGTGATCGCCGAACACGGCCGGCTCGACATCGTGGTCGCCGTGCACGCGCGCAGTTCGACAGTCGACCTCGCCGCGACAACGGTCGATGAGCTCGACCAGTCATGGGCGGTCAACGTGCGCAGCGTCGTCCTGCTGGCACAGCGCTTCGCCCACCATCATGCGATGCAGCGGAACGGCGAGCACCAGAGCACTGGTCGGATGATCTGGTTCACCAGCGGCCAGCACCTGCAGCCGATGCCCAAGGAGATGCCGTACGCGATCACCAAGGGTGCACTCGAGGCGATGACACCGACGCTGGCCGCCGCGCTGAGCGAGGTCGGCATCGCGGCCAACTGCATCAACCCGGGGCCGGTCGACACCGGCTGGGCCGATCTCGCCACGCACACCAGCGTCGAGAAGATGTTCCCGAGCGGGCGGTGGGGCACGCCGGCTGATGTCGCCAACCTCGTCGAGTTCCTGGTCTCCGACAAGGGCGCATGGATCCGAGGCCAAGTGCTCAACTCAGAAGGCGGATTTCGGCGCACGTAGTGTGACCGGCATGAACCTGCTCGATGCGGAGATCGACCCGACCGACGCCGGCTTCGATCCCACGCGGCTGGAGCGGATCGATCGCCACTTCGAACGGTACGTCGTCGACGGCCGCCTCGTCAGCTGGCAGCTGGCCCTCACTCGCGGTGGCAAGCTCGTCCACTCGTCCGGCCGCGGCGTGCGCGATCGCGAGACGGGGGAACCACTGACGCCTGACACGATCTGGCGGATCTACTCGATGACGAAGCCGATCACGTCGGTTGCGGCGATGATGCTGTGGGAGGAGGGCTTGTTCGAGCTCAAGGACCCCGTCAGCCACTTCCTGCCCGAGTTCACCGATCAACAGGTGTGGCGCAGCGGCTCGACGACCAACCCGCGGCTCGAACCGCTTCACGATCCGATGGCGATCTGGCACCTGCTCACCCACACCTCGGGCTTGACCTACGGGTTCATGAACGCCCATCCCGTCGACGAGATGTATCGCAAGGCCGGCTTCGACTTCAGCGCGCCCGAGGACTTGGACCTCGCGGGTATCAGCGAGCAGATCGCAGGACTGCCACTCCTGTTCCAACCGGGCACGGAGTGGAACTACTCGATGTCGATCGACATCCTCGGCCGCATCGTCGAAGTGTTGAGCGGGCAGTCGCTCGGGGACTTCCTCCGCTCCCGGATCTTCGAACCGCTCGGCATGGACGACACGGGGTTCTTCGTACCCGAGGACCAAGCCGGTCGGCTGGCCACGCTCTACACGCCACATCCGACGACGGGCGAGGCGATGCCGCTGAACGCCCTCGGGCACATGGCGCTGCGTACGCCGTCGGCGCATCTCGGCGGTGGCGGGCTGGTGTCGACGATGTCCGACTACCTGCGGTTCGCGGAGATGTTGCGCTGTGGGGGCACGGCCGGCGAAGTGCGGCTGCTATCGCCGCGCACCATTCGCTACATGACCAAGAACCACCTTCCTGGCGGCGTCGACCTCGCCGAGTTCGGCCGGCCGCTGTTCGCGGAGACGACCTTCGACGGGGTCGGGTTCGGGCTGCTCGGATCTGTCACGATCGACCCGGTCAAGACCAAGGTGCCGGGCTCCGTCGGCGACTTCGGCTGGGGCGGCGCCGCGAGCACGTTCTTCTGGGTCGACCCGGTCGAGGACCTCACGTGCGTGTTCATGACCCAGCTGCTGCCGTCGCAGACCCATCCGATCCGCAGCCAGTTGAAGCAACTCGTCCACCAGGCGATCGTCGACTGATGGGTGCCGAACCGATGCGGCCCGTCGCGCTCGAGAACGGTCCCGTCGCGATCGTCGGCGCGCTCGACTTCGACCGCTCGCCGACCGGCATCAGCCCGCGTCGGCTCCCGGCCTGGACGCGCCCCCAGATCCCCGATCTGTTCATGGACTCGATGGTGGCGATGGCCTCCGGCGTGCGCCTCGCGTTCACCACTGATGCCGATTCGATCGAGCTCGATGTGACGGCGACCACCTTCCGGTACACGACGATGGTCGCTCGCCCACCGGTTTGCCAGCTGGTCGCCGACGACGCGCCCGCTGTGGATGCGGTCGTGGAGTCGGCGAACTACTTCGTGCTCGACCCGATGGACCCGACCAACATCGGATTCGAACCGGGTGCACCGACGACGCTCCGCTTCGAAGGTTTGGGGACGGCGAGCAAGCAATGCGAGATCTGGCTGCCGCACACCGCGAGCATCGAGCTGCAGGCCCTGCGCGTCGACAACGGAGCCGATGTCACAGCGCCGTCGCCGAATGGTCGCCGGCGGTGGCTGCACTACGGCAGTTCCATCAGCCACTGCATGGAGGCCAACGGCCCGACGTCGACATGGCCTGCCGTTGCTGCCCGCCTGGCCGGTGTCGAGCTGTTCAGCCTCGGTCTCGCCGGCCAGTGCATGCTCGATCACTTCGTCGCGAGGACCATCCGCGACCAGCCGGCGGCCGTGATCAGCCTCAAGCTGGGCATCAACATCGTCAACGGCGACACCATGCGCGAACGCACGTTCATGCCGGCCGTGCACGGACTGCTCGACACGATTCGCGACGGCCACCCGACGACGCCGATCCTCGTGGTGTCGCCAATCTTCTGTCCGTCCGTGGAGGATCAACCCGGCCCAACGATGCTGATGCCGGATGGCACCTTCGGGACGATCCCCGGAGCGAGCGAGATCCGCGAGGGCGCGCTGACGCTGCGCCGGATCCGCGAGATCCTCAGCGGCATCGTCGCCGCCCGCCGCGACGCCGGCGACCTGAATCTGGGCTACCTCGACGGCCTCGATCTGTTCGGCGCCGACGATGTCGACGACCTGCCCGATCTGCTCCATCCCAACGACGACGGCTACCGACGGATGGGCCAGCGGTTCGCTGCGCTCGCGTTCGGTCCAGGAGGTCACCTGCAATGAAGGCTGCTGTGTACTACGAGACGGGTGGGCCCGAGGTCTTCCGCTACGAGGACGTGCGCGATCCCGAGCTGCACCCGAAAGGCGTGATCATCGCGATCGGCGCGATCGGCGTGCAGGGCGGCGATCTCCTGCACCGCCAGGGCGGCGTGCTCGCGACGACACCTCACGTCGTCGGGTACCAGGCCGCTGGCGAGGTGATGGCAGTCGGCGAGTCCGTCACGACGTTGCAGCCCGGGCAGCGAGTGGTCGCGACGATGCCGTACGGCAGCCACGCCGAGTTGGCCAGTGTTCCGGAGGGCGCGGTGTGGCCGATCCCCGATTCACTCTCGATCGAGGACGCCGCCGGCATCCCGATCGAGTTCGGCACGGCCGCCGACTGCCTGTTCGAGTTCGGCCGTCTCGTGGATGGCGAGACGGTGTTGATCCAGGCCGGAGCGGGTGGAGTCGGACTCGCCGCGATCCAACTCGCCAAGGCCGCCGGCGCCTCGTTGATCCTCGCCACGGCGTCGAGCGACGAACGCCTCGATCGGCTGCGTGAGTACGGCCTCGACCACGGCATCAACTACGCGTCGGCGGATGTCGGCACCGAGGTACGCCGCCTGACCGACGGCCGCGGCGTCGATCTGGTCCTCGATCCTGTGGGCGGTTCGACGCTGGAGTCGAGCATCAACGCCCTGGCCTACCGCGGGCGGATCAGCTGGGTCGGCCAGGCCGGTCGCGAGGCGACGCCACCCTCGATCTCGGCGATCATGACCAAGAACGCATCGATCAACGGCGTCTTCCTCGGCGCCGAACTGGGCCTCAACCCGCAACGCACCCGCCCGATGATCGCCGGCCTGATCGAACGAGTCGCTGCAGGCGAGCTGCGCGTCGTGATCGACAAGGTGTTCCCGCTGGCGCAGGCAGCCGATGCCCACCGCTACATCGAGAGCCGACAAGCGTTCGGCCGCGTGCTCCTCCGCCCCTGACCGTGCGCGGGCGCGGATGCCGCGGACCGGCGTCTCAATGCCGGCGACGAGCCTCGCGGAGCATGACGATTCCTGCAACCAGGGCGACGGCGTCGCCGACCAGTTGGGTGATGGATGCTGCGAACACGGCGGCATCGTCGGTGCGTCGCAGCGGGTTGTCGGCGTTGCCCACGGCCGCGAGCGATCCGCCGACGACCAGGAAGAGTGGCACGACGACACCGGCGACGGGCGCCCAGCGCCACGGGGCGAAGATCACCAGCACCACCGCAGCCGCGAGCAGGATCGGGCCGGGAGGAACCGTCGGGTAGTCCACGCCGAGCGCGATCTGAACGACGATCCCGACGATGGCAACGGCCATCGCGACGACGTTGATTCGAGCGGCCGTCGACGGCGTCGACCAACGTCTGGCCGTGGGCGATCCGTGTGTCTGTGTTGTCTGTTGAGGCGTTGCGCTCATCACACCAGCCTGACCCGCCCGGTCCGATTCGGCGTCCGCCCAGCGTCGGTGGTGCGCCTACGCCGAGCGGCGTACACAGGCGCCGGTGCCCGTCCGGCGACTAGTCAAACTCGACTAGCATTGGCGCGATGAGCTCGATCCGGCTGCTGGTGCTCGGCGTCGTCAACTTCGCCCAACCGGTGCACGGCTACGACGTCCGCCGGGAGCTGCAGAGCTGGCGCCTCGATGGCTGGGTCAACGTCCAGGCCGGCTCGATCTACTCGGCGTTGAAGACGCTCGAGCGCGATGGGTTCATCGCCACGCTTGCGACTGATGGTCGGCCCAGGACGAACCGTCCTGAACGCACCGAATATGTGATGACCCCTGAGGGGGACAAGCAGTTCAAGTCGCTCCTGAGGGCCGCATGGTGGCAGGTCGAACGAGGTCAGGAGCCATTCTTCCCCGCGATGTGCTTCCTGCACGAAATGCCTCGCGATGAGCTCATCGCGGCAGTGCAGGCACGCGTGAACCAGCAGGAGGCGCAGATCGCCGAGCTGCGCTTCATCCGCGCGTCGATCAAAGACGGCGACACCGGCGCCGAGGGCGGCATTCCGGATCACGTCCGCGAGAACATCGACTTCGCGACGCTGCGCCTCAAGGCGGACATCGAGTGGGCCCGGCAGTTCACCAAACGGCTGCGCGAGGGCGAGTATGTGCTCGCCGGCGAGCCACACCCCGAACCAACCCCTTGACCAATTAGTCAAATTTGACTACTTTAGGCGCATGACGAGTGCCCAACCGATGATCCGCTCCCGCGGGCTGGCCCGAACGTTCACGACCAAGACCGGTCCGGTCGTGGCCGTCAAGGGCGTCGACTTCGATGTCGCCGACGGCGAGATCGTGGGCCTCCTCGGCCCGAACGGTGCCGGCAAGACAACGACGCTGCGGATGCTGACCACTCTCCTCACGCCCACATCGGGCAGCGCGTCGGTGGCCGGCGCCGACCTCATCACCAAGTCACGCGAGGTGCGCCGGCGCATCGGCTACGTCGCCCAGATCGGTGCGACGCCGGCGCCGGGCACGATCCTCGGCGAGGAGCTCGTCACCCAGGGCCGACTGCAGGGGATGAGCAAGTCCGACGCGACGGCCCGGCTTGCTCAGCTCCTGCCGAGCCTCGACCTGAGCGGCTTCGAGCGGCGCGCCCTGTCGGAGATGTCGGGCGGGCAGCGTCGACGCTTCGACATCGCCCTCGGCCTGATGCACAACCCGAAGCTGGTCTTCCTCGACGAGCCGACCACCGGCCTCGATCCGCAGAGCCGGGCCAACCTCTGGGATCACATCCGCTCGCTGCGCGAGGACCATGGCGTCACGATCATGCTCACGACCCACTACCTCGACGAGGCCGATGTGCTCGCTGATCGGCTGCTGGTGATGGATGACGGCGCGATCGTCGCCGACGACACACCCGACGCGTTGAAGTCGCGGGTGTCCGGCGACGTTGTCAGCGTCAGCGTCGAGGGCGACCTCGCCGTTGCCGAGGTCGTCGCCAAGGAAGCGCTCGAGCCACGCACCAGCATCATCGAGGGCGACCGATTGGTGCTGACCGTCGACCGCGGTGACACCGCCGTCCCGACCCTTCTCCGCGCCCTCGATGCGGCGGGACTGCCACTGCGATCCGTGCAAGTCAACCGTCCGACCCTCGACGACGTCTTCCTCACCCTCACCGGCCGTTCGCTTCGCGAAGCGCCCAACGACTGAAGGATCCAACAACATGCTCACCGAAACCTGGGTCGTTTTCGCCCGCCAGATGAAGCAGCAGATCCGCAATCCGGTCTGGGTGTTCTTCGGCCTCACCCAGCCGATCCTCTACCTCATCCTGTTCGGCCCGCTGTTGAAGAACATTCAGGGCGCTGGGTTCGACGGCAAGAACTCGTGGAACGTGTTCGTGCCCGGCCTGCTCCTGCAGCTGGCGATCTTCGGTGCCGGGTTCGCCGGGTTCGGCATCATCCAGGAGCTGCGCGAGGGAGTCGTCGACCGTCAGCGAGTCACGCCCGCCCATCGCTCGGCCCTGATCATGGGCCGCACGTTGACCAACGTCGTCACGATCGCGGTCCAAGCCGTGCTGCTGACGCTGGTCGCACTGCCCTTCGGCACCCGCCCGGCGCTGGCAGGATCGATCGTCGCCATCATCGTCATCTGCGTGCTGTCGCTCGGCCTGGCTGCCGCCTCGTACACGATGGGGCTGATCCTCAAGGACGAGGACTCGTTCGCACCGATGGTGCAGGGTGTGTCGTTGCCGTTGCTGCTCCTGTCGGGTGTGCTCCTCCCGATGGCTGCCGCACCCACCTGGCTGCGTCACATCTCCGAGGTCAACCCGCTGACCTACATCATCGACGCGGTGCGCAAGCTGTTCGTCGGCGACGTGTCGTCGACGACGGTCGTGAAGGGGGCGATCATCGGTGTCGCGCTGACCGTGTTCCTCGGCTGGTGGGCCACTCGCCGCTTTCAGCGCGACAGCGCGTGATCGTCTCGCCGGCGGATCGGTGCAGGTCTGACCGGTCGCGCGACAGGGTAAGTTGCCCGACGTGAGCGAACATCTTTCTGACGTCCAGACCCTGCGCGCCAATGCGCGTGCCCACATCGAACGCGGCCCCCTCACCGACCAGATCGGTGCCGACACCGAGCGCATCATCAGCGTGCTCAACGAAGCGTTGGCCACCGAGCTCGTCTGCGTGTTGCGCTACAAGCGGCACTACTACACGGCCGAGGGGATCAACTCGGCGTCGGTCGCCGCCGAGTTCCTGCAGCACGCCACCGAGGAGCAGGGCCACGCCGATCAGATCGCAGCCCGCATCGTGCAGCTGCAGGGCGAACCCGACTTCAACCCGGCCACACTGGTCGCGCGGAGCCACGCCGAATACGTTGCCGGCACCGACCTGATCGACATGATCAAGGAAGATCTCGTCGCCGAGCGGATCGCCATCGCGTCGTACAGCGAGATCGTTCGCTGGCTGGGCGACAAGGACATCACGACCCGGCGCCTGATGGAGACCATCCTCGCCGTCGAGGAAGAGCACGCCGACGACCTGCTGACGTTCCTGAAGCAATTCGGGGTGGACCTCTAACCTCGCTCGTCGGTGCAAATGCTTCAGTTGGATTTGAGGCGCAGGGCTTGCTTCCACCGCAGGCGCGAGCCGCGGTGGAGCAGGGTTCGGCCGTAGACGGCACCCGCCAGGCGAAGCATGCCGAAGGTTGCCGCCAGGAGCAGGACCGCGGCGACCACGATCTCGACCACCGATGCCGCGCCGACCGAGACGCGCAGCGGCATCAACAACGGGGCGAACGGCGGCAGCACCGAAACGATCCGCGCCGCCGTCGACAACGGGGTCGTGCCGAGAACGAACACGGTGAGGTACGCCACCGTGAAGACCATCGAGATCGGCGCTGCCGCACTCTGCGCGTCTTCTTGGCGCGACACGAACGACCCGGCCAGCGCGAACAGCGTGCTGTAGAGGACGAAGCCGGCGATGAACCACAGCAACGTCGTCGGCAAGCCGATCCACAGCGAGCGGGGCACGCTGGTCCCGGAGATGCGCAACGCGACGACGCCGGCGGCAACCGTCGCACTGAACTGGATCATGGCCACCGTCCCGATGCCGAAGACCTTGCCGGCGAGCAGTTGATGGGCCCGCACGTGGGCGAGAAGCACCTCGACGACTCCGCTGCTCTTCTCCTCGACGACCCCCGTCAGCACCATGCCGCCGAACGCATTGATCGAGATGAACAGCAGCACTGCCGCGGCGACACCGATCGCCCGGGCCACATTGTCGTCGTCGGTGTGGTCGGTGCCGAGCAGGGTTGTCTTCAAGCCCGCCGGTGAGAGGATCGCCGTGATCTCCCTGTCATCGAGACCAGCCGCGCGTGCGGCGGCGAACGATGCCGACGATTGCCAACCGGTCGCCAGCACCGCAGCGAGCTGATCAGCCGGCGCGGACTCGGCGATCAGCCTCCCGGTGGCGACGTCGATCACGACATCGAGCTTTCCCTCGCTCACCGCCTTCTCCGCCGCCGCGCGGTCACTGCCGATCGTGAGATGAACCCTGATGCCGAGCGTCCTCGCCGCAGCCTGCACCGTCTCGGAGAAGCCCTGTGGCGCGGCGCCGATGACGGTGACGTCATAGCGAGTCGGCGAATCGTCGCTGCTGATCGCCCGGCTGAACACACCACCGCCGATCACGGCAAGGCACAGGAACGCCGTCGTGAACTTGAAGCCGCGAGAGCGCACCCGCTGGCGCACCTCGCGCGACATCACCAACCACACCATCGCCGTCGAGCTCACGGCGCCGTCGCCTCGCGAGGGGCAGACGCGCCGCCGATCGCGGCGAGGAACACCTCCGACAGGTCAGGGGGTGCGAACGAGAACTCGACGACACGACCGGCGCGCCCGGCATCATCGAGCAACTCGGCGGGACCGGTGTCGGCACCGACCTTGAGCCGGATGCCGCGCGTGAGGTGCTCGACGACTTCCACCCCAACCCGAGTTGGCGTCCAATCGGTTTCCTCGGCGAACCCGATGGTCGCGTATCGGAACCGCGCACGCTCGCGCAGGTCGCGGACATCGCCCTGCATGACCACTCGCCCGGCATCGACGATCACGACATCGCGGCTGACGTCGCTGACGAGATCGAGCTGGTGGCTGCTGAAGAGCACGGAGGTCCCGGCGACGAGCTGCTCGGTGAGGATGGTCTTCATGTTCTCGACGGCGACCGGGTCGAGACCCGAGAACGGTTCGTCGAGGATCAGCAGCTCGGGCTCGTGGACCAGCGCTATCGCGAGCTGCACCCGCTGCTGGTTCCCGCTCGACAGCGCCTGCACCTCGTCGTCGGCCCGGCCGATCACATCGACCCGCTTCATCCATTTGACCGCCGCAGTGTCGGCATCGGCTGGCGACAGTCCGGCGAGTCGAGCGAAGTAGACGAGTTGATCGCGGACCGTCATCTTCGGATACATCCCACGCTCGGCCGGCATGTAGCCGAAGCGACGGCGAACGGTCGCAGTGACCGGCTCGCCGTCCCACGTGATCTGCCCGGCGTCGATCGCGATCAGGCCCATCACTGCCCGCATCGTTGTGCTCTTCCCCGCACCGTTCGGGCCGAGGAAGCCGACGATCTGTCCGTCGCCCACTGTCAGGTTCACGCCGTCGAGAGCCACGACGTCACCGAAGCGCTTGCCAACCTCGCGGACGTCGAGCACCGCAACGGTCTATCAGCAGGAACGGTTGGCTCACCCTACATACCTTGTCAGCTATATATCCATCTGGTAATGTATGCCCATGCACGCGGTCCTGGATGTTCTCGCCGAGCCGAACCGGCGCCAGATCCTCGATCTGCTGGTCGCGAGCGAGCGCCCGGTCGGCGACTTGGTCGACATGCTCGGAATCAGCCAGCCGGCCGTGTCCAAGCATCTGCGGATCATGCGGGAGGCTGGGCTGGTCGAATCGAGAACCGACGCGCAACGGCGCGTCTACCGCATCACCCCGGCGCCGCTGCGCGAGCTCGACACGTGGCTCGAGCCGTATCGAATGCTGTGGGAGTCGCGGATCGACGACCTCGAACGCCATCTCGATGAGACGCACACGACTGCGTCGAGAGCGGCGGGTCACACCAGCGCGGGCCGGAACAGGAGGAAGAAGACATGATGTACGGAGAGCTCCACGCCACCAACGAGCCGTGGCGGGTGACGTTCAGCCGGCGCCTCGCGCACTCTCCCGAGCGCGTGTGGGAAGCCATCACCGAAGCAGACCACCTCGACGCCTGGTTCCCGACGCGGATCATCGGCGATCGCGTTGCCGGCGCACCGTTGCGGTTCGAGTTCCGCAAGGGCGAGGGCGATGACTTCGCCGGCGAGATGCTCGTGTTCGAACCGCCGCAACGCCTCGCTCTGCGGTGGGGCGACGAGATCCTCCGGTTCAATATCCGGCCCGACGGCAACGGCAGCGTGCTCGACGTCGATGTGTCCTTCGACGACAAGGGCAAGGCGGCCCGCGACACCGCTGGATGGCATTTCTGCCTCGACGACCTCGGGGCGCACCTCGACGGTACGACGCCCTCCGATCGAGACGGCTGGAAGGCATTGAACGAC
>Ga0075365_10001425_pt1 | contig 10810 bp, 8 predicted proteins | sample EndMetdeltDD1765_FD_71387 | JGI IMG/M metagenome (GOLD analysis project Ga0075365, IMG submission 71387) | Populus endosphere microbial communities from Tennessee, USA - Endosphere MetaG P. deltoides DD176-5 | ecosystem: Host-associated > Plants > Roots > Endosphere | place: USA: Tennessee... | reverse complement strand
GTCGATTCTCGATGCGGCGGAAGAGCACGGCGTCTCGATCGTCAACGAATGCCAGAGCGGGATCTGCGGTACCTGCGTCGCGACGTGCGCCTCGGGTGACTATCAGATGGGGCGCACCGAGGGTTTGTCGGACGTCGAGCGCTCGGCGCGAAAGGTGTTGACGTGCCAGACGTTCGCCGACACGGACTGCGTCATCGACCTGCAGTATCCGGCCGACGACAACGCGGCGCGACTGGTCACCGGGCACGGTGTGGTGACCAGCGTGCAGCGGCTTTCGGACACCACCGCGATTCTGCGGATCGACATCTCGGGTATCGGCGACTCGATCTCCTTCAAGGCCGGCCAGTTCGCACAGTTGCAGGTCCCCGGAACCGACGTCTGGCGCAACTACTCCTTCGCGCATCCGGACGACGGACGCACCGAGCTGGAGTTCATCATCCGGTTGCTGCCAGCCGGCGTGATGTCGGACTATGTGCGCGACAACGCCAAACCGGGCGACCGTATCGCGCTGCGGTGCAGTAAGGGCGGCTTCTATCTGCGGCCTGTCGTGCGGCCCATCATCCTGGTGGCAGGCGGCACCGGGCTGTCGGCGATCCTGGCGATGGCGCAGAGCCTCGATAGTGATATCGGGCAACCGGTCCACCTGCTGTACGGCGTCACCGCCGCCGAGGACCTGTGTAAGCGCGACGAACTCGACGAACTGACGCGGCGCATCCCCGGCCTTCGGCTGCACACCATCGTCTCCCGACCGGGCGCCGGCTGGGACGGGCCGGTCGGGTTGGTCACCGACCTGTTGGACGAATCCATGTTGAGTGATGGCGACGCCGACGTCTACCTTTGTGGTCCGGCACCGATGGTCGAAGCGACCCGGAACTGGCTCGACAACAACCGAATTCATCGTGTCGGCCTGTACTACGAAAAGTTCGTGGCCAGCGGCGCCGCACGCAGGCGTACCCCGTCGCGCCTGGATTACGCGGAGCTCGACCTGGCGCAGGTGCGACGCGACGGCCGCCGCACCGCCGTCGTCATCGGCGGCAGCATCGCCGGTATCGCCGCGGCCAAGGTGTTGACCGAGACGTTCGACAGGGTGGTCGTGCTGGAGAAGGATGGTCGCCACTCCCGTCGAGAGGGGAGGCCGGGTGCGGCGCAGGGCTGGCACCTGCACCACCTGCTCACGGCGGGGCAGATCGAGCTGGAGCGCATCTTCCCGGGAATCGTTGACGACATGGTGGCCGAGGGTGCATTCAAGGTCGACATGGCCGATCAGTACCGTATCCGCCTCGGGGGCACCTGGAAGAAGCCGGGCACCAGCGACATTCAGATTGTCTGCGCGGGCCGTCCGCTGCTCGAATGGTGTGTGCGACGGCGGCTCGACGACGAACCGCGCATCGAGTTCCGCTATGAGGCGGAGGTCGGCGACCTCGTCTACGACAGGGCAGACAACTGTGTCATCGGTGTCGCGGTGGACCGAGACGGCGAACTCGAGGTGGTGCCCGCGGCGTTTGTGGTCGATGCGTCCGGGAAGAACACGCGTATCCCGGAGTTCCTGGAGCACATGGGCATCGGCGCGCCAGAGGTCGAGCAGGACATCATCAATTGCTTCTACTCCACGATGCAGCACCACGTACCGCCGGAGCGCCAGTGGGACGACAAGGTGATGGTGATCTGCTACGCCTACCGGCCATACGAGGACACCTACGCCGCGCAGTACTACACGGACAGCTCGCGCACGATTCTGTCGACCTCCCTGGTCGCGTACAACTGCTACTCGCCACCGCGCACGGCGCGCGAGTTCCGCGAGTTCGCCGACTTGATGCCGTCGCCGGTGGTCAGCGAGAACATTGACGGTTTGGAAGCCGCCTCGCCGATCTACAACTTCCGCTACCCCAACATGCTCCGGCTCAAGTACGAGAAGATGCGCAACCTCCCTCGGGCCCTGCTGGTGGTCGGTGACGCCTACACGAGTGCGGACCCCGTTTCCGGGCTCGGCATGACGCTGGCGCTCAAGGAAGTTCGCGAAATGCAGCTGCTGCTGGCCAAATACGGTCCCCGTCACGATCAGCTGCCGCGCCGGTACTACCGCAAGATCAGCAAGATGGCCGACACCGCCTGGTTCGTGATCCGTGAGCAGAACCTGCGCTTCGACTGGATCAAGGACGTCGACCGTAAGCGCCCGTTCTACTTTGGCGCCCTCACCTGGTACATGGATCGGGTCATCGAGTTGCTCCACGACGACCTGGACACCTACCGCGAATTTCTTGCCGTCGTACACCTGGTGAAGCCACCATCGGCGCTGATGATGCCGAAGGTCGCCGGACGCGTCCTCGGTAAATGGGCGCGCACGCGCCTGTCGGGCCGTCGGACGCTGATCGCCAACAACTATCTGAATCGAACGGTGCCCACCGCCGATCGGCTGGAACGACCCGAGGAAATCGCCGTCGGATAGGCGGCACCGCCCACACACTGAACGAGTCAACGAGAGGCGACCCACATGCCGCAGATTCATCGGATGCTCGACTGCCGGGGGACCAGGATCCACGCCGTGGAAGAGGGCGAAGGTCCGTTGGTGGTGCTGATCCACGGATTTCCGGAGTCGTGGTACTCGTGGCGTCATCAGATTCCCGTACTGGCGGCAGCGGGCTACCGCGTGGTGGCGATCGATCAGCGCGGCTACGGGCAATCTTCGAAGTACCGTGTGCAGTCGGCCTACCGCATCAAAGAACTCGTCGGCGACATCCTCGGGGTGATCGACACATACGGCGAAAAGCAGGCCATCGTCGTCGGCCACGATTGGGGCGCCCCGGTGGCGTGGACGTTCGCCTGGCTGCACCCCGACAGATGTGCCGGAGTCGCCGGGCTCAGTTGTCCGTTCGCCGGGCGCGGCGTTATCGCCCTGCCCGGCAGTCCGTTCGGGGAGCAACGCCCGAACGACTATCACCTCGAGATCGCCGGACCGGGCAAGGTCTGGTACCAGGACTACTTTTCGGCGCAGGACGGCATCATCGCCGAGATCGAAGAGGACCTTCGATCCTGGCTCCTCGGGCTCACCTACACGGTGTCGGGTGATGCGATGATCGCCGCCACCCGAGCCGCTGAGGCGGAGGGAATCGATCTGGCGACCATGGATCCGCTCGACGTGATCCGCGCGGGCCCACTGTGCATGCCCGAGGGAGCGCGACTCAAGGACGCGTTCGTTTATCCGGAGAAGATGCCCGACTGGTTCACCGATGAGGATGTCGATTTCTACACAGCCGAATTCGAGCGGTCCGGCTTCGGCGGACCGCTGAGCTTCTATCACAACATCGACAACGACTGGCACGACCTGGCCGAGTACGAGGGCACGCCGCTCACCCCACCCGCGGTGTTCATCGGCGGACAGTACGACGTCGGCACCACATGGGGAGCCGAGGCGACCGAACGCGCCGAGGAGATGATGCCGAACTACTGCGGCACTCACATGATCGACGATGTCGGACACTGGATTCAGCAGGAAGAGCCCAAGGAGATCAATCGGTTGCTGCTCGACTTCCTGCACGGGCTGCGCTGAAGACATGCATCCGGTTCACGGAGGCCAACTCGACGACGCGACGTTGCGCCGTGTTTTCGGATGCTTTCCCTCGGGGGTGATTGCCGTGTGCGCCAGCGTCGACGGTGAACCGTTGGGCATGGCGGCGAGTTCGTTCACCACGGTTTCGGTGGCTCCGCCGCTGGTGTCGATCTGTGTGCAGAACAGCTCAACGACATGGCCCAGGCTGCGTCGCCGCGAAAGGCTGGGCATCAGCGTACTTGCCGAACACCACGGCGACGCTTGCCTTTCCCTCTCGCGCAAAGTCGGTGACCGATTCGCCGGGGTGCGCTGGACGGAACTGGCCAACGGGGCCGTAATCGTCCACGAGGCCACCGCGTGGCTGGACTGCCGCCTGCACAGTGAGCTGCCCGCAGGTGACCACACGATCGCACTGCTGGAGATCTGCGAACTCAGCGCAGACCCCGACACCCCGCCACTTGTGTTCCATGGCAGCCGGTTTCGCCGACTCGCCGTCGTTGGAGCAGCGAGGGAGCACGCATGAGAACCGCCGATGTCAGGGTGCGGCGCGCGATCGCGGCGGTCGGAGCCGGCCGTCCCGTCGTCGTGACCGACGATGCCGGACAGGGCCACCTCGTCTGCGCCGCCGAGGCCGCGACACCTCAGCTGCTGGCCTTCACCGTGCGGCACACGTCGGGGTACGTCCGAGTGGCGTTGCCCGGCAGCGAGTGTGACCGGCTGGACCTGCCGCCGATGTGCCACGGTGCCACGCATCGGGTCGCGGTCGACTGGCGCGGCGTCGGGACCGGCATCTCGGCTACTGACCGCGCCGCCACCATCGCTGCACTCGCCGCGGAAGCATCGTCGCCGTCGGATTTCCGGCGTCCGGGTCACGTGGTGCCCGTCCTGGCCCGGGGTGACGGTGTCTTGGGACACCCGGGAGCCGCCGAGGCGACGGTGGACCTCGCCCGGCTGGGGGGCAGGCGACCCGCAGGGGTGCTGTGTGAGATCGTCTCGAATGAGCCCGTCGGCGCGATCGCCGACGACGCCGAGTCGATTGAGTTCGCCGACCGGCACGGGCTCGGCATCATCTCGATCGCCGACCTCGCGCAGTATCGGCGGCGTACCGAACCTCAGGTCGTCCGGTCGGCCGAAACAATTCTGCCGGTAGCGGCTGGGGCGTCTCGTGCCATCGGTTTTCGTGACACCCACGACGGCGGTGAGCATCTGGTCGTGATCATCGGCACCGCCGATTCCGATCGACCGATGCCGCTGCACGTGCACGTCGAATGTCTCACCGGAGACGTGTTCGGTTCGGTGGGCTGCGGGTGCGGTGACGATCTGGACCGCGCGGTGACGACGATGACGGCACGGGGGAGCGGCATGATCGTGTACCTGCGCCCACCCGGTCCAGTGGGCGCGTGCGGCCTGCTGACCCGCGACGCGATGGGTGCCGAGCGGGTTTCGCAGATCGTGGCATGGATCCTGCGTGATCTGGGCGTGCATTCGGTCAGGCTCTCCGATGACGCTCCAGGGTTCGGCCTCGTGATGTTCGGGGCGATCCGCCAACACGGACTGATCACTGGGCGGCGTTCTGCACTGGCGGTTGCCGGGTGAGAAACGGTATGGCGCAAACACAATCACGAGGAGTCACATGACGCATCCAGACCTCGCGGGCAAGGCCGCCATCGTCACCGGCGCGGGAGCGGGCATCGGTCTAGCCATCGCGGCGCGCCTCGCCGACGAAGGCTGCCGCGTGCTGTGTGCGGACATCGACGGTGCCGCTGCCGATGCGGCGGCGATGAAGATCGGCGGCGGGGCGGTCGGTCACCGGGCCGACGTCAGCGACGAAGACCAGGTGATCAGCATGGTCGCGGCCTGCGTGGCCGAATTCGGCGGCGTCGACAAGCTCGTCGCCAACGCCGGCGTCGTGCATTTCGCACCGCTCACCGAGACGACCGTCGACGACTTCGACCGGGTCATCAGCATCAACTTGCGCGGTGCGTGGCTGTGCACCAAACATGCCGCACCGAAGATGGTCGAGCGCGGCGGCGGAGCAATCGTCAACATGTCGTCGCTGGCGGGTCAGATCGGGGCAGCCGGGTCGGCGGCATACGGCATGTCCAAGGCGGGGGTCACCCATCTCAGTCGCATCACTGCCGCCGAATTGCGTTCGGGCAATGTGCGTTCCAATGCCGTGCTGCCCGCGTTCGTCGACACACCGATGCAGCAAACCGCGATGGCGTCCTTCGACGAAGTGCTCGGCGAAGGCGGCGCGAACAACATGATCGCCCGGCTGCAGGGCCGGATGGCCGGACCCGAGGAGATCGCGGGTGTCGTCGCCTTCCTCTTGTCCGACGACGCGTCGATGGTGAACGGGACGGCTCAGATCGCCGACGGCGGAACCATTTCCGCGCTGTGGTGACCGCGACTCATCAGAATCGACAACGCGATCGCGGTGATCTCATCCGCCACACCCGCATACCGGGTCAGGTGCCAGGTACGGACGGCATCGTCGATGAAGCTGATGGCGGCGGCGACAAGCAGTCGCGCCTGCGCGGCCGTGGTTTCGGGCACCAGCTGGCAGATCAGATCGATCCACACCCCTTCGCGGTCAGCTTGATTGCGCGTGTAGGTCTCGCTGACCTCGTCCGAGGCGTGCGAGGCCTCGGTGATCGACACCGACACCAGATCGGGGTCGTCGAGGCTGATCCGGACCCGGCCCGCGACCAGGGCGCGCAGACAGTCCGCCGCGTCCTTGTCGCTGCGCAACGCGCGGATGGTCTCCAAGCTCCACCACTCGTCAAGACGACGGATGAGCGCGTCGAGGATGGCCTGTTTGGATGAGAACGTGCGGTACAGGCCCGGCCCCGCGATGCCCGCGCCCTTGCCGATCTCGCTGGTGCTGACCGCCGGATAGCCCTGCGCGCGGAACAGGCGCGCGCCGGTGGCCAACAGGGTCTCGTGCCGGGAGAACAACGCGCGCCGGTCCTCAGGTGCCGGGTCGAGAGGTTCGAGGCCGCTGATGACGGGCGTCTGCGCGGCCGCCATGCAGGCCCGGTTCAGGAGCTCCTTCAGTTCATCTCCCGGCAGGCTCAGGTTGTGCCTGCCCAGGCTGGTGATCGTGCTGGACACGGCCCATGCCCGCAGCTCGAGGTGCTGGTCGCTGAGCTCGGTCACCTCGAGTCGGACACTTTCACCGATGCCGCCCACGATCGCGTTGATGCGGCGGCGCACTTCGGCCCGCTCCACGTCGTCGAGATATCGGGCCTCGCGCTGCCAGAGCACCGTCAACGACCGCGAGGCGACCGCGGCCGCTGTGAGGTCGGGTAGTTCAGCGCTCAACGGACGAGGCGCCGACGGAGTCTCGCCTTCGGAGAGTGGTCGGGCGCTCTGGTACTGCTCCTGGCCGGTGCGGATAGCCGCGGCGAGCAGGGCCTGCTTGTTGTCGTAGTGGCGATACACAGCGCGCGCGGTGACACCGGCTGCCTCGGCGATGTCCTCGAGCTTCACCGAGTGAAAGCCGCGTTCAGTGAACAGCCGGACGGCCTGCTCCAGGATCTGCTGCTTGCGGTCCTTAGGCCTGCGTTTGACCGTTGACACCGCGGGCTCCACCACCGCGCGCCGACCCCCTTCTTGCTTGCCCGAACCACCAAATCCTGCCAGACGCCCGCGCTTTGCGGCGGAGGCGACATGCGGCGGGGCTGCGGACGAGTCGCTGACCATGCGCGGTACCGACGACCTAGAGCTTGAAGCCGCTTTGGCGTTCGAAGTCCGCCAGGTCGAAATAGTCGGTGAAGCGGGTGATTTGGCCGTTCTTGACGACGAAGACGCCGTTCACGGGGAGCTCGACCTTGCGGCCGTCGTTCATCGTGAAGTAGTCGACACGCTCGGCGAGCACGAGACCCGGTTCGGCCGCCAGCGTCACGATGTCAAGCTTGGCGTAGGCGAACGCGTCGAGGAAAGCGCGGAAGATCGCGCGGATGCCGTCGATGCCCTCGATCGGTGCCACCGGCGTGTTGTGGTAAACGGCGTCGTCGGCGAAAGCGCCGCAGATGGTGTCGAGATCGCGCCCTTCCCAGGACCCCAGAAAGTCGCGGACGAGCTTCTCGCTGGCCTCTTTGGTGTCGGTCATCCCATGCCTCCTCGGGTGTCGCTGCGCGCCAGGCAGCAACAACGTCTGCCGCCCCAAATGTGACGTACAGAACAGTACTATCAAGATACATCACAGAACACAAGTAATAGTTGGCGTCGTAATTTATCGGCAGCTTCACTAATACATCGCGTATTGACTATGGACATACAAGACATCTGCCGCGTACCCTCGCGGATGTCATTGCGCCACTTGGACCCGTCCGGACGGTTTTTGAATGAGCAGCTCGCCTGATCGCCGCGGCATCGAACCCTCGAGGGTCCGGCCGGCGCCACGGATCGGCGGCACGGTATGTACGCGAGGTCTGCAGCAAACTGCGCGACGCATCGTCGGGATTCCGCTATGCCTCGTACGGGGGAGACTTATACCTCTTTTTGGCAGCAGCAATCAGCGTGGAGTGGTCGATAGCGTTCCGGCTATGCCCTCGATCAACGCCGACTGCCCGCATTCGCGGACCGATTGGCGTTCGTCGGCACGAGTGTCGTCGCGGGCGACGCGATGGTGATGTCCGCGCAGACGGCGACCTTGCCAGTCCGTGCGGTTGGCGGTTTCTTCGCGATGTCGCTCGACACGTTCGTGCTGATGTTCAAGCGGCCGTTCGCCTGGCGCGAGTACGTCATCCAAACCTGGTTCGTGGCCAGGGTGTCCGTCGTCCCCGCGCTGATGTTGACGATGCCGTACTCGGTGCTGCTGGTGTTCACGTTCAACATCCTGCTGAATGAGTTTGGCGCTGTGGACTTCTCGGGAACAGGCGCCGCCGTCGGGACGGTGAACCAGATCGGACCCATCGTGACCGTGCTGGTGGTCTCGGGTGCCGGTGCGACGGCGATGTGCGCCGATCTGGGAGCGCGCACGATACGCGACGAGTTGGACGCGCTTCGGGTCATGGGCATCAACCCGATCCAGGCGCTGGTGGTCCCGCGGGTGCTCGCCGCGACCACCGTGGCCCTTGCGCTGTCGGCGACTGTGATCATCGTCGGCCTCGCGGGCGCGTTCATGTTCTGCGTCTTCATCCAGAACGTCTCCCCTGGGGCGTTCATATCAGGCCTCACATTGCTCACCGGATTCGGCGATGTCGTCGTATCACTCACCAAAGCAACGCTTTTCGGACTCGCCGCCGGATTGATCGCCTGTTACAAGGGCGTCTATGTCGACGGTGGTCCCGCAGGCGTCGGCAACGCGGTCAATGAGACCGTGGTTTTCACCTTCATGGTGTTGTTCGCGATCAACGTCATCGTGACCGCCGTCGGCATCCAGTTCACGGTGTCCTGAGGGTGACCCGATGAGCACTGGTACTCCCAGTAGGCCGTTGGGGCGGTTGCGCCACGTGGGTGAAGAGTTCGCCACCAGCTGGAACCGCATCGGCGGTCAGGCGCGTTTCTATGCCGAGACGCTCGCGGCGACACCCGAGGCCGTCACCCGATACCGCACCGAGTTCCTCCGGCTGATCGCGCAGATGGGCCTCGGCAGCGGTGCGCTGGCCGTCGTCGGCGGCACGGTCGCGATCGTCGGCTTCCTAACGATGACCACGGGCGCGTTGGTCGCGGTGCAGGGATACAACCAGCTCGCGTCCGTCGGCTTCGAGGCGTTGACGGGTTTCGCCTCAGCATTTTTCAACGTTCGGCTGATCGTGCCGGGTACCACATCCGTCGCGTTGTCCGCCACCATCGGCGCGGGGGCGACCGCTCAGTTGGGTGCCATGCGGATCAACGAGGAGATCGACGCACTCGAAGTGATCGGTATCCGCAGCGTCGCCTATCTGGCCGCCACCCGCGTCGTGGCGGGTGTGGTCGTGGTGATCCCGCTGTACTGCATCGCGGTGATGATGGCCTTCCTCGCCGCCCGATTCGGCACCACGGTGATCTACGGACAGGGCTCCGGTGTCTACGACCATTATTTCGACACGTTCCTGAGCCCGACCGATCTGATCTGGTCCTTTTTTCAGTGCGTCGCAATGACTGTCGTGATCATGATGGTGCACACGTACTACGGGTTCACCGCGTCCGGCGGACCCGCGGGAGTCGGCGAGGCCGTCGGACGTGCGGTGCGTACCTCGATGGTCGTCGCGTCGGTGGAAATCGTGATGATCTCGCTGGCCGTCTACGGTCAGACCGGCAACTTCAACCTGGCGGGTTAGGGTGCGGCCGAGAGCGGGTGAGGCCCGCCTGCATAACGCATGGTGGACCGCCATTCTGCTCGGGGTAGTTGTCGCGTTCCTTGCTGTCACCGCCAGCGTCTACGCCGGGACGTTCCAGTCCTATGTGCCAGTCACATTGACATCGGAGCGATCGGGACTGGTGATGGAGACCGGCGCCAAGGTCAAGATGCGCGGCGTCGAGGTCGGACGCGTCAAGAGCATCGAGGGTGGCGACGGCAAGGCCAGTCTGCAATTGGCCATCTATCCGGACCAGATTCAGTTCATCCCCGCCAACGTGCAGGCGCAGATCCAATCCACGACCGCGTTCGGCGCGAAGTTCGTCGACCTCGTGTATCCGGTCGATCCGAGCCCGGGCCGGCTGACCGCCGGTGCGGTGTTGCGATCCGAGAATGTCAGCACCGAGGTCAACACGATCTTCCAGAACTTGTCCGATCTGCTGCACATGGTCGATCCATCGAAGCTCAACGCTGTGCTGACCGCGGTCGCCGACGGCGTGCGCGGCCAGGGCGAGCGGATGGGGCAGGCCGCCAGCGATCTCAACGTGGTGCTCACCGCGCTCAACGAACGTGACAACACGATCCGTGGTAATTGGCAGTCCTTCAAGAGGTTCAACGACACGTACGCCGCGGCCGCAACCGACATCCTCACCATCCTGGACAGTGCCAGTACGACGAGCACGACGGTGGTCGAACACGCTGCACAGCTGGATACGCTGCTGCTCAACACGATTGGGCTGGCACGGTCCGGCACCGACCTTCTCGGATCGACCAAGGACAGCTTCGTCGGACTGGTCAGCACACTCGAATCGACGACCAGCCTGCTGATGAAATACAACCCCGTCTACACCTGCTGGCTGCAAGGGTCGACGTGGTTCCTCGAGAACGGCGGGTTCGACGTGTGGGGCGGCGGCGACCGCCGTACGATCCAGCTCGACGTCGGTCTGCTGTTCGGCAACGACCCCTACACGTTCCCC
>Ga0075365_10001424_pt1 | contig 10812 bp, 5 predicted proteins | sample EndMetdeltDD1765_FD_71387 | JGI IMG/M metagenome (GOLD analysis project Ga0075365, IMG submission 71387) | Populus endosphere microbial communities from Tennessee, USA - Endosphere MetaG P. deltoides DD176-5 | ecosystem: Host-associated > Plants > Roots > Endosphere | place: USA: Tennessee... | reverse complement strand
CTCGCCACCTGGGCCGAGGGGATCGCCCCGCTGGTGCGCACCGCGCTCGCCTCGATCGGCCAGCCCCGGCGCCGCGTGGTGCTGCGCCTGAGCCGCTCGACCGACGACGGCACCGATGTCTTCGGGTGGTGGACCTCCGACCAGGCCCCCGCCGACGGCCGCGACCGACTCGACCGCGGCTGGGACGCCTGGCTCGCTGGCCTCGCCACCGCCCCCGCCTGAGGGGGGTCTGGGGAAAGTCCGTCACGTTTGACGCCTAAGACGGCTCCTAATCCGGTCGAACGTGACGGACTTTCCCCAGCGCTTTTCCCAGCGCTTTGCCCCCAGCGCCTACCCGGCCGGCAGCGCGACGTACGTCGTCTCGAGGAACTCCTCGATGCCCTCGAAGCCGCCTTCGCGGCCGAAGCCGCTGGCCTTCATGCCGCCGAACGGGGCGGCCGGGTTGGAGATCAGGCCGGTGTTCACGCCGACCATGCCGAAGTCGAGCGACTCGGCCAGCCGGATGGTGCGCGCCAGGTCGCGGGTGAAGACGTACGCCGCCAGCCCGTACTCGGTGTCGTTGGCCTTCGCGATCGCCTCCTCCTCGGTCTCGAAGGTGGTGATCGGGGCGACCGGGCCGAAGATCTCCTGGGTGTTGATCGCGCTGTCGGCCGGCACGTCGAGCAGCACCGTCGGGGTGAAGAAGTAGCCCGGACCCTCCGGCGCGGAGCCGCCCGTCACCACGGTCGCGCCGTCGTGGACCGCGTCGGTGACCAGCTGCCCGACCGACTCGACGGCCTTCTCGTCGATCAGCGGGCCGACGTCGACGCCGTCGTCCTGGCCGCGACCGACCCGCAGCGCGCCCATCCGGGCCCCGAGCCGCTCGGCGAACGCCGCCGCGACCGAGGAGTGCACCAGGAACCGGTTGGCCGCCGTGCAGGCCTCGCCCATGTTGCGCATCTTGGCCACCATCGCGCCGTCGACCGCCGCGTCGACGTCGGCGTCGTCGAAGACCAGGAACGGGGCGTTGCCGCCGAGCTCCATGCTGACCCGCTGCAGCTGGTCGGCGGACTGCCGCACCAGCACCTTCCCGACCGCGGTCGAGCCGGTGAAGCTGACCTTGCGGAGCCGGTCGTCGCCCTGCAGCGCCTGGCTGACCTCCGCGGCCCGGGTGGTCGTCACGATGTTGAGTACGCCGGCCGGCAGCCCGGCCTCCTCGAGGACGCCGGCCAGGGCCAGCATGGTCAGCGGCGTCAGCTCGGCCGGCTTGACCACCATCGTGCAGCCGGCCGCGATGGCCGGGCCGATCTTGCGGGTGCCCATGGCCAGCGGGAAGTTCCACGGCGTGATGAACAGGCACGGGCCGACCGGCTTCTTGATGGTCAGCAGCCGGCTGCCCCCGGCCGGGGCCTGCATCCAGCGGCCGTGGATGCGGACCGCCTCCTCGGAGTACCAGCGGAAGAACTCGTTGCCGTAGGCCACCTCGCCCTTCGCCTCGGCGACGGTCTTGCCCATCTCGAGGCTCATCAGCTCGGCGAAGTCGTCGGCCCGCTCGGCGATCAGGCCGAAGGCGGTGCGCAGGATCTCGCCGCGCTCGCGGGGCGCCGTACGGGCCCAGGAGGCCTGAGCGGCGACGGCCGCGTCGAGGGCCTCGACGGCGTCGGCGACGGAGGCGTCGGCGACGTCGGTGAGCACGCTGCCGTCGGCCGGGTCGAGCACGTCGAAGCGGCGGTCGTCGTCGGCCCCGCGCCAGGTGCCGCCGATGAGGAGACCCCGCTGCTGCGGGGTGAGGAGGTTCAGTCCAGTCATGGTTCTCAGCCTGTCAGTTCCGGCAAATCCATGACAGGTGACCACGCCCGTGGAACCATTGAGGAGTCGACTTCGGAGGGAGCACTTTGAAGGCGACCGAACCCCTTGCCGACCCCATGCGGCGAGGGGTTCTCCCTTGTCCGGGACCGGTCCCCACCGGCCCCGGACGCCAAGAGGCGCGGGTCCCCGGTTCCTCACCGGGCACCCGCGCCCCTCGCGCTCAGCGACGCATCCGGCCGCTCACGGCACGTCGTACCCGAGGGTGAACGAGCCGGACCCGGAGTAGCCGTACACGTCCCAGCGGTAGGTCCCGGCCGCGGCCGGGTAGCTGATCTCCTCGCTCGAGCTCGCGCTCTCGCTCGAGGCGACGTCGACCCACGAGGACCCGTTCCACTGCTGGAGGTAGAGGTCGAGGTCGGCGCCGCTCGGACCCGACAGGCAGCCCAGCACGGTGCCGGAGCCGGCCTCGAACCCGTCGGCGCTCGGCTGGTACGACGAGCTGCCGGCGCTGGCGGTCCCGGTGGCGCTCACCTCGGAGCAGGTCGCACCGGGGTCGGTCGGGTCGGTCGGGTCGGTGCCGGGGTCGCAGGTCGGCTCGCCGGAGACCGCCGGCACCGACACCGCGTCCCAGGCCGCCTTGACCTGGTCGAAGCTGGTGCAGTCGGTGGTGCCGTAGAGCGTCTCCGCGGCGGTCAGGGTCGCGACCCGGGCGTCGGCGTGGGTCCAGCCGGAGGTCTTCAGCAGCAGGCCGTTGTAGAAGACCTTGCCGGCCTCCTGCAGGCCGATGCCGGCCAGCGTCGAGCCGTCGCAGGTCGAGGAGACGTCCGAGCCCTCGGCGAGCAGCACGAACCAGTGGTTGAGCGGGCCGGCGGCCGCGTGCACCTCGGTGCTCGGGATGGACGAGGAGTAGCAGTTCGGGTCGCCGACCGCGCTCGGGTCCGCCATGTTCCGGATCGGGCCCTGGCCGACCAGGTCGGCCTCCTCGCCGACCAGGTAGTCGGCCGGGTCGTGGGGGTTGGCGGCGTACGCCTCGGTGAGGGCGCCGAAGATGTCACCGGTGGCCTCGTTCATGCCGCCGGTCTCGTTGCCGCCGGACGAGCCGCCCGGGGTGGTCTCGAAGATCCCGTGGCCGTTCTCGTGGGCGACGATGTCGATGGCGGCGAGGTTGCGGGCCCCGTCGTCGCTGTGCCCGAAGTTGGTCGTCGAGCCGTCGTAGTAGGCGTTGACGTCGTCGAGGCCGACCATCGCCGGGTAGTTGGTGCCGTCGCCCTGGATGCCGTCGCGGCCGAGCCACTCGGCGAGCATGTCGACCTCCTCGCCGACGGCGTACATCACGTCGACGCAGGCGGTCTCCAGGTCGGTGCCGGAGCCGGTGCCCCAGGTGTCGTCGGGACCGGTGAACGGCGCGCCGTCCTGGTCGCCGCACTGCACGCCGCTGCGCGCCGGGTCGACCATCTCGTACGACGAGCCGCCGCCGGACGTGCCGATCGTGACGTCGCCGTAGTAGTGGCCGGTGCCCGCACCCTGCCGGACCCGGTCGTAGCGGTCGAGGACCCTGCCGGTGCGGGCGTCGGTCCACACCACCATCCGGCTCGGCCGGCCCGCCCTGCGCCCGGTGACCTCGCTCTGCCAGGCCAGGCGCGCCCGGCCCTGCGCGAGGACGACGAGCCGGGGCCGGGTGACCTGCTGGACCTTGCGGACCTGCCGCTTGGTCGTCGCGCGGGCCCGCTGGCGGGTGACGGCCGGCTTGACGGAGCGGAGCCTGATGGTGCGCTCCTGCCCGGAGGTGCGGCCGGTGACCTTGCCGGTCTTGTCGACGGCGATGACGAGGTCGCCGCCGACGACGGGCAGCCCGCGGTGGGTGCGCTCGTAGGCGACGTAGAACGAGCCAGCGCTGCCCGGGTTGGCGGCGACCCGCTGGAAGGAGTCCCGGCCGGCGGCGCGGAACGAGGCCCGGCCCCGGTCGGTGAGGTAGGCGTCGGCGGCCCGGACGGCCTGGCCCTGGGTGACCCCGGCGCGGGGGGCGGCGGCGGCCTGCGCGCTGGCCTGGGAGTACGACGGCCCCGGCACGCCCAGCGCCAGTGCGCCGGTCGTGAGCGTGGCCAGAACAGTCCCGAGCACTGATCTGGTTCTCATGCGTGGTTCTCCTGGGTGCGGTGGATGGTCCTGCGAACCTAGGGATCCGGCGAGTGGCCCAGGAAGCGGGGAAGCCCTTGTCCTGAGCGCGATCCCTACTCCGGCGGGCCGGGGACCAGCAGCGCCGCGAGCTGGGTGCGCGAGCGCACGTCGAGCTTGCGGTAGATCCGGGTCAGGGTCGCCTCCACGGTCTTGACGCTGACGTAGACCCGCTCGGCGATCTCCCGGTTGCTGGCCCCCTGCGCGACCTCGCGGGCGATCCGGGCCTCGGTGCCGGTGAGCCGCTCCAGGGCCGGGTCGCCGGGGTCGTCCGCGCGGGTCGGCTCCAGCTCGGCCTGGACCTGCTCGACCCAGGACCGGGCGTGCAGGCCGGCGAACAGGTCGCGGGCCTCCTCCAGCGCGCACCGGGCTGCGGCCGCGCGGCGCCGGCGGCGCTCCAGGTGGGCCCGGCTGACCAGCGTCCGCCCGAGCTCGATCCGCATCCCGACGTCGGCGAAGACCTTGGCGGCCCGGTCGAGGAGGAGCAGCGCCCCGTCGGCGTCGCCGCGGGCGTTGAGCAGCTCGGCCTCGGCCCGGTCCAGCTGGGCGGCGACGCCCTCGGTGCCGGGCCGGCCGTCGAGGGTGTGCCGGGCCTCGGCGACCAGGTCGTCGGCGTCCTCCAGCTGACCGAGCCGGACCAGGGTCTCCACCAGCTCGGGCTGCCAGCGGTTCACGGTCGGGTCGCCGATGCCGTGGGCGCGCTCGATGGCGCGGATCCGGGTCAGCGCCTCGCGGGCTCCCTGGGCGTCCCCGGAGCGCAGCCGGGCCTGGCCGAGGAGCAGCAGGTGCCGCTGCAGGTAGCGGGTGTCGCCGCGCTCCTCGGAGGCCACCACGCCCCGCTCGGCGAGGGTCTGCGCGGCCGCCAGGTCGCCGCCCGCGAGCTCGGCCAGCGCCTGGATGAACCAGCCGGTGTGCAGGTCGAGGGCGAACTCCTCGCCCACCCGGGTCGCGCGGCCGGCGTACTCGAGCGCCTCGCGGCAGCGACCGGTGCGCGCGCCGACCTCGACCAGGCAGCGCAGCACGTGCACCTGGTCCATGCCGGCGCCGCGCTCGACCTGCGCGAGCATCGCGAGGTACGCCGACCACGCCTCCTCGAGGCGGTCGTCGTAGAAGGCGAACCGGGCGGCCATGTAGGCCGGCGAGGTGTGCACGAAGCCGGTCGCGCCGGGCGGCAGGTCCTCGGTGAGCTCGACGGCGCGGTCCATGGGGCCGCGGTGGTCGCCGCCGGTCCAGCGCCGCGAGACCGCCAGCGCGGTGAGGGCGACGGCGGTGTCCTCGACGTCGCCGCCGCGGTCGAGGAGGGCCACGGCCTGCTCGGCGCCCTGGGCGGCGGCGTCCGGCCGCGACTCCATCAGCGCGACCCGCGAGCGCTGCAGCAGCACCATCGCCACCAGCCGGTCGTCGTCGCCGGCGTCGGCCAGCGCGGCGGTCAGCACCTCGTCGAGCACGGTCACCGCCGACCCGGCGAGCTCGGGCAGGGCGAGCCGCACCCGGACCGTCTGGGCGGGCGTCGCGGTGGACTCCAGGAACTCCTCCAGCGCGGCCTGCACGATCTCGGTGTGGTTGCCCGGCGCGGCGGTCTCGACGGCCGCGGCCAGCCACTCGACCCGCTGCTCGGCCAGCTCGACCGGCGCGTGGTCCGCGGCGAGCAGGTAGAGCTCGGCCGCGATCTCGCGGGCGCCCGCCTCGGCCGACTCGCGCGCGGCCAGGCCCAGGTCGCGGGCCAGGTCGCCGTCGGGACGGGGGTCGGCCAGCGCCTGGTGCCGGATCCGCTCGGCCTCGGTCGTCGCGACCCCGGCCAGGCCCTGGTGCAGCTCGGCGCGTCGGCGCGCGGGCGTCAGCTCGGTCGCGACCGCGCGCAGGGCCGTGGGCGTGAACCGCAGCAGGCCGTCGACCCGGAGCAGCACGCCGGCCTGCGCGAGGCGGCGTACGTCGTCCTCGGCGTCGAGGCGGCCGGCCCGCTCCAGCTGCCGGACCGTGGGCCGGTGCAGCAGCGCGAGGTGGACCAAGGTCTCGCGGAGATCCTCGGGCAGCGCCCGGACCCGGTCGCGCAGCACCCGCTCGATGCTGGCCGGCAGCGGGGTCGGCCGGCCCAGCAGCGTCGGCTGCGCCCCGAGCGCGCCGCACAGCGCGAGGGCCAGCGCGGGCACCCCGCCGGACTCGACGTGCACCCGCTGGGCGACGTGGGCCGGCAGGCCGTGGCTGCCGAGCAGCTCGATCATCTCGCCCGCGTCGAGCGGCGGCACGTCGACGTGGTGCAGGTGCGAGACGTCGATGCCGGCGCCGGCGTCCGCCCCGGCCGCCACGACCAGCCGGACCCGGCCGGGCAGCCGCCGCCGCGTGTAGCCGACCACGCACGCCGACTCCGCGTCGAGCCACTGGACGTCGTCGAGGAGCACCAGCACCGGCCCGCGGCGCGAGGCGACGTCGAGCAGGCCGTGCAGGATCGCGCACAGCGAGGAGCGCATCTCGTCGGAGGCGTCGGCCCCGGTCAGTCCGGTCGCCACCCGTTGCCGGGCCGCCTCGGGGAGGGTGGCCACCAGGCCCGCGGGCAGCTGGTCGAAGAGGTCGCGCAGCGCGGCGAAGGGCAGCGAGTGCTCGGCCGCGGCGCCGCTGGCCCGCAGCACCAGGGCGGTCGGGTCCTCGCGCGCCATCGCGTCGAGGGTGTCGAGCAGGGCGCTCTTGCCGATGCCGACCGGGCCGTGGAGGGCGACCGGAAGCCCCTGCCCGAGGAGGTCCTGCACCTCCGCGAGCAGGTCCGGACGGCCCATCACCCGAGACATGGAGCGACCACCGTACGACGGGGCCTGCGGGTCGCACAGGCGTGAGCGGTGTGAAATCGGCCCGCCCCGGGCGGAACGTTCCGCCCCGGACGTTCCGGGCCCACACGTCCGGGCTGTCGCCTAGCGCGCGGCCCGCAGGAAGCTCTCCAGGATCGGGCCGGCGGTCCCGGACCCGGACTCGCCGACCTCGACGAAGACGGCGACGGCCAGGTCGCCCTGGGCCGCGATCATCCAGGCGTGGGTGCGGACCGGGTCGCTGCCGAACTCGGCGGTGCCGGTCTTGGCGATGGCGGGCGGACCGGGCAGGTCGGCCAGGGCCCGGCCGCTGCCGTCGGTGACCACGGCGCGGAGCATCGACTTCAGCGACCTGGCCTCCGCCCCGGACAGCGGCTGGGCGCCGTCCGGGGCGCTGACCTCCACCGACGAGACCATCCGCGGGACCACCAGGGAGCCCTGCTGGACCGAGGCGACGACGGCGGCCATCACCATCGGCGAGGCCAGGATGGTGCCCTGGCCGATCAGGTCGGCGGCCGCCTCGGTCTGCGTGGCGGGCGGCTGCACGCTGCCGAAGTACGCCGGGAAGCCGAGGTCGTGGTCGAGCCCCAGGCCGAGGGAGACGGCGGCGTCGTACAGCGCGGTGCCCTGGACCTTGTCGGCCTGGGAGATGAAGGCGGTGTTGCAGGAGTTGGCGACGGCCTCGCGCAGCGGGATCCGGCCGGTGGCCCCGCTGGGGTAGTCGGAGTAGTTGCCGAACTGCCGGCCGTCGACGGTGATGGTGGTGGTGCAGGGCACCCGGCTGGTGGGGGTGAGCCCGGCCCGGAGCAGGGCCAGGCTGCTGACGGTCTTGAAGGTCGAGCCGGGGGCGAACTGGCCGAAGGTGGCGATGTTGTAGCCGTCGGTGCCGGGCCCGTTGGCGGCGGCGACGATCTCGCCGGTGCTGGGGCGCAGGGCGACCAGGGCGCTCGCCGGACCGACGCCGGCGAGCAGGCTCTCGGCCTGCTGCTGGAGCCCGGGGTCGAGGGTGAGCGCGAGCGCCTCGCCGGTCTGGGCCTCGACGCGCAGCAGCTCGCGCTCGGTGCCGGCCTCGGCGTCCACGGCGTCGACGACGTACCCGGGGGTCCCCTGCAGGACGTCGTCGTAGCGGGCCTGCAGGCCGGACAGGCCTGCCTGCTGGCCGGGCTGGTAGCGGTCGGGGTCCTGCTCGACCATCTCGGCGGTGACCTCGCCGACGGTCCCGAGGATCGGCGCGGCGAAGTCGCGGGTCGGCGCCAGCGGGGCCTCGTCCTGGACGGCCAGGATCGCGGGCTGCTCCTCGGCGGCCTGGGCCGCGGCCGGCGGGACGTCCTCGCTGCGCAGCGTGATGGCCTCGACGAAGGCCTGCTCGCCGGCCGCCCGCACCCGCTTCGCGTACGCCGCGGGGTCGATCTCGACGAGCCGGGCCAGCTCCCGCGCGGCGGCCACCGCCTCGGCCTTGCCCACCTGGGTGCGGTCGATGCCCAGCCGCACCACCTGGCGGTAGGTCACGATCGGCTGGCCGCCGGCGCCGGTGATGTCGCCGCGGCGGGCCCCGATCGGGGAGGTCTCCAGCACCTCGCCCGCGGTCAGCGACGGCTCGACCAGGGTCGGCGCCCAGGTCGCGCGCCACTCGCCGTCGACCAGCTCGAGGGGCGCCTCGGTGGTGTAGTCCCAGGTCGACGCGCCCACCGGCCACGACCAGGCCAGGGTCGCGGTCGCGGCGTCGCCCGACGGCGCCGTGACGTCCTCCAGGGTGACGGTCGGCTCCAGGCCGCCGAGGCCCTCGACGGTCGTGGTGTACGCCGCCGTCGCCTCGGCCGCCGTACCGCCGCTGAAGACGACGTCGCCGAGGTCGCCGCCGCCGAGACCGGTCGCGAGGTCCTCGGCGGCCTGGTCGGGGTCGGGGTCCGCGACCCGCTCGGCGACCTGGTCGCAGGCGCTCAGGCCCCCGGCGGCGAGGACGAGGACGGCGGCGGAGGCGAGGGCGCGGCGCATGGCCACCCTTCTACCAGCCCGCACCCCACGGAGCGGTCAGGCACCGGCGCTCAGGGGTGTGCCGCGAGCCACGCGTCGAGGTCGATGCCGTGCCGGCGCGCCGCGCGACGGGCCTGCGGGCTGCGCACGTCGGGCGGCTGGAACAGCCCGGCGCGGGTCGCCCGCACGCGCAGCGCCGGCGCGGGCGCGGCCGCCCGGGGCGCCGGGGCGCCGTCGAGGGCGGCCCGCACCAGCGGCAGCAGGCCCTCCGCGTGCCCGGCGGCGTTGGGGTGGAAGCTCTCGCCCACCGGCAGCGAGAGACCGTTGACCCACTCCGCCGGGTCGCAGACCGCGTGGCCGGTGAAGGCGGCCGTCGGGTCGGCGTACGCGAAGCCGGCGGCCCGGGCCGCGGCCGCGACCCGGGTGTCGAGGAGGTCGGCGGTGGCGTTGAGGCGCTGTTGCTCGCCGCGGGTGAACCAGGTGCCGAGGTCGCAGTCGTCGCCCATGAACAGGCGCGGGTAGCCGACCACGACGACCCGCGCCCGTGGCGCCCGGTCGCGGACCGCGGCGTACAGGCGGCGGAGCCGGCCGGGGAGCTCGTCGCGGACGACCCGGCGGGCCAGGTCGACCGCCGGGTCGCAGGCGGCCAGCCACCACGGGGCCGCGCAGGTGGTCAGCACCTCGGCGAAGCCCGCGTCGTTGCCGCCGATCGAGAGCGTCACCAGCGCCGTGTCCTCGCCGAGGGCGCCGAGCTGGTGGCGCTGCACGTGGGCGGTCGTGGCGCCGGAGCAGGCGGCGAACCGCAGGTCGTAGCCGCGCTCCGCGGCCAGCAGGCTCGGATAGGCGTACGCCGAGCGCCGGCAGCCGCTCGCGTCGGCGCGGTGGTCGCCGGTGCCGACGCCCGAGGCGTAGGAGTCGCCGAGCGCGACGTAGACCGGCGGGTCGGCGGCCCTCGCCGCCGGGGCGACGGACAGTCCGGTGAGCAGGGCGCTCAGCTGGGCGCTGAGCAGGGTGACGACGAGGAACGGGCGCACGGTCGGCCTCCGGGGGTCGGGGGCGACCACCCCAGCACCGGGGACCGACGCTCGCCACCCGCCCGCGACGGCCTGTGGAGATCAGCGCTGCGGCGGTGCGCGGAACGGGTCGGGCTCGATGGTGGCGTCGGCGTCGGCGTACCGCCGCTGCTCGCGCGCGATCGCGGGACCGGAGGCGGCGGCCTCGCGGCGTACCTCCGCGGTGAGCCGCAGCGACGCGCCGAAGGCGGACGCGACGATCGGGGCGTAGCCCTCGGCGTGCCCGGCGACGTTGGGGTGGTAGCTCTCGTCGATCGGGCTCGAGAACCCGTTGAGCCAGGCCGGCTCGTCGCAGACGGCGTGGCCGGTGAAGGCCGCGGTCGGGTCGGCGAAGGCGAAGCCGGCGCTGGAGGCGGCCGAGGCGAGCACGCCGTTGAGCTGGTCGGCGGTCTGGTTGAGCAGCGCCTCGTCCTCCGGGGAGAAGAAGGTCGCGGCGTTGCAGTCCTCCCCCATGAAGACCCGCGGGTAGCCCACCACCACGACCTCGGCGGCGGGTGCCCCCGCGGCGATCGAGGAGTAGAGGCCACCGAGCGCACCCGGCAGGGTGCCGGAGACGTAGGCCTGGGCGCCGGCGACCGCCCCCGCGCAGTCGCTGGCCCAGGCCGGCAGCGCGCACTCGGTCAGGACGTCGGCGAACCCGGCGTCGTTGCCGCCGACCGAGACCGAGACGTACGACGTGCTCGCGCTCAGCGCGGACAGCTGGGTCGCGGCCACGTCCGGGACCCTCGCGCCGGAGCAGGCCCGCAGGTTGAGGTCCCAGCCGTTGGCCGCGGCGAGCAGTCCGCTGAACGCGGCGGTGGAGCGGCGGCACTCCGAGCCGTCGTCGAGGTAGCTCCCGGTGCCGAGGCCGGAGGAGTAGGAGTCGCCGAGGGCGACGTACTCCTCCCCGGCGGCGCTGGCCGGTGGGGACCCGGCGAGCAGGCCGGTGCCGGCGAGGGTCGTGACGAGGGCGGCGGCGAGGGCGGGTCCGAGACGCATGGGGTGACGGTAGGAACCGGGACCGG
>Ga0075365_10001423_pt1 | contig 10812 bp, 11 predicted proteins | sample EndMetdeltDD1765_FD_71387 | JGI IMG/M metagenome (GOLD analysis project Ga0075365, IMG submission 71387) | Populus endosphere microbial communities from Tennessee, USA - Endosphere MetaG P. deltoides DD176-5 | ecosystem: Host-associated > Plants > Roots > Endosphere | place: USA: Tennessee... | reverse complement strand
GCGTCGGCGCGGGCGGTGGCGGTGGCACCGGCGGGATCGGTGGCGGGACGTCGCTCACGTCAGGACCCGGCGGGAGGCATCGGCGGCGGCGCGGACGGGGGCAACGGCGGCGGCGACGAGAAGAAGACCTGTAGCGCGGGCACGCTCTGGGCCGGCTCCCATCCGGCCATGCCCTGGCACCACACGAGCGTCGAGCCGACGATCTGTCCACCGGCGATGCCGGCTTGCATCTGGGCCAGGTTGTACGGCCCGCCGGGTTGGCCGCCGGCATCGATGTGGTACTGCACCTGCCCGGGCAGCGGCGGGGGTGCTGCCGCGGCCGGTGCCGCGGCTGCGGGTGCTGCCGATGGCGCGAAGGCCCCACCCATCGTGTTCGCCATCTGCCCGCCGAGGGCAACGCCGAGTCCGACCTGCATCGCGGCGCCGGCGGCACCGCCGCCGGGGTTGCCGGCCGCGGCCACCATCGCCTCGGCCGCTTTGGCCTGCTGGTAGCGATCCATCGAGCCGACGTTGTCGAGGAACCCACCCTCTTCGACACCGCGGGCGACGCCGCGGGTCATCGCTGCGGTGATCTCGTCGGGCAACGAGATGTTCATCGTGATCTCGGGGATCTCGAGGCCGTACTCGTCGTCGACGCGCTCTTGGACGAACTCGCGCAGCTTGTCGGACAGCTCGACTTGCCGTCCCTGCAGATCGATCACGCCGAGCTTGGTGGCCAGCACCATGTCGGAGAACGCGAGCGAGATGACGCGGCGGAGCAGCTCGGAGATCTCCTCGACATCGACCGCACTGTCGGTGCCGATGACCTCCTTCATGAAGATCTCGGGATCGGCGATCTTCACCACGCACAGGCCATTTGCGCGGACTTGCACCATCTTGAAGTCGGGATCGCGGACGGTGACGGGTGTCGGCGTGCCCCAGCGCAAGCTGGTGACCGGCCGGGTGTTGATGAAGTAGACCTCGCTGCGGAACGGGCTGTCGAAGCCGTACTTCCACCCCTGCAGCGTGCTGAGGATCGGCAGGTTCTCCGACTTCAGCTCGTAGTTGCCGGGATCGAAGGTGTCAGCCATCGCTCCGCGGTAGACGAAGATCGCCTTCTGCCCTTCGCGGACGATGAGCTGAGCACCGTTCTTGATCTCGTTCTGGTAGCGCGGGAACCGCCAGGCCAACGTGGAGCGGGAATCATCGATCCATTCGATGATGTCGACGAACTCGTTCTTGATCTTGCTCATCAAACCCATGTCATGTTCCCCTCATCGCCGGCCTGGCAGTCTGCCCAACCCTGGGTGGATTCTGGCATCCCGCCCTGGGTCAGGCGAGCGCGGCGTCGAGCGTTTCGCTCGACGGCGCGAAGTAGAACGCGCCCGACGCCGGCGTCGAGTAGTCGGTGAGCGCGTCGCGCTGGTGACCGTTGTTGCCGTAGATGGCTTCCATCCGCTCACGCAGTGGCGCCTGCTCCTTGCAGAAGCCCATGAAGTACAGACCGACCGTGCCGTCGTGGAACGCGTACGGGGTCGAGCGGCGCACCATCTCGCCGCGCTTGGGCGTGCTGTCGTCGCCGGTCGCACCCTCGCGGAGTTCGACGTGGGCGAGGTGCGAAGTCGGCACCTGGACGGCCAGCTTGGTGGAGTCGGCCTTGCTGCGACCGAACGTGTTCTCCTGGTCCTCCAACGACAGGCCGTTGAAGTACTTGAGGTCGTGCACCCAGCGCTGGGCGATGCAGAACGAGCCACCGGCACCCGGCTGGCCGTCGGGGATGATGGCCCGATCGTGCTGGTCCTCCGGCTGCGGGTTGCCGGTGCCGTCGATGAAGCCGGTGAGGTCGAGGCTGTTGCGGTAGATGAACGTCGGCGTCTCACGGGCGACGGTCATGTGCCCGGCGACCGCGTTGCGGAAGTTGAACTGGGTCTCCCAGCACAGGTCCTTGTCGTCGGAGTGCACCCAGAGCAGCAGCTCTTCCTGGGTGCCCTTGGCGATCTTGCCGTCGGGTGACTCGTAGCCGGGGTATGGCTGGAAGTCGTTCGGGATGTCGTCGGTGAGATCGGCGAGCAACGTCGGTCCGAGCAGGATGCACACATTGGCGACCGTCGTGACACCAGTGTTGCTGCCGGCGGCGCGCACGTCGCTGAGAGCTTTCTTGATCACATTCAGGTCGGCGCCTTCGGTGCGACTGAAGTGGGTGTACCACTGGTACTTGGCAAGGTTGGTCAGGATTGCGTGCTGCGGGTTCGCCATGGGGGGATTCTCCGTTCGAGAGCAAGGTTGATCCGCGACAATGGCGGCTCGCCGCCAGGGCTCACCGGTCACCGCGGATGTGCGCATCGTCGCGCTGTGTCAGGTCGGCACGCGGTCGACTCTAATCGCGCGATGCGGGTTCACTCCGCCTCGACTCGGGCAAGTTCTCGTGGCTGCGTCAGCCGGTGGGGGGCTCTGCCGAGGGATGCAGGACAGGGCGGAAGCCGCCGCGGAGGGCCGCGACCGACGTCGGTGGTGTGATCACATGCACCGTCTCGCCGACCGGGCGCAACGTCGGTTCTCGCCACCCGTCGAAGGAGAACACCATCGTGCGCTCACCCAAGACGAGTCGGGCCCCGTCGGCCGCGGCGATGACACATCCGTCGGGCAGGTCGTCGATCGCCGCCTCCCACAGCCGGCGGTCGCCACTCCGCTCGAGGCCACGCCCGCGGCGCAGGCGCTCCGATGCGAGGCGCCGATTCAACTCGTCGGCGCCGATCGGCGCGGCTCGCCCCAACGTGGCTGTGACGCCGTCGCGGTACGAGCGATGATCACCGAGGCGGCAGAACCCGCACGGTCGATGCCCCGCCGCGAGCGCGACCGCATCGTCGAGGAAGAACAGGGGCGTCCACCGTCGCGGCCGGTCGAGCTCGTGACGCCAGCCGCGAAACGACGTGACGCAGACGATCCAGAGGTTCCCGCGGTGGTGACGGACGAGTTGACGGTTGTCGTCGACGAGGCACCCGCGGTTGCCCGTGAACAGTCCACGGCCGGCGGCGGCGTGGAGGTCGCCCCACGGATCGACACGGTTGCGGCGCGGCACCTCCGCAGTATGGGCCGGTTCGCACCACACGCCTGGTGAGATTCGGACGCCGACCCGAGTCGGTCCGGGATCGGTGAAACGTCACCTACCTCGCAGGTACAATTGTTCGCATGGCGACGACACCCGCACCCCGATGGCTCGACGACCGCGAGCAGGGCATCTGGCGCGGCTATCTGAAGATGACCAATCTGCTGTCGGCGCACCTCAATCGCACCCTGGTCACCAAGTCCGGGCTGTCCGATGGCGACTACGGGGTGCTCGTCAACCTGTCGGAGGCCGACGGCGGGCGCATGCGCGCGTTCGAGCTCGCGCGACGGATGCAGTGGGAGAAGAGCCGGCTTTCGCATCAACTGACGCGCATGCAGGGTCGCGGCCTGATCAAGAAGGAAGACTGCCCGAGCGATGCCCGCGGCGCGTTCATCGTCCTCACCGACGCCGGCCGCACCGCCATCGATGCCGCTGCCCCGCGCCACGTGGAGGATGTTCGTCGCTACTTCTTCGACCTGTTGACTCCCGAGCAGCTCGCCACGCTCGACGAGATCGCAACGACGGTCGTCGGCAACATCGAGCCCGAGTGCCCGGCGGCCGCTGCCGAGGCCGCCGCCGCCGGATGTGACGAGTGACGGCATCCGCCGTCGCGACACGCAGGTAGTTGACATATCAACTTCCATTGCTACGATGTAGTTGAAACGTCATCGAAATCGGTGACCACATCGTACGGAGGTTCGCCATGCCAGCCATCACCGCCAACCCGCTCGTCCTTCCCCGCATCGGCGCTGTCCCGCCCATGGCCACGGACCGCGCCATCGACCGCATCGTTCCCTCGCAACACGTCGTCGAGGGTGCCGGGTTCGAGGTGTGGCGCCCGTTCCCGGCCAACGGTTCGAGCGGCGTGGATTCGCACACGGCCGATCCGTTCTTCCTGCTCGATCAGCTCGGCCCGGTCGAGTACGGCCCGAACGAAGCGGTCGGTGCGCCCTGGCATCCACATCGCGGTTTCGAGACCGTCACCTACGTGATCGACGGCGTCGTCGAGCACCACGACTCCAACGGCGGTGGCGGCATCATCGGCGAAGGCGACACGCAGTGGATGACTGCCGGCGCGGGCATCCTCCACGACGAGGTCCCGACGCAGACGTTCTTCCGCAACGGCGGACGCACCCATGGCGTGCAGCTGTGGGTCAACCTGCCGGCTCGATTGAAGTTCAGCCCGCCGCGCTATCAAGCGATCGAGGCCTCGCAGCTGACGCTGCTCTCGTCGTCCGACGGCGGGTCCCTCGTCCGTCTGATCGCGGGCAGCCTCGGCGGCCACGACGGGCCGGGCGTGACGCACACACCGATCAGCTACGCCCACGCCAGCATCTCCCCCACAGCCCAGCTCCGGGTGCCATGGCCGACCGACTTCAGCGCGATGGTCTACGTGTTGAGCGGCCACGGCTTCGTCGGCGCCGCGCAGCGCCCGGTCGGGGCTCACGAGCTGGTCGTCTTCGGCGCCGGCGACGCGATCACGGTCGCCGCGGCCGCCGACCAGCCGGAGGACTCACCCAACCTCGAGGTGCTCCTCCTCGGCGGCCTGCCGATCCGTGAGCCGATCGTGCACTACGGCCCGTTCCTGATGAACACCCGCCAGGAGATCCTCGACGCGCTCGACGACTTCGAGCACGGTCGGATGGGCGTCATCCCCGCCACCATCGCCTGACCAACCCGATTTGGAAGGGCTTCCATGCCCTCACAGCGGGCAAAAACCTGCTGGGAACCGGGGTCAGTCGTCGATCTGGGCGCCGGCCCAGTGGGTGCGCATGTCCTTCAGCCAGTCGGGGTAGTCGAGCGGCGGGTCGGGGAGCACCGTCGCTCCCCGTTCGGCAAGGGCCTGCTCGAACAGCTCGGGCTGGTCGCCCCAGCTGCGCGGGTCGCCGAGCATGACCTCGAAGAACGTCACACCCTCGGGCCCGGCGACGACGGGGCCGAACGCGGCGCCGAACGGCAGCTCGATGTGCGTGCCCGCCGGGCATTCCCGGTCGCCGAACGTCGCCGAACCCTTGATCACGAACACGATGTGCGGGCTGTAGTGGCCGTGGCGGCGCACCACCATGCCCGGGTCGTACTCGGCGTACAACGAGAGGTACTGCGGGTCGTTCGAGAACGCGAACCACTTCTCGCGGACGAACGCGTCCGTTCCATCGGCGTTGCGCTGGGCGCGCACGTTGCGCCAGCCCATGTCGTCGTCGTCCATGTGGCGGAAGATCGGCTCCTTGCCGGGGACCTTCGGGTTGCTGGCGGGCGCATCGCTCATCTCTGCACGTTGGCACGCTGGCGGAGGCGGCTACGAGTCGGTGCCGCCGATCAGACGCCGTATCGCTCGATCTCCTCGCGCAGGACGACCTTTGTCGACGGGTCGGCAAAGGACGCGTCGAGCGCAGCCAGCTGCATGGCGCGCAGTTGTTCGCGGGTCACATCGTGGTGGGCGTGGACGAGCTCCAGCTCGGTGTTGAGATCGGTGCCGAACGAGCCGGGGTCGTCGGTGTTGATCGACACGTTCAGTCCTGCGTCGAGCAGGGCGGGCAGCGGATGATCGTCGATCGAGGCGGCCACACCGAGCAGAACGTTGCTCGTCGGGCAGACCTCGAGCATCATCCCGGTGTCGGCCAGGCGGCGCACGAGCTCGGCGTCCTCAAGGCAGCGCACCCCATGTCCGATCCGCTCCGCGGCGAGCGAGTCGATCGCCGCTGCGACGCTGTGCGCCCCTTCGGTCTCCCCCGCGTGTGGCACCGAGTGCAACCCCAACGCGATCGCCGCGGCGAAGGCGTCGGCGTAGGGCGCGGCGGGGAACCCGACCTCGTAACCGCCCAGACCGATCCCGACGATGCCGGCCGGCGCGTGGGCGCTCGCAAGGAAGTCGATTGTGGCGCGCGAATCGGGCGGTTCGATGTCGCGAGGGATGTCGATGACCCACGCCAACTGCACCCCGAAACGCTCGAGAACATCGCGCCCTCCGCGAGTGAGGGCGGCGCCGTAGTCCGCGGCGCTGATGCCGTTGCGCAGGTGGCTGAAGGCGGTCGATGTGACCTCTGCGTAGCGGACGTTGTTGTCATGCAACGACTGACCGAGCGCGCGGATGACGGCGCGGAGGTCGTCGCCGGTGCGCAGCAACGACAGCCCGAACCAGAACTGGCGGGCGAAGTCGGGGAAGTCGACGAAGCTGAACGACTGGGGCAGCCCCTCCGGCCACACGTCCGCGGTGTCGCTCCCGTGACGGGCCGCCAGAGCGCCAACGGTTGCGGGCTGCAGCGACCCCTCGAGGTGAACGTGCAGCTCGACCTTCGGCAAGCCCTCGATCCATCGGCGACTCTCCTCCACGGGCATCCTCCGAGCGTACGGACGCCACCGCCCCCGTCACTACAGTGGTTCCTGCCATGGCTAGCTCGCTGAAGAAGCTCGACCCGATCGACCTGGCATCCGTGCCCCTGTTCGTGGCCACGATGATCGCCGAGGCCGCGGTGCTCAAGCGACGCTCCGACAAGCGCGTCCTCGGCGACCTCGCCGACGCCGACATGGAGACGCTGTCCGGCACGCACCTGCCGCCCGATCCGCTGGTGCCCGTCGGGTACGAACGCAAGGACTCGACGGCCAGCTTGTCGATGCTGGTCGGCAGTGTGGTGGCCGGCTTCGCCACGATCGCGGCGTTGGACAAGCTCAACGGCGCGCTCTTCAAGCGCCGGATCAGCAACATCGGTTCTCGTCGCGGCGCACTCGCGGGCGCGATCGTCCTGTGGGACTTCCTCTACTACTGGGACCACCGCTGGATGCACGAGGTGCGCGTGCTGTGGGCCAACCACGTCAGCCACCACTCCAGCCAGCGGTACAACCTGTCGACCGCGCTGCGCCAGCCGTGGTCGGGCATCACCACCGCGTGGGTCTTCGCGCCGATGCCACTGCTCGGCTTTCCGGCCAAGACGATCTTTCGTGCCGGCCAGTTGAACCTGCTGTACCAGTACTGGATCCACACCGAGGCGATCGATCGGCTGCCGAAGCCGATCGAGGCGGTGTTCAACACGCCGTCGCACCATCGCGGCCACCACGGCGCGAACCAGCAGTACCTCGACAAGAACTACGGCGGGATCCTGATCATCTGGGACCGGCTGTTCGGCACCTTCGAGCCGGAGGTGCGGCGGGTCAAGTACGGCCTGACGAAGAACATCTCGACCTACAACCCGTTCCGCATCGCGTACCACGAGTACGCCTCGATCATCCGCGACGTGCGCTCCACGAAGGGCTTGCGCCACAAGCTCGGGCACGTCTTCGGCCGCCCCGGGTGGACGCCGCCGCATCCGAGCCCGGGCCACCTCACCCAGGCCCAGATCAACGCGGCACTCCCGTAGACTGGATCTCACGGAACCGACACCGCACGAACACGACCATGCGCACGACCACGACGACGGCTCGCTGATCGTCGCGGCCACGAGCGAACGTCGCGAGAAGCGGCTGACCGTCGCCCTCGGACTCAACCTGGTGATCGTGATCGCCCAGGTCGTCTTCGGCTTCGTCGCCCACTCACTCGGGCTGATCGCCGACGCCGGGCACAACCTCACCGATGTCGCCGCGATCCTGGCGTCGTTGATCGCCGTGCGTTGGGCACGACGGCGCCCGACCGGGCAGCGCTCGTTCGGCTACCACCGGGCGACGATCCTCGCCGCGCAGGCCAACGCGGTCAGCATCCTGGTCGTCACGCTGTGGATCATCTACGAATCCGTCGTTCGACTGGTGGATCCGGAGCCCGTGCGTGGCGGACTCGTCGTCGTCGTTGCTCTGATCGCGGCGGCGGCCAACCTGTTCGCCGCGCTCGCCGTGCGTGAGAGCCACGCCGGGCACGATCACGCGGCGAGCGGATCTCACGATCTCAACATGCGGTCGGCGATGCTCCACCTGATCAGCGACACCGCCGCGTCCATCGGCGTTGCGATCGCCGGCACGATCATCCTGCTCGTGGGCGGTGCGTACTGGCTCGATCCACTGACCTCGGTCGTGCTCGGCTTGCTCATCGCGTATCAGGGATGGAAGCTGCTGCGCGCGGCCACCGATGTGCTGCTCGAGTCAACGCCGCTCGGCATCGACACCGACGACGTCGCCGACGCGATGCGTGGGATGGCCGGCGTCGAGGAGGTCCACGACCTCCACGTGTGGAGCCTGTCGAGCGATGTGCGGGCTCTCTCCGCGCACGTGGTGATGAGCGGACATCCGACGCTGGAGGAGGCCCAAGTCGTCGGCGATTCCGTGAAGCGGATGATCGGACCCCGGTTCAGCGTGTCGCACATCACGCTCGAGCTCGAGTGCGAGGCATGCTCCGCAGACGGGTCGTGGTGCGCGATCGACACCACCACCGCCGCGCCATCCGCACGCAACGACTAGCGCGCAGGGGCGGCGATGGCGATGAACGCGCGCGCGGCCGGCGAGAGCGCGCTCGTACGGTGGACGAGGCCGAGGTCGCGCCACAGCCGCGGCTCGAGGGCAACGACGGCAGCGCCCTGCAGCCGAGCCGGTTTGGCCATCACCCGCGGCAGCAGCGCGGCCCCCGCCCCCGCGAGCACGAGCGGGATGATGGCCTCGCGCTGATCGGTCTCGACCGCAATCGTCGGCGCGACCCCCGATTCGGCGAAGACCGCGTCGAGCAGCGTTCGCGTTGACGTACCGACAGGGTTGGCGACCAACGGCAGGCGACCAAGCGCATGCGCGTCGATGGGCGTGCGTCGGCGCGAGCCCGGGGGGAGCACCGCGACGATCTCCTGGCGGCCGAGAGGATGAGCGACGAGGCCCCGTTCCGCCACGGGCAGGACGGTGATGCCGACCTCGCTCGCACCGCTGAGTACCGCTCGAACGAGATCCGCGGTCCCGTCGGGATGGGCGAGGCGAACCACGACTCCAGGGTGCGCGGTGCGAAACGCGCCGACAAGCGGACTGACGGGTTCGACGGCAAGCGTTGGCAGGGCGACGAGGTCCAGGTGCCCGACCACCAATCCGCTGACGGCATCGACCTCGATGCGCACGTTCTCGACCGCGCGCAACGCAGAACGCGCCGCGTCCGCAAACGCAGCGCCGGCGGCGCTCACGATGAAGCTGCGCCCGATGCGCTCGAACAGCTCGACACCGAGTTCGCGCTCGAGGTTGCGAATCGACTGCGACAGCGACGGCTGGGCGACGAAGCACTGCCGCGCCGCAACTGTGAAGCTGCCGGTATCGATCACGGCGAGGGCATACCGAAGCTGTTGCAGTTCCATAGGTCAAGCCTATTGAAATGACAGAAACCGCGTCTTGGACAAATGGACAGATCGGCTGTCCACTGGAAGGGTGCATTGGATACTGATCGCGGCAATCGGCGCCGTTGTGGGCTACCTCGGCGGCCTGTTCGGCAAGGGCGGCGCCGCAATCGCCACTCCCTTCCTGGCGCTGATCGGTGTGCCGGCCATCGTTGCTGTCGCTTCGCCGCTGCCGGCGACGGTGCCTGGCACGCTGGTCGCCTTCTCCCGCTATCGCAAAGGGGGCTTCGCCAATCGGCGGGTGATCGGCTGGAGTGTGGCCTGCGGTGTCCCGGCGACGGTCGTGGGCGCGTTGCTCACCCGCTGGGTCGCGGGCGGCACGCTCGTCACCGTGACCGACGTGGTGATCGTCTGCCTGGGTTTGCGGGTGCTCCTGCACCGCAACCGGACCATCGGCGCCGCGCCCGATGCCGATCCTGATCCATCGTCGGTCCGACTGGCGACGATCGCGATCGCGGTCGGACTGCTGGCCGGACTGCTCGCCAACTCGGGCGGGTTCCTGCTCGTGCCGCTCTACCTCGCGGTGCTGTCGCTGCCGATCAAGAGCGCGCTGGCCAGCTCGCTGGCCGTCGCATCGTTGCTCGCGGTGCCCGGAACCATCGTGCACGCGTCGCTGGGACACATCGACTGGCGGATCGCGATCGTGTTCGGACTGGCCTCGATCCCGTTGTCGAGCCTCGGCGCGCGCACAGCGTTGGCGATGAACGCCGGCCGCCTCGAGCGCATCTACGGGGCAGGGCTCGTCGTGCTCGGTGTCGGGTTGCTGGCGCTGGGCTGAGGCCGACTCCCGGAGCGCGCGGGAACTTCCGCGCGGTCGGTGACGACTACTGGTCGTCAACGATCACCAACCGTCACAGTGTCCAGGAGTCCGAATGAACCGTGTTGCCCGTCTCACCATCGCCACCTGCGCGGCGGCGTGCTCCAGTGTGATGATCGGCGTCGGCATCGCCGCGGCGCACATCGAGAGTGATCCCGCCGCTGTTGCTGCTGGATCGGCGGCAACCGTCGGCTTCAAAGTCGAGCACGGTTGCGACGGCTCGAACACGACGGAGTTGCAGATCAAGATTCCGGATGGCATCACCGATGCCAAGCCGGTCGACCTGGCCGGGTGGACGGCAGCGACGGCACAGGGCACCGTGACCTTCTCCGGCGGCAACCTCGACGCCGAGACGCCGGAGACGTTCTCGATCACATTCACCGCTCCCGCCACGCCGGGCACGATCTACTTCCCGATCGTGCAGACCTGTGCTGTCGGCGAGATCGCATGGATCGAGATCCCTGCGGCCGACGCTGCCGAGCCCGATCATCCGGCGCCGGCCGTGTTGGTCACCGACGGTCCGCCGACCGCGGCCGACCTCGCACCCCACGATGACGAGGCGGCGATCGCCGCCTCGTCATCGTGGGGTGCGAGGTCGGCCGCGGTCGGCGGACCGTCGGTGACCA
>Ga0075365_10001422_pt1 | contig 10813 bp, 10 predicted proteins | sample EndMetdeltDD1765_FD_71387 | JGI IMG/M metagenome (GOLD analysis project Ga0075365, IMG submission 71387) | Populus endosphere microbial communities from Tennessee, USA - Endosphere MetaG P. deltoides DD176-5 | ecosystem: Host-associated > Plants > Roots > Endosphere | place: USA: Tennessee... | reverse complement strand
CATTCGGTGCGCCTGGCGCAGGTGCGGGACGCCTTTTTCAACCTGCCGGAAGAGCAGCGCTCGGCGCTGCATCTGGTCGCCATCGAAGGGCTTTCCTACCAGCAGGCGGCCAGTGCCACCGGCGTGCCGCTGGGCACGCTGATGTCGCGCATCGGCAGGGCGCGCGCCGCCCTTCGCCAGATGGAAGACGCCGCCCCGGTGCGCGGAAAAAATCATCTCAAGATCGTGGGAGGTGAGCCATGAGCGCTCTTGTCGACCCGGTGACCGACGCCGACCTCGACGCTTATGTCGACGACCAGCTGGATGTCACCCGCCGCATCGAGGTCGAAGCCTTCCTGTCGACTCGCCCGGAGGCCGCCGCGCGCGTCATGTCGGATCTGCGGACCCGCGATGAGCTGCGCGTGGCGCTTGCCGGCTCCAAGGGCATGGCCCGGCCGGCGACCGCTGACGCGGCGCGGCGGCTGGAGAGGGGGCTTGTCCGTGGCCGCATCTTCGGCGTGCTGCAGCGCGCCGCTGCGGTTGCTGCCTTCGTTGCCGCCGGCTGGCTGGCAAACGGCATCATCGGGCCGATGTCGGTGACCAAGGTCGTCGCGTCGCCGCAGCCGCCCGCCTATGTCGACGAGGCCGTGCGGGCACACAGGACGACGCTGGTGCGCGAGACCATGCCCTCGCAGCCGGAAGCGCCCAATTACAGTGCCGGCGAGATCCGTGCTGCGACCGCGATCGTCATGCCGTCGCTGCCAAAGGACTGGAAGGTGCGCGACGTGCAGATCTATCCGTCGCGCTTCGGCCCGAGCGTCGAGGTGGCTGTCGACACCAAGGATATGGGCCTGGTGTCGCTGTTTGCTATCCGGCCGGGAACCTTCGACGTGGTCAAGCCGACCGTCGCGCCGTCGGGCGACATTGCCTCGGCCTATTTCCAGATCGGCGAGGTCGCCTATGCGGTGGTCGCCAGGAGCGGGGTTCATGATCTCGACCGCGCCGCCGAGACGCTCGCCAAAACGCTTTACTGATCGACCCACGCTTTACTGACCGATCCACAAAGGAGACTGCAAATGAACACGCCCAATCTGGGATATCGCGTCGGCACCGGCGCCCAGGCCGGAGCCGTCTTTGACGAGGGCCTGCGTCAGCACATGCTGCGCGTCTACAACTATATGGGCCTCGGCCTGGTGGTCACCGGCCTGGTCGCCTTCCTGGTGTCGTCGACGCCGGCGCTCTACGTGCCGATCTTCTCCAGCCCGCTGAAATGGGTGGTGATGCTGGCGCCGCTCGCCTTCGTCATGCTGTTTTCGTTCAAGATGCAGACCATGTCGGCGGCCAGCGCTCAGGCAATGTTCTGGGCCTTCTGCGCGGTGATGGGCCTGTCGCTCGCCTCCGTGTTCCTGGTCTTCACCGGCACCAGCATCGCGCGCACCTTCTTCATCGCCGCCACCATGTTCGGCGCCACCAGTCTCTACGGCTATACGACCAGGCGCGACCTGACCCAGTTCTCGTCTTTCCTGATCATGGGCCTGATCGGCGTGGTGATCGCCAGCATCGTCAACATCTTCCTCGGCTCGACCGCGCTGCAGTTCGCCATTTCGGTGATCGGTATCGCCGTCTTCATCGGGCTAACCGCCTGGGACACGCAGACGATCAAGGAACAATATGCCGAGAATTTCGACGCGGAATCGCGCCAGAAGCTGGCTGTTTTCGGTGCTTTCTCGCTCTACCTGAACTTCATCAACATCTTCCAATTGCTGCTGAACTTCACGGGCGAGCGGGAGTAACGACTGTCCGCTGTGGGCAAGGGCGGGGTTCTCGCCCTTGATGCGGAGAGGTGGCCGGAGGAGAAATCCTCCGGCCACAATTCGTTCCTGCAAGACCCGTCTATGCCTTGAGTCCCCAGGAGCTTTTGTTAGTCTGCCGCCGCAGCGGCCTTCAACACCGACGCGCGAGGACATGTGGCACAGGACAGCCAAACGCTTCATGGCGACGGCATCTCGGCCGTTATTGCAGAGCAAGGCGCCGAACTGGTTTCGCTGCAGGATGGGCGGGGATTTGAGTTTCTGTGGCAAGCCGGGCCGGAGTGGCGGCGCCATTCGCCGGTGCTGTTCCCCATAGTCGGCCGGCTGACGGGCGATCGGCTGCGCCATCGCGGCCAGACCTATCCGATGACGCAGCACGGCTTCGCCCGCGACAAACCGTTCACCTGGGAGGAGAGGGGACCCCACTCCTGCACGCTGGTGCTTACCGACGACGCCGACACCCGCGCGCACTACCCCTTCGCCTTTCGCCTTGCCGTGACCTACACGCTGGACCGCCAGCAGCTCGGTGTGACCTTCAAGATCACCAACACCGGTGACGAGCCGTTGCCGGCTTCGATCGGCGCGCATCCTGCATTCAACTGGCCGTTGCTGCCGGAATTGCCCAAGGAGGCCTATCGGCTGACCTTTTCCGACGACGAGCCGGCACCGATCCGCCGCCTGAAGGACGGCCTGCTGCTCTCGGAACCGCGGCCGACGCCCATCGATGGCAGGACGCTTGCGCTGTCCGAACGGCTGTTCGATGACGACGCCGTCATCCTGGACCGGCCAGCGAGCACCAGCGTGCGCTATGCGGCCGAGCGCGGTCCGGCGATCGAAATGTCATGGCAGGGAGCCGAGGAGCTCGGCATCTGGTCCAAGCCCGGCGGCGCGCCCTTCCTGTGCATCGAACCCTGGCATGGCATAGCGAGCCCGACCGATTTCGATGGCGAATTCACTGACAAGCCCGGCGTGATGCTGATCGAACCGGGGGCGAAGCGTTCGCTGAGCTACCAGATCGGCCTGGAGCCGGGCCGGCGGTGACCGACCGACGGCCAACCGCAGAATCAACGCCTGGGAGCACCCAATGAAACTCGGCTTCATCGGCACAGGTGCGCTGACTTCAGCCATTGTCATCGGGCTCAAATCCCTCGATGGCGATCCGGTGTCGGTGGTGTTGTCGCCGCGCAACGAAGAGATCGCGGCGAAGCTCGCTTCCCGCTATCCGAATACACGCGTTGCCGCCGACAATCAGGAGGTGCTCGACGACTGCGATACCGTCATGCTGGCTGTCCGGCCGCAAGATGCCCATCAGGTGCTGCCTGAATTGAAATTTCGGCGCGACCATCACCTCATCAGCCTGATCGCCACGTTGTCGCACGAGGAGATAGCCGGCCTGACCGCACCGGCGAGCCGCGTGACCAAAGCGCTGCCCATGCCGATGATCGCCCGGCGGCTGGGGGCGACGATCATTTATCCGCCTGATCCGGACGTGACCGCGTTGTTCGGCGGACTGGGGAAGGTGATCGAGGTCGAGAGTTCCAGCGAGTTCGACGCGTTGAGCGTCGTGACCGCGACCTATGCCACCTATTTCAAGTACCTCGATACGATCCATCGCTGGCTGAAAGCGCATGATGTGCCGGACACCAAGGGGCGTGACTATATCGCCGCGCTCTTCACGGCGCTCGGGCACGCTCCGGAGACGGCGCCTGAGGCGGACTTCACGCATCTGGCGCAGGACTATGCGACCCGTGGCGGCATCAACGAGCAGGTCCTGAAGGAACTCACGGCCCGCAACGTCTTCGATGCGCTGGCGGAAAGCCTGGACGGCGTGCATCGGCGCATTTCAGCGGTTGGCGCCACCTGACGGGAAAGTTTTGCGATGGGTTTCAAACCTGCCGGGCGATGGTGCCGATCACGTTGACCAGAAGGCGCGCGGCGGTCTGGGCCGACAGGCCGTCAATGTCGGCCGGCGGATAGAGCTCGACAAGGTCGAATCCCGCGATCCTGGTCCTCTTGCCAAGGCCCGCGATCAGGTCGATCGCCTGCGTGTAGGTGAGGCCGCCGGGCGTACGCGCCGCCACGCCCGGCATGATGCCGGGATCAAGGCTGTCGCAGTCGAAGGTGACGACCACCCGTGCGCCTTCCGGAATATGCCTGAGCGCCGCCTCCACGCCTTGTGCATGAACCTCGCGCGCGGTCACGAAACGGCTGCCGTAGTGCTGCGCCGCTTCGACTTCAGCAAGGCGCGCACTGCCGACGCTGCGCAGGCCAACCTGCACCATGCCCGCGACATGCGGCATCTCGCTTGCCCTTCGCATCGGGCTGGAATAGCCGTGGCGTTCTCCATGCACCTCGTCGCGCCAGTCGATATGGGCATCGATCTGCAGGATCCAGATCGGTCCGTGATCGGCAAAGCCGGCAAGGAACGGAATGACGACGGAATCGTCACCGCCGAGCAGGATCGGCACGGCCGAAAAGGCCAGGACCTCGCGCGTCCTCGCCTCGATCCGGGCCCTGTTTTCGGCATTGTCGTGCAGGATGGTCGAGATGTCGCCGGCATCGATGCAGCAGACCGGCTTGCCGTCGAACAACGGGCCGCCAAGATCGAAATCCCAGTGCCCGACAAGCGGGGCGTCATCCTGGCTGGCCGCACGGATGGCGTCGGCCGCCAACGCATGGCCACTGCTGTCCTTGCCGGGATAGGTGCTGCCGTGCCCGGCGCCGAAGATCACCGCACGAGGCGTACGGCCATCCGCGAGGCGATCGGGAAGGGCGAGGAATGATGGCGACATTTTCTTGGTGGTCCTTGATGGCACGGACTGGGGAAGTTACCGCGTAACACCGACTGCCGCAAAGCAGGTCGCCTAGCACGGCGCCTTCGATCATCCCTGATTTTTTTGCGATTATAGTCGATTGTCGTGCCGTCGATCTCGCGCTGGATCTGTTCCAGACGCTTCTCGACAGGCGGGCAGACTACTGCCCCGAAAAACGACCTACGTCATATTGGCAGCCTCTTGTGAACTCCTTCACATACAAATTCGTGCGCGGCGTACAGGATATGTCAGAACAGAAAGTTACCCGCCCTTGCGAAAAGATCTTGCAGCAGAAATATAAGATCAAACGAGCAGGACGGTCTTCGCAGATAGGTAACTTTTCGTTCTAGTCGTAATTTGTGGTGGAACCAAACAAAGGAGATCAAAATGTATAAGATCATTACAGTTGCATCAGCATTGCTCATGCTTGCCGCGCCCGCGTTCGCGATCGACTCGACATTCGTGCACAGCCTTCGTGCCGACAATGGTGACTTCGAGGGCCCGGGACAGGTCAAGGGCCAACATCCATTGGCTTCAGGAGAAGCGGTGTATGGGTTCCAGACAGGATCGATCGGGTTGGCTGGTGGCGTTTCGAACTCCAATTGCATGGGGGTTAGCCCGCACCAGTATGACCCTGTCAGCCCCAATTGCCGCAACTGAGATACAAGTGGAGAGCGGTGGCTAGAGCTACCGCTCTCCCGCCTCGAGCGGGGAGTGACATTCCTACGGACTGTCAGGATCCGATTTGGCGGCTCTCATTCCGCCCTTGCGAAGTGGCGAACATCAGTTGTCGTTCTGTGACTCGGCCAGATGACGAAGGGCGCCGACGTTGGTTATTCGCAGGCCACCACGCTTGATTGCGATGATCGAGCGGTTGCGCCAACTGTTAAGCGTCTTGTTGACGGACTCTCGCGTGGCGCCCAGGAATTCCGCCAATTCAGACTGGGAAATCGGTATCCAGCCTGACCCATCCGCCATTACGCCAGCCAAGAAGACCAGTCGCTTTGCCAGCCTCGCCTCGATGCCGAAGAAAGCGTGATCCCCAAGTTCGCTGCTGATCCAACGCAGCCGTGTGCACAACAGCTCAATCATGGCCCGTGCCAGAGATGGGTTTTTTTCAATGCGATCGAAGAGTTGCGTCCGGCTGAGCGAGGCTAGATCGCAAGCGGTCAGACAGATGGCGGTTGCGGTGCGCGGGCGCCCGTCGAGCGCGCCAACCTCTCCGACCAGGCTGTGCGCAAGCTCGATATTGGCCACCAGCCTCTGGCCGCCCTGCGAATAGATCGATATCTCCACCGTCCCGCTCATCACCCCGTAAATGCGATCGGATGGATCTTCCTGAACGAAGAGATGCTGGCCTGCCGCGTAGCGTTCGACCTTGCAGCCGCTGAAAAGAAGATCGAATAGGCGTGGGTCAATCCGTGCAAGCCGCGGCAGATCATTTCCATCGTTCGCGTTGCCGGAGGCCATTTTGATTTCCAAATTGCCGCCTCGCTACCCCTGTTCGAGGATCTCCTCGATCGTGGGTGGGAGAAGCGTGGCGCTATGCATGGCGGAGATACCCATGAGGGTTTCGTGCTCGGCCGTCAGGGGCAGGGCGTCGATCGTGCGGTAGAGCCGATCGCGGTGTCCGGGATCAAGCTCACCGTGCTCGGTGAGTGTCTGGAAAGCCGCATGCGGAAACCCCGTCGCGGAGATCAGCGTCTGGATCAGCTTGGGTGTCGGCGGGTGTCCCTCCATCAACGCGACGAAACCAAGGAACGCGATAGGGTGATGGTGATGGATCCAGTAGTACTGCGCTCCCACCAGGCTCGCGACCGTGGGAGATGGTATGCGGCTCAGCGCCGTCGCCCGCTTCACACCCAGCAGTTCAAGGTCATCGAGCAGCAAGTCATCATGCCCCAACTCCTCCTTGACGTGCTCCTTCAGATATCTGGCCAGGCCGGATGCGGCAGGGTCAGCAGCCGCCATTTTGTCCGCCCGCTCCGCTGCTGCTTCGGTCAAGGGCACCGTTGCGCGGATGATTTGGTGCTGAGTGAGCAGGAACTGTGGCCAAAAGTCAGCAAGCCTCGGGTGCGTCACAAGGGTGCGGCATGACTGTGCGTACGGTTGAACCGCAAGATCGATCTTCCGCCGGAGGCGAATGCTCGGCGTAGTAGCGGCCCCAATCTCGATCCCGCTCATGCCGGCATCCCGGTGGTTAAGAAGCATCCCGGTGGTTAAGAAGCGCGGCTAATGAACCTTGATGACGACGTCGACATCTGCTTTCTCCAGGTCCTTCCGCAGCTTCCTCAAGAGGAGTATCTCGCCCCCCGAAAGGCTGGCAAACGTCTCCCAGGCGTCCTGTGGAAGGGCATCCGCCGAGACCTCCATGTCGTCGAGATACTTTTTGACGTGTGGTGGCAATTCTGTTGCCATCGCCCCACCCTCCAGTTATCTTAGACCATCCTAAAATATCCTAGACTAAGACGGGTCTGTCAAGAGAGCGGACTTGCCCTCCGTAAGGCCTGGCCGTACAGTCCATAGGCTAATGAGATATGCTCTTGGGAGCTTGATCTGTTCGACATGCGGATCTGCCAATGCAGCCGAATTGCAGTTCTGTGCGTCCTGTGAATCGCCGCTAACCCAACGAGCTTCCGGTGCCGCCGATACGCGCAAGGTGGTCACGGTCCTCTTCGCTGATATTGTCGACTCGACGGCGTTGGGAGACGAGCTCGATCCCGAGTCGCTTCGCAATCTCATGACCCAGTACTTTCGGGAGATGGGCGCGGTAATTCGTGGTCACGGAGGGACAACCGAGAAGTTCATCGGGGATGCGATCATGGCGGTGTTCGGCATCCCACTCCTGCATGAGGACGACGCGGTGCGTGCGGTTCGAGCCGCAGTTGCAATGCTTCGTGCGCTTCACCGGCTGAACGATGAGTTCGAGGCGCGTTGGGGAATCAGGATCGTGATCCGCATAGGTATGACCACGGGTGAGGTGATCGCCGGGGATCCCAGCCAGGGCGAAACTTTCGCGGTCGGAGACGCGGTCAACATTGCTGCTCGGCTCGAACAAGCTGCCGGGCCAGGGCAGGTCCTGATCGGAGACGCGACGTATCGGCTGGTCCGCGATGTCGCGATGACATCGCCGATCGAGCCGCTTCGCGTGAAGGGGAAGTCAGAGCCCGTGGCCGCCTGGAACCTCGTGGATGTCGCACCCGCGGCCCTCGCTGCCCGTGGTCTCGAATCCCCTCTTATCGGTCGCGACAAAGAAGTCGCCGCAATCGGCGAGATGTTCGAAAGGACGGTCAAATCTCGATTATGCGAAGTCGTAACGGTGATGGGCCCGGCGGGAATCGGCAAGTCCCGGCTGACGCGTGAATTTCTTCCCCGACTCGAAAGGACAACGATGGTCGTGGGGGGGCGATGCCTGCCATACGGCGAGGGGATTACCTTTTGGCCCATCATCGAGGTGCTAAAGGCCGCGGCGGGCATCACGGATAGTCACTCGCCCGACGATGCTCGCGCAAAGATTGGCAAATTGCTGGAAGGCCCCGATGCCGCGCTGGTCGTCGAACGCCTGTCGGCACTCATGGGCCTCACCCGCGCGACGCCTGGTGTTCAAGAGACGTTCTGGGCCGTGCGCAAGCTGTTCGGCAAGCTGGCGACGCATCGGCCATTGGTCGTTGTGTTTGACGACATTCACTGGGCCGAGCCGACGTTCCTCGATCTCCTCGAATATCTCGCCGATTCGTTGGGCGGCGTACCGGCGTTCTTCCTCTGCCTCGCTCGCCCTGAACTGCTCGAGGTCCGCGCCGGCTGGATGACCTCAAAGGCGAACGCGTCTCTCATCACCCTGCGCTCGCTGAGTGATGCTCATACAGACAGCTTGATCCGGAACTTGCTCGGAGGAGCGGAGCTCGCGAACGATGCCCGCGCGCGGATCGCCGATGCCGCTGAGGGAAACCCTCTCTTCGTGGAGGAGACGCTGCGGATGCTGATCGACGACGGCTTGCTTATTGCCGTCGACGGAACGTGGACGGCGGCTGACCACCTATCGAGGCTGACGATTCCACCGACGATCAACGCCCTTATCAACGCGCGCCTGGACCGGCTCGGCGCCGAGGAGCGCTCTGTGATCGAACGAGCATCCGTGATCGGGCGCATCTTCTGGTGGGGGGCCGTCGAGGAGATGTCGCCAGAAGAGCAGCGGCCTCGCGTCGGCGGCCAGCTTCAGTCTCTGGCGAGAAAGCAGCTGATCCACCCGGATCGCTCGGATCTGGAGGAGGAAGATGCCTTTCGCTTCACTCACAGTCTTGTCGGGGACGCGGCCTACAATGGCATTCCGAAGGGCGTACGAGCCCACATGCATGAGCGTTTCGCTTCGTGGCTAGAGGCAAGGATGCGCGAGCGGGCCCGAGAGTACGAAGAGATCGTCGGCTACCACCTCGAGCGGGCCTACAGGTCTCTCGCGGAGCTCGGTCTATCGAACGAGCGCGTCGAGTCTCTGGCACGACGTGCGAGCGTGCCGCTGGCTTCTGCCGGGCAGCGCGCCTTCGCGCGGGGCGACATGCCCGCTGCGGTCAACATGCTGTCGCGCGCCATCTCGCTCGGCCCTCACGACGATCCTGGGCGACTCGCACTCTTGCCGGAGCTCGCATTTGCACTGCTGGAGACCGGCGACCTCGAGCGCACGCGTGGCGCCATCGCCCAGATGCGTGAGGCTGCGACCGCCTCCGCCGATCGTCGACTGCAAGCGCATGCGCTCATTCTCGATCTGTGGGTGCGCTTTCTGTCAGAGCCCGAGGGGTGGGCGGACGAGGCGTACCGAGAGGCACGGCAGGCCATGTCGATGTTCGAGCAGGAGAACGACGAGCACGGCTTGGCCAAGGGTTGGTCCTTGCTTGGCCTGTTTCATCTGACGAAATGCAATTTCGGCGCCTCTGAAGAGGCGTGGGAGAGCGCGGCGGCGCATGCGTTTGCAGCCGGCAACGACAGAGAATGGCTCGAGTCGCTCTCATGGGTGCCGCTTGTCGTGTGGGCGGGCCGTATGCCGGTCAAGGCGGCGATCGGCCGGTGCAAGGACGTGCTCGCCAGGGCGCAGGGTGATCGCAAGGCGATGTCGGCGGCGCTCTTCAGCTGGGGGAATCTCGAGGCGATGCGCGGCCGATTCGATGAGGCGCGGCAGTTGATAGCGCAGGCGAGGTCAATGGTCGAGGAAGTCGCACTGACCGTGTGGAGCGCGGGACCTCTTACTGAGATGAGCGCCCTGGCCGAGCTCTGGGCGGGCGACGCGGCAGCCGCCGAGCGGGAGCTTCGCTGGGGCGTAAGGACCCTTCAACGCACGGGCGAGTTCGCATGGTTGCCTACGATTGCCGGCATCCTCGCCCAGGCCATCTATGTCCAAGGCCGGTACGAGGAGGCCGAGGCGTTCGTTCGGTTGGGCGAGGGGATCGCCGGCAGTGACGACACGTACTCGCAAGGCCTGCTGCGATGCGTTCGGTCAAAGATCTCGGTCCGTGAGGGCGATGTGGAGGGAGCTCTCCGTATGGCCCGGGAGGCTGTCGCAATCGCGGAGCCGACGGACTTTCTGTTCCTCCAGTCGTTCGTCCTCGACGGTCTTGGAGAGGTTCTCCACATCGCCGGCCTCCCGGAGGAAGCGGATGCAGCGCTTGCGGGCGCTGTGCGTCTGTGCGCGCAAAAGGGCTTTGTCGTCGGTGCACGACAGGCTCGAGGGCGACGAAGAAAGCTCGCGCTGTAGGGCAGCCGCCATTTCCTCGTTTCGTCTCGGCCGCAACAGACTCCATTCGGCTGAATCTCGCAGGCTATCCGGGGCCGCGCGTGGACGAAGCGTGCGCATACAAAAGTTGCATAAGATAGATTATGGAACTTATGCGTTGGCCAGCATCTGGGAATTGCCGCTGATTTTCATAGGTTTGACTCGATCGAGGCGTGTTGCCTTGAGCTAACAGCCGACGTTACGTCGCCGCCGAGGAAGCTGATACGACCGTGCAGCAACATGCGCGGCCGGGTTTTGCTGTTTCCGTCGTGACTGCTTTATCCCCGCATGGGCTATGAACGGATTGGAACGCTGCTGATATTCGCCCCAAAGAGCAGAACACCTTCATGAGAGCCGTTCGTATCACGCTGATTCATAGGGAATTTCGATCACCATGCCGTCATAGGCCGGGGTGACGTTGGCCGGCACTTCGCCCTTGACCGTAGCAT
>Ga0075365_10001421_pt1 | contig 10814 bp, 6 predicted proteins | sample EndMetdeltDD1765_FD_71387 | JGI IMG/M metagenome (GOLD analysis project Ga0075365, IMG submission 71387) | Populus endosphere microbial communities from Tennessee, USA - Endosphere MetaG P. deltoides DD176-5 | ecosystem: Host-associated > Plants > Roots > Endosphere | place: USA: Tennessee... | reverse complement strand
ACCGTAGCCCCTTGCGCCGCTTCAGCTGCAGCGCCGATCTGCGGCCGAGCGCGGACATGACGATGTGCTTGAGCGGGCCCCAATGATGGACGGGGATGATCCGCAGCGCGAAGAGGAGGATCACCCAAAGGATCATCACGGCTGCGATCGCGGGGAGCTGGAGCAGCTCGCCCCCCGGGTGGGCGAAGTGGTAGCCGACGGCCAGGGCGACCGCGACCAGAGTCGCCTGGAGCATCGGGATGTAGGGGAACTGGATCGGCTTGTGCCCCGTCTGCGAGAGAAAGAACATCAGCGCGGACGGCAGCATGAAGGCGCAGATCATGGCCGCGGGGGGCGCATAGATCCCCCAGTCGGTGGCGCTCAGGAAGAGGATCGCGAGGCCCACGTAGGCGGCACCGACGAAGACCGCCGAGCTCACGAAGATCTTGCGGCGGTTCTTGTAGTTGGCGGACATGGCGATCGTCCGGAAGAGCGACGGCATGGTCATCGCGGCGGCCGTCAGCGGCACCAGGGGCGCGACCGATTCGAACTTCTCACCGCCGACCACGATCAGGATCTCCCCGCCCAGCACCATGGCCAGGATCGCCGTGAGCGTGATCAGCCAGAAGTAGGCGAGCATCTGGCCCTGCGCCACGGCGATCCCGTACTCGCGCCGGAAGGCCTCGTACGTCGCCGTCTTGCGGATCGGCCGCAGCGCCATCCGGAAGCCCTGGGGCAGGAACGCGACCATGAATCCGGTCCGTGACGCGAGGTTGTAGAGACCGATCGACTGGTGGTCCAGGAACCGGGAGAGGATGAACGTGTCCGAATTCTGCGTGATCCACATCGACGTGGCGATCGGGATCCGGATCGCGCCGCGCCGCAGGATCTCCCCCAGCTCCGTGAACGAGAACACCTTCTGGAAGCTCTTCCAGATGAGCGCGACGCAGGCGATGGTCGCGGTGCAGGTGCCGATCGTCTGACCGATGACGGCGCCCTTGACCCCGGCGCCCATCGCGAGGATGACCACGATCGCCGTGAGGTTGAACGCCGGCCGCGCCGCGTCGATCAGCGCGAACGTCATCGCTCGGCCCTCGAACCAGATCACCATCTCGGCGAGCTTGAAGATCGCCCAGACCGCTCCCGTGATGGTCGCGAAGAGGACGACCGACCCCTGGCTCGAGTCGTGCAGCAGGAATGAAGCGATCTGGGACTGGAAGATCGCCACCGGGAGGACGATCGCGACGGTCAGGATCAGCGTCCAGGCAAGCCCGACGCCCAGCGTGTAGGTCGGCCGGGCCGAGCTGTCGTCCTTCGACTCGTCGTCCTCCTCAACGTCGTCGGCGTCGTCGTCGGAGATGCCGAACGTGCGCATCATCGTCCCGGGCTTGGAGACGATGTGGATGATCTGCGTGACCAGGCCGGTGAGGAAGAAAAGCAGGGCGTAGGAGCCGAGGGAGCCGGGCCCCAGGAACCTCGCGACGACGATCAGTGACGAGTAGTGGAGGATGTTCGTGAGGAGCAGCGAGACGCCCTGAAAGCTCGAGAACTTCGCGAGGTGGGTGCCGAGCGCCGCGCCGGCGCCGCCCGCGTGCGAGTGGTCGTGCTGCTCGGGCTTGAGCGCCTGGCTCTTCGCGGCGCGGGCCTGCCTTCGCCGGCGCTTCTCCTCGGGTGTCCTGTCCTTGGCCATCAGGCGTCCCAGATGGACCAGGCGGAGAGATCGAGCCCGGTCAGCTCCCGCAGCTGCTCGGCGTCATCGCGCAGCGAGCGAAGCGTCTCGGGAGGCAGCGCGCCACGCACGTCCGGGACCTCGATCGTGCGGCCGAACGGGAACACCGCGCCCGCGAGCGCCCGGAACCGGCGGGCGGAAACGGTTCCGCGGCGGCGGTCGAGGCGGTCGAGCGCTCGCGTGAGCGGTGTGCCGCGCCGTTTGCGGGAGGTCCGGTGCCGCTGCGTCTCGAAGCCGGGATGCGAGAAGCCGGGATCCACGCCCGCGAACTCGAAGATCCTGCTCAGCGTCTCGTTGCGCTTCCTGCGGAGCTCCTCCTGCTCGATCACCAGCACGCGATCGCGCGCGTAGAGGCGCAGGAACCGCTGGAGCTGCGCGTAGTAGTGGCTCCGCGCGAGATATGAGGTGTTCGGGTGCATGAGCGTCGTGCGGAGATCCCCCTTCTCCCGCCGCTTCGCGTAATTGTGAACCCAATGGGCGGCGATCCGGTCGATCGGGTCGCGGACCATGTAGAGGAGCTTCGCGTCGGGGACCACCGAGTGCATGCGCTCGGGCACCTCGAGGTGCTGCGGATAGGCCGTGTAGTTGGGAGACGCCTCGCTGCGGACCTTGGCGTTCGGATCGAAGTGGCTGCGGTACCAGTCCACCCCGCGCGGCCAGTTGCGTTCGGCGATGAAGAAGTTGAGCTCCTTCGGCTGGGAGACGGAGATCTCCGGATGCAGGCTCAGGTAGTAGTGGAGCCCGCTCGTGCCGCACTTCTGCGCGCCGATGACGATCAAATTCGGCAGCGCACCGGGCCCCGAGTGGGCCGCTTCTCGCGGCTCGGCGGCGGCATCGGGGAGGGAGGAGGTCGGAGTCGCGTCAGGCGACGCCATGGTCCCCGTGGAGGACTCCATCGCCCATGAGGGTACAAGCAGCGTTCCCGGTTCAGCGCGGCACGAATGCCCGCTTGTGCGGTTGATGTCTAGGCGAGAAGGCGGGCCCTGATCCGCCGCGGCGAGGTCGCGACGGCGATCAGCTCGTCCGGAACGTCGCCTGCGGGGATCGCCCGTCGAAAGCGCGGGCGGCCGGCGAGGATCAACCCCAGCCTGCGGCGCCGGAACTCCTGGTAGTCGGCGCCGGCGAGCTCCGCCTGGCGCTCCCCGGATGCCGGGATGTGCTCGACTCCGGTGCCGGCGCGCCAGACGTCGCCGAGCGCCAGCGAATCGGTCACGACCAGCACGCGCTCGGGGAGCTCCTCAGCGCGGTTCAGGGCGTCGCGGACCGCGGCCTCGTCGGCGCCCAAGGCCAGGACGACGGTTGTCGGGCGCGGAAGCGTGAGCGTCTGCTTGGCAAGGCGCACCAGCGTCCGCGGCATCGTGCGTACGAAAACCCAGGCACGGGCGGAGCGAGCACGTAGGGGTGAGCGTGGTGAGCTTCCATCGCCGAGAGGGGGATTCGGAACGTTATGCGTACTCAATCCTCCTCTCGAACGCGCCAGGAGCGTCTCCAGCCAGCGAGCGGCTTCCGATGCGCCATTGTCCGGGCGCAGCGCTTGCAGCCTCTCCCTCATTGCCTCTCGCCGGCCCGCGTCGAGGAGCTCGCCCAGGCGGTCCTCGATCCGCTCGTCGCTTGGGCCGTCCACCGCCAGCCCCACGCCCTTGCTCGCCGCGTAGCGCGCCCGCGTCGCCTGGTCGTCGGTCTCGCGGCGCATCGGGATGAACAGCGTCGGCACGCCGAAGCGCACCGCCTCGTGGAAGCCGTTGTAGCCGGCCGCCGCCACGGCCCCGTCGAAGGCCGCGTAGTAGCGGCTCATGGGATAGGTGGACTGCAGGTGCACAATGCCCTCGGGCACGTCGAGCAGGCCCGCGATCGCCGAGGACGCGGCGGCGACCTGGACGTCGCCGGCGCTCACGAGCGAGCGCAGCGAGCGGGCAGTGGCCGCCGCGACCTCCGGGCCCTGCCCCAGCTGCACCAGGATCGTCGGCCTCCCGGGATCCAGGCCCAGCTCGCGCGCCGCCTCGGCGCGCGGCATGAGCTCTGAATCCTCCAGGAACACGACCGGAGGCACGCGATGGGCCTCGCCGCGGCGCGCGGCCGTGGGGCCCTCGTCGGCGGAATCGGCGAAGTCGCCCGGCTCGAGCACCGCGTCGAACAGGTCGCTCCGGGTCAGCGGCGCCGTGCTCGCCCCGGACTGCCACAGACCCCTTCGGCACCAGACCGTGGCCGGAACCGATCTCATCGTCGCGAGCAGCGGGTCGTAGGGCAGGATCCCGTCGAACACGAGGAGGTCGGGCTTCACCTCCGCGAACGCGGTGCGGAGGCGCGCGGTCATCCGTCGCGACCACCGGAGATCGCTGCCCGCCGTCGGGCTGCCGTGCGACGCCATGTACTCGACGGGAAATCCCATCTCCCGGACCACGGGCGCGGCCCGCGACAGGGTCACGAACAGCGACTCGACGCCGCTGTCGAGCCGCCGGGCGATCGCCATCGAGCGCGTCAGGTGGCCGAGGCCGGTGCCGTTGGACGAGACGAACAGGATCCGGGTGTCCGCCATCAGCCCATCTTCTTGTGCAGGTCGAGCAGGAGCTCCGCGGGCTGGTTTCCCTCCTCGACGAGCTCGCGCAGGGTCGCCCCGTAGCGGCGGGAGAGCCACCACGCGGCGGGCCCGCGAGCGTGGCGGCGCCAGTGCCGGATGTCCTCCGCCGCCCGCTCGAGCCGCGCACCGCCCGCCTCGTCCATGGTGTGGGGGTCGAGGCCCAGCTCCTCCAGCAGGGTCGCGAAGGCGCCCCTGGGGAGCCCCTCGAGGGCCGCAATGACGACTCGTCCCTCGGGGATCGCGTACCGCGCCCCGTCCTCCTCTCCCCTGAACCCGCGCTCGATATCGCGAAGCCGGTCGGCCCACCATTCCAACCCGGCGCTCATCCGGTCCGCGAACTGTGCCTCGACGGCCGCGGCCGCGACGTCGCGGCCGTCGCGGACCACGTGGACGAACCGGGAGTCCGGGAACAGGCGAGCCAGGGTGTGGGCCTCCAGCAGGTTGCCGGGGCTCGCGTCGACCAGGGTCCGGTCGGGCTCCCCCTCCACCAGGGTCCAGAAGAGGGCTCGGCTCGAATCGATCGGATCGTCCTCGTAGGAGGCGCGAAAGCTCGCGACCGCCGCGCGGAGCGCCTCCTGCCCGACGTCCTCGCGGAGACCTCCCCCACTGAGCTCGTCGAGGAAGTCCTGGAGCCCGATGCGGCCGCCGAGGACGGCCGGGATGCCACGGGTGTCGCTGTGGAAGCGAAGCGCCGCCGGGACCATGGCGATGTCCGGCAGGTCTCCCAGCAGCCCGGCGACCGCCTCCGCGCCGCTGTACGGCGTCCCGCCGACGAAGATGATCGGCCGCGGGCCCGTCACGTGGTCACGCGCTGGGAGCGAGCGTGAGCTCGAACGTGCGCCGCAGGAGCGGGGCGCAGTGATATCCCTCGCGCTCCAGGCGCGCGAGGGTCGCCTCGTAGTGGGAGGTCACCTCCCGCTGCTCGTCGGAATCGAGCCCCTCCCGCCAGCGCCCCCTGTTCGCGGCCTCCGCAGTCATCCGGCCATCGAAGAAGTCGCGCATCGCGGGCTCGTCGTCGACGCCCAGGAACTCGAGCAGCCGGCCGTAGGTGCCCTCGCGGTCGGACCACACGAGCTCGTCGAGGCTGATGAGGTGAAGGCGCTCGCGGTCCTCGGCGCCCAACCCCTTCACGCCGAGATCCGCGCGCCGGAGGCGGTCGGCCCAGAAATCGATTCCCGAGATCGCGTCCGTCGGGTGATGCTCCTTCTCTCGGAGGAGCGTCTTCGAGACCCCGGAGTCCCGCCCGTCGCGGACGCTGTGGACGAAGCGGGCCTCGGGGAAGATGCGGGCGAGCTCGGGGGCGGCCGCGATCGTGAAGGTGCTCATCTCGACCAGGGCCGGCTTGCCGGATCGATGGCGGACGGGCTCGAGGAGATCGAAGAACAGCCGCCGGGAGGCGGCGATGAGATCGTCGGAGTGGGTCTCCTTGAACCTGGCAACGGCCCGGTCGAAGCTCTCGCGGTCGATGATCTGGTGGAGCCCTCGCACCCTCGGCCCCTGCTCCCCCCTTCCCAGGCCGATGCGCTGCCGGGCGCGAAGAGCACCGAATCGCGCCCGGCCGGTCAGGCCGGAGGGCACGATGACGCGCGAGCCGGTCCTGACTCGATGCCACCAGTAGGTCTCGAGCTTGCGGATGAACTCCTCGGGCGTCGCACGGCCCGCGACCACGTCGGAGAGGCCGCTGGGGTTGCAGTGGAATCGGCACTCGATCGGCACCTCGCAGAAGCGCGAATGCCGGCCGAGCAGCTCCGCGTGCACCGTCGTGCCGCTGCGCCCAGTGCCCCCGACGAAGACGAGCTTCGCGGCGTCGCTCACGTGGGGCCTCGCAGGGGGCTTCCGTCGCCGGCGAGGAAGGCGCTGAAGTCGTCGTCCTCGGGGTTCCCGCCCTGCGAGCGCTCGAGCGTGCGGCGCAGGAGCGGGGCGCACGAGATGCCGTCGGCCTCGAGACCGGCGACGATCTCCTCGTAGGCACGCTCCAGGTCGGACGCGCGGCGGTCGCTGAGGCCGGCACGCCACCGGTCCGAGTGCGCGAGCTCACGCGTCATGCGGCGCATGAAGAACCGCTTCATCCTGCGCTGAGGGTAGATCCGCATGAAGCGGCAGAGCGGCCGCAGGCCCCGGTGGCGGCCGAGCAGCAGGAGCTCGTCGAGGCTCACCGTCAAGAGCTGGTCACGGGGAATCGCGCGGGCGCCCGCGTCGATCGCCCGGATGCGCTGCTCCCACCACTCGAGCCCCTGCCGGCGCGTGCGCGGATACACCAGCCCATGGGTCTGGCCCACCCGCGAAGCCGACGCATCGCGCCCGTCGCGCACGGCGTGGATGAACTTCGCCTCGGGAAAGAGATTCGTGAGCGTCGCGCCCTGAGCGACGGTGTCGCAGCTCTGCTCGACGAGCCCGTCCGCCTCGGCCCGCTCCAGCCGGACGGCGAGCAGGTCGTAGAAGAGCCGGCGGCACGCCTCCTGCGGATCGTCGTCGTAGCGGGCCTCGAAGGCCTCGACGGCCTTCTCGAACCTCTCCTCCGGCAGAAAGCGGTAGAGGCCGCGCATGCGCCGCGTCTGGAAGCCGCGCCACCAGAACCCGCGCAGGCGCTTCAGGAACTTCTCCTTCGTCACCTCGCCCGACAGAAGCCCTGGGAAGCCGGCCTCCTCCACGTGGAACCGGACCTCCACCGGCACGAGGGCCATCTTGTCGTGCCTGCCGAGCAGCTTCGCGAGCACGTGAGTGCCGCTGCGGCCGGTCCCGCCCACGAAGACGACGGGCGGGGGGGTCGCCACCGGACGGCCATCGTCCCCGCGCTCGACTGTGGGCAGCTTGAGCGGTTGATTCGCGGACATCTGCGGCTAGTTAGTTAAGCGGCTCAGCTGGCAGACGACGTCTTCTTCGCCGCGCGCCTCGCACGGCTCGGCCCATGGACGACGTAGTGATCGATGTAGTCCGCGCAGGACTGCTGGAGCGACGCCCCCTTGGGGGCGCCGCGAGTCGCGGCCACCGACCCCAGCCACACCTGCCGGCGGACGCCGGTGAGGCGCTGGAACGAGCTCGGCTCCTCGGCCGTGACGGTGATCTTCACCGGCCCTCCATCCGAGTGAAGCGTGCCGGCGTGCCAGAACGATCCCTGGCCCTGCTCGGACAGGTACATGCCGTCGAGCGAAGGCGGCAGCGTGTAGCTCCCGTCGCCGCCCGAGACCGCGATCGGGACCTGGCTGTCGTACGACAGCGACAGGTTCCAGTGACCCGCGGGCAGGCGCATGCGGAGCGAGGCCGTGCCCGGGGCGTCGAATTGCCACGTCGGCTTCCACGCCGGGTAGGTGCGGACGATCGGCCGGTTCAGCACGACCGCCTCGCCGCCGCGAGTCGCGAGGCCGTGATGGGGGCCGTTCGGGCAGACGAGCACGCGGCCGGGAGCCCCGCGCTTGTCGATGATCTGGTACGGCGGCGTGGGCCCGGTGCGCTTCCAGAGGATGAACGACGGGGTCCGGGCCACCGGCTTGAAGTTGGGCGGCCGCGTGCTCTGGTAGCCGCCGCGGGTGGTGATCGCGTAGTTGAACTGGTCCAGCCGGTTGGGCGGGAGCGTGTCGAAGTCCATCGGCAGCCCCTGGTCCCATGCCTTCTTCGGCCGGGCCTTGATCTCCGAGGGCACGTAGCCGCCCGGGCTCTTCATGAGGGTCCCGCGCAGCCAGTACCCGGAGAAGCGATCGACGCCGAGGAACACGACGGGCTGATTCGGGATCAGGCCCGACAGGTGCTCGAGCTCCGCCCCATGCTGGTCGAACCCCACCGGAGTGGCGCGCAGCGCGAGGAAGGTCGAAGCCGCGAGCCCCACCGCGACGATCCCGCCCAGCACGTATCGCGCCAGCGTGAACCTTCTCCCGGCGAAGCGCCCGCCCCCCGATTCGGTCTCGCTCGGATCACGCGCCGCCACCGGCACCCGGGTTCCGTCGGGGTCCCAGTTCGGCGAGAACAGGGCGACCATGACCGCCATGGCGACCAGCGGCGCCATCACGGCGAGCGCCTTCGCCTCGACGTAGATCGAGGCGAACAGCCGCGCGCCGACGTAGACGATCACCGTGCTGGCGCCCATCGCGATCAGGCCCCAGTCACGGCGGCGGAAGGCGGCCCAGGCCGCGATCGCCGCAACGAGAAGGCCCAGCGCCACGGCCGGGTACGCGCCCGTCACCTCACCGCGGACGATGCGGAAGTCGCCCTCGGGCCAGATGCCGAGCGCCTCGCCCGGGAAGACCGGAGACGTGAGCCTGCCGGCGGAGGCTTGGACCATCCCGACCTTGCTGACGAAGCCGGAGAGCTGCGACGCAGAGAACGCGGCAACCGCCAGCACGATGACGCCGCCGATGATCAGCGCCCGGCGGTGCCGCCGCATGGTGCTGCGAGCGGCCTCGAGGTCGATTCGCAGGCCGCCGGTGGCGAGCTCCAGCACCAGCCAGATCGGCAGCGCCAGGGCGAACCAGACGAGTCCGGGAATGCTGTAGACGAAGACGCTGGCGACCGTGAGCAGGATCAGGACCACGATCAGCGCCCGGCGAGGGTGGGACCCACCTCCGTAGTCGGGGTTGCGGTTCAGGAACGCGAGGTCGCGAAGCGTCACCGCGAAGGCGAGCACCAGCAGGGCCATCGCCGTTTCCTTGAACGCGCTCTGCGCCAGGAACGAGGCCGCCAGGAACGGCATCGCCGTCAGGGATGCCCCGATGACCCGCCTGGGCGGCGACAGAGCGCCCATCACGCCGAGCGCGGTCAGCCCGGTGAGGATCGGGATCGCCATCAGCAGGCCGTTGAACGCGTCGAGCAGGCTGGTGTTGGTGGCCTCGGCGACGGTGGCAGCGACGGACTGGGGCCCCGTCGGATAGCCGAACCGCACCGCGTTCGGCTCCGGCCCGAGACCGTGCTGCAGCCAATCGGTCCAGTAGAGCTGCGCGGCCTGATCGTTCGTGTAGATCCCCTCGCCGAGCACGCCGTTGCGCTCGTTGAATGCGAAGGGGAGCGACGCGGCGACCAGGATGATCAGCGCGACCAGCACGCCCAGCGCCCACGTGGACTGGGGATGCCCCTCACCCGGGGGTGTGATCTCGGACTGATCGGTGCCCCTGGGCGGGGCCGGCGGCGCGCGGCGGGCGAGCAGCCGCCCGCCCCGATCCTCTCGCCAGAGGTAGAACAGCCCGCCGATGATGATCAGGGCGAGGAGGATCGCGACCGTGATTCCGCGGCCGGGAAGGCGGATCAGGAGCGGACACGCGATCGTGAGCACCGCGAAGCCGACGACCCCGCCGAGCCACGTGTGCACGCTCAACCCGACGATGTGCAGGAGAGCCCTGCCGATCACCAGGGACGCGATCAGGATCGCGGCGGCCGAAGCGTAGACGCCGAGCATCGCGGGAGCGTATTGCCCCTTCCCTAAGCGCGCCCTCTATCCCTCAGTTGTTGGTCTTGAGCGTCGAGTTGAGGCCCGGCACGCGATGGAGCTGTGCCCGGCTCAGCGGCTTCTGGCCCTTGCACCCGGCCGGGTCGAGCGGCCCGGTGATCTCGAAGACCCGAACTGGCCCCTCCCGCACGACGACGCGGGCGTTGGGGTCCGACTCGGTCCAGCGGCCCTCCGGGGAGTTCTTCATCGTCCCGGGCAGGTACGGGTCGAACGTGGTCACGACGTGCGTGTACTGGCCGGCGTTGATCGCCTCGCGCCACAGGCGGCAGTCCGGGATGCGGTTGTACGCGTCGTGGGGTCCTCGCTCGCCGAGCCACTGCACCTCGTTGGAGAGGTCCGCCCCATAGAACGGATACTGGGTGAAGACCCCGCGGATCCCGGCGACTGCGATCCGCGCGTCGCGGATGTCGTTCGCCCAGCGGAGCGCCTCGTCCAGGTCCTGGCTCTGCCCCGTGTTCTCGAACCGGTTCTCCAGGTAGTGCCGCTCGGCCGCGTACCCGCCCGCGACCACGGCCACGACCACCGCGACGGCGACGGCCACACGAGCGAGGGAGCGGGCGAGCCAGCCGCGGCGATGGGCGAACGCGATCGCGGCGGCCCCGGCGACGACCGCGACGGCGGCCGCGACCGCTCCCTTCACGTGGCCCTGGTCCCACTGGACCAGCGAGCCGACGGTGAACGCGAGCACGATCGCCAGCGCGGCCAGCACCACCGCGCGCCGCCGCTGGGTCGCTCGCGCCGCGGGCAGGCACGGGAGGATCGCCAGGCCGACCGCGATCGCGGGCGCGAGGTAGCGGACGTTCCAGGTGAAGGCGATGGGCTCTCCCGGCTCGCCCGCGGCCGTGAGCGGCGTGAACACGTACGCGACCGTGGTGACGATCACGAACGCGCCGAGCGCGCGGAGGATGGGCTCGCCGCCGCGCCAGATGGCATAGACCGCGGCCGCGAGCATCCCGAGGAGCGTCGCCGGCCACAGCGTGCCGAACGACTCGTGGAGGCCCGGGGCGAACCAGTGAGACCAGACGCCGGTGTCGTTCCAGTAGTGGACGACGGCGTAGTCGGGACGCAGCTGGAAGTCCCTCACCGGAGCGGGC
>Ga0075365_10001419_pt1 | contig 10826 bp, 9 predicted proteins | sample EndMetdeltDD1765_FD_71387 | JGI IMG/M metagenome (GOLD analysis project Ga0075365, IMG submission 71387) | Populus endosphere microbial communities from Tennessee, USA - Endosphere MetaG P. deltoides DD176-5 | ecosystem: Host-associated > Plants > Roots > Endosphere | place: USA: Tennessee... | reverse complement strand
CTCCTAATCCGATGATGCATTCACAACAGCTCGCTCGGCCTCGTCTCGAGAGACTCCACCAGCACGATCCGTTCTCCTTCGCCAAACCGCCGCCTGCGCGGCACCACATGCATCGGCATCATTGCCGCTGCGTATACGGATCAGGTTCGGGAATTCCCGGAAAAAGCCCTTGCAATTCAGTGGGCGATTTTTCCAGGTTTGGGAACGATAAGCCTTTGGAAGCGCAAAATTCTGGCGGTCCCTACGGGAGTCGAACCCGTCTTTCAAGATTGAAAATCTCGCGTCCTAACCGATAGACGAAGGGACCGGTCCGGCACCGGCAGTGCGGGGGTCGATATAGTGGGGTTTGGCAGGGGTGGCAAGGTTTGGCCTGATGGGCCACGATCCTTGCCAGGACGCTGTGCACAGGCATGAAGCAGGCGGGGCCGCCGCTTGTCGTGTCGGGGCGCGATGGCTAACGTTCCAGCGCTGACGCCGCCGCCGATTGTCTCAGAGCTGCGGAGCACGACTGGAGATGGGCACATGGCAGGCAATTTGACCTTCGCGGAGCTGAAGGCCTCAGTCGGGGCTGGCGCCATCGACACCGTGCTCGTCGCCATGGTCGACATGCAGGGACGGCTGATCGGCAAGCGGTTCCAGGCCGAATACTTCGTGGATAGCGCCCACGAGGAGACGCACGGCTGCGACTATCTGCTGGCCAACGATATCGATATGGAGCCGGTGCCCGGCTACAAGGCGGCAAGCTGGGACAAGGGCTACGGCGATTTCGTCATGAAGCCCGACCTCGCGACGCTGCGCCGAATTCCGTGGCTGGAAGGTACGGCACTCGTCATCGCCGACGTTCTCGATCACCACCATCATGATGTGCCGCACAGCCCCCGCGCGATGCTGAAAAAACAGCTGGAGCGGCTCTCGGCCATGAAGATGCGTGCCTTCTGCGCTTCGGAGCTCGAATTCTACCTGTTCGACGAAAGCTATGAGAGCGCGGCTGACAAGCGCTTCCACGGCTTGAAGACCGCCGGCACCTATATCGAGGATTACCACATCCTGCAGACCACCAAGGAGGAAGGCGTCATGCGCGCCATCCGCAAGGGTCTGCAGGCCGCCGGCATCCCCGTGGAGAACTCCAAAGGCGAGTGGGGACCGGGCCAGGAGGAGATCAACGTCCGCTATACCGATGCCCTGGAGATGGCCGATCGGCACGTCATCCTGAAGAACGGCATCAAGGAGATCGCGCACGCCCAGGGCAAGGCCGTCACCTTCATGTCGAAGTGGCGCTACGATCTGGCCGGCTCCTCGTCGCACGTGCATCTGTCGCTATGGGACGCGAAGGGCGAGAAGTCCCTGTTCCACGAGCCCAAGAGCGATCACGGCATGTCCGACCTGATGCGCTCCTTCGTGGCCGGGCAGATCAAGTACGCCCCCGACATCACCTGGCTGCTGGCGCCCTACATCAATTCCTACAAGCGCTTCCAGGTCGGGACGTTCGCGCCGACCAAAACGGTGTGGAGCCGCGACAATCGCACGGCGGGTTTCCGGTTGTGCGGAGAAGGCACCAAGGCCATCCGCATCGAATGCCGGATCGGCGGCGCGGACCTGAACCCCTATCTGGCCTTTGCCGGACTGATCGCCGCCGGCATTGCCGGCATCGAGGAGAAGCTGCCGCTAGGGGCGCCGTTCTCCGGCGACGCCTACCACGGTGCGACGCTGCCGGAAGTGCCCAAGACGCTGCGCGAGGCGACTGAGCGGATGGCGGCATCGGAGTTCCTGCGCGATGCGCTGGGCTCCGAGGTGGTCGATCACTATGTCCACACCGCCCGTTGGGAGCAGTTCGAATATGATCGTCGCATCACCGATTGGGAATTGATGCGCGGGTTCGAAAGATACTGAGGAGACGGCGCGTGGCCGAGATCGTCTGCAACTCCCCGATCGACGGCCGCGAGGTGGCGCGCCGCAGTACCGCCACGCCGGCCGCAATCGAGCAGGCGCTCAAGGCCGCACGCGCGGCGCAACGCGAGTGGATGCGGGTTCCTCTCGCCGAGCGCTGTGCGGCCATGCTGCGCTTCCTCGAGGCCATGCGGGCGCAAAACGATGAGGTGACGCGCGAACTGGCCCTGCAGATGGGCCGACCTGTGCGCTATGGCGGAGAGTTCCGCTCCTTCGAGGAGCGGGTCCGCTATATGGTGGAGATCGCGGCCGAGGCCCTCGCGCCCGTCGTGCCAGCGCGCAAGGACGGCTTCACGCGCTACGTTCGTCGGGACCCGCTGGGACTGATCCTCACCATCGCGCCGTGGAACTATCCCTATCTCACCGCCGTCAACACGGTGGTGCCGGGGCTGATCGCCGGCAATGCGGTGATCCTCAAGGCCGCCAGCCAGACCATCCTGACCGGCGAGCGCTTCCAGGCGGCAATGGACACGGCCGGCTTGCCCAAAGGTCTCTTCCAGCACCTCGTGCTCGGTCATGAGGACACGGCCAAGATCCTCGCCGGCGGTCACGTCGACCATGTGAGTTTCACCGGCTCGGTGGAGGGCGGGCGGGCGATCGAGCGGGCGGCGGCAGGTACGTTCAGCTCGATCGGGCTCGAGCTGGGCGGCAAGGACCCGGCCTACGTGCGTGCTGACGCCGACGTCGCACACGCGGTCGAGAATCTGGTCGACGGGGCGTTCTTCAACTCCGGCCAGAGCTGTTGCGGCATCGAGCGCATCTACGTCGATGGTTCCATCTGGGGTCGCTTCATCGACGGCTTCGCGACGTTGACCCGGCAGTACCTGCTCGGTGACCCGCTCGATCCGGCGACCACGCTGGGACCCATGGCCGCCACGCGCTTCGCCGACCTCGTGCGCCGGCAGACCGCGCAAGCGTTGGCAAAGGGCGCCAAAGCGCACATCGACGCCGCTGGCTTCCCGCGCAATCGCGATGGCACGGCGTGGCTGGCGCCGCAGGTGCTCACCGATGTCGATCACACGATGCAGGTCATGACGGAGGAGAGCTTCGGCCCGGTGGTCGGACTGATGAAGGTCTCAGGCGACGAGGAGGCCGTGCGCCTCATGAACGATTCGCCCTATGGTCTGACCGCGTCGGTGTGGACGCGCGACGAAGGGGCGGCAGAGCGGATCGGCAGCGAGCTCGAGACCGGCACCGTGTATATGAACCGCTGCGATTATCTCGATCCCGGCCTAGCCTGGACGGGCGTCAAGGATACCGGCCGCGGCGCCTCGCTGTCGCGGATAGGCTACGAGATGCTGACCCGTCCCAAGAGCTTCCACCTGCGGAAAGTATGACCACCATGCAGCTGCGCGCCAACTGGAACTATCCAACCTCGGTGCGGTTCGGCGCCGGCCGACTGAAGGAGCTGGGCGAGGCGGCGGCCGTCGCCGGCATCACGCGGCCGCTGATCGTCACCGATACCGGGCTGGTAAAGCTGCCGATGATCAAGTCGGCTGCCGATATCCTGGCCGCCGCGAACCGGCCGGCGCAGATCTTCTCCGACGTGAAGCAGAACCCTGCCGCCGCCACGGTGGAGGCTGGTCTGCAAGCTTTCAGGAGCGGCAAGCATGATGGCGTGGTCGCCATCGGCGGCGGCTCGGCCCTCGATGCCGGCAAGGTCATCGCCTTCATGGCCGGGCAGGCGCGGCCGATGTGGGACTTCGAGGACATCGGCGACTGGTGGACCCGGGCCGACCCCAAGGGGATACTGCCGATCGTTGCCGTCCCGACCACGGCCGGCACCGGCTCCGAGGTCGGCCGCGCCGGTGTCATCACCGACGAGGCGACGCACACCAAGAAGGTGATCTTCCACCCGCTGATGATGCCCAAGGTGACGATCTGCGACCCGGAGCTGACCGTCGGCATGCCGTCGATGATCACGGCGGGGACCGGATTGGACGCGCTGGCCCACTGCCTCGAGGCCTACTGCGGACCGTTCTATCATCCGCTGGCCGACGGGATCGCGGTCGAAGGCATGCGGCTCGTCAAGGAGAACCTCCTCAACGCCTACCGCACGGGGACCGATCTCGAAGCCCGCGCGCACATGATGTCGGCCGCCGCCATGGGTGCCACGGCCTTCCAGAAGGCGCTCGGCGCGATTCATTCGCTCTCGCATCCGGTGGGCTCGCTGTATGATACCCATCATGGGCTCACCAATGCGGTATTCATGCCCTATGTGCTGGTGTTCAATCGCGCCGCCATCACGGACAAGATCGAGCGGCTCGCGGCCTACCTGAACCTGGAGCGGAGCTTCGACGCGTTTCTGGATTGGGTGCTGAAGCTGCGCGAAGACCTGAAGGTGCCGCACACACTGGCCGGTCTCGGCGTCGATGACGCCAAGTTCGCGTTGATGAGCGAGATGGCGCCGAAAGACCCCACTGCCGGCGGCAATCCCGTGCCGTTCGATCAGAAGGCTGCGCTGCAACTCTATCGCAATGCCCTGGAGGGCCGGCTCGGTTGACGCGGGCGAGTGATGGCGGGCGCGCGAGCAGCGTGGTCCCCTGGGCGCGGGAGCCCCAGGTGCGGAGAAACCGTGCAGCAGATGATCTGCTGCGGTGCACCCAAAACAGCTGACGAACAGGCCTTGCTCCGCTATGGCTGGGGGCAAGTCATGAGCCGGAGATCCTCTCCATGTCGCAATTCCCCGACCACCTGGCGGACCGCTTCCGCCGTTTCAAGTTCCGCCACTTCGCGCCCAACCAGGACCAGTACGAGAAGCTGGCCCAGTCCGGCCAGACGCCCGACGTCATGATCGTGTCGTGCTGCGACAGCCGGGTCGATCCGGAGACGATCTTCTCGGCCATGCCGGGCGAGCTGTTCGTGGTGCGCAACGTTGCCAACCTGGTGCCGCCGTTCGAGACGCAGGGCAAGTACCACGGCGTGTCGGCGGCGCTCGAGTTCGCGGCCCTCAACCTGCGCGTCAAGCATATCGTGGTGATGGGCCACTCCGGCTGCGGCGGCGTGCGCGCGAGCCTCGACAGCGACACCTTGCGGCAGACGGAGGCCGCCTTCGTCACCAACTGGATGTCGATGCTGGATGGGGCGCGGGAGCGCGTGCTGGCGGCTCAGCCCGGCGGCAGCGAAGCCGAATTGCGCCGCGCGCTCGAGCGCGAGGGCGTCAAGACCTCGCTCGACAATCTGCGCACCTTCCCCTGCATCAAGGGCCTCGAGGCCAAAGGCAAGATCGCCCTGCACGGCACTTATTTCGACATCGCGGAAGGGTCGCTGTCGGTGATCGATCCACAGACCAGCGAGCTGGTACCGCTGTAGAGTCGAGACACGGTACTGTCTGCTCTATGCCGCGTCGTGGAAGATGATGCCCACCGTATGCCGCCTGCCGGTGCGAACCCGGCTGACCCCGTGGCGCAGGTTCACGCGATAGTTGCCGCGCGCGCCCTCGACGGGCCGGTTGCTCACGGCAAAAGCCACGCCATCGCCCCGCCGGAGGGGCACGACCTCCGCGCGCGATTGCATGCGCGGCCGCTGCTCCGTGAGGACGAACTCGCCCCCCGTGAAGTCCTCGCCGGGCTGCGACAGCAGGATCGCCACCTGCAGAGGGAACGCCAGGTCGCCATAGAGATCCTGATGCAGGCAGTTGTAGTCGCCTTCGCCATACTGCAGCAGCAGTGGTGTCGGCCGCTCCTGCCCGGCTTTGTGACAAAGTGCGAGGAACTGCCTATGCGTCGTAGGATATCGTGTGTCGACCCCCATGCGCCCGCTCCAGGCATTGGCGATTGGCGCCAGATGAGGATAGAGCGCTGTCCTCAGGCTGCCGATCAGGTCGGGCAGAGGATAGCGGAAGTACCGATACTCGCCCTTGCCGAAGCCGTGTCGAGCCATGACGATGCGACTGCGGAAGTGCTCCTCTCGTGGATAGAGCGCGGCGATCGCGCGACATTCGTCGGCCGTGAGTAGGTTCGGCAGAACCGCGGCGCCGACTTGGTCGAGCTCGGATGTCAGATAGCTCCAATCGAGGCTGTCGACGCGTGCCTGCGCAACCTGGGACGCGGAAGACGGTGCTGCCATCTTTGCCTGCACGCTCATATTTGGGCCTCCTTGCTCAGCGAGGAGCTCGCACATCTTCGTCTTCGACATTCAGTTAGGCGAGACCTGGGCCCACTGCGACCCGCTTCTTGTCTGCGAGGACGATCGTGATCTCGGCCCGACGGGCAGCTGCCGCCGCAAGCCAGCCTCGAGCACGAACAATTGAAGTGTCGAGGTGCCGGCTGCGACACCGTGGCCGCAAACGGAGTCCGTCCTTTCCGCGTTTCGCGCTGGGCGCTGCCGGAAAGGATGGTGCCATGGTTCTCTCACACTCCAGGCAAACGGCAATCGCGTTAACCTTCGGCCTCGCACTTGTGGCGGGTACCTTACCTGCGCTGGCGCGCGGCGGGACAAGTCACGGTGCGAGCCCAATGCATTCCGGATCGGGCACGACGGGAATGCCGGGACCGGGACGGGGATCGCCGCCAGGCTCGGGCTCCTCCGGCTCGTCATCGGGTCACGGAGGCACGAGCACGTCCGCGAGTGGGGGCGCTGTCAACTCCGGACTCGCGCCCTTTACCCCCCTGACGCCCTCCACTGGCCCATCCGACAATCTGCCGCCCATGCAGGAGCTGCCGCAGATCGCGCCGCCCTTGCCGCAGCTGCCGGAGCAATTCGCCACCGGCGGATCGTCGGGCGTGAATACGCTGGCCTTGTCGCCCGGCTCGACTGGATCCCCGAGCTCGCCCGGTGGTGGCGGCAAGGATCTGGCGTCCTGCATGGGCTTCTGGGATCGCGCCACACATATGAGCAAGCCGGAGTGGCGGGCGGCCTGCCTGCGCACGATGGACGAGTATCCCTCGGTGACCCGCTAAGGTCCGGCGCCGCGGACCGAGCGCTAATGCCGCACAAAGTAGCGGGTCGGCTCCAGCTCGCGATCGTCGAAGGCGTGCAGCGCCAGGCGAAGAGTGTCGGCGCTGGCGACGAACAGACGGCTGGCGATCGCCTGCGACAGGTGGTTGGCCCCGAATGCAAGGCCCGGAATGTCGCCGGCGACGGCGGCGTGGCTCATCGTCGAGCCCGCATTGAACACGTGGACATGGGAGAGGCCCGGCATCGCGCCCGGCTCCCGCTCGACCAGCTCGAATCCGGGCCCGAGATAGGGGAAGCGCGCGGCCTCGGGATGGCGATGCGCGTCCTGCGGCGCTACGCGATCGGCCCAGAGCAATATCCTGTCGTGGAAGCTCGCCAACTCGGGGCGCTGCGCCAGGTCGACCGAGAATCCCGTGGCCATGATCACCGCATCGAAGGTGTGGCGCGCCTTCGCGGTGACGACCGTGACGCCGTTGGGCGCGGGGCTCACGTCGAGCCAGGGTTCGTCGAAGTGGATGGCGAATCCGGCATGACGGTCGCAACGCAGCACCGACTCGTGCGGCGGCGGCACACCTTCGGAGAAGATGTAGGTGTAGGTCTGCCATCGCGTCGCGTCGTCGAGTTCGCGATAGCCGAGGAAGAAACCGGGAAACACGATCCATTTCGATTTGTTGACCTGCGGCAGATGCGGTCGCCGCACGAACAAGCGCGCCTCTGCGGCGCCCGCCTCCAGGGCGACGGCGGCATTGTCGAAGGCTGAGGCGCTGGCGCCGAGAATGCCGATCTTGCCGCCCCTGAAGCGCTCGAAGTCGATGTGATCCGACGAGTGAAACACTCGCTCGGTCGCGTGCGCCTGACTGCGATCCAACGATGCAAAAGCCGGCAGGCATGCAGCGCCCGATCCGTCGCGGCCGCCGGCAAGAACGACCTTGCGCGCGTAAATGGTTTCGAGCCCCGCTGGTCCGCGCAGATCAACGCGCACGCCCATTGGGCCGGGATCGAGAGAAGTGACTTCCGTGTCGTTCTCGACCGCAAGACCAGCCGTGTCGCGCACCCAGAGCAGGTAGGCCAGCCAATCCTTGGTGGCGACCTTGTACAGCTGCTGCCATCCGTCGGCGCCGTGCTGGGCCTCGTACCAGGCTCGAAAAGTCAAAGAGGGAAATCCGAGGTCGGGGCCCGTGAGATGCTTGGGCGAGCGCAGTGTGTCCATGCGCGCATACGTGCCCCACGGACCCTCGCGGCCATGTGCGGCGCGATCGACGATGCGCAGATGGCGCACGCCGTCCCGCGTCAGCGCCAAGGCCGCCGTCTGTCCGCATAGACCTGCGCCGACGATCAGCACGTCCAGCATCGGCTTGCCGTCGGGGCCGTTCGTCGCCGGCACCCAGTTGGCTGCCGGAAAATTCAGGCGCGCGAAATCGCGGCGCGCGTCAGCAGCCAGTTGGTTCAGTCCTGCGGGAAGCTCGGAAGGCATATGGAGGGCAGTTGCTCCGTTCGTTCTCGACACTAGCGTGCTTCCAATTGTGATGAAATCGCCGAGGCGCGCTTGTCATCCTCGGGCTTGTCCCGAGGACCCAGCCATCCTCAGGCTCCCGAGCAAGTCGATGCATGGATGGTCGGGACACTCGGAACCAGTCCGAGTGCAAGCAAGCCCGACCATGACAAACGCGCCTTTAGGCGGGAGCATCGACAATGGGCTTGTTTCGCTCGTAACAGCGGCCATGTCGCAAGCGAGATACTCAGGCAGGGTGACGATCAAAAGCGCGCGGCGGGCCCCGCAGGCTCGGTCGCAGCCAACTCGAAGGAGATAGTCATGGCATCGGAACCTGCATCACGTCCCGAGACGACGGCCCAGATCATCAGGCTCGCCCGCTTTGCCATTCTATGCACGCTCGGATTGGCGGCAGTTCTGCTCCTTGCGGATATGGTCGGACGAGGCTGGAGCACCGCGGAGCTGCGCTTCCTCTCAGAGAAGGTTGTGATCACGCTCGTGTACGGGATCGCCGCTCAAGCGGTCGGCGCGATCGCTGCCGTGGCGTGTGTGGTGCTCTGGAAATGACCGCGGTTAGGACCGCACCCAGCCGTTGCCGGTGAGCTGCTCCTGCGGCTGGAAGCGCTTCTTGTAGTTCATCTTCGGCGAGCCCTGGATCCAGTAGCCCAAATACAGATAGGGAATGCCGAGCCGGCGCGCGTAGGCGATGTGCTCCAGGATCATGTAGGTGCCGAGCCCGCGGCGCGCCGCCTCGGGCTCGTAGAAGCTGTAGACCATCGAGATGCCGTCCGACAGGCGGTCGCATAGCGACACGCCGATCAGCGGTCGCTTGTCGGCGTCGCCTTTCGCGTTGGGGTCGGGCTTCAGGCGATACTCGGTGACGAACGTGTCGATGATGCTGTCCTCGACCATCATGGCGTAGTCGAGCACGGTCATGTCGGCCATGCCGCCGTCGGCGTGGCGCGCGTCGATGTAGCCGCGGAACAGCGAGTACTGCTCGGAGGTGGGCGTCGCCTGCAGGCGGCGGGCGACGAGGTCCTGGTTGGCATCGAGCACGCGGCGGAACGAGCGCCTCGGCTCGAACTCGTCGACCAGCACGCGCACCGACACGCAGGCCTGGCAGCCCTCGCAGTAGGGCATGTAGGCGATGTTCTGGCTGCGGCGGAAGCCGCCCTTCAGCAGATTGTCGACCAGCGCCGGCGGCTTGTCGTGGGTGAGATGGGTGAAAAGCTTGCGCTCGAGCCGGCCGGCCAGATACGGGCAGGGCTGCGGCGCCGTGACGTAGAACTCGGGAAAGTGTTTTTGCTGCTCACTCATACGCACTGCCTCGCCCGTCACCGCCTCAATGATAGGTGACCAACACGTGCGCAAGCAAGTGCGGCGCATTGTTCGATCGCGGGACTATGCAACACCAAAATTTTGCGGGTTTGCGCTTGCGGCGGACCCGGCCGCTCATCGCGTTGCAGCACGCCATGCTTCAGGGATGTAGGGCGCAATAGGCTAGCCGTATTGCGCCGGTTTTCGCGCCGTACGAACGGTGCAATACGGCTTCGCCTATTGCACCCTACGATTTCAGCATGCGCGCGGCCATCGGCGCGAAGTAGGTGAGCACCCCGGCTGCCCCGGCACGTTTGAAGGCGAGCAGGCTCTCCAGCATGACCTTGTCGCCGTCGAGCCAGCCGTTCTGCGCGGCGGCCATCAGCATGGCGTACTCGCCGGACACCTGATAGGCGAAGGTCGGCACGCCGAACGTGTCGTGCACGCGGCGCACGATGTCGAGGTAGGGCATGCCGGGCTTCACCATCACCATGTCGGCACCCTCGGCGATGTCGAGGCCGACCTCGCGCAAGGCTTCGTCCGAGTTGGCGGGGTCCATCTGATAGGTGCGCTTGTCGCCCGTCAGCGTCGCCGACGAGCCGACCGCGTCGCGGAACGGGCCGTAGAAGGCCGATGCGTATTTCGCCGCGTAGGCCATGATCTGCACGTTCTGATGCCCGCCCTCCTCGAGCGCCTGCCGGATGACGCCTATGCGCCCGTCCATCATGTCGGACGGCGCGATGATGTCGCAGCCGGCTTCGGCCTGCACGAGCGCCTGCTGCACCAGGGCGGGCAGCGTCTCGTCGTTGATGATCTCGCCGCTGCGCATCAGGCCGTCGTGGCCGTGGCTGGTGTAGGGATCGAGGGCGACGTCGAGCAGCACGCCGATGTCGAGGCCGGCCTTGCGGATGGCGCGTGTGGCGCGGCAGACGAGATTGTCGGGATTGAACGCCTCGCGACCGTCGTCCGTGCGCAGCTTCGGATCGGTGTAGGAGAACAGCGCGACGGCCGGGATGCCGAGCGCCACGGCTTGCTCGGCCGCCGCCGTCGCGAGGTCGACGCTCAGCCGCTCGACACCCGGCATCGACGGCACGGGGATGCGCTTGTTGCTGCCTTCGACGACGAAGATCGGCCAGATCAGGTCCGCGGCCGACAGGGCGTTCTCAGCCAC
>Ga0075365_10001418_pt1 | contig 10827 bp, 5 predicted proteins | sample EndMetdeltDD1765_FD_71387 | JGI IMG/M metagenome (GOLD analysis project Ga0075365, IMG submission 71387) | Populus endosphere microbial communities from Tennessee, USA - Endosphere MetaG P. deltoides DD176-5 | ecosystem: Host-associated > Plants > Roots > Endosphere | place: USA: Tennessee... | reverse complement strand
GCGTAGTCCTGCTTGAACGCCTCGGTGCCGGGGGCCGAACGGCTCCACTCGTGCTGTTCCGGCGTCGTCATCCGCACGCCCGAGTCGGGCGTCCCGCGCTGCGCGCGCTCCATCACCTCGCGCGTGCGCTGGAGCTCCTTGTTGTATTCCTGCTGGAGCCGGGCGAGGTCGCCGCCGCCGGATCCCTCTCCCCGCGAACCGCGGTCGCCCGATTGCCCCCGCGGACCATCCTTGCCGGCACGCCCGGGCTGCGGGGCCTTCGCCCCTTCGGCCGCCTGCTTCGCGTCGGCGATCTGCTTCTCGAGGCGCGCCAGGCGCTCGCGGGCATCGCGCAGCTCGTCGAGCTGATCGGCGAGCTGCGCCGTGTCTCCCTTCGCGCCGCCGGCATCGGCGCCGTTCATCCGGCGCGCGACCTTGTCGAGCGCATCGGCGATCTGCTGTTCCGCGGGGGCGGCCTTGCCGGTCTTTCCGTCACGCAGGCCCTGCGCGCCGCTCCGCATCTTCTGTCCGAGCTGCTGCGCGGCCATGTCGCGCGCCGCGTCGCCGGCGGCCGACGCGGCCGTCGCGTCCGCCTTGGCGTCGTCTCTCGGCTCCGCCGCGAGCCGCTGGGCGGCTTGCTGCAGCGCGTCGACGCGGTCGGCGAGGCGCTCTTTCTCACCCGCGAGCCGGCGCCGCGCGTCGGCCGCGCCGCCTCCCTCACGATCGAGCCGTTCGGCTTCGCCGGCCACGCGCCGCTGCGCTTCGGCGAGCTGCTGCGACTCGAGCTGCAGATCGCCGAGCGCGCGCCGCCTGGCGTCCGGCGATCCCTGCTGCATCTGCGACTCCGCCCTGCGCAACTGGCGCGCCGCCTCTTCGCCCTTGGCCGCCGCGCCCGCCGCATCGTCCTGCTTCCCCTGCGCCGCCGCGTCGCGCATCTGGTCGGCCGCGCGCTTCAGATCCTGCTCGGCTCCCTGAGCACCCTTGGCACCAGCACTGTCAGCCCCCTTGGCACCGTTCGCACTCTTGGCACCGTTGGACCGCTCCCCCATCCGCCTGGCCGCCTCCTCCGCCTGGCGTCGCAACTCTTCCTGTTCACGCGTCAGCTTCGCCAGCTCGCGCTTCAACGCGTCGGGAGACAAGCCCTCGTTGGCGAGCTCGCGCTGCTTCCGGCTCAACTCTTCCTGGCGGCGGGCCAGGTCCTTGATGCGGTCGAGCGCGCTGTCGGCTTTTTCCGCGTCGGGCTGCGTTTCCACCTGCGCCTTGCTCTCGTAGTTCGTCTGCTGCTGGCGCTTCAGCTCGCGATCGAACAGATTGGACAGATCCTGCCCTTGGCGGTTGCCGTTGCCTCCGGCGCCGTTGTTCTGCTGCTGGACCTGGCGCTGGCGAATCTCGGCCTGCGCCTGCAGCAGCGCATTCAGTGCCGCCATCTCGTGCGGAATCGCACCGGCCGTTTTCTGCGTCTGCAGATGCTGCAGAGCGCGCTCCATCGCGCTGACGGCGTCCCGCACCGGGTCCGCGCCCGAGGGCGGCGCGCCGAACTGTACCGGCAGGATCTGCATCGGAGCCTGGCCGATCCGGCGGCGCGGCCGCGAGGCGCCGGCGGCCTGCTCGGCACGGCCTTTCAATTCCGCCTGGGCGTCGGCGACATTCTTGATGTCGGCCGGCGAGCGGCCGGCCGTCGACCGGCGCTCGAGATTCCAGGTGGCGCTGATGATCTCCTTCTGCGACGAGATCAGCCCTTCGAGCTGCTGGCCGGCGGCGCCCGCCATCGAGGCCTGGCTCTGCGCCAGACTGTACTCCTCGTTGAACGGCTTCACCTCGAGGAAGAAGATCTCGCTCCGCGCCAGCGTCGACTGTTTGCCCCGCGGGATATCGCGCGCGCGCGCGTAGTAGGCGATGACGTCGCCCGGCTTGACGCCGAGATCCTCGGCGGCGAGCATCCGCGATCCGATCCGCGCGATGGTGGTGCCGCCGAGGGTCGTGAACGGCACCACCTTTTCCGCCCCGCCGCCGACGGAATACACCATGTCGAGGCTGGCGATGCCGAAGTCGTCGTCCGCGCGCGCTTCGATCGGGACTTCCTCGAGCGGCGTGATCTGCGTGTCGCCGCTCGGACGGAGGATGTGGATGTCCGGCGGCCGGTCGTCCATCACCCGCACGAAGTATTCGACGCCTTCCGAGGCGAGGCCGTCCGGATCGACGAGGCCGACCCGGTAGGACGCCTCCTCTTTCACCATGATCGTCGACTCGAGGGTGCGGTCGTCGAGCCGCGTCAGCGGCAGCCCCGGCTTCCCCTCCGAAAACGCCAGCCGCCCGGTGGAGACCGGCTTGTCGGTGTGGACGACGAGGCGGACGCGCGTACCGGCGGGACCGTAGACGTCACCGCCGTCGGTTTCGGCCCGCGGCTTCAGCCCGGTGAACCCGGGATAGTCGTAGTGCAGCTCGATCCGCTGCACGTGCGACGGATGAAGCGCCGTGACGGCGTAGGTGCGCGAGACCGCCGGGCCGGCGCTCACCTTGTAGCGGAACGACCGCTCGAGCGGATTGATGCGCAGCTCGTAGCCGTCGCCGGCCCGCACCATCGGGACCGTCGTGATCTGGCCGGGCGCCGCCTCCATCGTCACTGACGGCGCGACGCGCGTGAGCGTGCCGCGGCGTCCGGCGACGGAGGCCGCAATCGTGACCGGACGGCCCGCGGCGACGCGCATGTCGCCCGACCCGACGTGGACGCTGATGGACCCTGGAAACAACCGCAGGTAGGCAACCTGATAGGCCCGCTCGGCGAACGGACCGGCGAACACGAACGCCACGACGAGCGCGACGGCCGCCGCGGCCGTGCGCCATCCGGCCAGGCGAATCTCCCGCGAGTCGACACAACCGGCGACGTCCACCGCAGCGAGGCGGGCCGCCGCGGACTGCATCACCAGCGGCGCAAACACGGAGTCGGACGGACCGCGCGCCTGCAGTTCGACGGCCGTGACGACCGCATCGTCCAGCTCCGGGTAGCGCTCCTCGACGAACCGCGCCAGTTGACGATCGCCGGGACGGGTCCGCAGCGGCCGCGCCAGCACGGCGATCGCCGCGAGAGCGAGGCCGATCGCCAGCGCCGCCAGCGTCAGGACGGCACCGTCAGCCAGCGGCAGCCATCGCTCGGCGAGCGCCGCGGTACCGGTAATGAGCGCGACGGCTGTCAGCGCGCGCGCGGACACGCGCCATCCAAGCAGCGTCATCCAGCGCCGGCGAACCGTGTGCAGAGACTGGGTCAGGTCCATCATCGCGATCCCACGAAGGCCTCCACGACGAGCGCCGCGAGCATGAGCATCAGCCCGTAGCGCCAGTAGTTCTGCTGCGCTTCGGTCTGCCGGGCCAGGCGGACCAGACGCGGCTGCGACGCGCCGGACGCGCGCGTCACCAGCTTCTGAAACTCCGCCGGCGTGACCCTTTCCACCGAGCTTTCACGCGGATCGACGTTGATCGCGAGCGTCCGGCTTCCAGCGGGACCCTGTCCCGCCTGTCCCCCGTTCTGGGCTGAGCCCGGCCGGACCACCAAACCGGGGCGCGGCGCCACGCCGGCCGGTGCATCCGCCACCAGGTAGTTGGACACCGCGGGCGGCCGGGCACCCAGGTACCGCGCGACTTCCTGCGCGAACGGCACGAACGCCGGGTTCAGCGGAAAGTCGTTCCACTGGCGATCGACGTCCGAGGTGAAGAGCAGCACGCGGCCGGCGCCGCCGACCCGCTCGGCGAGCGCGGTCGCGCCGGTCGTGTAGCGGGCGACCACCCGCCAGTCGGCGGAGCCCTCGATCTGCCAGGCACGCTCGAACATGACCTGTCCGAAGTTCGCGGCCACGGCGTCGAACGGGCGGAACACGGGATGACGGAGATCGGTGGCGGCCAGCACGCCGGCGTGGCGGATGTCGCGGGGGACGAGCGGCGGCTGCCAGGCGAGCAGGGTCGAGACGACCGACGGATCCACGTCCGGCCCGGCGGCGATGAACAGCCCGCCGCCGCCCTCGAGAAAGCGCCGCAGCGCTTCGCCGGCGCGGCGATCCAGGCCGTGCGTGGAGAGGATCACGATGACCGACTGCTCGCGCAGGCTGTCGGCGGCGGTCGCGGCCAGCGCGGCGCCGGTCACGATGCGGACGTCGAAATCGGCGCCGTCCTCGGCCTCGGCCAGCAGCGCCCGCGACAGATAGAAGCCGCCTGTCGCGACCGGTCCGCCGCCCGCGATCAGGATGCGCGGCAGGGTCCGCGTCTCCGCGAGCACGAAACGCTCGTTGTCCGCCGCGTATCCCTCGGCGTCGTCGAGCGCCGCGCTCGAGCGCTGGACGCCGGCCGGCGCGTCGAACGCCACGTCGAGCGCATCGCCCGCGGGGATCGTCACGCGCTTCGCCGGCAGCACTCGATCGTCGGCCGAGACGCGCACGTCGGTCGTCCGCGGGCGGGCCCCGAAATTGCGCACCGTCGCCACCACGTGCCGCCGGTCGATCGTGGCGTTGGTCACCGACAGGTTCGACGTGTCGGCGCCGGCATCGCGCACCTGAAGGTCGATGCCTTCCGGCAGGACGGCGTCGTTCTCGTCGAAGCCGCTCTTCTGCAGATCGCCGACCACGATGACCCGCCCGTTGGCTTCGTCCATCAGGAGCTCGGTGGCCTTGTCGAACAGCGCGGCATAACGGGTCGCGCCGTAGCCCGGCGTGAGCGCGGCGAGGGCTCCCCGCGCGTCCGCGGCGCTGCCGGCCGGCGAGAGGACCTCGGCACGATCGTCGAAGGCCACGAGCGCGACGCGATCGCCCTGCGACTGGTCCACCGCGTCGCGCGCCAACGCACGGGCCCGCTCGAACCGCGCCGGCGCGGCCATGCTGAACGAACGGTCGATCGCCACTACCGTGGTGCGGCCGCTGGACGGCGCACCGGCCAGATACGGCCGGGCGAACGACCCGGCCAGCAGCAGCAGGGCGGCGACCCGCGCGAGGAGCAGGAGCAGGTCGCGCAGCCGGTGGGTCCGCGATCGATCCACCGGACTCTTGCGCAGCATGCTGACCGCGGTGAACGGCACCGGCGGCGCCACGTCGCGCCGCAGCAGGTGCAGGATGATCGGCAGCGCGATCAGGGCCGCGCCGGCCAGGTAGAGCGGGGTCAGGAAGCTCATGACCTACCCACGCCCCACGGTCCAGCCACGCAGGTCACACAGGCATCACGACGCCAAGCACCATGACCACAGTTCTCCGCGTCTTGGTGTCTTCGTGACCTTCGCGACAGGCCGTACGCTCGTGCTCGCATTCCTACTTCCTCCTCGACCGTGCGTCGAGGTACGCCAGTAGCGCGAAGTCGAGCGGCTTCGACGTGTCGAGCGTCACAAAATCGATCCCCACGCCGCGCAGCTCCTTCTCGTAGCGCGCGCGCAGACCGGCCATCGCGGCGAGGTAGCCCTCGCGCACCGTCGACGGCTCCGCCGTGACCTCGTCGGCGCTCTCGACGTCGGTGAAGCGCGACGAGCCCTTGAACGGAAACTGCAGCTCGTGCGGATCCAGCAGCTGGAACACGATGACGTCGGTGCCGCGGAAGCGGAGGTGCTTGAGCCCCTTCACCACGCGGTCCGGATCGTCGAGCAGATCGGAGATCAGGACGGCGAGGCTCCGCTTGCCGAGCGCATCGGCGAGCTGGTGGAGCGGGCGCCCGACGTCGGAGCGCGCGCCGGGGACGATTTTCTCGAGCGCCAGCAGAATCGAGTGCAGGTGGCCCGGACGCGCGCTGGCGGGCAGGCGGGCGGTGATCTTCTCGTCGAACTGGATCAGTCCGGCCGCGTCGCGCTGCCGGTTCATCAGGTAGGCGAGCGAGGCGGCCAGGACGCTGCCGTAGGCGATCTTGCTCATCGCCGCGCCGCCGCGGTAGGCCATCGAGGCGCTCACGTCGAGCAGCAGATGGCACTCGAGATTGGTCTCTTCCTCGAACTTCTTGACGTAGTGCCGGTCGGTCCGCGCGTAGACCTTCCAGTCGAGCGTGGACAGGTCGTCGCCCGGGAGGTACTGCCGGTACTCGGCGAACTCGACGCTGAAGCCCTTGTAAGGACTGCGGTGCAGGCCTGAGAGGAAGCCTTCCACCACCGTACGCGCCTTCAGCTCCATCGACCCGAGCCGTGCGATCACGGCCGGGTCGAGAAAGCGGACGTCGCGTCCGGCGGTGCTCGAAGGCATGGCTACATTCCGCTCCGCATCGTCACATTCCGCTACGCGGCGCCGGAACCGCCTCGATCAACCGATCCACGAGGACGTCCGACGTCACCTTCTCCGACTCGGCGTAGAAGTTCGGGATGATGCGGTGGCGCAGGATCGGGTGCGCCAGGGCGCGGATGTCGGCGACCGACACGTGATAGCGCCCCTGCATCAGGGCCCGTGCCTTGCCGGCCAGGATGAGCGACTGCGACGCGCGGAGCCCGGCTCCCCACTTGACCCAGTCCTTCACGAACGGCAGGTCCGCCTGGCGGCCCGGCCGCGACGAATCGACCAGCCGCACCGCGTAGCGCGCCACCTCTTCGCCGACGATCACCTCGCGCACGAGCCGCTGGTACTCCAGGATCTCGGCGCCGTTCAGCACGCGCGCCGGGCTCGGCGCTTTCGCTCCCGTCGTCTGCGTCACGACCCGCACCTCGTCGTCTTCACTCAGGTAGGAGACGACGATGTTGAACATGAAGCGATCGAGCTGCGCCTCGGGCAGCGGATAGGTGCCCTCGAGCTCGATCGGATTCTGCGTGGCCAGGACGAAGAACGGCCGCTCGAGCGGATAGGTCCGCCCGGCCGCCGTCACGTGGTACTCCTGCATCGCCTCGAGCAGGGCCGCCTGCGTCTTCGGCGGCGTGCGGTTGATCTCGTCCGCCAGCAGGATCTGCGCGAAGACCGGCCCCTTCACGAAGCGCAGGCTGCGGTGCCCGTTCTCTTCGTCGAGGACCTCGGTGCCGGTGATGTCGGCGGGCATGAGGTCCGGCGTGAACTGGATCCGCTTGAACGAGAGATCCAGGATCTCGGCGAGCGTCTTGATCAGAAGCGTCTTGGCGAGGCCCGGCACGCCCGTGATCAGGCAATGCCCGCCGGTGAAGAGCGCCATCAGCACCTGGTCGATGACCGCGTCCTGGCCGACGATCACTTTGCGAATCTCGGCAAGGATACGGGCGCGGCCGTCGGCCACGCGCTCCGCGACGAGGGACAATCCTGGCTGGGTGGTTTCCATGAATCAGTGTGTCAGCGAGTAAATGATTTCGTTGATCTCCATCCGGTACGCCATCGCGGTGTACTTGACGTAGCCCGGAAAATCCGTCGCGTTCGACCACTCCCAGCCGTCGCCCATGTCGACGTTCCAGTTGATGAGGACCATCGCCCGGCCGTTGTCGTCCTCGATCGCCCGGAGCTTGGCCTCGTATCCGCCCTTCTCCCAGGTCCGTCCCTGGAGGAAGGAGCCGAGCCCCGGCGTCTGCGGAAAGCCGTCGGCCATCTTGTAGAAGCAGCTGAAAATCGGATGGTCCTTCTCGAGCTCGACGATCTTGCGATCCGGGAAGACGCGCTTCATCTCGCTCTCGAGGTTCGCCCACTCGAGCGGCCCGTGGAAGTCGTCGAAGGTCAGCGTCCCGCCGCGGAGCAGGTACTCCCGGAGGATCTTCACCTCGGTCTCTTTCAGCCGCAGGTTGCCGGGCTCGACGATGTAGATCCACGGGTGGTTCATCAGCTCCGGGTTCTCGATCGTGAGGTCGATCGGGTCGTTGACCTGGATCGAGGTCGCGCTGCGGAGGCGGCGGGAGAGGTTCCACTCGGCCGCGGGCGCGTCGATGTACCACGGTTCGTCGTACATCGCATAGCCGGAGCGCGACGGCATCGTCCACGCGCTGTAGCGGATGCGCACGAACGTCCACTGGAGGCCGGCGTAGCGCGCGTCGGGGGCCGCGGGCGTGGGCAGCGGCAGACCGGGAAACTGCCCGCGTCCTTCGACACTCGCCACGGCGCTCAGGCCGGGCAGCGTACCGAGCCACAGGGCCGCCCCGAGCAGCCCGAGACCCGCGACACAGGCGATTCGCTTCATCCCCCTACCGCGTTGAGCAGCAACTCCTGGGCACGCTCGAAGCTCGGCGCGATCTCCAGCGCCGCGAGCGCTTCCTTCTTGGCCTCGGCCTTGCGGCCGGCGAGCAGATAGCTTTCGCCGAGGTCGCAGTGCGCCGCGGCCTTGTCGGCGGCGCCGGTCTGAAGCGCCGCGCGGAACTCGCGGATGGCGATCGCCGCATCGCGCTTCTTGAGCGCCAGCCGTCCCCATCCGGTGTGGGCCGCGGCATCGAACGGGTCGAGCTCGACGATGCGGGCGGACGCGACGGTCATGGCGCGCTCGTCGCCGGCCGCGTCCGCGAGCGTCCACATCTTGCGGGCCGCCTCGACGTTGGTGTGATCCGAGGCGAGCAGCGCCTCGTACTCCTTGATCGCCCGCGGCCGATCGTTCAGCTTCTCCGCCAGCGCGGCCATCAGCGCATGCGGGCTCTCCGCGCCGATCGCCGACGGCACCAGGACCGACGCCCGATTCAGCGGCGCAAATCCGGACGCGTCGCCGGCGGCCGCCAGGGCCTGGCCGAGCGCGACCTGCGCGATGTAGCTCTCGGGCTTCGCCGCGGCGGCGGCCTTGAGGGCGTCCAGCGAGCTCGCGTCGACCGGCTTCTCGGCGTCGTGCAGCGCGCGCCGCATCGCCCCGAACCGATCTTCCAGCGCCTTGTCGAACGGGCCCTGGAGATCCGCCATCGTGGTGTTCAGCGCCCGCTTCAACGCCGCGTCGGTGTCGATGCCCTCGGCGTACGACTTGACCAGCGCCTGCAGCGCCGGCTGACCGCGCGTCGTGACAATGTGGTCGACGAGGAGCGACGCTTCGTAATACGCGAGCGAGATCGTGTCGGGACGCGTGAACCCCGCGTTCAGGTCCTTCAGCTTGAGGACCTTGCCGTGGTTCATCGCGCTCGCGAAGGTCGTTTCCATGTCGCGTCCCCACTCGGGGCGCCGCACCGATTCCTCGTAGACCGAAATCCCTTCGGTGAGCCAGCGCGGGACGCGCTGCTTCGACATCTGCAGCGTGACGACGTGCGCCAGCTCGTGCCACAGCGTGGCCTGCCAGCTGAACTTGCCCGGCTCGCGCGCCGACGGCGAGTCCATGGTGACGACGCGGCCGAAGCAGGCGCCGAGCGCACCGATCATGCCCATGAGGCCGACGTTGCGCACCGCGAAGTCGTCGTGCTTGTCGAACATCTCGATCAGGATCGGCCCGGTCGGGGTGAATCCGTAGCGCCCGGCCAGCGTCTTGAGCGCCTCCTGCGCGAGCGGCATCGCGTACTCGCGCAGCACCGTCGCTTCGTCGCGGGGCATCTTGAGGATGACGTCACCTTCCGTGACCGTCGTGAACTGATCGAGGTTGTCGAGGCTCGTGAGCAGGTTGTAGGTGACGGTGTCGTACGGATCGCCGCGCCAGGCGCGATCGAGCGCGCGGCGGGCGGCGGGCTCGTCGCCCGTGCGCATCAGGTGCATGCCGAGATCGCTGGCCGCGCGGCTGCTCGACGGATCCACCGTGAGCGCCTTCTCGGCCAGCGCGGCCGCCTCGTCGAAGCGATAGTGGTTGGCGGCGCGCTGCCCCGCGACGCGGTAGACCTCGCCGTAGGCGGGGTTGATCTCGAGCGTCTTGGCGACCTCGCGCTCGTAGGTGGCCTTGTCGTCCTTGACATAGGCCACCGCGGCGAGCATCGCGTGCGCCTCGAGCTGCTGCGGATTGAAAGCGAGGACCTTGTCGATCTCGGCGCGCGCCTCGGCGTCGCGATCGGAGTCGAGATGGAGGCCCGCGTGCAGGAGGTGCGCATCGGCGAGATCGGGATCGATGCCGATCGCCTTCGCGGCAGCCTCCGCCGCCTTGCCCGGATCCTCGTCCTCGAACACCCGCCCGATGCCGGCGTAGGCCGGCGCCCATTCGGGATCGGACTTGAGCGCCGCCTGGAAGGACTTGAGCGCCTCGGCGGGGTTGTACTTCTCGAGGAACAGGCGCCCGAACGCGGTTTCGATCATCGCCGGATCGCCGCCGGCCCGCCCGGCCTCGAGGAAGAACGCCTTGGCCTCGCGCGGACGGTTGAGCGCGTGCGCGGCACGGGCGGCGCGAAGCAACGCGCCGGAATCCGACGAGCTCATCCCCTGCCGGTAGACCGCCGTGAAGATCGGCTGAGCGTCGACGTTCCGGCCGATCGTGCGGTACAGCAGCGCGAGCTCGAACGCCGCGTCGCCCGCCGGCTCGCGCGCGACGATCGGTTCGAGGAGCGCCTGCGCGTCGCGATACGTGCCGCGCGCCGAGGCCAGCTGCGCGAGGATCACCGCCGCGGCCGGATCCGATGCGCCGCGCGCGGTCGCCAGCCGCTCGGCGTCGGCGCGCCGGCCGTGCGCGATGAGCACCGCGGCCGCGCGCGCAAAATCGCCTTGACCCGCCGTCGCCTGAGGCCGCACGGCAGAGCCGGCCATTCCGAAGGTGACGAGCAGAACAAGTATGAACAGCAGCCTGGCGGATCCAGAGAAACGACGCTGCATCAATTTCGCCCGATTATAGACCACGGTTGCGAGGCTCCAGGGCGTCCTGAAGCAGGGACTGTGCCGTTTAGACGGTGAAAAGAGGGTGACAGTCTCAGCGGCGAGCGGGACGCCGACCGCGAGAACGCTAGAACAGGGGCCGCCAGGTGAAAAAGATGGCGGCGGCGAGTCCCTGACCAACGGCGAATGCCGTGATGAGCGGTGGGACGGCGCGGGGCGGAACCGACGCCGCAAGGGCGAGGAACAGCGGGAACAGCGTCGACGT
>Ga0075365_10001417_pt1 | contig 10830 bp, 4 predicted proteins | sample EndMetdeltDD1765_FD_71387 | JGI IMG/M metagenome (GOLD analysis project Ga0075365, IMG submission 71387) | Populus endosphere microbial communities from Tennessee, USA - Endosphere MetaG P. deltoides DD176-5 | ecosystem: Host-associated > Plants > Roots > Endosphere | place: USA: Tennessee... | reverse complement strand
CATCACCAACCCGGCCGGTCTGGAGGAGCGTGCCCCGGGTGGCGCGCCGCGCGGCGCGCCACCCGGGGCACGCTCCTCCAGACCGGCCGGGTTGGTGATGCCGATCGGCTCGTCGAGGAGGGTGAAGATCCGCTCGGATGAGGCCATCGCGGCCTGCAGGATGTTGAACTTCTCCGACATGTCGGAGATGGGCCGGAAGAACCGCTGCGAGTAGAGCAGAAAGGCGACCAGCGATCCCAGCGTCAGGGAGCCGTCGAGCACCCACCGCCCGCCGTACCAGATCGTCAGCGCGGACGCCAGGGCGCCGACCACGTCGACCGCCGGGTAGAACACGGCGTAGTAGAAGATCGAGTCGATGTTCGCGACCCGGTGTTCCTGGTTGATCGCCTCGAACTCGGCGTAAGCGCGCCGCTCGCGGCGGAACAGCTGCACCGTGCTCATGCCGGTGAGGTGTTCCTGCAGGTAGGCGTTGATGCGGGCGATCAGCCGCCGCACCGTGCGATAGGAGTCGCGCACCCGCCGCCTGAACCACTGCGTGATGACCACGATCAGCGGCAGGACGGCGAAGGCGACCAGGGCCAGCCGCCAGTTCATCGACAGCATGACGATCATGATCCCGGCGAGCGTGAAGACGTCGCCGAAGATGGAGACCACGCCGGAGGTGAACATGTCGTTGATCGCGTCGACGTCGGTCGTGACCCGCGTCATCAGCCGGCCGACGGGGTTGCGGTCGTAGAAGCGGAGGTCGAGGCGCTGCAGGCGGCGGTAGATTTCCGTCCGCATGTCGAACATGATCCGCTGCCCGGTCGTCTGCAGCAGCCAGGTCTGGACGAACTCGAGACAGAACGCCGCCACCAGGATCGCGAAGTACCAGAGCGCGATCCGGTTGACGCCGTCGAGGTCACGCGCCGGGATGAAGCGGTCGATGGCCAGCTTCATCAGGTACGGCTGCGCCAGCTGCAGCATCGAGCTGGCGATGATCGCGGCCAGCGCCAGCGACGCCTGCAGCCCGTAGGGACGCAGGTATCCCAGCAGGCGCCGCATCAGGCGCGCGTCATACGCTTTTCCAACTACATCGTCGTCGTGGTGGGACATCTCGGTGGCCAGCTGCCAGTCGTCAGTTGCGGGTCTCCAATTGGCAGTTGCCGGTGGCCGGTTGCCAGAACGCTCGCGACCTGGCAATCGGGGACTGGCAACTGACGACTGGCACTGGCAACTGGCTACTAGAATCTAGCTGGCTTGCAGCTCCTCCTCGAGCAGCTGTTTCCTGTACATCGTCGCGTAGAGGCCGTTGAGCGCCACGAGCTCGTCGTGCGTGCCACGCTCGGCGATCCGGCCGTCGTGAAGCACGAAGATCCGGTCCGCCTCGCGGACGGTCGAAATGCGATGGGAGACGAGGATCGCGGTGCGTTGGCGCATGACGCCGCGCAGTCCGGCCAGAATCTCCTCCTCGGTGTAGGTGTCCACCGCCGAGAGCGAGTCGTCGAGGATCAGGATGGCCGGGTCGATCAGGAGCGCGCGCGCGAGCGCGGTGCGCTGCTTCTGCCCGCCCGACAGCGTGATGCCCCGCTCCCCGACGGTCGTCTCGAAGCCGCGCGGGAAGTCGGCCACATCCTTGTCGAGCCTGGCCACGCCCGCGGCGGCCGCAATCCGTTCCTCGAGACCGCCGCGGACCACCACGGAGTTCCTGGCGCCGCTGCTGGTCTGTGCCGGTCTGCGCCCGGCTTCTTCACCAGGGTTCCCAGTCGCGCCAAACGAGACGTTCCCGGCGATCGTGTCGGAAAACAGGAACGGCTCCTGCGGCGCGAAGCCGATGGCGCCGCGCAGGCGGTCGAGCGGAATCTCGCGGATGTCGACGCCGCCGATCGTCACGGCGCCGGGCGGCGGCTCGTGCAGGCGCGGCAGGAGGTTGATGAGCGTCGACTTCCCCGACCCGGTCCCGCCGACGAGGGCCACGGTCTGTCCGGGCTCGATGCGCAGGCTGACGTCTTTCAGCACCGGCTTGTCGGTGTTCGGATAGGTGAAGGTCAGGTGGCGGAACTCCACGGCGCCGTCCATCGGCACGGCGCGGCCCGCGGCCGTCACCGCGGCGTCGTCGATGGCGGGCGGATGATCGAGCACGTCGAGCATCCGCTTCCATGACGCGAAGCCGCGCTGCAGGATGTTCGTCACCCAGCCGAAGGCGATCATCGGCCAGGCGAGCATCACCAGGTAGCCGTTGAAGGCGACGAACTCGCCAAGGCTGATCTGGCCGCGGATGACGTCGCGGCTGCCCAGCCAGAGCACGAGCATCGAGCCGACCCCCAGGAAGAAGGTCATGCTCGGATAGAACGCGCCCTGCAGCCGGATCAGGGCGCGATTGCGCCGGAGGTATTCCTGGTTGGCGACGCGGAACCGCTCGTTCTCGTGCGTCTCCTGGCGGTAGGCGCGGACGACCCTGACCCCCGAAAGCGCTTCCTGGACGACGGCGCTGACCTCGGAGAGCTGGGCCTGGATCGTCTCGAAGCGCTTGTGGATGGCGCTCCCGAAGTAGCGCACGGCAATCGAGACGAACGGCAGCGCCGCCAGCACGACCAGCGTCAGCCGCACGTCGATCGCCAGCATCAGCGCGATGGCGACGATGAAGACGAGGACGGTACTGCTCGTGTACATCACCGCCGGCCCGATCATCAGGCGGACGGCGTTCAGGTCGTTGGTGGCGCGCGACATCAGGTCGCCGGTGCGCCGCTCCTGGTAGTAGGCGAGCGGCTGCTGCTCGAGCCGCGCGAAGACGTCGTTCCGGATGTCGTACTCGATGTCGCGCGACGCGCCGATGATGATCCGCCGCATCAAGAAGAGGAACAGGCCGCGCAGGAGCGACACGCCGACGAGCAGGCCCGCGTAGAGCAGCAGCTTGCGCTGGGTGACGGACTGGTTCAGATCGTCGACGGCGTGCTTGAGGACCCACGGACCCATCAACTGGAAGGCGGTCGTGGAGAAAACGCAGATGAGCCCGACGATGAACGCGCGACGGTAGCGGTTGACGTAAGGCAGCAGCCTGCGGGCAGACGGCGACAGCATCTCTTAACAGGATACAGGAGGTAGGAGGCAGCAGACAGCAGACACCGGACAGAAGACGGAAGGCTGGAGGAACCGGCGCGAAGCGGTGACGGCGAGCGACGTAAAAAAAGGGGCGTCCGGCCGAAGCCGCACGCCCCCTTCTCCTCCCGTACGATCGTTAGAACTGGAAGCGCGCGCCGATCTGCAGCTTCCGCGGCGCATAGCTCGTGCTATACGCGTTCAGGACCAGGAAGGTCGTCGCGGCCTGGTTGCCCGAGGGGTTCAAGAAGTTGGCGTGATTGGTCACGTTGAAGATGTCCGCGATGAGCTCGACGCGGCGGCTGCCCACGCCGAGGCGGTAGCCCAGGCGCAGGTCGGCGTTGAAGAAGCCCGGTCCGACCGCGCCGTTGCGCTTCGCCTGGTAGCCCTTCACCGTGTAGTTGTCTTCGGCGCCGGTGATCGAGCCGGTGCCGGTGTAGTCGCCCGCCGGCAGCGGCTCGGCGAAGGTGCCGTTGCGGTCCCCGTCGATCAGGTTGTTCGTCAGGCTGAACGGCGAGCCGCTCAGCGCGCGGACGACCCAGCTGACATTCAGCCCGCCGGTGCGGGGCACCAGCGCCTGGCCGCTCAGCACGAGGTTGTGCCGCGTGTCGAACGCGCCAGGCCCCTCGTTCAGGTCGAGATTCATGTCGTCCAGCACCTGGAAGCCGCTGGCCGCGACACCGTTGCCGCTGGTGTTGCCACGCGAGTACGAGAGCGTGTAGGACACGCGGGCGCTGTAGTTCTGGCTGAAGCGCTTGTTGAAGGCGACGAGGAGCGCGTCATAGTCGATCTTGCCGATGTTTTGCGGCTGCGTCACGGCACCGGTGAAGGTCCCGAACCCGGGGTACTTCTGGTTCAGGACGGCGTAGGCCGCCACCAGCTCCGGCTGCGGCGTGTTGCGCACCACGGGAGAGGTGGACGCGGTCGTCGCCCGGAGCCCGGCGTTGAGGTCCTTCGACATCAGCAGGTCGCGGCTGAAGGCGTGCACGTAGTCCGCGCTGATCGCCATGTTCCCGGCGAGCTGGCGCTCGTAGCCGGCCGTCACCTGGTCGGTGTACGGCACCTGGCGATCGGCGTTGTCCCAGCTGGCGCCGGTGTTCTTGAGCAGCTGTCCGCCCGGGAACATCTGATTGAGCAGCGCCTGGTTGATCGTCGGTCCGTTCACGAGGAAGGGATCGGTCGGGAAGGCGCCCGTGCGCGGCCCGGCATCCGGGCCGCCGACCGGCGAGGTGAAGGTGAACGACGACGTGTAGGGGGTCGCGGTGTAGAGACCGCCGATCAGCTCGAAGTGGGTCTTGTCATAGAAGCGGCCGTAGCCGCCGCGGACCACGCTGGTGCCGCCGCCGAGGTCGTAGGTCAGGCCGACGCGCGGCTGGATGTTGTTCCGGTCGGTCGGATACTCGGTGACCAGCGGATCGTCAGTCTCGGGAATCGGGATGATCTCGAGGTCGTAGCGCGCGCCGAGGCTCAGCGTGAGGTGGCTGTTGACGCGCCACTTGTCCTGGACGAACCCCGACACGTAGTGCGCCTTCTCGGAGAAGATGCTCGGGCCGCCGACGCGGATGCTGAAGCGATCCGGGTAGGTGCGCGGATCGGCGGAGTTGAAGTTGTTGTTGTTCTGGCCGAAGCTGAACGTGCCGTTCAGGTTGCCGTCGTTCCGGTTGTAGGCGTTCGAGTACTGGTACTGGCCGCCGATCCGCAGGTCGTGATCGCCGCGGCCGCTCGGAATGAACCAGCCGAGCGTTTCGTCGAACTGGATGCCGTCGTTGATGCGGAACTGGCCGGTGTTGTCCTGCTGATCGGTGAAGGTCTGGAAGGCCAGCGCCGGCTGGCACTTCGACAGGTCGCGGTCGTTGTCGTTGTAGCACTGGTTGCCGAACGTCACGTTCTCGCGCGTCCAGGTCAGCCGGATGGTGTTGATCTTCGTGTTCGACAGCACCGAGTTGAAGTTGGTCGCCACCGTCTGGTCGACGTCCGCTTCCGAGCGGGCCGCCTTGGCGGTGACCGCGCCGATGATCTGGTTGGCCTGCGGCGAGGTCTCACGCAGCCAGCGCACGCTGTAGGTGTTGTTGCGATTCACCTGGTGATCGCCGCGGACGATCGTGTTCCACACCCGGTCCTGGGTCGACTGCGTGTCGTTGAGGTCGGGCCGCGCGGTGATGTTGATGATGTTCGGCCGGTCGATCGAGAAGCGCTCGACGCTGCCGAAGATGTGAATCTTGTCCTTGACGAGCGGCCCGCCGATCGTCCCGCCGTAGCGCTGGTACTGCGTGTCGGCCTTGGGCCGGCTCGAGTCCTTCGCCGTGAAGTAGTCCTTGGCGGTCAGGCTGCCGTCCTGGAAGTAGCCGAAGGCGCTGCCGCGGACCTGGTTGGTGCCGGCCTTGGTCACCGCGTTGACGATCGCGCCGGACGTGCGACCGAACTCGGCGTCGAACTGGTTGGTGATGACCTGGAATTCCTGGATCGCCTCGATCGGCGTCCGCGCCTGCATCCCCGCGCGCTGCCCGATGACGTCGTCGTTGTTGTTGCCGCCGTCCACCGTGTAGTTGTTGTTGCGCGGATCCTGCCCGTTGACGCTGATCGAGTCGCTGCCGAACGACTCGGTGCTGATCGAGGGGACGATGCCGGGAAGCAGGCCGATGAAGCCGATGAAGTTGCCGTTGACGCTCGGCAGCTGGGTCAGCGTCTCGCTCGTGATGTTGCCGCCGATTTCCTTCGACGTCACGTCGACCAGCGGCGATTCCGCGGTGACGTTGACCGTCTGCTCGATGCCGCCGACCTCGAGCTTGATGTCGATCGTCGCGGTCTTGCCGACTTCGAGGATCAGATCCTTGCGCTCGGATTTCTTGAACCCCTGGAGCTCGGCCACGACTTCGTAGGTGCCGGGCGTCAAGCTGCTGGCGATGAACGCGCCATCGGCGCCGCTCACCGTCTCACGGTAATTGCCGGTGTTCTGGTTGCGCACCGTGACCGAGACACCCGGCAGGGCGCCGCCGGACGAGTCGAGGACCCGACCGCGCAATTCGGTGGTGCCCTGCTGCGCCAGCAGCGGGGTCGCCATCAGAAGTACTAAAAGTGTTCCGACGAGCCTTCGTAGCATGTGCTGTCCTCCCAGACCGCATTTGGGGATTCGAACTTTTGGAGCCGCCAGATCCCTTTCGATGGATTCCGGCTCCAGTCACCAGACTTAAATGTTTGAGAACACGCGAGTTCGCGTTTTCGCCTGCGTAATACCGGCTGTATACAGCAAGCGGGATGCCGACTTGATGAGCAGTGGGACGGCCCAGCCCTAGGACAGGCCGACGCCGGCGAGCTGACCGCGCAGGAGCGCATCCTTCATCAGATGGCTGCCGCAGTCGAGGTGCGCCTCCATTCGCGCCCGCGCCGCCGCCGGGTCGTGGGCGGCAATCGCGTCCGCGATGCTGATGTGCGCTTCGGTCGCGTTCTCCGTGAATTGACCGAAGCTGACGCCGAGCGACATGAAGCGATCCACCTGCGCGAGACAGCGCTCGATCAACTCGAGCGCGAGACCGTTGCGCGCGCACGTCGCGATGGCGAGGTGGAATTGCACGTTGGCGGACTCGGACTGCCGGTACTCCTGGCTGGCGCGAATCGGCACCTCCGCCAGTCGCCGCAGGCGCTCCGCGTCTTCCGTCGTCGCGAGCTCTGCCGCGCGCCCGGCGGCGGCACCTTCGAGGAGCCGCCGTACGTCGAAGGTGTCGTGGATCTGCTGCACCGTCACGCGCGCGACGAAGTAGCCGTGCCCGACGACGCGATCGAGGTAGCCTTCCTGCCAGAGACGCGCCAGCCCTTCGCGGATCGGCGTGCGGCTCATGCCGTGCTCGCTCGCGAGTGACACTTCGGAGAGCGAGGCGCCCGGACGATATCGTCCTTTGACGATGCCCGTCTTGAGATCGCGGTACGCGCGCTCGACGTGCGGCGCGTCGGCGGGGCGGCGGCTGGAGCGGACTTTCACGAGGGCCTCCTGGGCGGAAGTGCCCGGCGAGTATACCGATCGGATCCAGGCAGTAGCAACCCTGGGTTCGCTCGAGCTTGCTCGAGGTACGCTCGCTCGACTCGCGTCTGCCCCGCCCGGGGCCGGGCCCTTCCGTGCTATCCTCAAGACTGCCTCCTCCCAGCAGGCTTCACCCCAGCGGCTCTTTCGATCAACCATCCGGGGCGGGAACGAATTTTCATGCGCACGCGTCTGTTTGCGATCTCGTTGTGCCTCTTGGCAGGTCTGGCCGGCGCCACTTCCGCGGAAGCACAGTACGGCCGCCCGGCGACCAACCGCGCCACGGGCGAGACCTATCACGTCGAGGTAGCCGGCACGATCTGGAATCCGAAGCCGGAGATTGTCATCGCCAGCGAAGGGCTGGGACAGCTCGGCGACAGAGTCGACTTCGTCAATACGCTCGGCATCGAGCAGAAGACCTTCAAGCAGATCAAGATCGTCCTGCGTCCGGCGACCAAGCACAAGTTCCGCTTCGAGTACACCCCGATCAAGTACGAGGCGGAGCGCGTCGTGCCGGTGTCCTTCGTGTTCAACGGGCAGCGCTTCGACGTCGGCGTCCCGGTGGCGAGCGAGCTGAAATGGAACGCCTACCGCTTCGGCTACGAGTGGGATTTCGTCTACCGCGACCGCGGCTTCGTCGGACTGATCCTCGAAGCCAAGTACACGGACGTGGCGGCGACCCTGACCGCGGCGACAGTGGGCGTCGCGCAGTTCACCGAGGCACGTGCGCCGATTCCGGCAATCGGGTTGATCGGCCGGGGCTACGTCGTCGCCAACATCTCCATCACCGGTGAATTCACCGCGTTCAGGCTGCCCGAGAAAGCCCTGAACAGCGAAGACTACTCGGCGCGGTATTACGACTTCGACCTCTACGGCACCGTGAACTTCACCGATCACTTCGGCGCGCAGATCGGCTACCGCTCGTTCGACGTGTTCTACAAGGTGAAGCGCGACAACGGCACGCTCAACCTCAAAGGCGCGTATTTCGGCGGCGTCGCCCGCTTCTAGTTGTCCGGGGGGCTCCGCCCCTCGGACTTCCCTCTCGCCTCCTCGTACCCCCGTCGCCCGCTTCCACCTCCATCACACTTGCGGCAAGAGCTCGCCGAAACGCGTCCGCGCGAGGGCGGGCCGATCGCCCGGCCGCTCGCACGACGCTATGGGCCCACGCGGCAGTAGATCCCAAGCAGCCGCGTGTCGCGGCTGCCGGGATCGCTGTCGGACGGGCGGAAGCCGGCCGACGATCGAATCCACAACCGCACGGCGCCGCTCGCCGGATCCAGCGGCAGCTCGACCCGCCGTTCCTCTCCCGGCGCCAGCGTCACCTCTTCGCGCCGTCCGCCGAACTCCAGGCTCACGGTGTTGACGACCGGGGCGTTGCGCAGCAGCAGCGACAGCGACCCGGTCCGCTCGTCGGGCGCCAGGACCACCGACGTGTCCCGCTGTCCGCCCACCCAGAAACCGGACGGTTCGGCAAACGCCCGATCGTCGAGAAAGAACGCGACGATGCCGTCGTAGCGGACGCCGCGCCGCGCGATGGGAGCGGCCGATGGACCGAAGGCCGGCGCGATCGGGCGCAGTTCGACCAGGTCGAGCTCGTCGCGCGCCCCTTCGTCGCCACGAATCGTCAGGGCGCGCGCGCCCGCCGGCAGATTGACCGACAGCCCGCTGTCGAAGGCGGCGATCGGCTGCATGACGATCGCGAACTGATCGCTGCCGACGCCGACCATCAGCAGACCGTTGCCCGCACCGTGGCGCTGTACCGAGAGGAGGTAGGTGCCGGGCGGTACGAGCGGAAACGCGGCAAGAGGACGATTCGGGGCCCGCCCGGTCCCCCGTCCGGTCCGGCGCACCGGCGCGTCGATCCGCATCGCCCACGCGTCCGCCCCTCGCAGCCGGCGGTGCGACGAGAGGTCGAAGACGGCGACCTGGCTGGACGTGATCCGCCGCAGCGCGTCCATCTGGGCCGACGGTGCCGTCACCGGATCGATGCCGCGCATCCGCCACACGATCGAGACGGCGGCCATCGCGGCGCACGCGAACGCGAGGGTGGAGACGGCGACGAGCGTTTCGCCCGGCCGCGATCGACGGCCGACGCGGGTAATCAGCCACGCCGCGAGCCCGAGACCGATCGCCCAGGGAAGGGTCGCGAGGAATCCCGACCGCGCGGCCAGCCGGCGCGACACCAGTCCGCCCGGATCGGGTTGGACGGGCTGAGGCACGAATGCCGGAAACGCGCCGGGCAAATCGACGACCCGGTTCGCCCACTCGAGATACGGCGCCGCGGTCATGCCGCCGTCGTTGCGCGTGTGATAGCCGAGCCGGCCGTCGCCGCCGCCGGCCATCACCGCCGACAGCCACGCGCTGACGAGCAGCGCCGCGAGCATGACCGCCTTCACGCCGCGGGCTCGCGCGGGTTCGGCGCTGGCCGCTTCGCCGGCCGCCGCCCACGCGCACGCTGCGGGGATCGCCAGCGGCAGCAGCAGCGGCACCAGGAATCGCGCCGGACCGCTCGACCCCGCCCACCACATCGCGTACGTGCCGACCGCGAGCAGGTAGGGCACGGCGACGATCAGCCACTCGACGGCCAGACGGCGGGCGCGCGCGAACCCAATGAACGCCACGGCGAGGACCGGCGCGGTCGCCAGAAGACCGAACCCCTGATCGAACAGCAGGCCGCCGAAGCCGTTCGGGAGAAACGCGAACGAGCTGCCGACCTCGCCGCCATAGGGCGCGGTGGGATCGAGCGTGCCATAGACCACGAGGAAGAATCCCAGCCACGCGATCGCGCCGGCCGCCGGCACGGCGAGAAACGCGCTGGCCCTCGTGAAGGGATTCGCCGTCCGCGCCAGCCGCACCAGGATCAGCCCGCCGAGCGTGGCCGCGAGCACCGCGAACCGCGTGTGCAGCCATGGCAGCGCCGCCAGTGCCGCGCCGTGCCACAGCCACGGCACCCAGGACCGGGCGTCATCCGCCGCCGGCTGCCCCGCGCGTTCGGACTCCGCGCGAAGCAGGGCCCAGAATCCCGTGAGGACGAGTGCCGCACCCGGCGCGTCGGGAAAGACCGTGTAGCTCTCGAGAAGAAACGGGGCCGATAAGGTGACGGCGGCCCATCCGAACCACGCCGCGCTGCGGCTTCCCGTCGTCCGCCACGCCAGCCACCAGGCCAGCGCGCAGGCGGCAGAGCCGATCAGCATCAGCAGGACGACCACGCCGCGGTAGCCGCCGATCGCGAAGGCCGGGAGCACCAGCGCGGGAAGCCCCGGCGCGTGGATCGAGTACATCTCGCCGTTGCGCCCGCGGCGGATGACGTGCGGGGCGAGATCGCCGCCGAAGTAGGCGCGATAGTCGCCGCGCCTGTGGTTGTTCTCGATCCGCAGATCGCCGTCGTAGAGCAGGCTCTGCGTGATGACGAGATAGTGCGGCTCGTCGCCGCCGGGGATCGACGGCGAGGCGTGGAACGCGGCCAGCGCAAAGATGACGAACGAGGCGAGGCCGGCGGCCAGCACCGGTTTCCCCACCTCCGACGACGTCGAGAAAGGGCGGGACCCGATCAGGACGAAGCCGAGCGCCATCGCCGCCGCGATCCACACCAGCGAGGCGATCGCGCCGGTCCAGACGAGAAAGACGGCCGGCACGGGAAACGGCAGCCACGGCAGGAACACCAGAAGCAGCGGCGAGACGGCCATCGCGACGGCGGCGCCGGAGACGCCGCGCCAGCCAATCGCCAGTACCACGAG
>Ga0075365_10001412_pt1 | contig 10848 bp, 13 predicted proteins | sample EndMetdeltDD1765_FD_71387 | JGI IMG/M metagenome (GOLD analysis project Ga0075365, IMG submission 71387) | Populus endosphere microbial communities from Tennessee, USA - Endosphere MetaG P. deltoides DD176-5 | ecosystem: Host-associated > Plants > Roots > Endosphere | place: USA: Tennessee... | reverse complement strand
CGCGGGCGCGCCCGCGCGTCGGATGCGGTCAGCCGCTGAATCGAGCGCTTGTTGTCCGCGCGCCATGATCGCCACCGAGGCTCCCTCAGCGCCAAGGGTTTCGGCGATCGCCAACCCCATGCCCTTGCTACCTCCTGTGACAACAGCGGTGGCACCCGCGAAGCCCAGATCCATGGTGTCTCCTCTCAGACCTGCTTCGAGCCGGTTCGTGGCGCCAGGTGCACGATGTCGCTCACCACAGTTGGATTGGCCCGCGCGACCGCAATGAATGTAAGAAGAGCGTTGACGACATCTTCGACCGCAGACATCTCTGCTGGGATCTGACCTTCCTGCGCCCACACCCGATACAGGTCGGCCAACAGATCGCGGTCGGCACCCCGCAGGATCTCGGTGCCCTCGGTGGGGCCGATACTCACCCGAATCACCGGTAATTCGGGATGCTCGGCCCGCCAGGACCGCAGAATCTCATCGAGCGCTGCCTTACTCGCGTGATACGCGGCGACTCCCGCGCGCGGTCGGCCGACATCGTGGCTCGACGCCACGAGAGCCACTGCGTTGTCGGCCATATGGGGGAGTGCGGCGCGTAAGACGTGCGAGGCCCCCACCGCATTGACGGCGTACGTGTGCAGCCATGTCGTCACGTCAGTGTCTTCGATAAGCGCGAACGGTACTGCGGCGCTGGTGAATACTATCGCGTCGAGGCCGCCGAACCTGGCGGCCACATCCGCGACGACCGACTCGATGGCCTGGGGATCCGATACGTCGAGCTCGTGGGCCGACCCGTCGAGCTGCTCGGCCAGCGTCGACAGCAACTCGATGCGTCGTGCCGCCAGCGCAACCCTGGCGCCACGGGCGTTGGCGGCGATTGCGAGCGCCTTTCCGATACCCGACGATGCGCCTATGACGAGCATCCGATTTCCGGTGATGTTGGACTGGCGATCGCTCATACCCGGGTTCCCCTGTCTGATTCCGTTGTTGCCGAAAAAGAATCGATGATCGATCGGATGGTTCGACAGCACCTGCCGCATTCCGATCCTGCCCCGCATGCCGTGGATACCTGCTTCGTCGTGATGGCACCCGCGGCGACAGCCGCGGAGACGGTTTCGTTCGTGACACCCAGACAGAGGCATACATACATCAGTGCAGGTCCGTTCCGGTCTCCGCCAGGCGCATGGCGGAGACGAAGCGGCCGACGAAGACCGGCGGGTAGGCACCCACGCCGGCGTCGGCGAGCCAAGATTCGGCCACCGCGGGGCGTTCGACCCACGTCAATGCGTTGGTCGCGCTGGCGAGCTGCTGCAGGAACAGCACTTCGCGCGGAGTGTCAAAGGCGCGGTAGACCAAGGTTCTACGGATACCCGCCCTAGCGAACTCGCCGAGCGACCCGCGCACGCGATCCAGGAAAGATTCCACCTCCGCGACTGGTGTCACCGCGACGACGACGATCTCGCTACCGGGCGTGGGTGGTTCGCCGATATCGAACCGCTCGACGATCTCGCCAGCGAAGACGGCGGGCAGGTCGTCGAGGCCCACTGCGTCGAACCACTGGAACAGCGTCGGCGATCTGAGGAGGTCTAGCAGTGGTTCCTCGGTGCGGACTCCGATGACGACCAGCACCTTTCCCGGTTCGACGATCGATTCGTAAACGAAGGCGTACTGCGCGCCGAGGTCGCGCAAACTCTGCTCGTGGCGCTCCAGTACCGGCCGCACGCGTTCGGGATCGCCGATCGAGAACTCGACCGCGAAGACGAAACTGCGGGCTGCCGCATTTGCCATGATTCGTGATTCTCGCATGTGAGAATAATGGTTCTCATTTGGGAGGTGCTGTTCGATCGACTTCAGTGGCAAGGTGGTGCTGGTCACCGGCGGTGGCGCCGGCATCGGGCGAGCGACCGTGTCGGCGTTTGCAGATCTCGGAGCGAGTGTCGTCGCTCTCGAGATCGACGAGGGTCGTGCCGATGAGCTGCGGGCCGGCAGCGGCCACGTGCTGGTGGTGCACGGTGACGCGACCGACGGTGCGGATGTCTCATCGCTCGCGTCGATGCTCAGTCAACGGTATGGACGACTCGATGCGCTCGTCAACAACGTGGGTCACTTCATGACGCGACCGACTCCGTTCGAGAAGATGACCGACGCGCAAATCGACGATGTCTACCGCGTCAATCTCAAGCACATCTTCGGAGTCACTCGCGCCATGCTGCCGCTGCTGCGCGCTGCTGACGGTGGTGCGAGCATCACCAACATCTCCTCGATCGAGGGCTTTCGCGGCATTCCGCAGTTCGCCGTGTACGGCGCCTTCAAGGCCGCGGTCACGGGGTTCACCATGAGCCTCGCGCTGGAGCTTGGGCCGGAGGGGATCCGCGTCAATGCGGTCGCACCGGAAACTACCAACAGCGCTCAGGTTCCGCTGGAACGCATGATCCACGAGTCGCAGCGCCACCACATCCCGCGATGGATTCCCCTGGGCCGCTTCGGCACTCCTGAAGACATCGCCGGCTGTGTGCTGTTCCTGGCCAGCCCGCTGGCCGCGTGGGTCTCGGGAACCGTCGTGCATGCCGATGGTGGGGCCCTGGCCGCTGCCGGTTGGTATCGCGACGACCGGGGCACGTGGACCAACATGCCGGTCATCAAGGGCAACAGCTTGCGTCCGGCCGAGTAAGGAAAAGTGCCTGTGCGGGCACCTGCAACCCCTATTCTCGGGTAGTGACATACAGGGTGAAGGTTGATCCGTCTGACTCCAGCGCAGGTCCAGGGCCGGTGGTGACGGATGACCATTCACCTTGGCCGGCGCGGATCGGGTGGGGCCTGTTCGGCGTCGCTTACCTTGCGTTCGCGATAATCACTGTCGCGACCATCCAGTCCGGTCTGCACGGCGACCCCGAGCGGGCCAACCCCAACCCGGGTCCAGCGCCATACCCGCCGTTCCTCGGCTTCGACAACTGGCCCATCGCGGTCGCCATCAGCTCGATACCCATGGCGATCGGCCTGATCGCCGTACTGGGTTGGCTGTCATGGCGTCAGCGCAAGGTCCACTGGGCGGTCATCATCGCCTTCGCCGGACTCATCACCGGCGCGCTGGACCCGCTCGCCAACTGGGCGACATTCGCGATCTTTGATCCGCGCATGCTGCACTTCCCCCTCTCGTGGCCATACGTCAACATCTCGCCCAACCTCGAACCGGCGCTGGCGTTCCTTGGGGGATATGCCGCCTATTACCTGCTCAACGGGCTGGGCTTTCTGCAATTGCATGACCGTCTTGTCGACCCACTGATGCGGCGCTCGAGTTGGTTCGTCCGTCACCGCCTGGTGGCGGTCTTCATCGGTGCGACCATCGTCGCGATCCCTATCAACGGCCTCATCCAGTTCACGTGGATGAGCGCGGGCATCTTTTTCTACACCGAGGCCGTCGGTCCGGTGCTGCAGATCGGCCACATCCATTTTCCGTTGATCATGGCGGTCTACGACTCCATCATCTTCGGGATGGTCGCCGTGATGTGCGTGCGAGACGAGAACGGTGATCTGGTGCTCATCAACCGCATCGCCCGTTGGCTTCCCGCGAGGGCCGGCCGGCCGAAGGTGACGCTGACCCGCCAGCTGCTGATATCGGTCACCGTGGGTCTCGTGTCGTTCGCGACGCCACTTGCGGTGTTGGCCGGCCTGCGTGAAGCGGGCCTGTCACGCCCGGCTTACGACCAGAACCCGTATCCGAACGTGAATGTGTACGACCCCTACGGCCATCTCGAAGAAGCCGGCAAGCCAGGCCCCTTCTTCAGGTAGGGAGTTCGCCAACCGTCGGTGACTCGCGCGGGAAGGTCAGGGCAGCAGGGTGTTTCGGTTGCAAGGGGAGTCGAGCACGAACCTGCGCTGAATCTGCGACGGGTGTCGCCGACTCCGTCAACCCGGCCAACCGGACAGGACGAACTTGACAAACCGCATGAGATCAACCATATTCCACAAACGGAAATGCACGTTCTCAACAATGACGTGTAGCGGCTGACGGGCTCCACAGGTCTGATGACCTGCTGTGGTGCGCCGGTATTTATGGCGGCCAGAATGAGGGGATGGACGATGTTTCAGGAACTTGTGCGTCTCGCGTTCGCGTGGGGAGCGATGATCGGCATCGTCGGGTTCTGGTACTGGCTGCTCGCCAACATCGGAACTTTCTGAGCCGTCATGAATGAGCAAGACAGGCGAAGACGCCGCGCACTCATCGTGTTTCAGATCGTCGTTTATGGAGCCATGATCGCGATGTTCCTGATTCAGCTGCAGATGTTGATGGTCAAGGACTGGTAGGGCGCATCGTGACGCGAGCATCGACCACCTACGACGAGCACTACGACGAAAGCCGCCTGGCCCAACGTCGCGCAGATCGGTGGCTCATCGTCGGGTCAATCCTGATGGGGACCCTGGTGCTCGGGCCGGTTGGATTGCCCATCTTCTGTCGTGGCGTCGTGCTGTTTCGGCGGGCCGAACGCGCGGGCTTGTCCGTGCGACCGATGATGGTCACGCTGATCGGCTACGTGATCATCATCGATGCCGCCATCAACAGCATCGGTTGGGGGCTCGATGTATTCGCCAACCATGCGCTTATCACGAGGACGATCTTCACCGCGTGGGGCAACCTCATGGACGGTGGCTACTTCTGGCATTACAACGAACTCTGGATCGGCGGAGCCGGTGCGCCGGGCGAGAAGTCCTGGATCATCATCTGCATCGTCGTGGTCTTCCCGATGCGCATCGCCGCGGCGATCGGCTTCCTGCAGATGAAGCGCTGGGGCCAGCAGTGGATGATCGTCACCTGCTGGTTCGGGCTCATCACCTGGCTGGGCTACATCATCAACATGACGATGTATGCCGACGTGCGTTACGCCGGGGTGGCATTCCCGGTGATCGGGTGGTGGCTCTACAACATTTTCTACATCACCCCATTCCTCGCGATCCCATACCTGCACACCGTGAACCGGGAAATCTTCTCCGACTGACGGGCCGTATTCGCCAGCCACTAGAAAGCCGACACCGTGAGCGATACCACTGCCGCGCAAGATAACTCAGAGGATCAACTTCCCCTCGGCACCACAGCACCGTTCGTTCGCATGCACAAGTGGCTGAAGCGCGGACTCTACGTCTGCCTTTTCGGCCTGGTGATCGAGGGCGCGCTGACCGTTCCCGCCTTGGCGTTGTGGTACGGATGGCCGAGCCTTTCGCTAACCGAGATCTGCAGCGAATTGATGAAGGTCCGGTATTCAGACGACTCGCTGGACTGCCAGCAGCCCTACCCGCTGGGTGGACCGCCCTTCGGTGGTGCGCCGGAGGCAGCGGGCCAGCAGACCGCGAGGGACGACTGGGGCATACAACCTGTTCCCGGATATCCGCGTGTCGGATTCAGGGAACTGGTCCGAATCCACGACGAGCGTCTCGCCTTGGAGGAAGATCGATCTCCGTGACAGGCGAAGTGATCCGGGTCGTCAGCGGATTACAGTGGAAGTCAGCTTCCCGTCACCCCAACATCGACCGGGATCGCCGCGGCCGTGACAAATCTCGACTGATTTGAGGCAAGCCACGCGACCGCATCTGCGATGTCTTCAGGCATCGCGACGGCGTCGGGGATCAATTGTTTGCTGAAGCCATGCCGCAGAACAGGATTCGACTCCGCCGCCTTGACCATGGCCTCGACCATCCGACCGCTGCCCATCGGCGTGACTACCGAACCCGGATGCAGGCTGTTCACCCGGATCTTGTGCTTACCGAGTTCGGCGGCAAAGGCGCGGGCGAGTCCGGTAACCGCGTGCTTGCTGGCGGTGTAGGCGATCATGAACGGCTCTGTGGTCAATCCGGCGGCCGATCCGATCAGGATGATCGAGCCGCCGCGCCCGCCGGCGATGATGTGTTTGGCACCGGCCATGACGGTGTTCCAGGTACCGACGAGATTGATGTCGACGGTGTCCTGAAAGTCTCGCGCCGAGACCTGATCCCATGTCGCGGGGACGCAGATGCCCGCGTTCGCGACGATCACATCGAGCCGTCCGAGCTCGGTCACTCCCTCTTCGACGGCCGCACACAATCCGTCGTGATCACGGGTGTCGACGGCCGCGGTGACGGCCCGGCGGCCGTTCGCTGCGACAAGCGCTGCGGTTTCCTCAAGGTCTGCCGGAGTTGCCGAATCATAGGGCACGCTTGACGGCAACGGGCCGGCGATATCGACGAGGATGACGTCGGCTCCGTCGGCGCTGAGCCTTAGCGCATGCGCACGGCCCTGACCTCGCGCGGCGCCGGTGATCAGCACGACTTTGTCGGTCATGTCAGGCACGTGGGTACGGTACCGCACGCGAGAATAGTCATTGCCGAAAACGAGAATCAATGTTGGCGACAAGGTAGCGTCACGTCTCATGGGCGCGCTTGACGGTCAGACTGCTTTCATCCTGGGAGCCTCGGCGGGAATTGCGCAGGCAAGCGCCAAGCTCTTGGCCACCGACGGCGCCACCTTGTTCTTGCTGGGAAGGTCAACAACCCGCCTGGAAACTGTGCGGGACAACATTCTCGAGGTGGCGCCGAACGCCGAAATCGTGACGCAGAAGGGTGACCCAGAGGACGAGGCCACCGTCAAAGCGGCGGCGCAGGCGGCGCACGACGTGCATGGTCGGCTGAATATCGTGGTCGGCACCGTCGCTTCGGGCGGGACGGGCCCGCTCGTCGAGCAGGATCTGGCGACTTTTACCGACTTCGTGATGGGTAACCTACGGTCCAATTTCCTTGCCCTGCGCTACGCGGCGCCGCTGATGACGGACGGCGGTTCTATCGTGTTCATCTCCTCGACGTCGTCGAAGATCCCGATGGAGGGCCTCGGGCACTACTCGGCAGGCAAGGCTGCGCTCGAGATGCTGATCCGTGTCGCCGCTTCGGAGCTGGGACCGCGCAGAATTCGTGTCAACGCGGTGCGTCCAGGCCTTACCGAGGCGGCGACTACGCAGGGCTACATCCACCTGGAGGAGTTGACGAGCAGCTTCCTGGAACGGGTTCCACTCGGCCGACTCGGTGTATCTAATGACATCGCCCCCGGCGTGCGCTACCTGGCCGGCCCGGAATCCAGCTGGATGACAGGGCAGAGCTTCGCCATCGACGGGGGAAATGAGGTCCGCGGAGCGCCGCGCGGACCTATGTTCACGGTCTAGTCGGTGTCGATGGCGTTGCGCGGCGCGGTGATAGGGAGATCCAACGATGTCGCGATGCCCGGTTCCGCGTCGACGACGTAGGGAATGGCATTGACGACGCGCATGGCTGTCGCTTCCATCGCATTGGCGTTGGCCGACTCCGCGGTGTCTTCGGTGCCGAGTCGAAGGTCGCATTGCATGTGTGGCTCGCCCTCGATGATGAGCCGGTAGGTGCCGTTGGGCGCCGTCGCCCAGTCGGATCCCAGATCGGGTGCCATCCGGTTGATGTGCTCGATGGTGATCACCGCTTTACCGTTGACGACACCGCTGGTCACCGCACGGACTGCGCCGACTGTCCCGGCCGGGATGGTGCCGCAGGCGACGTGGAGGTCGCGCGGGGTGATCACACGTTCGTACGATTCGGTGACTTCATCCAGTTCAACGCCGAGCGCCTTGGCGACGAGTCCGATTGGCGGTCCCCATGCGAACTGCTGTGCACCGTCGAGTTCGAGGAGGGGCGTGTAGTCCAGCGGTTCGCCGAAACCCATGGCCGTGACCATGAGGTCCCGGTTGGGGTACGCCGAATAGTCGAAGATCTCCTGGGCGCGGATGGACCGGATCCTGTTGGAGAGTGTCGTAAGCAGTATTGCGAACTGGTCACCGGCGAACCCGGGTTCGATACCTGAGGTGTAGATCGTGACCCCGCCTATCAGTGCGGCTTCGCGCACCTGGCCGGCGAGTTCGGGAATCCACCTGTCGGGGAACATCATTCCCGGAGTATTGGTGGTGACCACGTTGAGTCCACCGTTGAGCAGCCGCACGTAATCGCGGACCGCGGCGGCGTCCATCTCGGCGCTTGCCGCACCGTAGACAACGCAATCGGGTTTGAGCGAGATGATGTCGTTGAGATCGTTGGTCGTGGTGATCCCGATCGAGTCAATTCCGACGACGTCGCCGACGTCGCGGCCGGTCTTCTCGGGGCTGTGGACCCAGACTCCGACGAGGTGGAGGTGAGGGCGCCTGACGATCGCACGGATGGCGAGGCTGCTGATCCAGCCCGTGGAGATGACGGCGACCCTCAATGGCGCGCTGCTCATGAACTCTGCTCTTTCTGAATCACAGGTCGGGGATCGGAAGTTCGGAATTCGGCCCTTGCAGGCCACCGTCGACGACGAACGTCGAGTTGGTGGCGTAGCAGTCCTTCGTGCACAGGTACAGGGTCAATCGTCCGAGGTCGGCCACGTCACCGATGCGGTGCAACGGCGTACGGTCCTTGATCGTCTGTTCGGTTCCCGGCATCATGTCGAAGCCCGCCTGAAGGCCCGTCGTCAGGAACGCGCCGAGCCCGATCGCGTTGACCCGGATCTTGGGCGCGAGCTCCTGGGCCATGGCTCGGGTCAGTGCCTCCATACCGCCCTTGGCCACGCAGTACGGCAGCATCCCGCGTATCCCGAACCGCGCCGCTCCCGAGGAGATGTTGACGATCGAGCCCCGGCCGACCTCCAGCATGTGTGGCACGGCGAGCTGGCTCATGATGAAGGCCGACGTGACACATGCGTCGAACGTCTTGCGCAAGTCATCTTCGGTGAGATTCAGGAACGGTCCGAAGTTGGCGAATCCAACGTTGTTCACCAGGATGTCGATACGGCCGAACTCGTCGACCGCAGTCTGCACCACTCGATGGCTGTCCTCCCGCTTGAGTGCGTCCGCGGTCAATGCGAGGCCTTTTCCGCCCACTGCGGTGATGTCGTCGATCGTCGAGTCGATTTCGGACGGGGTACGTGCCGTTCCGACCACCGTCGCGCCCGCCTCGGCGAGCACCTTTGCGATCCCTTCACCGACGCCGCGCCCAGCGCCCGTCACGATTGCAACCTGCCCATCCAGCTGGAACTGTTCAAGTGCCACAGCGCGAATCTACCGGAGTGAGAATCAGAGTTTCCATAAAATGGAAACAGCAGTTTCAGTGGCTTAAGGTGCCTCCATGAGCCAGCCTTTACCGCTACTGCATCACGTGGTTTTCGCCATTGCCCTAGAGCGACTGGACAGCGCGGCGGAGTTCCTCACAGCTCTGGGATTTCAGTTCCAGGCGTTCGACCACGACGAACTTCGCCTGGCGATCAGGCTCGACTGGGATCGTGGGTTCGAGCTCATATCGCCGCTTGTCGATGCGCCGACGGAGGCTGGGACCGCGGCCGACTTCCTCGCCCGCAACGGCGACGGACTGTTCTCTGTGGTGATACGCACCACCGATTGTGATGCGGCAGAACACATCGCGCAGCATTACGGTGCGAAGGCCGACTTCCGGCAACATGTCGAGGGTGACGGCTTCGAGGTCACCGAGGTGAAGCTGGAGCCACTGCATGGGATCCCGTTGACCTTGCTCAAGACCAACCTCCCGTAGTGCACGTCGTCAACGCTGCGCCAAGAAGCCGCTGAGCTGGTCTGCGAGGTCAGACTTCTTCACCTTCCCCGTCGCAGTGAACGGCAGCACCTTCTTGTCCGTGATCCAGATGAACTTCGGGACTTTGTACGCCGATAGGCGGCCGCGCACCTTTAGTCGCAGCTCCTCACTGTCGAGAACGGCGCCACCGCTCGGCACCACCGCTGCGGCAACGATTGTGCCGTGATCCGGGTGCTCGGCGCCGACGACGTAGGCCTCGAGGACACCGTCACACCCCGTGAGTGCGAGTTCCACTTCGCTCGGGGTGACGTTGGTACCGCCGCCGGTCTTGATGAGATCGCCGAGCCTGCCGGTGAACTTGATCCAGCCATCCTCGAACTCGACACCGCAGTCGCCGGTCCGGTAGTAGCCGTCCGGGGTGAAGACGTCCTCGCGCTCGCGCTTGTACAGCCGCTGCATCAACGAGTAACCGCGAACCCAGATTTCGCCATCGGTTCCCACGGGAACCGGCACGCCGGTATCGGGGTCGACGAGCACGTGGGACAAGCCGTCCACCGATCTACCACCGGTCTCCGCGCGTTCCGCGGGTTGTGGCGGATACGGATCGACTCCGATGTGATTGCCACAGAGCTCGGTCATGCCCAATGCGTTGGGTCCCTTGGGCCGGCGCTCAGGAGGCACCATCGCCGGCATGCTCGTCCGTTGCACCGAACTCAGGTCACGATCACCGAAATCAGGATGCTCGGCCAGCGTCTTGCCCTGCTGGGGCCATCCGAGTGTGACGGTCGCGCGGTGCCTTTCGATCAGCTCGAGCGCGTCCGCGGCATCGAACGCCGGCTGAGTAACCAGCGTCGCTCCGTGGTGAATGACCGCGTGTATTCCGGTGATCAGACCGCCGACCCAGAAGAAGGGCATGGCGGTGAACATCACGGTGTCCGGCGTGACGCCGTAGTCGAAGGTCAGGTTGTAGGTGTGGCGCACGAGGGTGCCCTGCGTGTGGACGGGCGCCTTCGGGTCGCCGGTGCTCCCCGAGGTGTAAATGATCATGGCGTCGTCGGCCGGCGTGACGCAGGACTCGACCTCGACCAGGAAATCGCCGTCGATGCCGTTAGGGGTTTCGCCCTCGAGGAGGTGCGTCGCCCAGTTGCGATCACACGGTCCGAATACCGCGATGGTGCGCAGGAAAGGAGTCTTTCGCAGCACGATGCGGGCGGGTTCGCGCTGTTCGGCGAGGCCGGGAAGCGCCTCTTCCAGTCGCGCGACGAAGTCGTGGTTACGGAAGCTCGACCGGACCAGAAT
>Ga0075365_10001411_pt1 | contig 10850 bp, 7 predicted proteins | sample EndMetdeltDD1765_FD_71387 | JGI IMG/M metagenome (GOLD analysis project Ga0075365, IMG submission 71387) | Populus endosphere microbial communities from Tennessee, USA - Endosphere MetaG P. deltoides DD176-5 | ecosystem: Host-associated > Plants > Roots > Endosphere | place: USA: Tennessee... | reverse complement strand
CGCCAGGCGAGCATCCGACGGCAACGCCAGCAGCACCGGACCCTCGACCCCGAGCGTGCCCAGCTTCAGCAACGCCTCGTCGGGATCCTCCCCCTCGAGCCGCACCGACGCCGCCGCCAGCGCCAACGCCAACGTCTCCGCCTCGGTCAACCCGAGGTCGGGCAGGAAGTGGGTCGCCGGATCGATGCGGTAGCCGTCGTCGTTGCCGACGGTGTGCAGCTCGATGACGACACCCTCGTCGCGCAGATCGTCACGATCACGGTTGAACTGCGAACGCGCCGACTCGTGATGCTCCGGGTAGCCCTCGACCCGAGTGACGATCTCCCGCAACGACACCGGCCGCGGCACATCCAGCAAGTAGCTCACCAGATTCGCCAGGCGCTGCGCCTTGGTCGTCACAAGGGAGGACGGTAGGCGGGCCCACGCTTGTGGCGCGTGGGTTCGGGGCAGGGCGTCGTCGTCCTGTCGTTTCGTCTGAGCGATCTCGACGACAGTGAGATCACTCCGATGACAGGGGCTCGAAACGTACGTTGGCTGCAACCTTGGCGCTGCGTCGGTGACAGCGGGTAGCCCGCGAGCGGACGCGATGGCGGGCTTGGCCTCTATCGCAGGCCGGCCGCATCGAGGCGCCTCAACAAGATGGAGGCCAGAGCGAGGTAGTCGAGAGCCTCGTCCAATGAGTCACCGATGTCGACCTCGTGCCCGCGAGGATTGCGAATGCCTGCGGCAGCTCCAGCGAAGATGTACCGAAAGCCACGCTGCTCGTCTATCTCGGAGTCCGTGCCCAGCGAGTTGATCGCCACCTTGGGCTGACTCTCGTTGAAGGCGTCCATCATCAACGGGTAGCCGGTCTTGCCCCGCAGTCCGCTGATGCGCTTGACCTCCGCTTCGATGAACTTGAACGCCTCGAAGACGGCCTGCTCCCAATGACCATCATCAAACAGCCGTCGCACTCGCTTCGGCAGATCAGGATGGATGTTGCGAGTCTCAAACGGGTGCAGATCCTCGATCTCCGCCGAAGGTTCTGCAATGCCGTGAGCGTCCGATGCCTGTGCGCCGACGGATCGCACAACTCGTTCGAAGCGATCCAGCGACCGCATCACGACATCAGGTGCTTCTTGATACTCGCAAAGATTGCTTCATACGTCTCAGCATCACCCCCGGGTGGGAGGTTGACCTCAATTCGCACCGTCAGGCCGACGTCCTGCTCCACCTTGGAACCCCCGCTAGCCGAGTTGTCGACGACGCTGCCCTTCGGAGGATTAGCACCCACTGAATCGGACGCCTTCTTCGCAGCCTTCTTGGCTTGCTGGGGCGTCTTGGTTCCGCCGGTTGCCGCTGCCTTCTTGCCGCTGCTGCTTCGCGAATTAGGCAACTCCCCGTGCCCGGCGAGAGCGGCCAATGTCTGAAACGTCGATGCCTGGCGCTGCCCCACGACGGCCGAGGTCTTGTCGGCCGCACGGAACCAATGGGTGAGGTCGTCACGATCAGCCTCAAGGGCACCGGCGCCCATCTCGTCGAAGAGATGCTTGTACGCCTCTCGGATCGTTGCCTCAAGGCCAGAACGGAACGAGTCGTCACCTCCGAAAAAGTACGCCGCCTTGTCTGCGACCTGATCTCCATTCTCATCGATGATGCCGAGGAACTTCAGGATCGAGATGACGTACGACTCGTTCGCCGGGGCAATCTGAAACCGCTGCAGGTATCCCGCGTCGACCTTTGGCGGAAAGCCTTTTCGAAGCTGGGTGAATGCCTGTAGAAGGCCCCCCTGTCCGGAGATATACGGATAGCTCGCCATCGACTCCCACTCTCTTGTGCATGCTGAAACTATGCATCGTCAGGACTATCTCACCGCTCGTCGTCCACCGGTAGCGAGGCAGCGAGTTCGCTGAACTGCGCGAGGGCAGCTTCGAGTTCCTCGACGATCTCGGCGGCGAGCACGCCCGGCGCCGGGAGCGAGGAGGCGTCGTCGAGCGACTCATCGCGCAGCCACGTGATGTCGAGGTTCGCCTTATCGCGTGCGACGAGTTCCTCGTACGTGAAGCGGCGGAACCGTTCGGTCTCCACGCGCTTCGATCGATCCTCCGGCCGGTAGCAGTCGACGAAGTCGGCGAGGTCTGCAGCGCGCAGTGGGTTCGTCTTCAGCGTGAAGTGCATGTTGGTGCGGAGGTCGTAGACCCACGTCTCCTTCGTCCACGGATCCGCAGCGGCCGGCTTCCTGTCGAAGAACACCACGTTGGCCTTCACGCCCTGGGCGTAGAAGATGCCGGTCGGCAGGCGCAGGATCGTGTGCAGGTCGCACTCGGCGAGCAGTCGACGGCGGATGGTCCCGCCGGCGCCGGCTTCGAACAGCACGTTGTCCGGCAGCACAATGGCGGCGCGTCCGCCGATCTTGAGCATCCCCTTGATGTGCTGCAGGAAGTTGAGCTGCTTGTTGGAGGTCGAGGCCCAGAAGTCGTCGCGCACGACGACGAGGTCTTCGCGCTCCGCCTCTCCTGCCTCGTTGACCATCGTCATCGACGACTTACGCCCGAAGGGAGGGTTGGCGGCGACGAGATCGACACGCACGCCCGAGTCCGCGCGCAGTGCGTCGGCGACCGTGACGAGACTTTCGCCGTTCGGCGTACCGATGCCGTGGAGCAGAAGGTTCATGGCGCACAGGCGGGCGGTGCCGTCGACGATCTCCCAGCCGTGCACGGCCTCGTCACGGAGGAACCGCTTGTCGTCGGCATCCATCTCGGCGATGTGGTTGTCGACGATCCACTCATGTGCGGCGAGCAGGAAGCCGCCGGTGCCGCAGGCTGGATCGGCGATGGTCTCCCCAGGCTTCGGTTGGAGGCAGGCGATCATCGCCCGGGTCAATGCCCGCGGCGTGAAGTACTGACCGGCGCCGGCTTTCGTGTCCTCGGCGCCCTTCTGCAGGAGGCCTTCGTAGGCGTCGCCCTTGAGGTCGGCGTCGACCGACGCCCAGGTCTCCTCGTTGATGAGGTTGACCACGAGCCGGCGGAGCTTCGCCGGGTCCTGGATGCGGTTCTGCGCCTTGCGGAAGATCGTGCCGAGGGTGCCGGCCTGGCGGCCGAGCGACTCGAGCAGGTGGCGGTAGTGGACCTCGAGCTCGTCGCCGTCGCGGTCCAGCAGCGACTGCCAGTCGAGGCCGTACGGCACGACCTCGCCGAGTCCGGCCTTCTGGCGCTCGTCGGCCATCTTCAGGAACAGCAGGTACGTCAGTTGCTCGACGTACTCGATCGTCGAGACGCCGTCGTCGCGCAGGACGTTGCAGAAGTTCCACAGCTTCTGCACGAGTTGATTCGAGCTGGTCGCCGTCATGCACCTCCTCGCACACCTCGAGCAGCACCATTCGACCGCACTTCGGGGGCGTGACGGCCACTCATGCCTCTACTCCTGCCCGGCGGGACTTCGCCTTCGGTGTTACCGCTCGCTCATCTCGGATCCGCTCCAACAACGCCGAGGCCGGCTCATCGGTCGGATCCTGCGGTACGAGCTGTCCGTCGAATGCCGCCTTCAGCACCGCCCGACGCAGGGCCGCCGACCGTGCCAGGCCGGCATCGACCGCTCGATCGCAAGCGGCGATGAAGGACGTCTGCCGATCCAGCTCGGCGAGGATCCGTCGCTGCTCGCCGGGCGGAGGTAAGGGCAGGGGAAAGGCCTTGAGCTTCGTGCCGTTGACGTTGGCCTGCCCAACCTGTTGCACGGCCACTTCCCCGATGTAGCGGCGACCGAGCTGCGAGTTGATCACGGCCGCGCACCATTCCGGCTCCACCGCTCCGACCGTGCGGACGCGGATTAGGTAAGACGCGAACGTCGCTCGCTCAGGGATGCCGCGGTAGACCGCCGACTTCCCCACGAGCTCGAAGCTGTTCGTACGGTTGAACAGGAGGTCACCTACCTCTAGCAGGTGAGTGGCAACCCCGTCCTCGCTGGAACCGACGTACTTGAGATCAGTTGCATCGACCGCACCTCCGCGGATGTTGCCCATGCGAAGCATTGGCACGTCTCCAGTGACCGGGTCGACATGGGCCTTCAGGGAGAGTCCGTACTCCTGAAGCACAGACACGCTGCCCAAACTGCAGATGGTCCAGCCGTCCGGAAGATCCGCGACGCCGGTGGGCTCAATTTCGTCAATGCCCAGATCGGCAAGGAGCTTGGTCGCGGGCGTCTCGCTGGGATCTTGGCGGACCAAGCGGCCGGTGACAGCAGCGGCGAGGACCGCTCCTCGCATTCGCCTGAGGAGCTGCCGGACGACGCGAAGCCCCCGCTCGCCGGCGTCGAGCTTCGAAACGGCCTCCTCGATCGCGGAGACGATTCGCTCCTGCTCCGGCAGCGGTGGCACCGGCGCCGGAGTGTCGTCGAAGCGACCCCTGGTGATGTGAACCATGCCCGAGCCATGGGTGTGGCTCTGTATGAGGCCGAGAGCATGCTCAAGCAAGTAGCGGTGAAACTCCTCGTTGATGAAGGAGCGAACCCGGAAGATGTGCTGATTGAGCGCGCCCTCCGGGCCATCCCATCGATAGACGCCGAGGGTGGCCGCCCAACTCACGAGCAGCGCTCCGGTCGGAACCACGTAGCGGTCCTCAAGCTCATCGGCGAAGTAGTTGAACGCCGATCCGCTACCCGTCAGGTTTTGGATGCGGATGATCGGGCGGCCGGAACTCGACCACTCGGACTTCTTGAAGCCTCGGCCGTTGATGTACTCGCCGAGCTCGCCGACCGTCGACCACTCCCACCCCTGCGGAAGCTCCGTCACGCGACAAGCTCCTCAGTGAGCTCGGCCAAGAGCGTCGCGAGCTGGCCGTCGAAGTCCTTGTTGGCGCGCCCGAATCCGCCGTGCCCCACGAATGGCTCGAGCTCGAAGTCGTCGGGAGCGATGCTCAGGCTCGTCGCGAGGTGGTCCTTGATCCTTGTGAGCCACGCGAGCTGATTGTCGGTCAAGACGGTTCCCGCCTGCTCCTGCTGTGCGAGCCAGCCCCGGAACCGCTCCTCGACCGTGAGTGGATACGCGACGAGCTCGTCGTCCGGGTCGAGCGCCTTGCGGACGAGCGAGATGAGGTTGGTGAACTGCTTCCCGGCCGAACCACGGACGCGTGATGCTTCGAGCGATTCGTATGCCGCCCACAGGCGCTCAGGCGTCCAGTTGTACGGCGGACGGCCGATGGTGGCTGCGAGTTCCTTGATGGCCTTGAGCGTGAGCCTCTTGCCGTACGGGCGCGAGTAGAGGATCTGCAGCGCATCGATGTCGTCGCGATGCTCGGCGACGAATGCGCGCCAGGATTCGACCGTCTGGCGGGCCCGGTCGGTGGCATCTCGGGAGAAGCCGGCATCGATGACCGCGTCCTTGGACGTCTCGTCCAGCACCTGCGTATAGCTGCGGCGCACGTCGAGAAGCTTGCTGCGCAGCGTCGGGCGTTCGGCGAGGATGCGGGACGCCTGCTCGACGAGCTCGCTTCGAGCAGCATCAACCTGTTCTTCGGTCGGGTCGGCGCCACCGTTCGCGTCGGCGGCGCGCTCCCACGCCTTGTCGACGTCGACGGCCTCAGTGAGCACTCGGACGATGTCGGTGAGGTTCACCCCGTCGGCAGCCTCGGCCAGCTCGACGCGGTCTTCGCTCGAGATCACACGATCGAGACGAGCAAGCCGGCCGGCGATGGTCGACACCACATCGGCGTCGCGAACCCCGGCCGCCACCTGATCGAGGAGCTTCTTGAGCGAGTCCGCCTTCTTACGGTCGAGCGGGTTGGTGTCGTTGAAGTCACCTTCGGTGACACCGACGGCGTCGACGATGACGAAGTGCGTCTTGGCGGTGGCGTCGGCTGAGACCGCTTGCAGATCGTTGGGGTCGATGATGCGGACGCCGCGGCCCTTCATCTGCTCGAAGAAGTTCCGGGAACGCACCTGGCGCATGAACATGACGCACTCGAGAGGTCGGACGTCAGTTCCGGTGGCGATCATGTCGACGGTGACGGCGATACGTGGGTTGAAGCTGTTTCGGAACTGGTTGAGCAGGTCTTCGGGCTTCACACCGGTCGTGCGGTAGGTGATCTTCACGGCGAAGTCGTTGCCTCGCCCGAACTCTTCGCGACAGATGCGGACGATGTCGTCGGCGTGACTGTCGTCCTTCGCGAAGATCAGGGTCTTCGGGACCTCGCTGCGGCCCGGGAAGATCCCGCCCTGGTCGAGCGGCTTGAACAGGTTGTCGCGGAAGGTTCGGATCACGGTGCGGATCTGGTCGATGGCGACAACGTCGCGGTCGAGTTGCTTGGCGTCGTAGACCACGTCCTCATCGAGCTTCTCGAGCCGGACCCTGCGCGACTCCCGCTCGCGGAACTTGGTGACGAGGCCGGCTTCGACGGTCGAGCCCTCTTCGCTGATCTTGGTGCGGATCCGGTAGACGTCGAAGTCGACGTTCACGCCGTCAGCGACGGCTTCGGCGTGGCCGTACTCGACAACGAGGTTCTGGTTGAAGAACCCGAACGTCTGCTTGGCCGGCGTAGCGGTGAGACCAACGAGGAAGGCGTCGAAGTACTCGATGACCTGGCGCCACACGCCGTAGATCGACCGGTGACACTCGTCGACGATGACCACGTCGAACATCTCGATCGGGATCTGCGGGTTGTAGGTGACGTCGACCGGCCGGTCGGGCTCGATCTCGGATCCGGACTTCTCGTCGACGTCCTCGGGCAGCTCCTCCTCGCCACGCAGCATCGAGTACAGCCGCTGAACGGTGGTAATCACCACGCGGGCGGCGGGGTCAACGCGGTTCGAGGTGAGCAACTGCACGTTGTAGAGGTCAGTGAACTTGCGGCCGTCGCCCGGCGTGGCGAACTGCTGGAACTCTCGCAGGGTCTGCCGGCCAAGGTTGGCTCGGTCGACCAAGAAGAGGACGCGCTCAGCCCCGGCCGTGAGCACCAGCCGGTAGGCGAGGTTGGCCGCCATGAAGGTCTTACCGGACCCAGTCGCCATCTGTGCGAGCGCCCGAGGATGGTTGTGCACCATCGAGGCTTCGACGCGGTTGATCGCTTCGATCTGGATGCGGCGCAGGCCCTCGGGACCGACCGAATCGAGACGCCGGAGACGGGCCCGAAGCGATCCACCGTCAGCGTCGTCGACCCAGTGGCGGAGCCAGCGAGCAAGCGATTCCGGTCGATGGAAGGTGACGACTGGGCGTGACCGGGGCTCGGGATCGAAGCCGTCGGTGAACATGGTCTCGTCGCCCGTCGACTCGTACAGGAATGGGAGCGGGCTGGCCAGCGCGGGGAGGTCCTTCGGCAGACCGTTGCCGTACTTCGCCGATTGCGATTCGACACCGGCGAGTGACGTTCCGGATGGCTTGGCTTCGATGGCACCAACGGCCTTGCCATCAACGAACAAGAGGTAGTCAGCGCGACCGTGGCCTGGCGCCATGACGAACTCTCGAACCGCGACTCCCTGGCGGGCGTAGAGGTTCATCGCGCGACGGTCCTGGACGTCCCAACCGCATGCACGCAACTGGCGATCGATCTCGACGCGCGCACGAGCCTCCGCCGCGAGGTAGGCCTCGTCAGTCATCGCTCAGCTGCCTCGCGGCCGGTCGTCACGCCGGTCAAACGTACGTGGTGAGCTCTCGACCAACATCGAATGTCTGTCATCGAGCGAAGCCGAGCTCGACGCGAAGGTCGAGCCGCATGGGGTGCAGCTGGGGGTGTATGCGCGACCTCGAACCTGCAGGCGCCGGGCTCTGGCTGGGCGCCGCCGCTGCTGCGCCGGGGCGCCAAGGAGTCCCGCCGCGCCCACCTACGAGAGCCCCCAGCGCTCCGCGATGTATTCGACGGTCTCCTTGGTGTCGAGCTGACGCGTTGTGTTGCCGGCTCGGATGAAGAACGCGCCTTTGCCCTTGTCCGAGTCTGCGTATGTCGGCTTCGGGCCGGCGTCGACGTCGACCAGGCAGACGTCGTGACCATCGGCCTTCTCGAATCGAGTTCGGCACCGGTTCGCGGGGACCGCTCCCAAGGCGTTGATGAGCAGCGTTCGGAGGGCGTTCTCGAACTTGTCGAGATCGAAGGACTTGAGTGCGAGGTCCTCGGACAAGCCGAGAACAGTGCCGTCATCAGCGATCCCTATGGCCAGGGTTCCACCGTTCGTGTTCAAGAACGCAGCAACAGTCTTGATGATGCTGCCCGTGATGACCTTCTCTGGGATGTCGGGCTTGTAGCTGTGGAAGACGGAGGACTTGAACTCGACCGTCTCGCTCTCACCCGCGGTGACGAGCTCGGCAACGGTTGGAGGGGGCACCGGAGGCGCGGCGTGCTCGAACGGGTCGATGCCATCGGCGAGCTTGGCGTATCCGGCACGGATGACTTTGGCCATCAGGTGTCGGCGGCTCTCGAGGAAGGCGTCGTACTCCATCGACTCCCACCCTGCCGGGAGGGCGTGCCAGAACCGCACCTTCTCCGTCTCAGACTCGGGCACGTACTTCTCGAACATCTGTGGGAAGTAGTCGCTCGGCGCTGCAGCGCCGATCTTGATGTTGTCGGGCCACTCGAGGAGGGCGTAGTTCGCGACCTGGTTGGTTCGGCTCGCCGACTTGATGCCCTTCGCTCGGAGGAAGGCCTTCGGAAACAGGTGGTGGCGCTCGATCGAGTTCTTCTTGGCAATCTGCGTGGGATCGAGGAGCTGATGGACGGTGAGGTTCGAGAAGAGCACCTTCGCTCCGAGCAGGTCGAGCGCTGCGAAGTAGGCGAACATCGCCGGAATGAAGCCACCGGACCAGGCGAGCTGATCCGGCAGCGTCACCTCCCAGAAATCACTCGTGAGCTGCGAGCTGACGATCTGGTCCAGCGTCGCGAGGAACTCGGCGCCGTCGGCCGCCTCTGCAAACCGGCGGATGTCCTTCTCGACCTGCGTCTCGGGCGACCCCGTGTATCGACTCGTGAGCACGCACATCAGGAACCACCGTGCGACGGCCGCGCGTAGGGTCTTGTAGTCGATCCCGTAGTCGCGCCGGCCGATCAGGAAGATGAGATACGAGTACACGATCGAGTTCCGCGACGTGATCATTTTGCCGCTGCGGAATCCGGCCTCCTGCAAGGCCTTCAAGAACTCGGAGAAGTTCGTCAGGTCGAGGACGTCGGACTGCGCATCCTTGAGGATCTCGAAGTTCTTCGCTCGCGTCTCCGGCGACACTTCACCAGACTCGAGGTCTTTGCCGCGCAGCAGCTCGTACGCGTACTTGAGCTGAGCACGCCGATGGCCCAAGCCAACGGCCACCCGCAGTAGCTGGTCGGGCGACGGCTCGATGTACCAATTAAACGGAGAGGCCGTGGCCGAAGGTGTCTTGGCGCTCTGGCAGAACTGCTCGAGCTCCTTGCGGCCCTTGTCCCAGTAGACCGACATCAGGGTGAGAATGAAGTCGGCCTGGTTGAGCTGGGTTCCCTTCGAGTTCACCCGTACGAAGATCTCGCTGACCTCCTCCACGGGGAGGTCGTACGAGAGCTGGATCGCGCTGAACGTGTAGCTCGGCAGGCTTGCGAGGCGCTGAAGGTTCGCGGCGATGAGGTCCGCCATCTCCTCGGTGACTTCCCGCTCGCCGCGCAGATTCTCGATGAAGTTGTTGATGAAGGAGAAGCTGCCCTGCGTTCCGGCGAGCACCGCCGAAATGTTGCTCACCCACTCTGGGTCCTTCTGGATGGCGTTGTTGGCGACCTCGAACCGCTCACGGAGCGGGTTGAAGGCGATCCGGATGTGCTCGGACTGAAACTTGCTCGACAGCACCGGAGCGTCCTTGAAGACGGCAAAGAGCGAGGTGAGGCGCTGCTGCCCATCGACGACCAAGAGCGTGGGTGTCGTCTGCTTGGTGTCGATGCCAATCGGGTTCGAGCCCTGGTCGGGCGAGGCCTGCCAGAACAGGAAGTAGCCGGTGGGGTATCCGCGGTAGAGCGAGTCCAGGAGGTCTCGCACCTGCGATCGGTCCCAGACGAACGGGCGTTGAAGCTCCGGCAAGCCGATCTGGCCCGTCTCGATCTGCCCCAGCAGTGTGCTGATCGGGAAGCTGATGTTCGTGAACTTCGTGGTCATCCATTTCCCCCAGCTACCGATTGATGAAGTGAGCGAGTGGTCATACGTGCGAGGTCAGGCTCGGACCGACATATCGACCTGGCAACGGTCTGAAGCTCTCCCGCCGAAGGCCAATCAGCTCGTAGCGGCTCCACGGGTCGTTCGACCCCTTAGGCAGACTCCAACCGACACCGGCAGCTGAAAGTGCCCGATTCTCCTCAGGGGCAATGACGACATGCTCGAGCCTGCGCCGCAAGGTCCGAACGAGAGATGCGCGGTTGGCCGGCGGCTGACGGATCAAGTCCCGCACGATGACACTGGCAGGCGTGACGTGCTCGAGAACAAGCCGGCAGGTCCGATCAGCCCGAAAGGCTCGACGCGCGCCAGGGCTCCACGGCACCGACGCCGGGTACTTCCCTCGAACGAGGGGTCTCGGAAGGCGAGGCCATTCCCACACAGCCCAAATGAGTTCGCGAAGGGGCTTGACGATCGCGTCGAGGTTGGTGCTCTGCTGCCAGTCAGCGGTCGCGCGCACGACCGAAAGGATCAGCTCCGCGTCGGAGCTTCGCTCGCGTTCAGTCATCTCGACGGCCTCTGCGGCGTCGAGAGCAGATTGCCTCGAAGCGTCCTCTCGACATGGCGTTCGGGCGCGAGAAAGACCAAGTCGGTAGCAGCAATGTTCGCGCCGACGACATCAGCCACGGCATCCGCATACGCGCGCAGCTGCACCCCATACCGCTCGACCTTCGCCTCCAGCTCCGCTTCGCTCGACCAGGCGTCGGTCTTGTAGTCGACGATGACGT
>Ga0075365_10001410_pt1 | contig 10856 bp, 12 predicted proteins | sample EndMetdeltDD1765_FD_71387 | JGI IMG/M metagenome (GOLD analysis project Ga0075365, IMG submission 71387) | Populus endosphere microbial communities from Tennessee, USA - Endosphere MetaG P. deltoides DD176-5 | ecosystem: Host-associated > Plants > Roots > Endosphere | place: USA: Tennessee... | reverse complement strand
CCGGCGGCGGCAGGCGCCCGCGACAAGAACGAGTGGGTGGGCCTATTCACCGCCGACGGGCGGGTCGAGGATCCCGTCGGTTCGCAACCTCATTTGGGTCCCGGCGCGATCGGCGCGTTCTTCGACACGTTCATCGGTCCCCGTCACATCACCTACCGGCCCGACGCCGACATCGTCGCCGGGTCGACGGTCGTCCGCGACGGCGAACTCGAGATTGCAATGGGGCCGGTGCAGCTGCGCGTGCCGGTGTACATCCGCTACGACCTACGCGAAGGCGGCGGTGGCCTGAAAATCGCTGCGCTGTCCGCCTTTTGGGAGCTGCCCGCCATGGCCGCGCAATTCATGCGCGCCGGGGTCGGCGGCCTCCCGGCCGGCCTGCAGCTGTCGAAGGCCCTTCTCGTCAACCAGGGCGTCGTCGGGGTTCTCGGCTACCTGGGTGGGCTGCGGGGGACCGGGACGCAGGGCAAGAAGCGCATACGGCAGTTCCTCGACGACGCGCGCGCCGGCGACGAGGTCGCGGTGCGGCGCTGGCTCGGCAAGGGAACCCGCGTGACGAGCGGCGACGACATCCCGCTGAGCACCGCCGAACTGCTGTCGCGCATCGCGACCGCCCGTCCTCGAAAGATGATCGCTTCGGGATACAGCGTCGTCGTCGGGCTGGACCGCGACGGACACCGCGACGTGCTCATCGCGGAGGTGGCCGCCAAACCGTTCGCCATCCGCAGAATCCGGTACTTCACCGAGGACGACGACGCCCCATCCAGCTAGCCCGCACGTTTCACCGTCACCGGACTCGGGCAACCGGAAGCCATGCAACGGACTGACGCCCGCAAGGTTGCGCTGATCGGTGTGGTCGTGGCGGCCGTGCTCGCGGCTTGCCTCGTCGTCCCGGCCTTCGGCCAGGTGCTCACACTCGAAGGTACGTGGCTCGCGGCCGCGATCATGGGGGTGCCGACGGCCGCGGTACTGGCCGCGACCGGCTACCGGCACTACGGATTCGGCCGCGGTCTTCTCGTTGCCGTGGTCATCACCGTCCTCACCCTCGCCGTCACCTGGGTCGTCTCGGTGTTCGTGGTGGCCTCCGCGCTGACCGGGTCGGCCACGAGCATCGCGATGGGTGCGGTGCTCTACGGCGTGCCCGCGCTAGCAGTGCTGATTCTGGGCATACTCGCGCTCAAGCTGCTGCCCGGCCGCTCAGCCACGGACCAGTCGTTTGAGCACGTCGACGCCGGGTAGAGGGTGGTCATGGAATCCCGTGACGACAACAAGTCCGAATCCGACGTCGAAGACGACGACGCCGTCGCCGCCTCGCGGGCGGGGAAACACGGCGACGAGGACGGCACTTACGTGGGCCAGACGGCATCCGATGACGCGATCGATGCGGGTGAGACCGGAGCAGAGGCGCGCAGCGAGGCCGAACGCTAAAGGGCGGTGTGGTCTCGATTCGGTCGCGTTGGACAGTCTGGCACTGCCGGACATGAGACGGTATGAGCACCATGCCCTTCGACGATGAGATGACCTACGAGGAATTCGGTCGCCAGTTCTTCGAGATCGCGGTGACCGAAGACCGTGTCGGCGGTGCCATCGCCGCGATCGCCGGTGACGAGTTCGAGATGGGTCCGATGGCGCAGGGCCCGGGCAAAGTCGCCAAGGTGACGGCAAAGGTCCGGATTCAGCAGCCCCGGCTGACCCGCGACGTCGGCGACAAGATCACGTTCGACATCCGTATCCCCCTGGAGATCGACCTGGTCGTCGACCTGCGGATCGACAAGCCGAAGTTCATGGTCTTCGGCGAGATCGCGTTGCGCGCGACCGCCCGTGCCGCCGCGCCACTGCTGTTGATCCTCGATGTGGAGAAACCGCGTTCGTCCGACATCTCGATCCACGTCACGTCCAAGTCGCTGCGCGGTGAACTCGTCCGGATAGTCGGCGGCATCGACGCGGAGATCAAGCGGTTCATCGCCGCCCACGTCGCCGGCGAGATCGACAGCCCGGCGTCGCAGAAGGCGAAGATCATCGACGTCGCGGAGAGCATCGACGGCGCCTGGTCGGGCGTCTAGCTAGGCGGCCACACCTTCGAGCCGCGGGCGTTTCGGACCGCGGCCGTCGCCGGCCGACTTGCCGCGGACGTGGTACCACAGCCACGGCATCAACATGTTCTGCGTCCACAACACCTGCGAAACCGCCTGCGACCGCAACGATGGACGCTTCGGGGCGCCGTCGACCAACGCCCAGTCGTGGTTGCTGCCCGGCAAGCCGAGTGCCTCGGCGGCCGCGGCGGCGAACAGTTGGTGACCTCTGACCGAGCCGTGCACCCGGTCGGCGCTCCAGGTGTCGGGCAACGTCATCGACGGCGCATGGTAGAGGTCGACGAGCCTAAACTCATGTCGCACTGCGGCTTTGCGGATTTCATCGTTGATCTGTTCGACGCGGGACGCGATCATGCGGCCGATCGGCAGAATCTTGGCGATGTCGGGGAACGTGGTCGTGAGCACGGTGGCGCCGGAGGCGGCCAGGTGCGTGTGCAGAGCATCCAGTTCGGCAAGGGCTACACCGAAATACGGGCCGGGACGTGTCACGTCGTTCATGCCGATGCACACCGAGATCAGATCCGGCTGCAACGCCAGCGCCGCAGGCAGCTGCTCGTCGAGCAGATCCCTGATCCGCCTGCCGCGGATGGCCAGGTTGGCGTAGGTCAGGCCGGGGTGGTGGGAGTCGATCATCGTGGCCAGGCGGTCGGCGAAGCCGACGAGACCGTTGGAATCATCTCCGTCCCACAGCCCCTCGGTTTGGCTGTCACCGATCGCGACGTATCGGGAGTACCTGACCACAGAGGCACTCTAGCGGCGGAGCGCCGCCTCGACCTCCGACGCCCCGGCGTTCGCCGCGAGTTCACGGTGGCGCCGTGACACCTCGGCCCCACCTGCGCGCAGGAGGTCGACGAGCTCCGCGACCGCCACCGCGCGGTACCCGTTGAACTTCGCACCGGCGGACCACCACGCCATCAGCGAGTCCAGGCCGCGGCCGGGGTCGGCACCGAGCTCCACCATCGCAGCCACGGTCGCGGGCAGGACCATCCGCGCCGCGAGCTCGATCGGTTGGGTTCCGCTCGGCAGCGCCGCGTTGACCGAAGCGCCGGCGCGCACCAACGCGCGCACGATCTCCGGATTGACGTTGTCGGCCGAGTCGTTGATGACGTGCATCGGGGTGGCGCCGTCGGAATCCACCAGCCCGGGATCGATGCCGTGCGCGAGCGCGTGATTGAGCGCCACGGTTCGTCCGCGTCGCACGATCTCGTGCAGGATCGTCGTGAATCTCTCACCGCGAGCGGACAGTTCGATGCGGCGTCCCGCGTCGGCGTCCGCGTCGATCAGCGCCACCGAGATGCCTGCGGCGAGCGAGCGCAGGGCGTACCACAGCGGAGTTGCACCGCACGGATCGACGGGGTCGGGATCTGCGCCCATCGCCAGCAGTTCGATGACCCGGGTGTCACCGCGATGCGCACGCTCGAAAAGATCGAGGTCCGTCGGGGTCAGCGGTTCGGTCCAGGCGGGGCGGCCTTCTCCGAGCGCATCCAGCACCTCCAGTGCTCCGGCGCGTCTGGACCCCAGGTCGAACCACGGCCAGGGCCCCGGACCCTTGCGGACGAATTCGTCGACCGGGATGCGGTATTCCTCGGTGATCGTTCTGCCGAAATCCTCGTAGGCCGACGTGAATGTCAGATCGTCCCCGTCGCGCGAAACGATGACCTCGACGGGTCCGTCCTGATAGCGCGCGATTTCGGTCACAAGACAGGCATTGTCCCAAAATGAAGGAGGGGCACCCGACCGGATGCCCCTCCCTGTGGTTCTCGGGCTACTTCACGTCGACGTAGACGATGTTGTCCTGAACCGTTGAGTAGTTGGTTTGGCTGCCGTAAACCGGCTGGCCTGCATTGATGTGTGTGTAGCTCTGGCCCTGGCGGACCGCGACCACCTCGGCACGGTCCAGCGGGGTGCTACCGAGACGATTGACGATCACGGTGTATCCCTGCGACCGCAGCTGTCCGATGGTCTGTTCGGCACTGGTCGAACCGCTGGGTGCGGCTACCGCCGGAGCGGCCAATCCGATGATCGCGGCGGCCAATCCGCCGACAATCGCTGCGCCAAATCGAATCCTGTTCACGAAACTGCCTTCTCTCTTCCTCTTCGAGTTCTTCGAACTCTGATTGGTTGAACCGGCAGGTGAGCGCGATAATTCCGCTGGCAGAATTTAATGGTCGGTTGGCAGAATCGACTATGCGTCAACAACATTGACGCGCTGGCAAACCATCGATCAGAGAAGGCGGGTCAATCGCGTGAGGTTCAGCGGTACGCCTGCGACGCTCAGCTGACCGAGGATGTCCTCGAGTCGCCTGCGCGGCAGGTCCATCTGCCACTCCGACACCGACGCCGACAGACATATCGCATCGGGCGCGAAACGGATGCCGGTCAGCCGCAGACCGTGCGGCAGCTCGGGCAGTCGCACGGGATAGGCCGGGGTCTTGGCAGGCAAGGGCAACCGCGACCGGCGGACAACGAGGACGCGTGGCCGAAGCCACAACGTGGAGCCGTCGAGACGCGCGTCGACCTCGAGGTGGCCCAGGAGCGGACGTCGCGCCATCCGCAGCCGCGCGATACCGTCGCCGCCGACCTCGCCCGAGAGCCGCGGCGCCGCCCAGCTGAAGAGGTCGTGCAGCGCGGCCGTGGGCACCTCGAGGGTGAGGTCCACGGGAGCGGCCACCATGACGGGCGGCGCGGTCGGTCGCATGTGCACGTTGTGCAGCACTGCCGTCGCGTTGTCGAACGTCTGGTCTTGCCAGCGGATGTCGCGGACCGCGATACGGACGTCGTTGAGCTGTCCCACCGCCAGGCCGCGTACGTCGAGCCTGGAGTCGAACTCGGTGACCGTCAGCGTGAGCAGGCCGTCGTCGAGCCGGATCGCGAGCCGGCGGCCCACCACCAGCCTGCGCACGGTCGTGAACAGCGTCCGGTAGGCCATCGCCGCGCCGCTGGTGACCGGGCCCGCCGCCGCCGATGACCACAGTGCGGTCAGCATGTCGATCGGCCGGAACGGATCGAACCGGCGGAGCGGACCCGTCATGTGATCCAGCATCCGCTATCCGCGCGGCGAAATGAAAGGCACGCCGGGTGAATCACGATCGGCATCGGGGGGTTGGGACACCGGGATCTCCTTCCGTAAGGTGGAGACGATGACTTCGGTGGTGGTGGTCGGCAGTGGATTCACCGGCTTCGAGTGCGCCCGTCAGCTGGCGCGAAAGATGCGTAAACACAACGCTTCAGTCGACATCACGATCATCTCGCCCGTCGACTACATGCTGTACACGCCGCTGCTGCCCGACGTCGCCGGCGGGCTCGTCGACGCGCGGTTCGTCGCGATCCCGCTGGCCAATGCCCTGCGTGGCGTGCAGGCCATCCGCGGCAGAGTCGATGAGGTCGATTTCGACGGCAAGACGGTGACCTACACCGACCCCGAAGAGCGCGTCCGCAGCCTGGCCTTCGACCGTTTGGTGCTGACACCCGGTTCGGTGACCCGGCTGTTCGACATCCCCGGGCTGGCCGAGCACGCGCGCGGCCTCAAATCGACGGCCGAGGCGCTGTACCTGCGTGATCACGTGCTCGAACAACTCGAACTGGCCGATGTCGACGACGACGCGGGCCGGGCGGAGGCGAGGCGCACGATCGTCGTGGTCGGCGCGTCGTACTCGGGCACCGAGCTGGCCGTCCAGCTGCGGGCCCTCGCTGATTCCGCGGCCAAACAAATGGGGTTCGACCCCTCCGACGTGAAGTTCGTCCTGCTGGACTTGGCCGAACAGGTGATGCCGGAAGTGGGCGAAAAGCTCGGCGCCGCAGCGCAACGAGTGCTGCAAGCGCGCGGCATCGACGTGCGGCTCGGTGTCACGCTGGCCGAAGTCCACGCCGAACACGTTGTGCTCAGCGATGACTCGCTGATCCGCACCCACACCGTCGCATGGGTCACCGGAGTCACCGGCGCACCGTTGATCGAGAAGCTCGGACTACCCACCGAGCGGGGCCGTCTCAAGGTGACCACCGACCTGCAGGTCCCCGGATATCCCGATGTGTTCGGTGCCGGCGACGCCGCGGCGGTGCCCGACGTGACACAACCCGGCAAGATCACCCCGCCGACGGCGCAGCACGCCACCCGACAGGGGAAAGCGTTGGCTCGCAACGTCGCAGCGAGTCTGGGCTACGGCAAGGCCAAGGCCTACAAGCACCGCAACATGGGCCTGGTCGTCGATCTCGGTCCGCGCAACGCCGTCGCGAACCCGCTCAACGTACAGTTGTCCGGCTTCCCGGCCAAGGTTGTGACCCGCGCCTACCACATCTACGCGATTCCACGGTTCGTCAACCGTTGGGCGGTGTCGCTGGCGTATCTGACCGACGTGTTCTTCGACCGCTCGGTCGTCTCGTTCGGACTGTCGACGCAGGAGGACGCGCGGTTCTCGGCGAGCGAGGGCATCCCGATGCCCAAACCGGATTGATTGGAATCGCCGCCAGCGGGAACGTTAACCGGTATGGCTACATACCGTGTTTTGAACCCCAAGGGTGACGTTGTCGACACCAAGGACATCGAGAGCGCCGACGACGCACACGCCTGGTTCGTCGATCAGAAGGCTGATCCGGAGCTCGGATGGCGCATGGAGGTCAAGTCCGATGACGGCGACTGGGCATTCTTCGACAGCAGTGAGGGTGACCGCAAGTACTGACCGGCCCGAGTGCTCACTAGGCTGGGGCGGTGCCGAAACTCAGTGCGGGACTGCTGCTGTACCGCATCGTCGATGGGCGACTCGAAGTGCTGATCGGCCATCCGGGCGGGCCGTTCTGGGCCCGCAAGGACGACGGTGCGTGGTCAATACCCAAAGGGGAGTACACCGAGGGTGAGGATCCGTGGACGGTGGCGCAGCGCGAGTTCTCCGAGGAACTCGGCAAGCGAGCGCCCGAGGGTCCGCGCATTGACTTCGACCCGGTGAAACAGCCGAGCGGCAAGGTGATCACCGCGTTCGCCGTGCACGGCGACCTCGACCTCGAGGGCACGTTCTCCAACACGTTCGAACTCGAGTGGCCCAAGGGTTCGGGGAAGGTCAGGGAGTTCCCCGAAATCGACCGGGTGGGTTGGTTTCCCGTGGCTGAGGCTCGGTCGAAGCTGCTGAAAGGCCAGCAGCCGCTGCTCGATCGTCTGCTTTCGGCGCTCGAAGACGGCGAACCGGCCTCGTCTCGATAGCGTTGATCGTCAGCGCGCGGCCATGGATCCGCCACCCCGCGGGCGTTCTCAGGTATTCGTCGTCGTATCGCAGATGCCAAACCAGATCAGTGATTTGGTCTCCGGCGCTCGTCCAGTGGTGCGCGATGCAGGTGATTCGGCCCAGGGCGTAGTCGGCGCGGTCGCCGGGTGCGTACACCTCGCCGACGATTGCGTGTTCGGTGCGCGTCACAGCGGCCAGCGCCGCCATCGCGGACCGGACACCGTCGCGGCCGTGGTGCGAACGCACCGGCTCCAACGAACGGGGTGGATCGGGCACTCGTAGTTCGGCTGTGTGCGTGAACAATTCGACGACATCGTCGAAACGCCGATCGTCCACCGCCGAGGCGTAGAGGTGTACCAGGTCGGCGAGCGCGAGCCGATCGGATGTCGTGAGTTTCATGGCAGCGGGGGCAGGCCGTTGCTTTCCCGGATGTCCCGGCGGCATTCGCGACGGGTCTGCCCGGTCTGCTGCATGCACAGCAGCACCGGGTTCTCTTCGGCGACCGGCAGCGGTTCCTCGGTCGCCTCGGTGGTGACCGTCGGGCTCGGGACGTCACCCTGAGTCAGCGACCACACCGAGTCACCGGTGGGCTGCAGTGTCGAGCAATACGCAGTGGAGCCGTCGGCCGTCGTGGACGTGGATCCGACGGGGGAGCAGCTGGCGCCGATCACCGCCGCTGCCGGCGCCGACGTGGTGGTCGTAGCGGTGTCGGCGGTCGTCGGTGTCGGCGACGGCGTGGTTGGAGGGGACGGCGGCGGTTCCGGTGGTGGCGGCAATGGCGTGAAGGTCGGTCTGGTCGCGGTCGCTGACGTCGTGGTCGTGGCGGCTGCGGGGCGGTCTTCGTTGTCGGCGCGACCCGCCTCGAAGACCGCGACCACGATCGCGGCCAGCAGCAGTATCGCCAGGATGGCCGGAACAATGACGCCGGGGCGCAGCCACGACGCGCGAGCCGCACGCTCGCGCGTCGCCACCGGGGCGGCGAGGCTGGTGCCGACATCGGCGGGTGTGTCCGATCCGAGCTGGTGGGCCAGTGCCCGCGCGAAATCGGCGCACCGCTCGAAGCGGTCGGCCGGGGACTTCGCCAACGCCTTGGCGAGCACTGGATCGAGTCCGGCCAGCTCAGGGCGCTGCTCGGCGATCGTGGGCGGTGCCGCCGACAGATGCTGGCTGATGACGACGGCGGGGTTCGAATGCTGGAACGGCGGCCTTCCGGTCAGCAGATGAAATGCGGTGGCCGCCAACGCATACTGGTCGGCTCGTCCGTCGAGTCGCTCACCCATCAACTGTTCGGGCGCGGCATAGGACACCGTGCCGACCGTCATGTTCGTCGCCGTCAGACCGCTGATGTCGTTGGTCCAGCGGGCGATTCCGAAGTCCGCCAACAGAATCCGTTGATCGCTGCCCTCAGGGTTGGCGAGCAGGATGTTCGCGGGTTTCACGTCGCGGTGCAGCAGGTTGCGCTGGTGCGCGTAGTCCAGGGCATCGGCGACAGCAGAGATGATCTCGGCGACCTCACCTCTGGACATCCCGTCGGGATAGCTCTCGCGCAGCAGGCACGCCGCGTCGGTGCCCTCGACGTAATCCATCGAAATCCACAGCTGACCGTCGAACTCGCCGCGATCGTGCACACCGACGATGTGGGGATGCCACAGCGTGGCGGCGATATCGGCCTCACGGTCGAACCGTTCCCGGTACTCACTGTCGGCGGACACCGACGCGGGCAGCACCTTGAGCGCATCGCGGCGCGGTAGCCGTGGGTGTTGCGCGAGGTAGACCTCGCCCATGCCACCGGCACCGAGGAGACGCACGATGGTGTATCCCGCGAAAGTCGCGCCATCGGCCAACGGCATGGCCGAATAGTACGAGATATCGCTACAGGTCGAGCGTGAGGCGCGACCCGTCGGCAGCCCGGGATACACAGATCAACATCATCCGGTTCGCGTGTTCGGGTTCGGTGAGCAGCGTGTCGCGGTGGTCGACGATCCCGTCGAGCACCGGAGTCCGGCACGTCCCGCAGAAGCCCTGCTGACACGAGTACGCAGCGTCGACACCGGCCCGTTTCAACGCGGTGAGCAGGGTTTCGTCCGCTCCGACGCGGATCTGCTGTCCCGTCGAAGCGACCGTGACATCGAACTCCCTGCCGTCGACCACCGGCGGCGCGGCGAACCGCTCGAAATGAAGCTCGACCTTGTCGCGGCCGGCCAACTCCGATCGGACCGCGGTGAGCATCGGAGCGGGCCCACACGCATAGACCGCCGTGCCGTCCGGGCAATCGCCGAGCAGATCCGACGCCGTCGGCAGCCCGCCGTCATCGTCGGTGTGGATTTGCACCTGGCTGTTGGCTGAACTGCCGGCTCGGCGGGCGGCGAACCCCTCGACTTCGTCGATGAAGGGCAGGCTGTCGCGGGTGCGTCCCGCGTAGACCATCGACCAGTCGACGCCGAGGCGCCGCGCCAGCGCCAGCATCGGCAGGATCGGCGTGATCCCGATACCGCCCGCGATGAAGCGGAATCGTTTCGTCGGTGAGCCGTAACCGGGCACGGTCAGCGGGAACGCGTTGCGCGGTCCCTGTGTCGTCGCCGTCGCGCCGACCTCGAGCACGTCGTGTACCTCGATCGAACCGCCGCCGCCGTCGGGAATCCTGCGCACCGCGATGCGGTAGACGTCTGTGCGATCCGGGTCGCCACACAGCGAGTACTGGCGCAGCCGTCCGCTGGGTAGGCCCACATCGATATGGGCGCCCGGATGCCAGCGGGGCAATGGCCCGCCATCCGCGGCGGCGAACGTCAGCGCCACCACGTTCTCGTCGTGAGCCACCGTCTGCCTGTCGACCACTCGCAAGACCCTGGTGCGGTCGGAAGCTTCCGGCAGGGTGACGCGCTTGGTGACACCCGACAGCGCGTCCATCCCGGAGATCACCGCGCCGGCCAAGCCCATCATCACGTCACGGCGCCCCGGCCGAAACGGGTTGGTCGGCAGCTGCCGGTAGCGCTCGCGCAGCCCCATCAAAGGTGCGCCGCGCGGGCAGCGGGCGAGGAGGCCAGATAGGCGACGGCCTGCGCGGTCGAGCCCATCTCCTCCGGTGTGTACGAACGCCGGAAGTAAGTCAGGGTCTGCGAGCCGAACAGCACGCGGAACTTGGGCAGCAACCCCAGTTCGGAGTCGCGCATCCGCAGGCGCTGCATTTCCAGCCAGCCGATGTCGTTGGCGGGATCGGACTTGAACAGGTACCAGGTGCCGCGTTGGAAGAACGCGAAGATCGCCGAGGCGGACAATGCCATCGCCTTGATGCGGGCGGGATAGCTGTCGTGGAAGTAGACCGCCACGTCGTGGGCGACGCTGCGGTGCTCGACCTCCTCGCTGCCGTGCCAACGGAACAGATCGACCATCGTCGGGTCGGCGCGGTGCTCGTCCCAGGTGGAATTGAGCGCGAAGTCGCCGAGCACAGCGGTGTAGTGCTCGATCGCCGCGATGATCCACAAGCGTTCGCACAGGTTGTTCAGGCGCCGCTTGGGATTAGTGGAAGTTGTTGGGGCCAAGACCTTTCCGAACA
>Ga0075365_10001409_pt1 | contig 10858 bp, 10 predicted proteins | sample EndMetdeltDD1765_FD_71387 | JGI IMG/M metagenome (GOLD analysis project Ga0075365, IMG submission 71387) | Populus endosphere microbial communities from Tennessee, USA - Endosphere MetaG P. deltoides DD176-5 | ecosystem: Host-associated > Plants > Roots > Endosphere | place: USA: Tennessee... | reverse complement strand
AAGACGGTGATGCTGGCCATGCACCGCTCGCAGACGGCGCCGGTGGCGTTGTTCGACGACCAGTCGCGCTTTGTCGGCGCGATCGGCATAAGGGACGTGCTGAGCGCCGTGCTGCGGCGGTAGCCGCCTGCGGTTCAACAAGTGGCCGAAGTTGCGGCCGCGAGGCAAGGGCCGCACCTTGGTACGGCTGGCAGGTGTCGGAACCGCGCCCTAGTGTTACACTATTCGCGCGGCCGGTTGTGCCGCGGACGGGTAGGGTGCAAGGGATGATCTTCCGACAACTCTTCGATTCCGTTTCGGGGACCTATTCCTACCTGCTTGCCAGCCGCCGTGGAGGCGAGGCGCTGATCATCGATCCGGTGCTGGAGAAGGTCGACCGCTATCTGCAACTCGTCAACGAACTCGACCTCAGGCTGGTCAAGGCGGTGGACACGCATCTGCATGCCGACCACATCACCGGCCTCGGCGCGCTGCGCGACAAAACGCATTGCGTGACCGTGATGGGCGAGCAGACCAAGGCCGACGTGGTGTCGATGCGGCTTGCCGACGGCGACAAGCTCGCCATAGAGGGGCTGGCGCTCGACGTGATCTACACGCCTGGCCACACCGACGATTCCTACAGCTTCATCCTGCCGGACCGGGTGTTCACCGGCGATACGCTGCTCATCCGCGGCACCGGCCGCACCGACTTTCAGAATGGCGATCCGCGCCAGCAATATGAATCAATCTTCGGCCGCCTGCTCAAGCTGCCCGACGAGACGCTGATCTATCCGGCGCATGACTACAAGGGCGAGACCGTCTCGACCATCGGCGAGGAGAAGGCGTTCAACCCGCGCCTGCAGGTGAAGTCGATGGATGAGTATGTCGAGATCATGAACAATCTCAAGCTCTCCAACCCGAAGATGATGGATGTCGCCGTGCCGGCCAACATGAAGGTCGGGCTGCATCAGGACGATATTGCCGGACGGGGCTGGTCGGTTACCGCCGAGGCCGCCCTGGCGCTGGTTGGCAGGCCCGACATCGCGCTGATCGATCTGCGCGAGAATGCGGAGCGCGAACGGCATGGCGTCATCCCCGGCGCCATCCATCTGCCCTATCCCCGGCTGCAGGAAAACATCGCCGCCGGCGGCATGCTGCACGAGCTCGCCAGGTCGACGGGCAAGCGGCTTTTGTTCTACTGCGCCTTCGGCGAACGCTCGGCGATGGCGGTTCAGGCGGCCCAGGACGCCGGTATCGCCACCGCCCGCCACATCCACGGCGGCATCGCCGCCTGGAAGAAGGCGGACGGACCGCTCGTCCATTAAAGCAATTCCAGGAAAAGTGCGTGGCGGTTTTCCGTCCGGAATTGCGTAGAACAATTAATTAGAGCGAAGCGGACCGTTCATCAGCCCCGGAAATTCAATTCAATCCGATGAGCCTGGCGCCATTGCGAAATAGGGCCTCCCCTTCTGAATCGAAACGGAAGGTGGCGATGAAATCGTCGGCGCGATAGTCCGGCAGCGTCTTGCGGATGGCGGCGGCGAAGTTTCGTGCCTCATCCTGTCGGCCAGCCAGCGCCAGGCAATGCGCTGCGATCGACAGGATGATGGTGTGGGCGTTGGGCCGTGCGGCCGCTTTCAGGGCCCATTCGGCCGCCTCGTCGAACTGGCCGAGCCGGGCCAGCGCCATGGCCCGCGACCCCATCATGCCGAACAGCAGCGGATCGAAGGGGCTGAGGTGGCGCGAATGGTCGGATGAGCCGATCGCGGATTTCGGGTCGCCCGACTGGGATTGCACGAAGGACAGCGCGTAATGGCCGAGCGCAAAGTTCGGGCTGAGGTCGACGGCCCGTTCCAGCTCGAGCAAGGACCCGTCCTGTTCGCCGCGCAGCCATAGCGCGCGGCCCATGGCCCAGTGGGCGGCGGGATTGTGGTCGTCGACCAGCAGGCTCTGGCCGGCGCTTTCGAAGGCAAGCGCGGTTTCCTGACCGCGATCGCCCCAGCGCTGGAAGGCGTTCTGCCAATGGGTGAAGGAGAGGCCGGCATAGGCGCGGGCGAAGGTCGGATCCTGCTTCAAGGCCATGCCGAAGAACTGCTGGGCCAGTTCGTTCTCCGTGCGGGTGAAGCGATACATATGCCAGAGGCCGCGATGATAGGCCTCCCAGGCATTGAGCGAGTTGGGGGCCTTCAGCATGGCGCGGTTGCGTTCGACCGTGGCGATCTCGGCCGCGATCGAGGAAACGATGCTGTTGCCGATATCGTCGAGCACGATGAAGATGTCGTCCGGCTTGCCCTCGAAGGTCTCGGCCCAGACGATCCTCGCGGTGCGCACCTCGATGAGTTCGACCGAGACGATGATGCGGCCCGCCAGGCTGCGGACGGTTCCGGTGGCCACGTAATCGACGTTCAGCCGGCGCCCCGCATCCTCCGGGGCGATGTTTTTCTCGGCCAGCGCGAACATCGACCCACGCGCGATGACGAAGAAATCCCTGAGCTTGGCGAGGCGGGTGATGATGTCGTGGGTCATGCCGTCGGCCAACCCGCCGCGAATGCCGTCGGTGCCGGCGTGCTCTACAAACGGCATGACCGCAAGCGAGGCCCGGCGCGATGCGGCGGCATCCGGTTCGGCAAGCGCAATCGGAACCTGGGGCGCGAAGGCAATCGCCCGCTGCGCGCCCGGTGCCGCATCCGATTGCCGGTCCTTGATCGCCCGCCATGCCTCGCGCACGGGTGCGAATTCCAGCTCTTCCGATTGAAACAGCTGGGCGGCGACAACAAGGTGTTCCTCGCACTGGCCGATCTGGCCCCGCCTGGCCAGGTGCTCCAGCAGGGCCACATGCGCGCGCACGTCGAAGGGCGCGAGTTCCAGCCATTTGTCGAGATAGGGAGAGGCGTCGGAGCCCGCCGGCAGGGTGTTGACCAGATGTTCCAGGATGGCGATGTGGCAGGAGGTGAACCGGCGGCGTTGCGCAACCAGCCAGCTGTCGAAGTGCGGACAGCGGTCCAGCTCCAGCCCATCGAGGAAATCGCCGGCGAACAGGTCGGACAGCGCCTGCAGTCGCTCCGGGCCAAGTGTTCCTATTCCCGCCGCCGCGGCAGCGGCGATCTCGATGGCATCGACCGAGACGCCGTCCAGGCGCAGCCCGACCGTGTCGCCCTGCGTTTCGATCCTGCTGACATCAGGGTCGTCTAGAACGCCGCGCAGCTTGCTGAGGCACCAGCGAAGCTCGCCCCGCGGGTCGTTCGGCACATCCCACAGAAGCTCGCACAGGCGACTGCGCCCGACGGCATGCGGCGTGAGCATGAGATAGGCCAGCAACGCACGCAGCTTGCGCGATGCCGGCAATGCCACGGGAATCCCGCCGCGAAGAATCGCCAACGGCCCGAGCAGGCGCACGGAAAGGCCGGCAACCTCGCCACTTTGGATCGTTCGAGTGGATTCCACGGGCAATACCACGCTTGCTACCACGCTGGCCAACCGGTTCCTGTTTTATCACCGAACGCGACAAGGTGCATCCGGCAGCGAATTTCGGCGCCGGATGTCGCCATTGCCGCACTGTCGGCAAGTCGGGAACCATAACGCGGCAAGGTCTCGAAACCGCGCCGCTCAAACCGCCGGCCTGTAACCGGCTCGTGACGACAGCTTGAGGAGAGCGGACATGTTGCATCAGTCAAAAATCAGGACCACGGCCGGCCGCGGCCGCCTGTTCGACAGCATTCTCGATACGATCGGCGATACGCCGGTGATCCGGATCAACAATCTCGGCCCCGCGCACGCGACCATCTATGTCAAGGCCGAGTTCTTCAACCCGGCCGCCTCGGTCAAGGACCGTCTGGCACTCAACATCATCGAGGCGGCGGAACGCAGCGGGGCATTGCGGCCTGGGCAGACCGTCGTCGAAGCGACAAGCGGCAATACCGGCATCGGGCTTGCCATGGTCTGCGCGCAGAAGGGCTATCCGCTGGTGGTGACGATGGCCGACAGCTTTTCCGTCGAGCGCCGCAAGCTGATGCGCATGCTTGGCGCCAAGGTGGTGCTGACGCCGCGCGCCCAGAAGGGTTTGGGCATGTACAAGAAAGCGGTGGAACTCGCCGAAGCCAATGGCTGGTTCCTGGCGCGGCAGTTCGAGACCGAGGCCAATGCGGCCATCCACGAAGCGACCACGGCGCGCGAGATCGTCAATGATTTTGCAGGCTCCAGGCTCGACTGCTTCGTCACCGGCTATGGCACCGGCGGCACCGTCGCCGGCGTGGCGCGCGTGCTGCGCCGGGAGCGACCGGAGACCCGGATCGTACTCACCGAACCGGCCAACGCGCAGCTTGTCGGCAGTGGCAAGCCGCAGGAGCGCGGTAAAAACGGCGCACCGGCCGCCAGCCATCCGGCCTTCGAGCCGCATCCGATCCAGGGCTGGACCCCGGATTTCATTCCCAACGTGCTGCAGGAAGCGATCGACAAGCGCTACTATGACGAAGTGATGCCGATCGCCGGGCCCGAAGGCATCAAATGGGCCAAGGCGCTGGCGCAGCAGGAGGGGATCTTCACCGGCATCTCCGGCGGCTCCACCTTCGCCGTGGCACGCCAGATCGCCGGGACATCGCCGGCCGGCTCGGTGATCCTGTGCATGCTCCCCGATACCGGCGAACGCTATATGACGACGCCGCTGTTCGACGGCATCGAGGCGGAAATGGATGCGGAAGAGATCACGCTTTCGCGTTCGACGCCTGGCTGCCAGTTCGACGCCTGACAGCGGATCGCGGGGGACACCACTATGGACGCGATGCCGCAAACCTCAAGCGCGACAGCGGAGGAAACGCTCGATCCCCTGGACTGGGCCGATATGCAGGCCCTGTCGCACCGGATCGTCGATGATGCCGTCGGCTATCTGCGCGACGTTCGCGACCGCCCGGTGTGGCGGGAGATGCCGGGCGAGGTGAGGGCGTTCTTTGACGCGCCCTTGCCGCGTTCGCCTGCGCCGATCGCCGAGATTTACGGCGATGTTGCGCGCAACGTCATGGCCTACCCGATGGGCAACATCCATCCGCGCTTCTGGTCCTGGTATATGGGCTCCAGCAATTTCACCGGCGCGCTCGGCGATTTCCTGGCGGCGATCCAGGGTTCCAATCTGGGCGGCGGCAACCATGCCGCCGGCCTTATGGACAGCCAGGTGGTCGACTGGTGCAAGCAGATGGTGGGCTTTCCCGCTTCGGCCAGCGGCACGCTGGTCAGCGGCGGCTCGATGGCCAACATCATCGGGCTCACCGTGGCGCGCAACACCAAGGCTGGCATGGACGTGCGCGAGCATGGCGTCGGTGCTATCGCGCAGCCCTTGCGCTTCTATAGCTCGGACCAGACCCACTTCTGCCACCGCAAGGCGATGGAGGTGCTCGGCCTCGGCAACCGTGCGCTTCGCCGCATCCCGAGCGATGCCGAAATGCGCATCGACATCGCCGCCTTGCGGGCGGCGATCGCGGAAGATCGAAGGGCGGGCTTCAAGCCGGCCTGTGTCATCGGTAATTCCGGCACCGTCAACACCGGCGCGATCGACGATTTGCAGGCGCTTGCAAGGCTAGCAGCTGACGAGGATCTCTGGTTCCACGTCGATGGCTGCATCGGCGCGCTGATCGCCATTGCGCCGGAGAATGCAAGTCTCGTTGCCGGCGTCGAACAAGCCGACTCCCTCGCTCTCGACCCACACAAATGGCTGCACGCGCCGTTCGAGGCGGGCTGCGTGCTGGTCCGCGATGCCGACGCGCATCGCGGCGCCTTTGCTGTCATACCGGAATATCTGGAATCGACGTCGCGCGGCATCGCGTCCGGAAAATGGCTGCATGATTACGGGTTGCAGACCTCGCGCGGCTTCCGTGCGCTCAAGGTGTGGATGGCGCTAAAGGAGCACGGCATTGAAAAATTCGGCCGGCTGATCGACCAGAACATCGCTCAAACCAAGTATCTGGCCAGCCTGATCGAGGCCGAGCCGGCGCTGGAGCTGATGGCGCCGGTGAGCATCAACATCGTCTGCTTTCGCCACCGCGCCAACGGGCTGTCGGGCGAGCGGCTGAAGGCGTTCAACACCGAAATCATGCTGCGCCTCCAGGAAGAAGGCATCGCGGCTCTTTCCGACACCACCGTGCATGACCAGCATTGCCTGAGGGTGGCGATCACCAATCACCGCACCCGGTACGAGGATCTCGACCTGCTGGTCGCGGAAATCCTGCGTCTCGGCGTAGAACTTGCCGCGTGAGCGGCGCAGCACAGGAGGGACGCATGTCGTCCATGGACTATGCGATAGACTACGCGGAAGAAGGCTCGGGACCGACCGTGCTGTTCATCCCGGGATCCTTCAGCACATACGCGGCCTGGCGGCCGATGCAGAAATGGCTGTCGCCTGAACACCGGATGATCGGCACCAGTCTTTGCGGATATGGCGCGACCGCGGAGACCCGCTCGCGCAAAGATTTCGGCATGCGGCACGAGCTGCGGATCATCGAGCAGGCGGCGCGTCGTGCCGGGGGACCCGTGCATCTGGTCGGGCATTCCTTTGGCGGTGCTGTTGCCCTTGCCGCGGCCCTGGCAAATTCCATCGACGTGGCGAGCCTGTCGCTCTTCGAGGCAAATCCCATCGCGCTCCTCAACAGCGAGCCGAGGCAAGGTCTTTATCAGGACGTTCTGAGGCTGAGCCGGGAGTTCAGCGCGGCGGTCGATGCCGGCGACGCCGACGCAGCCGGCATCATCATCGACTTCTGGGGCGGTCAAGGCACCTTTGCAGCGCTACCCGAAATCGTGCGGACCCACTGCCGGCAGACTGCCCCGACAAACGTGATCGACTGGCTGACGGTTTTCAGTTTCGAAGCCGAACTGCGTGACTATGGCGCCCTCGATATCCCGGTGCTTCTCGTCAGAGGCGGGTTGGCCAATCCGACCATGGTGGCAATGACCGACATGCTGCAACACGCCTTGCCGCATGTGCACAGCGCGGTTGTCGAGGACGCCGGCCACTCCCTCATTGCAACCCATGCGCAAAAATGTGCCGCGCTGCTGACACGGTTCCTAACGATTGCAGACGCGGAACTGCCGGAACGCGCGATGGTGGCCTAATCCTGACCTGCGGGAAGCGGCGCGCCGGGGAGATAAAGCATGATCGGGCGGATCTCGTAGACGGCAGTGGGATTGACGCGCCTGAGGTCGCGCGCTGTTGCAATCGCCTCGTCTTGGCTGTCACAGTCAAGAACGTAGAGCCCCAGCAACTGCTCCTTGGTCTCGGCGAAGGGACCGTCGATCACCACGCCGTCGCCCGGACCGCGCAGTGTAACGGCCTCGGCGGTCCCGCCCAATCTTGCCGCTGGCCCAAGTTTGCCGTCGCGGGTCAGCCTGGCGTTGATCTCGAGCAAGTCTTCCATCAGCGCCGCATCCTCCTCAGGCGTCCAGGACTGGACGGTCTGTTCGACGTGATAGGCAAGGATGGCGTAGAACATGGGACGGTCTCCTCAAATCAAGTTCTACAGCGTCCTTTACGTATCCAAGAGGGCGCGCGGCGCTGTGGTGCCGGATCGGGCGGCAATATCACAAGGATCGCGGGACTGATCCAGCCCCGGTACCGATCAGGCCGCCTCCTACTGACTCATGCTGCCAGCGGCAGGCGCAGTTCCGTCAGCAGGCCGCCGCCGGGATGGTTGGAGAGGCTGACCTCGCCGCCGGCGGCACGCGCGATGTTGCGGGCAATGGTCAGGCCAAGACCGAGGCCGCCGGTCTGGCGGTTGCGCGATTGCTCGATGCGAACGAAAGAGCCGAACACCGTGTCGAGCTGTGCCTGCGGGATGCCGGGTCCCTCGTCGCGGATGGTGAGCGTGATTGTGTCCTGCGACCGTTCAAGGCTGAGATGCGCCTTCTTGCCGTAGGTCACGGCATTCTGGACGAGGTTGGTGACGCAGCGCTTCAGTGCTACCGGCCGGGCCATGCAGATCAGGCCGCGCGGCCGTGTACCGTCGTGATCGAACGAGACCTCCTCGAAGCCGTCGGCGACCGCCTCCACCAGCGACCAGAAATCGATGCGTTCGGCCTTCTCCTCCGTCACCTCGAACTTGGCGAAGTCGATGACCGAGCTGGCAATGCTCTCGATATCGGCGAGGTCATGCGCCAACGCCGCGCGGGCCGGCGATTTGCGCAGCAGTTCGAGACGCAGCCGCATCCGCGTCAGCGGCGTGCGCAGATCATGTGCAAGTGCTGCCGCCAGGTGCTCACGATCCTCGACATAGTCGCGCAGCCTGAGCTGCATGGCGTTGACCGCCTTGGCCGCGGCGCGGATCTCGCGGCTGCCCGACTCGGCGATCGGCGGGCTCTTCAAATCGTGGCCGATGCGCGTCACGGCGGTTTCCATCATCCGGTAGGGCGCGGTCAGCCGGCGCAGCGACCAGATCGACATCACCACCACCAGCCCGGCAATCAGGGCATAGAGCGGCAGGCTGTCGAAGCTCAATATCGGGCCCACCGGCGTGATCGGCTCGGTGAAATTCAGCCACTGCCCGTCGGCGAAGCGCAGCGAGGCTGTCAGCTTGTCGCTCTGGGCGAAATCCGCCGCCAGCACCAGCAGGTCGCGCTCCACCTGGCCGACATCCTTGTTCATGATCGCGCCGCCGGGAGCATCCGACTCGCGCGTTGCCGGATCGCGCCGCACGCGCGCGTCGGTGATGCCGAATTTGGTCAGGCGCCCGACGAGGATGTCCTCCAGTTCGGCGAGTTCGTCGTCGCCGGCGATCGAGGAGGTGACGGCGGGAGTGTCCGAAACGGTCAGCGCGTAGGTGGCGTTGAACAGTCCCGACGCGGTCGCCTTACGTTCTTCGGGCGTCGCATCGTGCATCAGTTGCACCAGCGAGAAGGCGCGGTCGTTGAGGCGGTAGAGATCGACCACGTCGTTGGCGGCGTCGCGGTCACGTGCGACGATGTAGAGTGTCGCGATCTGGCTGATCAGCAGGCCGGCAATGACGATGAGCAGCACCCAGACAGGCAGGGTCTGCGGCAGGAAGCGTCTCATTCGGAGGTCGTTTCGGGCAGGAACTGATAGCCGCCGCTGCGCACGGTCAGGATCAGTTTCGGCGTCTTGGGATCGTCTTCCATCTTGCGCCGCAGCCGGCTGACCAGGATGTCGACGCTGCGGTCGAAACTGTAGCCGGTATCGCCGCCCGAGAGCTCGATGAGCTGGTCGCGGGTGAGCACGCGTTGCGCGCTTTTGACGAAGGTCTGCAGGAGGTTGAACTCCGCCATCGTCAGTTCGACCCTGACATCGCCGGGCGCCGTCAGGCGGCGGCGCGAGCAATCCATCGTCCAGCCGGCGAAATGGTAGATCTGCTTGGTTGTCGGGCGGCGCGGCTCGGCGGCGCCGTTGCGCCTCAGCACGGCGCGGATGCGGGCCAGCAGCTCGTGCGGATCGAAGGGTTTCGGCACATAGTCGTCGGCGCCCGTCTCGAGGCCGACGACACGGTCGGTCGTCTCGGTGACGGCCGTCAGCATGATGATCGGCGTTGTGTGGTTGGCGCGCAGTTCGCGGCAAAGCTCCAGCCCGCTCTTGCCGGGCAGCATCACGTCGAGAACGATGAGATCGACCTGCATGCGGCGCAGGATGGCCTCCATCTCGACGCCGTCGGCGGCAACGGTCGTGTGCAGGCCCCGCTTCTGCAAGAACTCCTGAAGCAGGTCGCGTATGCCCTTGTCGTCGTCGACGATCAGTATGTGTGCGTCGGATTTCACGGGAACCCTGTCATTGCTAGTGGCCAAGCGGTCATTCGATCCTCTCCCACACGATAGAATTCGGGCCATATGTTGGCCAGTGGCGATAGCACAGCCCAAGGCGGATTCGGTAGAAACAATCCAGAAACAAATTTCTATAGTCCGGAAAAACTCACGAAAAAATTCAAGGGCATAACGGTGTCGTGGCGGTCAGGTCATCGGCTGCGACGCAAGTCTCCGGAGTAACGGACAAGACCAATGCATAGGTTCACGATCAGCTTGATGGGTGCGTTGCTCGGCATTTCGCTCGTCACGGCCGCGGTCGGAGCCTCCGATGCAAAGGTGGCGCCGATCACCCGGGCCGAGCGCTGCAGTGACCTCAACCGTCAGGTTGACGAAGCCCTCGAAACCCATGCCGCGGCAACGCAGGTCACCGCGGCGAAAGCACTGCAAAGAAAGGGAACCCGGTTCTGCGCCAACAAGAAGCAGGCACAGGGCATCCGGATGCTCGCAAACGCTTTGAAGCTGCTTGGAGTGACACCGAACGACCCGGTTCAGTGACGCTCAGACCCCGACCCGCATAAAAAGGAAATGAAGCCATGAACAAGTCCCTCCTCTCCGCCCTCGGTCTCGCTGTTGCTCTCGCCTTCTCGATGCCGGCTCTCGGCAACGCAGCCGCGACCACGACCGCTGCTCCCGCTGCTTCGACCACCGCGCCGGCGGCTGCGCCTGCCAAGGCTGCCCCGAAGAAGGTCACTGCCAAGAAGACCGTCAAGGCCTGCAAAGTGACCAAGACGCACAAGTGCCCGGTCAAGAAGGCGCCGAAGGCGGCCAAGAAGTCCTGATCCAGGCCTGGCTACAGCCAGCTCTCCTGACGAGGCCGCTCCAGCCGGAATTCGGCTGGAGCGGCCTGGATCGAGCCGGAATACCGGTGACGTCCGATCCCGACATGCCAAACTGGTTCAACGGCCGGCGATCCTTTAACCCGATCGCAATGCCGGCCCTGTAGGACAATCCGCATGAAGCGGCTTTCGTCCATTTTGCGCTCAATGGTCATCGGCGGCCTGGTGGTCAGCGGAGTGGCCAAGGTGTTGATCCTGCTCTCCGCCAGCCCGGTGCCGGACCCCGCCAGCGGACGGACCGAGCCGTCGCTGTTCGC
>Ga0075365_10001408_pt1 | contig 10858 bp, 12 predicted proteins | sample EndMetdeltDD1765_FD_71387 | JGI IMG/M metagenome (GOLD analysis project Ga0075365, IMG submission 71387) | Populus endosphere microbial communities from Tennessee, USA - Endosphere MetaG P. deltoides DD176-5 | ecosystem: Host-associated > Plants > Roots > Endosphere | place: USA: Tennessee... | reverse complement strand
CCTGGAACGACCCGATGGGCACGCCGAACTGCTGACGCTCCTTCACGTAGCGGAGCGCAAGCTCGAGGGCCATCGACGCGATGCCGCCCAGCGCGGCGGCGGTGAGCACCTTCCATCGCGCGAGCGCGGCCTCGAACTCGGCTGCCGAGCCGAGCACGGTTCGCTCGCCGTCACGCGCCGATCGATCTGCGAGCGGCGAACTGGCGTGGTTGCGCGGGCCGGTCAGCTGCGGCTGTGAACGGACAGCGACGAAGTCGGTGCCATCGAGCCCGATCACGACATTGGCGACAGCACCGGCGGGGACGAGCCGCCAGAGCCCGCCCGCGTCGGCGGGGCGAACAGCGATCGTCGCGATGTCGACGCTCTCCAGCCCCGCTGCAGTGACCACCGGTGAAGCAACGGCATGCTCGACGAACGGCACCGGTGCGATCCACCGGCCGGCATTCTCGGCGATGACCGCAAGGTCGGCGATGCTCGCCCCGCTGCCCCACACCTCCATCGCATCGAGCTTGTGCCACAGGTCGACATCGAAACCGAGCGGCTCAGCGGCGCGCACCACGGCCGGTGTGGACTCACGACTGAAGAACTGCTCGAACCCGTCGAACAGGTCGCGCTGATCGGATGAGAACCCGAGCTCCATCGCTCAGACCACCAGCACCGCTTTACCGGTGACCTTGCGGTTCTGCTGATCCGCCAGTGCCCGTGCGGCGTCCTCGAACGGGTAGCTCATCGGCTCGACGGGATTCAGTTCGCCGCTGACGATCTTGGCCATGATCTCCTCCATCATCTGCCGGTTCTCGTCCGGGTGCTTGAGCACCCAGCCACCCCATTCCACGCCGGTGACGCGCCGATTGCGCAGCAGCACCTGATTGGCCGGCAGCTGCGGGATGTCGCCGGACGCAAACCCGATGACGAGGAACTGGCCGTCGTCGCGCAGGGCACGCAGACACTGCTCGCCGACGACACCACCGATCGGGTCGTAGACGGCATCAACGCCCTGACCGCTGATCTCCTTGGCGCGGGCCTTGACGTCCTCCGTGCTCGAATCGATGGTCGCGATCGCTCCCCTGCTCTGCGCGAGCGCCCGCTTCTCGGCACTGGACGCTGCCGCGATCACGTTCAAGCCGAGCGCATGGCCGACGTCGACAGCACCGAGTCCGACGCCGCCGCCGGCCCCGAGGACGAGCAACCACTGCCCGGCGGTCAGCTGGGCGCGTTGGACGAGGGCGAAGTACGCGGTGCCGTAGCTCTGCATGAACGTCGCCGCCTGGCCATCGGTGAGGGTGTCGGGCACGGACTGTGCGGCGCGCGCCGGCACGACCATCTCGGTCGCGAAACCTCCGGCGCCGCTGGAAACAAGCACCCGTTGCCCGACCGCCGGTGAGGCCACGTCCGCGCCGACCTCGGTGACCACTCCAACCGCTTCGCCTCCCGGCGTGAAGGGCAGCGGCGGCTTGATCTGGTACAGCCCCTGCACGATCAGCGCATCGACGAAGTTGACTCCTGCCGCGGTGACCCGGACGCGTACCTGGCCGGCAGACAACGGCACCGGGTCGCGCTCTTCGATCGCCAGCTGATCCAGCGGGGCGAACGAATTGCAGACGATGGCGCGCATCAACTGACCGTACTCATCGACGCCGCGGAGAGCCTCATTCGGCAAATGGCCAATCATCCGGCACGCGTGACGACCAGACGGCCGCCCGCCGCTCGACGAAGGACCGGCCGCCTTCGATCGCGTCCGCGCGGCCCATGAGCACCAGGTGGGCCTCGCGTTCCAGCTCATCGACCTCATCAGCGGTCGCGGCAAAGCTTCGCCACATGATGCGCTTGCTCAGCGCGGCCGACAACGGCGACACGTTGGCCGCGATGTCGGCAGCCCATTCCATCGCCGTGGACAGCACCTCGGAAGCGGCGACCGCCTCGTTGGCGAGGCCCCATTCGGCCGCCTGCGCGCCCGTGATCGTGCGTCCAGCCATCAGCATCGCCGCCGCCCGTGTGGCACCGATCAGCCGCGGCAGCACCCAGTGCGACTGCGCGTCGGGGATCACCCCGCGGCGAGCCTGCAACACGGCGAGGGGCGCGCCGAGGGCGACGATCCGCAAGTCGGCCTGCAGTGCGATCGAGCAACCGATACCGATCGCGGCGCCGTTGATCGCGGCGATCACCGGTTTGCGAACCTCCCACGCTCGGGGCCGCACCGGTGAGGACTGGAACGAGGACGGGTCGCTGATCGCGCCGAACGGTGACTTGCCGGGCGACAGGTCGGCGCCCGCGCAGAACGCCGTTCCGGCGCCCGTCAGGACGACGACTCGCACGTCGTTGTCGGCGTCGCACGCCGCATAGGCGTCACCGAGTCCGGCGATCATCTCCCCCGACAGCGCGTTGCGCTTGTCCGGCCGGTTGAGGGTGATCACCCCGATCCGGTGCTTGACATCGAGCGTGACAAGTGCGGTCATGCCGTCATCAGCCGCGCATCCGCTTGGCCCACTCGGAGCGATCGAGGCCGAGCTCGTCCATCCGCTTCACCGCGAACAGCATCGGCTCCGGCATCGCCCCCGAACGGACAGTGTGGACCATCTCGCCGTCCTCGGCCCAGACGTGACACGTGTTGAGGTTCATCTTCCATTGCGACTCGCGTTCCTCGGGCGTCATCGTGCGCGCAACGAAGTTGACGTTCTCGGCAGATCGGACACGCTTCTTGGCCTCGCTGGCGGTGATGCTCCAGAAGCACTGCACCGCGACCGGAGCCATCGCCTGGAGGAGCGCGGTGGTGTGCGTGCAGCCGCGCGGGCCGCCGAACAACTCGCGCACCTTGTGGGTGAACCCGCGTGCGATCGACAGCCCGATCAGCTTCTCGTAGTGCTCGGTGATCGTCGGGCAACTTCTGTTCGGATGCGTCTCGAAGTGGACGTCGGCCGCGACGATCTCCAGCTCGGGGAAGCCGACCTCGAGATCGATCTGCATGTGGTGAACGGTCAGCGGGTTCGGATCCTCGTCGAAGTAGAGGTGCGGCGGCTTCTGATCGCGCACAGCACCACGAATGAGGATGTTCGGGCCCTTGCGAAACGCGCGGACTCGGTATTCGCGATCATGAAGCACCTCGAGGTCGGGGTCCTCGGCGAGGATCTCGTTGCGTTCGAAGTTGCTCGAAGGAGGCTGGCTCACCCCAACGGTGTATCAGCGATCAGCTTGCCGAGGCGAACCAGCGACGGCATCGCGCTGCCCAGGCTGAGCTCGATCTGCTTGCCCCACAGGAAGCACCGGTGCAGCGGGTAGTCGCGATCGACGCCGGCGCCACCGTGGAGGTGCTGGGCCGCGTAGAGCACCTGCGAGCCGTGCTCGCTGGCCCAGTACTTGGCGGTCGCGACCTGCTCGGCCGCAGGCTTGCCCTCGTGCAGGCGCCATGCCGCCTGCCACGCGGTCAGCCGTACGCCTTCGGTGTTGATGTAGCTGTCGCCGGCACGCTGGCTGACGGCTTGGAAGCTGGCGATCTGACGGTCGAACTGGATCCGCTGCTTGGTGTACTCGGCTGTGAGGGCCAGGGCCCGTTGGGTGACGCCGGCCATGACCAAGCACTCGGCTGTTGTTGCCACGTCGAGCAGCCAGGACAGGCCGTCGAGGTCGGTGAGCTTGATCGCAGCCGCACCGGCGAAGGTGACCATTGCTTCGGCAACGCCGCTGGTGGTGCCCTCGCGCTGGATGGTGACGCCGTCTGCGTCGGCTTCGACGACGTACACGCCATCGGTGGCGGACACGAGGTAGCGGGCGGCGACGGTGCCAGCTGGCACGCACACCTTCTCGCCGGTGAGCTTGCCATCGGAGACGGTGGCCGTCGGCGCGTGCACGAAGCCGTTCGCTTCCTGGACAGCGAAGGTGATGATCGAATCGCCGGCGGCGACTCCGTCGAGCCACGCCGTGTGCTGCTCGGCTGACGCGTACCGCGAGATGCCCGCGCCGGCCACCAACACGGCGAGGGCCGGGACGGGGGCAGTCGCCCGGCCGACTTCCTCGAGCACCACCGCGGCCTCGAGCGTGCCGAGGCCAGAGCCACCGACCGCCTCAGGGAGGGCGATGCCCGCAATGCCCGAATCAGCGAGCATCTTCCACAGGCCGAGGTCGAGGCCGTGCTCGGTCTTCGCGGCCGCCTTGTGGCTGTCGGTGGTGACGCGTTCGGTGAGAATCTTGTTGGTGAGCTCGCGCAGGTCGTTCTGCTCGGCCGAGAGTCTGAAGTCCATGGCTGTTGCTGTCCTTACCGTGTCGCCCGGGGGAACCCGAGGCCGAACATCGAGATGAGATCGCGTTGCGTCTCGTTGGTGCCTCCACCGAATGTGAGGATGATCGTGCCGCGGTATGCCGCCTCCAGCCGCGACTTGAGGATCGCCCCTGGCGAGCCGGCCGTGAGGTAGCCCGCCGGTCCCATGACCTCGAACAGGAGGCGATAGGCCTCTTGATAGAACTCGGTGCCGAACACCTTGACGCTGGACGCATCGGCGACGTCGAGCACGCCTTCGGTCGATGCCCAGGCGACCTTCCAGTTGATGAGGCGCAAGAACTCGAGCTTGGCGTGCACCTTGGCGAGGTTGATCTGCACCCATTCCTGGTCGATCACACGGCTGCCGTCGGGACGAACCGTCTTCTTGGCCCAGTCGCGCACGTCGCCGTAGGCGCGCTCTACCGGCCCGCTGCTGCACAGGGTGACCCGCTCGCGGTTGAGCTGGGTGGTGATGAGGGTCCAGCCCTCGTTCTCCTCGCCGACCCGGTACTTCACGGGGACACGCACGTCGTCGAAGAACACCGAGTTGATGTCGTGATCGCCGATGAGGCTCAGGGGCTGGATCGTGATGCCCGGTGTGTTCATCGGCAACAGGATGATGCTGATGCCCTTGTGCTTTTTGACCTCGGGGTTGGTGCGCACGGCGAGCCAGCAGTAGTCGGCTCCGTTGGCGAGGCTGGTCCAGGTCTTCTGGCCGTTGATGATGTATTCGTCTCCGTCGCGCACCGCGGACGTCTTCAAGCTGGCCAGATCGGTGCCCGCGCCGGGTTCGCTGTAGCCGATGCAGAAGTGGAGGTCGCCGGAGAGGATCTTCGGCAGGAACTCCTGTTTCTGCCACTCGCTCCCGTAGGCCATGATCGTCGGCCCGACCGTGTTGATGCTGAGCATCGGCACGGGCGCTCCGGACCGCATCGACTCGTCGAAGAACACGAACTGCTCGATCGCGGTCCGTCCCTGGCCACCCCACTCCTTCGGCCAGCCGATTCCGGCCCACCCGTCCGAGCACATCTGCTTCCAGATCTCGCGCGATTTGGCGCCGATTCCGTGGCCCTCGGAGATCTCCTTGACCGTCGCCGGATCGAGGAGCTTCTCGTAGTACTCGCGCAGCTCGGTGCGCAGCGCTTCTTGCTCTGTGGTGTAACCCAGTTCCATGTCGGGCAACATAGCCCCCTTCTGACGATGCGTCAGATTCGGAGAGTTGTGTCAAGGTTCGTTGACTTTCCGCCGAAGCGTCGAAACAATCGTCGGATGAAACGACTCGGATGCGTCTTGATCAGTGTGCTCGTCGTGCTCGGCGCGTGCTCGAGCGATTCGAAGAAATCGACGACCACGACCGCCGGGCTACCCGCAGCAACCACGGTCGCAACGGCGGCCGGTGACTCAACAGCCACCACGGAAGCGGGTGCCGCAGCGAGCACCGTCGCCAGCCAACCAGCCGAGAGCACGCCCGCCTCCGAGGTCGACGGTTCGGCGAGTGGCGATGCCTGTGCGATCGCCGGTCCCGACGACGTCGCTGCCGCGTTCGGCGGCACCGTCGCCCCCGGCGCGGCCAACCCCGACGACGGCGGCTGCGACTTCGACATCACTGGAACCACCAAGACGGGCGACGTCGACGTCTTCGCGCAGGTCAGCATTCAGTACGGCCAAACGGACTACATCGGCGTCGCCGAGGAGAAGGCGGTCGTTCCCGAGGTGACCGAGGTGCCCGGCGTCGGCGACGAGGCGTGGTACCTCGAGATCAGCCTCACCCACCAGTTGCACATCTCCGTGAACGGCACGGAGCTGCTGATCTATGCCGTCCTCCCCGGCGACGCTGCCACGATCAAGGCCGAGCTGATCGACTTCGCCACGATGGTTGTCGCCAACCTGTGAAGCCGTCGGGCTGAGCTCCGCACCGCGCGTGCGGACATGATGGCACGATGACATCTCCTTCCACGCCGGCTGATTCTGCGCGTCAGGGCCCACTGCGCGGGCTCCGCGTGATCGAGCTCACCGGACAAGGCCCCGGTCCCTACTGCGGAATGATCCTCGCTGACTACGGATGCGACGTGGTCACCGTCGATCGGCCGGCCGACGCGGCGCGAGTCGATCACGCCAGAACACCGACCAACCCGTTCATGCGCGGGAAGCGTTCGATCGCGCTCGATCTGAAGCTCGCCGCCGATGTCGATCTGCTGCTCGCTCTGCTCGACGAAGCCGACGTCTTCATCGACCCGTTCCGTCCTGGCGTGTGCGAGCGGCTCGGCATCGGGCCCGACCTCGTGTGCGCACGCAACCCTCGCTTGATCTACGGACGGATGACTGGCTTCGGCCAGGAAGGACCGCTCGCCAGCGTCGCCGGTCACGACATCGACTACATCGCGATGTCGGGCGCGCTGTCGTTGTTGGGCCGCGACGGTGACAAACCCACGCCCCCGATCAACCTGCTCGGCGACTTCGCGGGCGGCGGGTTGATGTTGGCGTTGGGCATCGCGGCCGCCGCGTTCGAGCGCTCGGTATCGGGGCTCGGCCAGGTGATCGACGCGGCGATGGTCGACGGGGCAGCACTCGTCGCCGCGCCGTTCTTCGCTGCGACCGGAGGGGGCTGGGGGCCCCGCGGAACGAACCACATCGACACCGGCGCCCACTTCTACGAGGTGTACGAATGCGCGGACGCCGAGTACATCGCTCTCGGCGCGATCGAGCCGCAGTTCTATGCCGAGCTGCTGTCGCGCCTGTCGGTGCCGGCCGACGAGTACCCACAATGGGACCGCACTCGCTGGCCCGACCTGAAGAAGGCATTCGCCGAGATCTTCATCAGCCGCACACGGGCCGAATGGTGCGAACTGCTGGAGGGCACCGAGGCCTGCTTCGCTCCGGTGCTGTCGCCGGCCGAGGCCGCGCACCACCCACACAACGTCGCGCGCCACACGTTCGTCGACATCAACGGGGTGACTCTCCCCGCCCCGGCGCCCCGCCTCAGCCGTACCCCGGCCGTCGCCGGCACGCCGGTTCACATCGGCAGCAGCACCGACGCGGCTCGGGCCGGCACCCTCTGGAGCTGACGGATGGTCCGCCGGTGGAGTGCCTGCTACATGCGGATGTACGCGAGGCGCTCATAGCGGTTGGCGATCCGCCATCCGTCGGCAGTGCGCACCACGGTGTCGTCGTACCAACCGGCCGCGTCGATGTACGTCGGCGGATCGCCGGGGATGCGCATCGTCATCGAGTACTGCGAGCTGACGGTGGCCGAGTCGGCTCCCGTGAACGTCGGCACGATGTTGGCGGTGCGGCCGATGCGCATGTCGAACATCGCGACGGACTCGGCGATCCACGCCGCGGCCTCGGCGACCGTTCCGGCAATGCCGCCTGCGGTGGTGTAGTCGGCCTGTCCGTCGGCGGTGAAACACGCCGACCACGACTCCCAATCGGCCCGATTCATCGATTCGCTGTAGCGAATCAGCAAGTCGTTGATCTCGGCACGGTCGCTCAGCAGTTGCAGGTCCATCGCCGCAACGTAATCCATCGGCACCGTGCTTTCTGACGTCGCGTCAGATTCCTCGCTGAGTTACTGTGACCGCCCGTGGGGAACGCCGGGGCAGCCAACATCGTGATCGCCGGCGCCGGTCCGCTGGCCGACTCGTTGCGCGCCGCCGCGATCGTCGTCGAACGACCGACCACCGTCGTCGTGGCACGGATCGCGACCGCCGCCAAACCGTTCGACGAGCTCACCGACGCCGACTTCGACGACGCCTGGGAACAGCCGATGCGCGAGGCGATCGAGTCGTTCCAGCAGGCCCACCGCGCTCGTCACGAGCGCCTCATCGCACTCGTACCAACGGTCGGTATGTCGGGTGCGGCCGGACTCGCTCACGTCGCCGCGACCGCGGAAGCAGTGCGCGTGATGGTGAAGTCGGCCGCCCGCCAGTGGGGGGCCGATGGCATGACCGTCAACTGCATCGCACTTGCGCCAGAGCTGTTCGACATCGATCCCGCCGCCGTTGGCGCGGTCTCGCTCGCACCGCTCGCGCTGGCGGGAAAGGGCTCGGTCGTCGATGACATCGTTCCGTTGATCCGGATGGTGGCCAGCGCCGACGCGCATCACATCACGGGGGCGACACTCAACGCCGACGGCGGATTGTGGATGACGTCATGAGCGAAGCGAACGCGGTGACCAGCGGGCGCTTGGCCGGCCGGACAGCAATCGTCACCGGTGCCGGGCAAGGCGTCGGCGAGGGCATCGCCCGCCGGCTCGCCGCCGAGGGCGCCAACGTGGTGGTCGCCGCGCGCCGCGCCGACACCGGCGAGCCCGTTGCGGCCGCGATCCGCGGCAGCGGAGGCTCAGCGATGTGCATCGAGACCGACGTGAGCTCACGCGAGTCGGTCGAGGCGTGCGTTTCGTCGACCGTCGAGCAGTTCGGGTCGTTGCAGATCATGGTGCACAACGCGTTCCGTGGCGGCATCCCCCACCGCCTTGAGGAAGCGGACATCGACAAGCACTGGAACCACATGTCCCGTACCGGCGTGTGGGCCGTGATGTACTGCGGCCAGGCCGCGTGGCCTCACCTTCGCTCGTCCGGCGCAACCGGGCGCTTCATCATCCTCACCTCGCCGAGCGGCATCGAGGGCAGCGCCAACATCCCGCTGTACTCGCCGGTCAAGGCCGCCGAGCGGGCGATGGCCAAGAGCCTCGCCCGCGAGTGGGGGCCGTCGGGAGTCACCGTCAACTGCATCGGTCCCGTCGCATCGTCGCCCGCGCTCGTGACCGCCTTCGAGCGCACGCCGGCTCTGAAGGGCGCGATCGAAGCACGCACCCCGCTGGGCCGCGTCGGCGATCCGGAAGCCGACATCGGCTCCGTTGCGCTGTTCCTGGCGAGCGACGACGCGGCCTTCGTCACCGGCCAGACCGTGATCTGTGACGGCGGCTCGTTCCTCGGCCTGTAGATCCAGCACCCCATCAAAGGAGAGATCAACGATGATCCAGCTCATCACCATCCTCAAGCGCAAGCCCGGCCTCACCCATCAGGAGTTCCTCGACCACTGGCGCAACCAGCACGGACCGTTGATCAAGCGCCTCTCGTGTGCCAACTACGTCCGCCGCTACGAGCAGCACGCATCGGTGTGGCCGGCGGAGGGCAGCTCCGACCCGGAGCCCGCGTACGACGGGGTCACAATCCAGTGGTTCGACAGCGCGGAATCCTTCAACCAACACCTCACCGAACCCGATCAGGCCGAGATGTGGGAAGACGTCCATCGGTTCCTCGACGCCGACAACCTCCATTGGACGATCTGTGAGGCGCCGGTCGTCATCATCGACGGGCCGACGCAGTAAGACGTTCTTCTGCACCGACGACGCTCGCCAGTGCGCCACTATGGGGGCATGTTTTCGCGGGATGAACTGACGCTGACCGGCACCCATGTCCAGCTCGAGCCGCTGTCGCTCGATCACGTGCATCAGCTGGTCGTCGCCGCCAACGAAGATCGCTCGAGCTACGCATGGACGCCGGTTCCGGAGACAGCGGGTGCGATGACGAGTTATGTCTCGTCGCTGCTCGCCGATGCCGAGGCGGGAAACGTCGTGCCATTCGCGCAGCGTCGCCTCAGCGACCAACGAGTGATCGGCTGCACCCGGTACCTCGAGGTCCGCTACTGGACCCGCCGCGACCTCCCCGACGAAGTCGAGATCGGTGGCACCTGGCTGGCCGCATCGGCGCAACGCACTCCGATCAACACCGAGGCCAAGTTGTTGTTGATGACACACGCGTTCGACGAGTGGCAGGTGCGCCGCGTCGCGATCTACACCGACGCCCGCAACACCAAGAGCCGTGACGCGATCGAACGCATCGGCGCGACGTTCGAGGGCATCCTGCGCAACCACCGTGCCTCAGCCGTCGCCGGTGAGATCGGCCGCCCCCGCGATACCGCGGCCCACAGCATCCTCGACACCGAGTGGCCCGCGGTCAAAGCGAAGCTGATCGAACGCCTGGCCTGAGTCCGTCAGCGGGCGCCGAGCAGGGCGAGATCGCGACGGGCGTACCGGTTGTGCCAGAACTCTTCCTCGAACACGGTGAACAGGCACTCCTGCAGCGGACACGTGCCGTTCTCGAGCACGTCGATCGGGCTCGTGAACTCGTCGGCCGAAACCGACCCGAGGTAATCGCGGATGCGCGTGGCCCGATCGGCGCGAACGTCGAGCGCTTCCGCCACGGATGGCGTGACGTCGTCGTCGAGCCCCGGCCAGGGAAAGTCGAGCGAGCCCGTGTTGGGCAAGCCCATCGGATGAAACGGCTCTCCGAGAACCGGCGAAGTGAACCACTTGTCGATCGCGAAGATGAGGTGCCGCAGCGTCTGCACGAACGAGAACTCGTCGTTGACCCGCTTTTGCAGCGACACCTCGGGGAGGGTCTTCGCCGAGGCAACGGTCTTGGCCCATTCGTCCTCGATCGCGGCCCACGTCGCGCGCATGTCCTCTGGAGTCTTCGGTCGCAACATCGCCCGCAGCGGATACCACGGGTCGCGCTCGTTGACGTAGCCCGTCACGTCGACGCCATTGACGACAAGCTTGTCGACCCACGCATCGACGTCGACGTTGACGAGCCACGCATG